>Ga0335075_10002029_pt1 | contig 32894 bp, 26 predicted proteins | sample Lox_Sample_24_FD_206723 | JGI IMG/M metagenome (GOLD analysis project Ga0335075, IMG submission 206723) | Soil microbial communities from Loxahatchee National Wildlife Refuge, Florida, United States - Lox_Sample_2.4 | ecosystem: Environmental > Terrestrial > Soil > Wetlands | place: USA...
CAGGAAGCGATCGCTCCGCTGCAAAAATATATTGCCGGAGTGCCGAACGATGCGGCGGGCCATTACCAGCTCGCGATGGCCTACGCACGCACCGGTCACCGAGACGAAGCAACGCGAGAACTAGCCCGCCAGCGCGAATTGGATGCCCGCGTCAATAAAGACACGTCGTCCGAAGCTAAGCCGCCAGAACCACGGCGCTAGTGTCAAATGCAGCAGCCGCCGTTCCTGACAAACTGAAATCGGAAGCGCGGTCCGCCTCGTAATCGACGCGCGTTGGAGTTCGCGTAACACGAATTGCTGCGCATCAATTTCGGGGTTCCTCAACTGTCATGACGCGGTCGACAGCCAGATTCTGGAGAAGTTGACGGTGGCCACTCGGCCAGCGAATTTCTACTTCCTTAATCAATTTGTTTTCTCCCAGGCCGAAGTGAACCCGGCTGTCGCTTGAAGACGCATAGCCGACGGCCGTGGTCGCATGATTCCATTGCGACCGCCCATTTTCTGTAACGATCCGAATTTGCGCGCCGAGGCCCATCCTGTTGCTTTTCGTTCCCACCAGCTTGAACAGGATCCAGTGATGCTCCCCTCCTGAAACATTGCGCCACAACTCCGTGGCGCGGCCAAGCGCGCTGACCACCGCATCGATCCGCCCGTCGTTGAACAAACTCCCAAACGCGGCTCCCCGATGTGGCGCGAGTTTCTTGAAATCGGAGCCGGCAAGATCGCTGACATCTTCAAAATTGCCGTTACGCAGATTGCGAAAAACGGAATTTGGCTCGCCGTATTGCCGGCCCGGCACGATCAGGCTGACCGTGTCCTCCACGTTTCCGCGTGACACAAAAAGATCCTTCCAGCCATCGTTATCGAAGTCAAAGATTCCGTTGCTCCATCCGGACATCGTCACCGTGGGAATTGCAAGGCCGCTTCCTTTGTTCGTGAAATTTCCATGATCCTGGTTGATGTACAGCGGAAAGGTTTCGTGTTCGACCGCCGTGTGCCAAATATCCGGCAAGCCGTCGTTGTTCACGTCGCGAAAATCCGATCCCATCCCCGACAACGCGTACCCATAAGGCCCGTACGCCACTCCCGCCCACACGCCGACCTCTTCGAATTTCCTTCCACCCACATTGTGGAACAGGAAATTTGCCATCGTGTCGTTCGTCGCAAACACATCCATGAATCCGTCATGATCGTAGTCGGCAAACGAAACACTCATCCCTTTCCCGCGATGCTCCGAAATTCCTGTCTCTTCGGAAACGTCCGTGAATGTGCCGTCTCCGTTGTTACGGTACAGCGTGTTGTGCAACGGAGCATAGTTTTGCGGAGCACAATACCCGCGAACACCCGCATTCGTGCACATGGGGTCTTTGTTGACCTCCCAATGCACGTAGTTCACTACGAACAAATCCAAATTTCCGTCGTTGTTGTAGTCAAACCATCCCGCGCCAATGGACCACATCTTCTTCCCGTCGAGCACCGGGCCCGTCAAACCGGCTCTTTTCGTCACATCGCTGAACGTGCCGTCTCCGTTGTTGTGAAAGAGCTGATTGCCGGTTGCGCCCGCCACAAAAATATCCGGATGGCCGTCATTATCGTAGTCTCCCACCGCCACGCCTTGGCTGTACCCTGCACCGGCAACTCCGGCCTTTTCCGTAACATCTGTGAACGTCCCGTCGTGGTTGTTGTGGAACAGTCTGTTCCAGTATTTCGGTGAATCCTTCTCGAGTGATGGAATAGCCGCGCCGCTGGTAAGGTAAACGTCGAGATACCCGTCGCTGTCGTAGTCCAGCAGAGCTACTCCGCCCGCCATCGTCTCCGGCTGGTTCTTATTTGGAGTAGGACAGTTTTCTGTGGTGTAGCGCAGGCCTGCCTTATCGGCAATGTCCTCGAAACGAATCAGCGAAGGACCAACGGGCAGCGCTTCGGTTTTGCGCGACGGTGGATTTGCTTCCCTGCGAAAAGCCGGATTGTTCGTTAGGAGGCCGGGCGCGCCGATCGCGGCAGCCGCAGCAAACACCGCCTGACGCCCGAATTCCCTCCGCGAGATCGCGTCCGACGGCGGTCGTGCAGGTGGGGTCGGCTGGCCAGGTTTCTTAGACCGGGAGCGTGGCACTAGCTCTGCCCTTAAGCCGAAGGGGCCGCGAGACGCGTGAAGCGCTCGTGGGCAATCGGCACTGGTGCGCATTGCAGTGCGCGGATTGGTCCTGTGCGCCGCGCTGTGCTTCGGGCAACACGGGAAGTCAACGTGCTCTCCTACGCACCGAATTGCCGCCAGGCGGCATTCACCTGCCAGTAGACGCCGTATCGTTCGCCGAGTATGCGATTGAACGGAACGAGCTGATTCGTCGTTTCCTGACCAACCGTCTGGAACGTGAGCGGCTCGCCCTTTACCGGCTCAAGCCATTTGGCCGATGCCAGCTCTTCCGGCGATTTCACCGAAATCTCCGTCGATCCCTCCGGCTGCGCGTGTTCCGGCGAGAGATATGTTGGACCCATCACCTCATCGTGCTGCATTTGGTCGGTGAGCCCGTTCGAACCCAAGTTTGCGGCCAGCACGATGGGCCCGTACATCGCGGCTTGCTCGGTCGGATCGCCGAGAAGAGGCTCGGCACGCAACCGCATTGGCAGCTTCACCTCCACCTTGTCGCCATCCGCCCACGTACGCCGAATTTCGAGATAGCTTCCCGGATTCGCGAACACAGCAAGCGGCTTTCCGTTCACCGTGACGCTGCCGCCATCGGCCACCCACGCCGGTATGCGCACATTGATTCCCGCATCGACGGGCCGGCTCGTCTTCACCATCAGGGTTGTGCCTTCCTCCTCTGGGAATTTCGTTTCTTGCCGGATCGTCAGTCCCTTTTCCGGCCATTGGACCTCGGAAGCGATGAACAAATTCACGAACACGTCGTTGGCATTGTGAAAGTAAATCGAATCCGCGAATTTGGAAAATTCCTCCGAGCCGGTCCCCGTGCAGCACCAGAACGAATTGAACCGCGTGTTAAAATATTTCCAATAGCCGGTCTTCAAGGGCAGGTAGTACATCTTCATGCCCTCTTGATCCTGCGTGCCCATCCGCGAGTTGAACAGCGTGCGCTCGTAATAATCGAAGTAACGCGGATCGGCCGTCCATTGGTATGCATGGCGAGTGAGTTTCAGCATGTTGTACCCGCAGCAACATTCCTCAGACCACAGGCTCAACTGCCCCTTTAGATCGCCAGGGTCGGTCTCCCACCCTTCGCCATTGCTTGTACCGCCAGTGCAATAGGTGCGCTCGGATGTCACCTCGTCCCAGAAATAGGAAGCGATTTCGTGATAGTACGGGCTGCCGCTCAGCTCATATCCGCGCGCCGCGCCGATCACCTGAGGAATATGAGTGTTGACGTGAAGGCCTTTCAGTTCGTCGCGATGACCCGCCAGCGGGTCGAAGAACGCCTTGTGCTGAAACCGCTGCGCTATTCCGAAGTACTGCCATTTGCCCGTGATGGCAGCAAGGTTGAACAGAGACTCGTTCATCCCGCCCCATTCCGTGCGCAAGATGCGCTGCATGTGATCGTCGCTGATGCCGATCAGCCAGTGGCCCACCCACCCGGCCATCGCTTCGGCATTTGCCAGAGCCTGCTCGTTTCCGCAGAGCGTGTACATGTCGATGTTGCCGGCCATCATTTTGTGCAGCGTATAAAACGGCGCCCACACAGGCCTGCCGGTGCTCAACCGGTCGAAAAACGTCTCCGGAAACGCGCTCAGGTATCCGTTGTTCATCGCCTTCTGGCACTGCGCCAGCTCCGCAACCACCGCATCACCCCGCTGCTTCAGCGTGTCGTTCCCCGTGCTGCCGTAACTCAGTGCGCACGCCGAAAGAAAGTGGCCTGTGTAGTGTCCCCGGAGTTCGCAATCGGGAGCTTCCCAGCCGCCCAAAGGCTCGGCCGAGCTGGAAAGATTCGCAGTCACCTTGAAGTTGTGCACCAGCCGATCGACCGGAAGCGATTCCAGCCACTGCTCGTTCACTTGGGTAGCTTTCAGGAAGGGACCGTCGAGCAGTCGAACTTGATTTAGCGGGAAAGCTGTGGCCTTCATCTCGACGAATTCGTGCGGCCCGTGAAAGCGCTGAGGGGGTACGGCCGGGAGCTTTGCTGGCTCGCTGGCCGATACGGGGCTGACCATGGCTCCAAACGACTTCGGCAACGAGGCGGCCAAAGCCGCAGATGCCAGGCCAGTTGCGGCTCCAGACATGAACCGCCGGCGCGAAATTGCTGGTTCAGGTTTGTTACTGGAAGACTTTCCGGGACGTTTCATAGGGGTCCTTGTATGCGCGCTCCTTCAGGAAGCGTTTTCCCGCGAAATACTAATCCTCAAGTCCGTGTGCTGTCAAACTCAACACCGGCGGAGCCAATCGCAAGGCTGCGTATGTAGCCCGAGTCTAGGTTCAGCAGGCGAATATGCCTGATTCCGAAGCCGCTTCCTTGCGGTTACCGATGCGTTAAGTTCGGTGGCCGGGAGGGTCGCGCGAGCCGCAAGATTTTACTTGACACCATACAAAATAAATTATACACCTTGCCCAATTTTACGAGTCTCTTGGTGCAGAGACGGTGGGGTTCGGTGAGGAAACGTTTTCTTGGGTCGCCGGTGAGGGATGCACGCGGGGATTTGTCGCCGCGCGTCTCTTTCATGTCTCGGCATACAGAACAACTCAGAAATTCTAACGGTGCGACGCTCTTGTTGCGCGCCGGCTTGTTGCCCTAGGTCAAAGAATTCTGCGCCCGACTGCCATATAACTGCAAGGGACTCGGAAAGCGCCATGAGACCAAGAGTTCGGGTCGCTAAGAGATTGGGATCAGTGGAATAAGGAGGCTGAGATGTCGCTAAGGCGATACGGAGTCTACGCGAGCCTGATCGCGTTTTCATTGTTCTTTCTCGCAGGTGCCGTCGTGCCGGCGGCGCGTGCCCAGCAAAGTACTGCCGGAACGGTCACCGTCACTGTCACCGACCAAAGCGGCGCGATCGTTTCAGGCGCGCAACTCGAACTGCGCGACCTCGCCACGAATGGCGTGCACACCGGCGTGACGCAGGATTCGGGTGCTTATAGTTTCGTCGGCCTCAACGTCGGCACCTACTCGCTGACCATCACGAAGCAGGGCTTCCAGAAGCAGGTATTTGACTCCGTGATCGTCCACGCGACCCAGGTGACTGACATCAAGGCCGCATTGGCGGTCGGAGTGGCGTCCCAGACTATCGAGGTGCACGAGACTGCGGCGCCCCTCGTTGAAACGACCACAAATTCGATCAGCACAAACATCGATTTGAAGGAAGTCGAGGACCTTCCGCTCGGGGGGCGTAACCTCGCCGGCCTCACGAGTTTGGTTCCTGGCACTGCGAACGTGCCTGGCGTCGGCCCCACTTGGAATGGACTTCCAGTGATGGCGCAAGGATCGAACGTCGACGGCGTCATCGGCAACACGAACAGAATGAAATTCGAGGGAGATGCAGCGACCCCCGATGTCGAGCCCCGCATCGAGGATATGGCTGAGATGACCGTTCAAACTGCCCACCTCGACGCAAACCAGGGCAACGGGCAATCGGCCATGGAAGTGAATTACGTAACGCGGCGTGGAACCAACTCCTTCCACGGTCGTGCCTTCGAGGATTTCCAGAACGCCTACTTGAACGCGAATAGCTGGACGAACGATGCTACCGGGACCACGAAGCCGCTTTACGAGCTAAACGACTTTGGAGGCAGTGTCGGAGGCCCGATTCTCAAGAACAAGCTCTTCTTCTTTGGTACTTACGCGGAGTCGAAGCAACCAGGGTCGTCTGTCTTCCAGAACGCAGTGTTGACTTCCGCGGCTCAGGCCGGTGTTTTCACCTTGGGAAACGGCTCGACAGTCTGCTTGTTTACTTACAACTGCCCCGGAGGCGGAGCCGGAATCGTAGATCAGTACAACGCGGCACACGGTACGAGTTTTCCGACGGCCACCTCCGCAGGGCCCGCAAACGCCGTAGTTGCTGCCGAGCAAGCCAACATCAACAGTGCCGCTCTACCTCTAGGCAAGCTGGGAAGTTCCTTGGACGGTGACCCCAACTGGCAGACGTTCCTCTTTGGAGCGCCGAATCCGACAACGAACTACTTTCCCACAGTTCGCGTTGACTACGACATGTCGTCAACAATGCATTTTAACGTCGCATGGAACATGACGAAAACCGAAGTCCCCGAGGAGAACGCCACTACCTTTCCGGGCAAGCCATTTCAAGGGCAAGGCGGGGGAGGCGTTTTTAAGTATTACACTGCCGCGCTGGGATTTGATTGGACGATCAAGCCAACTCTGATCAACCAGCTGCGTGGCGGCTTTCTTTACCACTACGATGGGTACGGAACTGTGGGTTTCAACAACATCGAGACGCAGTATCCGTCGGTCGGCTGGAACTATCCCGGCATCAACATTCCGTATGAAGGAGCCAACGGCTCGACGATGTCGGGCCAAGGTTACAGCCTCCCGACCCCAGATTACTATCCAGTCTTCAACTTCTCGGATTCGATCACCTGGCAAAAAGGAGCACACAGTATCAGCTTTGGCGGTAATTGGTACCGCGAACAAGACCATTACTGGAATGCTCCCGCTGGATACGCAAACTTTACCCTCGGGCTTGCCACGGGAGACCCGGCGCTAAACATGTTTACTTCCTCAAGTGTCCCGGGGGCTTCAACGACAGACTTCAGCAGAATCGACGCGCTCTACGCAATCCTCGCGGGAAGAATCCAGGGGGTTGGCGGTCAGTTCCCCGTGAATCTCAAGACCGGGCAGTATGCTACCACCTGTTGCAGCGCCTACAATCTCGATGAGCTGTCATACGCGGCGGGTCTGTTTCTCCAGGATTCGTGGCGCATCAAGCCAAACTTCACCGTGAATTATGGTCTGGCTTGGAGCTTCACGGCGCCGCAACGCGACTTGACGAACGCCTACCACAGCGTCGACGTCGATTCCATGTATGGTCCGTCAGGTGTAGGAAACCTCTTTAACCCCGGCGTTCTCAACGGAACCAATTATCCCGTCTATACCGCCAATGGCCATCCGTATTCTGGCTGGTACAAGACTCCCCAACCGAGCGTCGGCATTGCCTGGAGCCCGCAGGCGAGTGAAGGCCTCCTTAGCAAGCTGACCGGCGCGGGCCAGACCGTGGTCCGAGCGGGTTTCGCCATAAAGGATTCGATTGAGCCTTATCAGTACTTCTGGGACTACGCCACCGATCAGGGCTCGTTTTATTACGACAACTTTATCCTGAATCCTGGCTCGACAACCGGACCCGGCTTCTTCGCTCCGGGTAGCATGTCGTTGCAATGTGGTTCGACGTGTGTAAGCCCTGTTCAGCCGTCCGCTTCGCAGTATCTCTACACTCCCTTCCCGACGTACCAAACCGTGCTTCCGATGTCCGCGACGACGTTCACCGGCTTCCCTTCCTGGGGCATCAATCCCAGCATCAAGCAGCCCTACACGGAGTCCTGGAATTTGGGAATCCAGCGCCAGATCGGCAGCGGCAATGCGATTGAAGTCCGCTATATCGGCAATCGCGTCGTGCACCAGTGGATTGGGCTGGACTTGAATGAAGTGAACATCTTTCAGAGTGGCAGCGGCGTTCCGGCGGGTGGCTCTTTCCTGTCTCAGTTCCAGCAGGCTCAGAAGAATCTCGCCATCAACGCCGCCAACGGCAATCCCGGCAACTTTGCAGATCTCGGGTTCTCCGGAGAAGGCCCAATGCCAGTTTTTGACGCGGCGTTCGCTGGAGAAAGCATGAGCGGGGGTGCGTTGGCCGATTACTCGAGCCAAAAGTTCGTCAATTATCTGAACGAAGGTGCGGCTGGTTCATTCGCGGCGACGTTGGACAACGAAAACAGCGCGACACCTTACTTCTGCAATTTGGTTGGCGCAGCCTTCGGGCCCTGCTCCAGCACGACGGGCGGTGGGCAGGGTTATACGGGACCGGGCGCAGGCTATCCGATCAACTACTTCCAGGCAAATCCCTACAACGCTGGCGGAACGGTCAACTATCTGACGCAGGGTGGATATTCCACGTACAACGGACTGCAAGTTGATTTTCGCCAGAAGTCATGGCACGGCATGCAGTTCGACGTCAACTACACCTGGGCTCACAACTTGGGAATCGCCACGAAGAATGATTGGGAGGGCAGCCTGGATAACGGCTATACCCTGCGCGACCTGCATATGAGCTATGGTCCCACGCTCTACGACATCCGCCACACCATAAACGCGAGCGGCACCTATGACCTTCCATTTGGCACCGGAAAGCGTTTCCTGAACTATGGTGGCGTTGCGGACCGCATCGTCGGCGGTTGGACAGTAGCAACGATCTTTACATTCCATACTGGCACGCCGTTTACGCTATACGGTGGGAACGATACCTTCAACGACTACGCCGATGGTGGCGCTGTTCTGAACGGCATTACGCGGTCCCAAATTCAAAGTGCGGTCGGCGTCTACAACGAGGGAGGCGGAACTGTGGGCCTGATCAATCCGACCCTCACTCAGCAGTGGACTTCCGGCGGCCAGCTCGTCGCGAATACAACTGCCGGCACCATAGCGGCTCCCGAGTACTTCTACGGTCCGCACTTTATCAACGACGACATCGCCGTCACGAAGACGATACCAATTCGCGAGAACCTCCGGTTCAGTCTCCAGAGCGAGTTCCTGAACGCATTCAACCATCCGAACTTCGGCAACTATGGTGGCTACGCGATGGATACCGGAGTGCAAGACGGCTCGGGCTTCGGCACGGTCTTTGGTCCGATCAACGCCCTGGGACCCAACGGTCAGTTCGGCCGAACGATCGAGCTGCGCGCGAACTTGGAGTTCTAATTCAGACGGAACGCGAGACAGCCAAACAGTGGGGAGCCTGCTGGCAGCAGCTGCAACAGGCTCCCGGCTGCGTTCGAGCGGCTTCCGAATCGAGCCTCAACCGAATCCCCGGTCCGTCCAGGGCGCGAATGACAAACACGGTTAGAAGTGAAGCAAATCCTCGGGCCAGTAGTGCTTCCGGACCAATCGGTCAGACACGATGGAAGGCTGGTCCGATTCCACGGCAATCCCTCTCCGCGGCTGTTGTCGAACGACTGCGTGAAAAGATCCTCAGTGGCGAACTTCGCGAAGGCCAGCAACTGCGCCAGGACGTGATTGCGGCGGAGTTTCAGATCAGCCGGATCCCCGTCCGCGAAGCCTTGAGCCACCTTGCGGCCGAGGGACTGATCAAGATCTTCGCAAACCGGGGCGCCGTCGTATCGGCGCTCTCGCCCGAAGAAATTGGAGAGCTATTCGAAACCCGCGCCGTCCTTGAGTGCTACATGTTGCGCGAGGCCATACCTAATTTACGCGAAGACGACTTCAGGCGCGCCGAAGGGATCCTGCAGCAATTCGAGGAATCGCTCGAAGACGAAACCGAGGCCAAATCCTGGGGACACTGGAACTGGATGTTCCATTCAGCGCTTTATGCCCCGTCCAATCGCCCAGTGATGATGGGCTTCGTGAAGACCCTGAATAACAACTGCGACCGTTATACGCGCCTGCACCTCGTTTTCACGCGCAAGTTGCATCTAGCAGGCGAAGCACATCGAAAACTCCTCCAAGCTTGCCGAACGGGCGATCCACGGATCGCCAGCGACGCCCTGTGGAGCCACATCGTCGACGCCGGCCAATATTTGAAGGAATTCATCGCCCGCCACCGCGAACAGCATTCCTAATTCTTAGTGGCTGCCGGTATCGGCCCCCTCATTGAACCTGTAAGCCTGTGCCAGGTGAGGCTTTGTGGCGATCCGTCGCCGTTTACCTGGGTCCCAAGCCGTCTGCATCGAACTGAACAATCGTCGTTTCACCTCTTCGTTTTCGCCCGCAGCAAAATCTGAAGACACACCTATATCAAATCGAGTTCGCCGGTCCCTTATGCAGACAGGGCCAGGTAGGTTCCTGCTGGGCACTTGGGCGTAAGACTGCCATGTTGCCCTTGCCGTTTGTGATTAGCCGAATGGCATGGGCCGGGGGAATATGGGACAGACTTATGACATCTTTGAAGTCTTGCCGGATGGGACTCTCGAGTGGCGCGAGTGTGTTGAAGGTCACGAGGCGGCTCTCAGCCGAACACACGAACTCGCCGCTCGCTCAACGAATGAATTTCGCGTGGTCCACCTGCCCACCAACTCGATCCTGATTGCCTTGAACGCAAAGGAGCTGCCGAAGCCGTCTGAAGGCGACTCCGCAGCTCCAAACGAAGGTGGGAGTCAAACGGATTTGCCGGTACCTTGGTGGAGTGTTGTACGGTCGGGTACGAAATCCGAGCGCTGATTCTCAGCTTGGCAGACCGGCAAAGCCGGTTGCGTGCGAGTGCTTCAGCAATCAGACGAGCGGCCGAAGATTCTTGTAGCTGATGCGCAGGCATTCGAGCGGTGCGGGCGGCCCGGAATCCTGCTCGACGAAAAAGTGTTCGATGCCGTCGCGCTTTGCGGCGGCAATTACAGCTTTCCAGTCGATCGTGCCCGTGCCCACGGGCGTGAAATGCTCGGCCTGTGCGTTCAGGCTGGTCGACGTCGGAAAACCGGCCTTGCGGTCCTTCATATGCAGTAGCCGGACGCGCCGGCCCAGCTGCCGGATCATCTGAACAGGATCGCGGCCCGCCTCTGTCACCCAGTAGCAATCGATCTCGACGCACATCAGATTTGGATCGGTCCGCTCCATCAGGGTCTCGAAGCCAGTCGTCTTCCCGAAGCGATGGAATTCATAATTGTGCGTGTGAAAGCCCAACCGCATTCCCATTCCCTTGATTTGCTCGCCCCATTTGTTGAACTGGTCCGCAGCTCGCTTGAACCCGTCGAGTGACGTTTGCATCTCTGGCGGAAGCATTGGGCAGATCACGTATTCGACCCCCAGCGTCTTCGCATAGTCGAGTTTGCCTTCGAGCCCGTCATAATTGAAATGTCCGCTGGGCACTCGCAAGCCATGATCGTTGATCATGCGCTTCAGTTCTGCGGCGGGATGTGTGTACACGTCCCAATACGTTTCAACCTCTTCGTAGCCGATCTTGCGAATCGCCCCAAGCAGCCCCGGAAGGTCTCGCTGAGTGAGCGTGCGCACGGTGTAAAGTTGCACCCCGATGGGCTGCGCGGACGCCAAAGCCCGGCGCGCCGTTGCGGCGGCGCCTGTCAACGCTGCGAGCGAAGATTGTAGGAAGCGACGTCGAGTGAGCATAGGGCTCCGCGAGGGATGTTAATCCAAAACTGGACGAAAAGCATTGTGATTCGGGCCGGCAGAGTGGATCAGTTTGAATTTTCTTGATCGTGACACCAGGGTTTCAGGGTTTGATGATTCAAACCCTGCGTTAAAAAGTTTCAGGGTTTGATGATTCAAACCCTGCGTTAAAAAGTTTCAGGGTTTGATGATTCAAACCCTGCCATGAAAAGCTAGTTAAAAATTCAGACAGACTCACCACTCGCCTTCGAAGCTAGCGCGAGAAGGGATACATCAACCAGGCCACGGCAACGCTGACTGCGATAAACATCACAAACGTCCAGAGAACGTACTCGATCCGGCGTTTCGTCGTGCGACGTGCAAGCGAACCTAAGGCAATCGAAATGAGTGCCGCAAAAATCAGCATCGCCGGAAAATGGTGTAAGTGAGCGAAAGCCACCCCGAACATCTCCTAATGTTTGTGCCCGCGGGCCACTTGGAAAGCGTCGCACACGCCCATCATGTTTATGATGCCTGCGCCGGCGATGAAGCGCGTTCCGTAATCTCCCATTGCGCGAGCGACGTCCGGCCCGGATTTCTCGAATACGTGCGCGACAAGGTAGAAGATGCCGGAACTCGCGTCGGCTAGAAAGCCAAGCGTACCGAACGGATCCTCCGAATGTGGCGCGAAGACATTACCCCGCATCAGGTAACCCACCACCGCAAGCCCGCCCACCGCTACAAAGAAGGCGAGTGCGCGCTGCCACCGCCGAAGCAGAAGATGACCAAAGCCCGGGAGGAACCACGCTGTGATCGCAATCATCGCAGGCATGGTCGCGCTGACGATGCGCGAGGTCAATGCGTGCTTGGCGGAGGGATGCGAAACAGAAGCTAAAGCCTGTTCCTGCACAATCTCCGAAACGCCGGCTGTCGCCGCGCACTCGCCACCCAAATCGGTGTGGGCAGACGCCACTTCGACGGCCTTCGGATTGTCGTTCGGGTCCTGCAAATCAGTATCTCGAACGGCCAGTGCTCGTGGAAAATGTTCGCCGTAATCGGTGCCCTTGCCGGAAGCTTGCCCCTCCCAGCTTAGGCCAACAGCGGCAGAATCTCTTGTTGGATCGCCCCGGTGACGCGCGCGTCCTTCTCTCCTACGTAAACGTTCACTTCGCTGCGCACGCCAAAATCGGGCAAATAGATTCCGGGCTCGACCGAGAAACACGTGCGTGGAACGATCTTGCGGTCGTCGCGCGTCTCGTAACCATCCATGTTGGCGCCGTTGCCGTGCACCACCTGTCCGATGCTGTGCCCGGTGCGGTGAACGAAATATTTTCCGTATCCGGCCTTGCGGATCGTTTCACGCGTGACGCGGTCAACCTGCCAGCCCTGGATCTCTCGGCCTTTGACGACATTTTCTTTTACGAATTCGACCGCGTTATCGCGAGCCTGGCGCACGATTCGAAAGATTTTCGAGTACTTGTCCGGAACGCGATCGCCAAGATAGCCCATCCAGGTGATGTCGTAATAGACGCTTCCGGGCCTGTCGAGTTTTCCGAATACGTCGAGCAGAAGCAAATCGCCCTTGCTGATTGGGCGCGCGTCGCCCTCGTTCGGCTCGTAATGCGGATTCCCGTTATTTGGCTGCACGGCCACGATAGGTGGCTCAGGATGCAGGCCGCTCGCGCGGAATTGTTCCATCATCCATTGTTGTAGCTCGTATTCGGTGAGCGACTGCCGTTCGCGCACGAACGACCCCGCGCGCGAAAAAGCTTCGCTCGTCACGCGATCGATGATCTTGCCCGCCGCTAAATGCGTTTCCAGCTGTTCGGCCGACCAGCTCGCTTCGAAAATTTGCACCAGGTCTGCCGAGCTGACCACTTTTTTCTTCAGCTTGCGCACCAGTTCCACGGTGCCGGCGTCAACGAGCCCGATGTACGGAATATTGTTCTCCGGCGAATACTGCATGGCGATTTTCTTGTTGCCCTTCAGCAGCTTGGGAAGCAGCTTGTACAATTCATCCCAGCCGGAGTAGACGAATTTCTTGCCCGGCACCGCATCCAGCGAGCCTTGCTCGATCCGATGCACCAGTTTGCGAGGTTCCCCCTTCGAGGGAACGAAATAGTACCAGCGGCGCGTCGCGAGACCGTGCCCGTTCAGCCCCAGGATGTTCGCGGCAATGGGATCACGCCGGTGATGATCGTAAAACAGCCAACCGTCAATCTTGTTGGCGCGGAGTTCAGCTTGGATCGCGGCGATATCGGCCATATGCAGTGACTCTCTTTCCCCGGCGGAGCGCAAAGGCGAGGACCTGTGCGGCGGCTGCTAGGTGAAGGTGAGGCGGACGCCCGGCGAGACTCGCCGCGTTCCGTTCCTCCGGCCACGATTCTAACAGCGGGTAGCCCTGCATTCAAATTGCGATACTTCGGTGAGTACTGGGTCAGTTTGAATTTTCTCGATCCTGGCACCGGGTCTCAGGCTTTGATGATTCAAACCCTGACATGAAAAAGCAGTCAAAATTCAAACTGATCCAGCATGGGTTCGGTGAGAAAAACGTCCAGTCTAGCATCTCGGAACTTGGCTGCCGCGATTTCCCGCGTGCCATGCCCTGGCGGTGTGTGGCAAACTCGATTCCGTCTCCAATATCGGCCTGCGATTCTCCGCAAATGTGCAGTCCCGAATTCATCGCCGAATCTGCGGCGACAACTCCAGCGAATGAGGTCATCGAATGAAAGCGATCATGGTTCATGAGTTCGGCGGGCCTGAAGTCTTGAAATACGAGGATGTGCCGACGCCCCAGCCCGCAGCCGGCCAGGTGCTGGTGCGCGTCCACGGGGCGGGAGTAAATCCGTATGACACCTATATGCGCAGCGGCACGTATGCCATCAAGCCTCCCTTGCCCTATACGCCGGGGTCGGACGCGGCTGGCGAGGTTGAATCCGTTGGACAGGGTGTCACGAAATTCAAGAAGGGCGACCGTGTCTACACCGCGAAGACGGTAAGCGGAGCCTACGCCGAGTACGCATTGGCGCTGGAGTCGCAGGTTCACTTGCTCCCGGCGAAGATCAGCTACGTGCAAGGTGCCGGCGTCTGGGTGCCGTATGGTACGGCCTACCACGCGCTGTATCAGTGCGCCATGGCTCGTGCCGGTGAAAGCGTGCTGGTCCACGGTGCAAGCGGCGGCGTGGGAACTGCGGCCGTTCAAATCGCGCGCGCACTCGGGATGACCGTTCTCGGAACCGCCGGTACCGAGAAAGGGTTGGACCTCGTGAAGCGCGAAGGCGCTCACTACGTTTTCGATCACTCTCAGTCTGGATATCTCGACAAGATCCTGGAAGCGACCGGAAAGCGTGGAGTCGACGTTGTGCTTGAAATGCTTGCCAACGTAAATCTTGGACACGACCTGAAACTGCTCGCTCCTCAAGGACGCGTCATCGTGATCGGCAGCCGCGGCGATGTGACGATCACGCCCCGTGACTTGATGGCGCGGCGAGCGTCCGTCCGCGCGTTTACGTTGTGGGGCATCAGTGAAGCCGAGGATAAGGAAATCCACGCCGGGCTGTATGCGGGCCTCGAGAACGGCACGCTGCGCCCTGTCGTCGGAAAGGAATTGCCGCTTCGCGAGGCCGCTCGCGCCCATAAGGAAGTTCTGGAGCGCGGCGCATTCGGCAAGATCGTCCTCGTCCCCTGAACTTCCTGACACAAAACAAAGAGCCGGGAATCGCTTCCCGGCTCTTTGCAGTTGATGGGTAGCGGGTCAGTTTGAATTTTCTTGATCGTGACACAAGCAGTCAAAATTCAAACTGACCCGTACACGTTGATGCGCTGTCTCAACAACGCATCGATCTTCTACGCTTCACCAGACTACAGGGCCGCGCACACCGCTTTCGTCTCCGTGTAATTCTCCAGTGCTTCATGGCCCATCTCGCGGCCCCAGCCCGATTGCTTGTAGCCGCCGAAGGGCAGTGCCGCGTCGAAGATGTTGTAGCAATTGATCCACACCGTTCCGGCGCGTAGTTTGGCAGCGACTGTGTGGGCTTTCTTGATATCGCTGGACCACACGCCTGCCGCAAGCCCGTACACCGTATCGTTTGCCTTCGGCATAAGTTCTTCGGGATCACGGAACGGGATTGCGGTCACCACGGGCCCGAAGATTTCCTCCTGCACAACCTTCATCTTGTCGTGTGTATTGACGAGCACCGTCGGCTTCACGAAATAGCCCTTGTCGCCCAGCCGCTCGCCTCCGACCAGCGCCTTTGCGCCTTCCGCTTTCCCGGACTCCAGATAGCCGCACACGCGATTCATCTGCTCTTCGGAAACCAGCGGTCCCATGTCGCTCACCTGTTCCAGTCCCGGCCCAACTCGAATCTTCGTTGCGCGCTGTGCTACGCCGTCGACCACTTCGTCGAACGCCTTCTGCTCAACGTACAGACGCGAACCTGCGCAGCAGCACTGGCCGTGATTGAAGAAGATTGCGCTCGCGGCGCCCGCAATTGCCGATTTCATATCGGCATCGGCAAAGACGACGTTCGGCGATTTCCCGCCCAATTCGAGCGAAACTTTCTTCAAGTTACCTGTGGCCGCGTTCACGATCAGCTTCCCAACTTCCGTCGAGCCGGTGAACGCGACTTTGTCCACATCCGGATGCGCCGCCAGTGCCGCGCCGGCTGTTTCGCCGTAGCCCGGAACGATGTTCACCACGCCGTCGGGAATCCCCGCTTCCTGGATCAGTTCGCCCAAGCGCAGCGCCGAAAGCGGCGTCTGCTCGGCCGGCTTCAGCACCACGGTACAACCGCACGTCAGCGCGGGCCCCAGCTTCCAGGCGGCCATCAGCAGTGGAAAGTTCCATGGAATGATCTGACCCACAACGCCGACTGGCTCGCGAAGCGTGTAGGCCAGATACTTCGCTCCTGGGGTATACGGAACGGAGATCGGGATCGTGGTGCCTTCGAGCTTGGTCGCCCAGCCCGCCATGTAACGGAAAAGGTCGACTGCCAGCGGGACGTCCGCCGCGCGGGCCACCTTCAGCGGCTTGCCATTGTCGAGGCTCTCAATCTGCGCGAATTCCTCGGTATATTTCTCCAGCAGGTCGGCCAGCCTCCAGATAGCGCGCCCGCGTTCAGAAGCGGTCATCTTCGACCAAGGGCCCGTTTCGAAGGCCGCGCGCGCCGCCTTCACTGCCCGGTCGATGTCCTCGCGATCGCCTTCCGCAACCTGCGATAGGACCTCGCCCGTCGCCGGATTAAACGTCGGGAAGGTTTTCCCGGAAGCGGAATCCGTCCACCTCCCGTTGATCAGCATCTTGTGTCTGCGCGAAACGAATTCAGATACGCTCGGCTCAAGGTTTGCTACTGCCGCTGCTGTCGCCATAATTTCCTCCTTATTTCATATTGCAGTCGAAGCCTCCTGCCATAGGCATGGCCTGCCTGCCGTAGGCACGGCCCGCCCGCCGTGGCAGGCGCGAATATCGGGAGACATCCAATACTCCGGTACTGGGTCAGTTTGATTTTTCTTGATCGGAAGCCCTCTACGCTTTCTCGAGGATCGCCGCGATTAGAGGCTGAGTCCCGGCAAAGCCTCCAAGGCGTCGGTCGACGGGGACCGACACGGTCGTATCAACGCACCGAAAGTACGCCCGCTCGCGCCGGAATTCAAGCTGCCGCATGCGCGTCTCGCCAGATTTCCACAGCTGCGGTGCCCCGTCCCACCAGGCAGTAAACAGCCGTGCTAACGAGCCGCCGACTGCCCTAACCCCGCACCTCGCCGCCCAGCGACTCCTATTCGTCGCGTGTAACGAATAGACGTTGAACTGTCGCATGTCGACTTGTACGCCGAATGCCCGCCAGCTATCTGGTAACGAAATTACCCAGGGACCGCTGCAATCCGATCTAAGTCGGTCGCCCTGCGCAATCCTCGTAGAATCAGTCGCGGCACCTGTTGCCCGCCACCCGTTTCCGCCGTACCCCGCGAAGGCCTTTTCTCGACACACGTGCTGAGATAAAAGTCTCGCAAGTCTTTTGCCATCAACAAAACTGCCGAAACTTCTCGACACACTTTCCGCTATTCGCGCACCGTCGCGCCACTGCACCAGGATTGGTGCAACTGGGGTGAGATAGGAGATCGACGCGGGCCCGATCCGGTGCAACGACACACCAGCGGCCAGCCTGTTGCTCGCGCCAAGCGCAAAAATGGCTTGCAGCGAGGATCGTGGCCATCTGATCGATGGTGCTTTTTAGGCTGGCGGAGCGAGTTTAGCGCGGCTTTTCGAGTTCTTCGATCAGCGCAGGCACAATTTCAAAGAGGTCGCCCACGACGCCGTAATCGGCAATCTCGAAGATGGGCGCGTTCTGGTCCTTATTGATCGCGGCAATCGTACGCGAACCCTTCATCCCGACCACATGCTGGATCGCTCCGCTGATGCCCAACGCAAAGTAGAGCTTCGGCGCGACCGTTTGGCCGGAGCTGCCGATCTGGCGGTCCATTGGCAGCCAGCCCTCGTCGCAAATGGGACGCGAAGCGGAAACTTCGCCGCCCAGCAGCTTGGCGAGTTTTTCTGCCACGGGAATGTTTTCCGGGCCTTTGATGCCGCGCCCGACCGAAACGAGGATCGGCGCCTGCGTCAAGTCGACGGCTTGCTTGGCCTCACGGAAAAGCTCCAGCGGTTTGGTGCGAATCTGCTCCGGCTTCAGTTCAACGCTAGCCGGCCTGACCGGTGCTTTGCTCGCGCCTTTCGCCGCGAGATCGGCGCGAAAAGCGCCGGCCTGAAACGTCGCAATCCAAGGTGGCTCGCCGGTGAAGAGAACGTCGGCATTGGTGCGGCCCTGGAACATCTGCCGTACGAAAATCAGCTTGCCGTTTTCATGACGGTAGCCAATGCAGTCGCCGATGAGACCTTTAGTCATAGAAGCGGCAAGTTTGGGCGCGAAATCGCGCACCTGATACGTGTGGGGCAGCAGAACGAGATCCGGCTTTGCATTTTCAATTACCTGATGAAGGGCGATAGAGAAGCCGTCCGGCGTGTATTTGTCGAGAAGATCGTGTTCGACGAGAAGGACTTCATTTAGCTGGAATGCCGCAAGCTGTTCCGCGAGCGAAGCGACTCCTTTGCCGACGACGGCTCCTGAAATCGTGCCGTTGGTTTGCGCAGCGATTTGCTGTGCCGCAGCGAGCGTTTCAAAGCTGACGTTGTTCCACTTGTCTTCGCGCTGCTCGGTGATGACGAGAATTTTCATGTTGTCGATCGCCAAATCATTACAAAACCCGGGCTTCGTGGCGGAGCTTCTCGATCAGCTTCGCCGCGATTTCCTTTGGTTGGCCGGTAATGAATTCGGTCTTCTTCGTCTTTTGCGGCACGTAAATACGCTCGACGCGCTGGGTCGGTGTGTCCGGTACCCCCAACGATTTGCGGTCGATGGTGGCAATCTCCTTCTTCTTCGCGGCCATAATGCCCTTCAGCGTTGCGTACCGAACCTTATTTATGCCGGACTGGATCGACAGCACCGCGGGCAGCGGCAACTCGACCCATTGAAACCAACCCGATTCGAGCTCGCGTTTCAGTTTCATGCGGCCGTCGAGAACTTCGATCGCCATGATGATCGTGGCGTGCGGGCGGCCGAGTAATTCGGCGAGCAGAACGCCGGTTTGGCCGAAGCCCTGATCGTCGCTCTGCAGGCCGGTGAGGATCAGGTCAAAATTTTCTTTTTCAACGGCTGCGGCAAGTGACCGCGCGGCGCCGAGCGGATCGAGCTTATAAAATTCCGCATCGGAGACGTGAATGCCGCGATCGGCGCCCTTCGCGAGAGCTTCCTTGATGGTTTGCTTCGTGCGTTCGGGACCCATCGAGATGGCGACCACTTCGCCGCCATGCCTTTCCTTCAGACGAAGCGCTTCCTCGAGAGCGAAGCTGTCGGGCTCGTTGGTTTCGAAGCTGATGTCGGATTCGCGAATCCAGCCGCCGTCTTGGACGATGGCGAGAGGCGCATCTTTCGCGGGGACTTGCTTAACGCAGACGCCGATCTTCATTGGTTAGTCCAACTCGTTTTACAAATCCACACGGCAGCCCCGCATTTCACAGCGTGCTAGGCGCGCGACATGCCCTGCCTCTACGAAGCAAAACGGCCGCCTACTTGCCATCCCAGCGCTTGAAGACCAGGGAGGCATTGGTGCCGCCGAAGCCGAACGAATTCGAGGCGGCATAAACCACTTCCGCTTTGCGCGCCTTGTTCGGGACGTAATCCAGATCGCAGGCAGGATCGGGATTTTCGTAGTTGATCGTCGGCGGCAAAATCTGATCGCGTAATGCGAGCACGCTGATGCCCGCCTCAAGGCCGCCCGCCCCGCCGAGCAAATGTCCGGTCATGGATTTCGTCGAGCTGATCGGAACTTTGTTTGCGTTTTCGCCAAAGACGCGCTTCAGCGCCGTCGTCTCGATAGCATCGCCGATCGGAGTGGACGTGCCGTGGGCATTCAAGTAGCCGACGTCGGAAGGCGAAATTTTTGCGTCCTTTAGTGCGGCCAAAGTAACGCGATATCCGCCATCCCCGCCCTCGGCCGGTTGGGTGATGTGGTACGCGTCGCCCGACATGCCATAGCCGACGACCTCCGCCAAAATCCGAGCGTCGCGACGCTGGGCGAACTCAAGCGACTCGAGTATGAGCATCCCCGAACCTTCACCGATGACGAACCCGTCGCGCTGTGCGTCAAAAGGACGGCTCGCGTGTTCTGGATCGTCGTTGCGCGTCGAAAGCGCACGCATAGCGGCAAAACCGCCCACGCTCATCGGAGTGATCGCAGCTTCCGCACCGCCGGCGATCATCACCTCTGCGTCGCAACGCTGAATGATCTTGAAGGAATCACCGACGGAATGCGCGGAAGCTGAACAAGCCGTTGCGGTAGCGGAATTCGGGCCCTTCGCGCCGTAACGAATGGAAACGTGCCCCGCCGCGAGATTCACGATGGAACCAGGAATGAAGAAAGGAGAAATCCTTCCAGGTCCGCCCTGAAGATATTTCGAGTGCTCGCGTTCGATCACATCGAATCCGCCGATCCCGGAGCCGATGTAAACGCCGACGGCGGGCGCCACTCCGGGGGTGATTTCGAGGCCCGACATCCGAACGGCAAAATCGGAAGCGGCGAGGGCCATCTGAATAAACCGGCCCATTTTCTTGACTTCTTTTTTCTCAACCCAATTCAGTGGATCGAAGTTGCGGACCTCGCCGGCAATTCGGCAGTCAAAAGCTGTCGCGTCAAAACTGGTGATTGGACCAATGCCGCCTTTACCGGCGAGCAGGTTCGGCCAGACTTCATCCGTGCCGATCCCGCACCCGCAGACCAGCCCAACACCCGTAACGACGACTCGGCGGCTCAAAGAGAGATCTCCTGTTCGAGGGCGGGGCGGTACACCGCAGCGTCAGCTTGCAGCGCAGCGATCACGCCCCTGGGACTACTTCTTGGAATGCTTCTCGATGTAATCGGTGGCGTCTTTAACCGTGGCGATTTTCTCCGCGTCCTCATCCGGTATTTCGATGCCAAACGCTTCTTCGAAGGCCATCACCAGCTCGACCGTGTCGAGCGAGTCGGCGCCCAGGTCGTCCACAAACGAGGCCGTTGGAGTCACTTCGCCTTCATCCACACCGAGTTGCTCGACGATGATTTGCTTCACGCGTTCTTCGACGCTGGCCATTCTGGTAGTTCCTCCGGTCTTGTCGATCTTGAACACCACGCCGATTGCCACGATGAGCGCCTGCCCGCCGCAGACAGGGCTCGTCCCGCCACAGGCTCAGCGGCTGGGATGCCCGCTCGAGGCGGACACGCGCCCGTAAGCGCAATTTGTCCCTCTGATTCCGGCTCTGAGAATATACCCTGAAACGCGGTTGCCTGTCAGACCCCGCTCATTGTATTCGGGGAGTATGGCAGGGTCAACTTCTTGAGGTCAATTCGTGCCATCGGCCTCGGATCGGTTGCTTGGCAGCTTCTAAGCAGCCGTAAGCAAGATCGGTGCTCTGTCGGTGATGACGACGGTGTGCTCGAAATGGGCTGCAAGACTGCCATCGACCGTGCGTTCGGTCCAGCCGTCTTTGGCGGTCGCGCATCGTCCCGCGCCCATGGCTATGATGGGTTCAACGGTGATAACGAGGCCGGACGTCAAGCGTTCGCGCGAAGTGACATCGGTAAAATTGGGCACGGTGGGAGCCTCGTGAATCGTGCGGCCGATTCCGTGTCCGCAGAGCGCGCGTACGACGGAAAAGCCGCTGCGCAGGACTTCGCGCTCCACGGCGCGGCCAATTTCGTTGACGCGAGCTTCTGCCTTCGCGACGCGCATGGCTTGATCGAAAGCGCGCTCCGTCCGTCGCGGGATCGACTGGAACAGTGATTGCGGCGTCGCCCATGTAGCCGTTCTTTTCAAAGGTCACCTCGAGCTTCACCAGATCGCCTGGCTGAATTTCGCGAGAGCCGGGAATGCCGTGAACGGCTTCGTCGTTTACGCTGATGCAGATTTCGCCTGGAAAGCCGTAGACCATAGCGGGAGCGGACCGCGCGCCATTCTCGCGCATCACCTTCGCACCAACATCAGCGATTTGAAGAGTGGTCACGCCCGGACGTATAAATCGCGCCATGGCTGCCAGCGCAAGGTGGCAGATGCGCCCGACGTGTCTTAGCGCGACGAGTTGATCGTACGATTCAATCGACATTTTCTCGACCTGAGTTTAATCCAGAAACACCAGCCGGATGCCCGTCGACTGCGCTCGAGAACCGGCGCTACTACCGTTAGCCCATATGCATGCCGCCGTTGATGCCGAGGACCTGGCCGGTGATGTAGGCGGCTTCGTCACTCGCGAGAAAGACGATTGCTGTCGCGACGTCGCGATCGGTCCCGAAACGCCCCAGCGGAATCAGCGACTTCATCTTTTCTTTCAGCGCATCAGGCAGCGGATCGGTCATCGGGGTGGTGACAAATCCGGGCGCGACAGCGTTCACGGTGATGCTGCGCGACGCGACTTCCACAGCGGCCGCTCGCGTCAAGCCGATCAGGCCCGCTTTCGACGCGACGTAATTCGCTTGTCCGGCATTTCCCGTTTGCGCGACAACGGAAGTGACGTTGATGATGCGACCCGAGCGCTGCCGCAGCATCGCACCAAGAGCTTGCTGCATGCAGAGATGCGCGCCGGTCAGATTCGTGCGCAGGACTGCTTCCCAGTCCTCAAGCTTCATGCGCAACTCGAGGGTGTCGCGCGTAACAGCGGCGTTGTTCACCAGAATGTCGAGGCGGCCGAATTTCGCGAGCACCTGCTGGAATGCGTTCTTTACCTGCTCCGCGCTGCCCACGTCCATCGCCACGGCCATGGCTTCGCCGTCCGCTGAGTGGATTTCTTCGGCTAGGACGCCAAGCTGCGGCTCGTTGCGAGAGGCGAGAGCAACTCTAGCTCCCGCTTCGGCGAGCGCGCGAGCTGTGGCGCGTCCGATGCCTTGGGACGCGCCGGTGACGAGAGCGACTTTATCTTTGAGCGAGAACATTCGTCGTGTGCCTAACGAAAAGAGAGAATCTCACGATGAACCTGAACGCCGGTTCGTCGTGGTTAGCAAAGATCTCACGAGTCCGCGGTTTCTGCGCGAGCTTGAGTAATTTTGTCGAGTGTGGATTTCAGGCTCGCGGAGTCCTCTACGTTGAAGCAGCGGACCGAGCGGTCGATCTGCCGCAGCAGGCCGCACAGCACCTTGCCAGGGCCGACCTCGACAAAGATCGTCACGCCGGAGGCGATCAGCTCGCGAATCGAATCGAGCCACCGCACCGGCATTACGACCTGGCGGATCAACGCGTCGCGCGCTTCTTCGCCTGACTTAATCGCCTCCGCATCCACATTTGTGATCAGCGGTGTGCGCAACGCGCTGAATGCCGCCGAACGTAGTTCGGGCTCGAGCTTCTTCTGAGCCGGTTCCATCAAAGCGCAATGAAATGGTGCTGAGACGGGAAGCATCACCGCGCGTTTCGCGCCGATTTGAGAAGCGATCTCGACTGCGCGCTTCACGGCCGCTGCGTGGCCCGAAACAACGGTCTGTTCGGGAGAGTTGAGGTTCGCGGGAGACACCACTTCATGGTCGGCGGCCTTCCTGCAAATCTCTGCTACGTCTGCCGGCGAAAGGCCCATGATGGCGGCCATTGCGCCTTCGCCTTTGGGCACGGCTTCCTGCATAAATTCGCCGCGCTTGCGAAGCAGCTTGATGCCGGTGGAGAAATCCAACGCGCCTGCGGCGACAAGCCCTGAATATTCGCCAAGGCTGTGCCCAGCGACGAAATCGGGAACGATGCCGCGCTTCTCGATCGCGCGCAGAGCCGCGATTGATACGGCGAAGATCGCCGGCTGAGTGTTTTCGGTGAGCTTGAGCTCGTCTTCTGATCCGGAGAAGCACAGTTTCGAGATGGGAAACGCTAGCGCCACGTCTGCTTCGTCGAATGCGGCGCGCGACTCCGGGAAACTCTGCGCCAAATCGCGGCCCATGCCGGAATATTGAGAGGCCTGGCCGGGAAAAAGGTAGGCGAGCTTGCTCATCCTATTTGCGCTTTCACCTGAGATATTCGGTCTTGAGAATCGCCCGAGATCAGCTCCGCGCCGCTAAGGCGGTAGCAGCGGAAAGCTCCTGCTCGATCTTTTCGTTCACGCGCGAGCGGCACATTTCCGCAGCAACGCGGATCGCGTTTTTTACGGCGTTCGGATTCGAACGCCCATGGCCAATGATCGTGATTCCGCGCACGCCCAAAAGCGGAGCTCCACCGTATTCGGAATAGTCCGTGCGCTTGCGGAAATCGTCGAACGCACGCTTGGAAAGCGCATAGCCGATCTGGGACGAGAGCCGGCTTTTGATCGCTTTCTTCAGCATGCCCGAAATGTGTTCCGCGACGCCTTCGCTGATCTTGAGCGCGACATTCCCGATAAAGCCGTCGCAGACGATCACGTCCACGTTGCCGCGAAACACGTCGCGTCCTTCGACATTCCCGACGAAAGTGATCGAGGGATTCTGCTTCAGGCGATTGAACGCCTCGCGCGTCAGTTCGTTGCCTTTCATCTCTTCTTCGCCGATAGAGAGAAGAGCCACTCGGGGCTTGCGCACGCCAAAAATCGTCCGGTAGTAAATCTCGCCCATTACAGCGAACTGCTCGATCTGCGCCGCCTTCGAGTCAACATTAGCGCCCACGTCGAGAATCACCGAAGCTTTTTCCTTTGCGTTGGGAAACGCCGCGGCGAGTGCAGGGCGATCGACCGAAGGAAGCGTCCCGAGAACGAACCGGGCAACGGTCATTGCAGCGCCAGTGTTTCCCGTGGTGACCAGCGCTTCTGCTTTGCCGTCGTGCACTAGATGTGCTGCGACGTGCAGCGAGCTGTCCTTCTTGCGGCGAAACGCTTGCGAGGGCGAATCGCGCATGGTGATCACCTCGCTCGCGTTCACCACATCGATGGACTGTCCGCGATAGCGATGGCGCACCAGTTCGTGCTTGACCGTCTCCTCGACCCCCACCAGCAGGATGCGAACGTCGTACTCGCGAGCGGCCAGAATCGCGCCTTCCACTTCGGCGCGTGGCGCATGATCGCCGCCCATAGCATCCAGGGCAATGGTGGTCATCTAAAGCTCCGCTAGATCCGCTTAAAGCTTATACCTGCTGCGGAGAAGGTAGGACGAGGGAGAACTTAGGCCGTCTTGGCCGAAGTGTCAATCACTTCGCGGCCTTTATAGTACCCGCAGTGGGGACACGCCCGATGAGGCAGCTTGGTCTCATGGCAATTGGGACATTGCGAGAGCGAGAGCGCGGTCAAGTGATCGTGCGCCCGCCGGTTGCTTGTGCGGCGCTTCGAGTGACGGCGTTTTGGATTGGGCATGACACAACTCCTCTTCGCGCCGCTACTTCGGCGGCCTGACGTAGCGAACAGTGTATCGTTTTATTGCTTTTTGAACCAGTCCTGCTTCAGGCGTGCCAGCGGAGCCATGCGAGGGTCGCCGCCTGACTTTTCACAGCGGCATTCCTCATTGTTCAAGTTGGCGCCGCAATGGGCGCAAAGACCGCGGCAATCGCTCCGGCAAATCACTTTCATCGGGAGGGCCAGGTTGACTTGCTCGGCCAGAATGTCGGCCAGGAAAAGTCCGTCACCTTCGAAGAAGCCGATTTCCGTATCTTCAAGATTCAGCTGAACTTCCTCTTCTCCCGCAATCGACGCCATCGGGCGGTACAACAGGTCAAAATCCCGGCTGATCTCCTCGACCACTGTGTCGAGGCACCGCGCGCACACCAACTCCACCCGCGTGTGAAGATTTCCCCAGATACGAATCTGCCCGTCCACCAGTTCCGCAGTGGCGCGGACTTCCAGGGGCTCGAGCTGCCTGAATTCGCCCGAGTGAAAATCCAAGGTGCCGGGGGAGTAGCTCTTGCGGATGCGGGTCTTACGAACCGCTAAGTCGTTTACGTCGAGAAACATGTCTTTTACCAGAAATCCCTGTGTCAGTAGCTCATTATAGGTCCGGGGCTCGGGTTGTCAAGAAACGGGCCGAGAAACCGTTTACCATGCCTCCAAACCAGCAACTCGTAGCGTCTTGCTTTTGCGGCTCGCGCCCGCCGCTCAGCGGCTCGTGGGTCGCCCGACGGCCATCCAGGATCGAAGGCGATCGTTCCGCAATGCGGGCGCTACGGCGGCTTTCTGGTATTCTTCCTCTCTTTCGTCCGGCGAAAAGGCGCGAATGGATATCGTCGAACTGACTCGAAGGCTGGTCGACATCGAGTCGATCACCGGCAATGAATTGCAGGCAGGCACATATCTTTTCGACTATCTGTCCGGCCTGGCGCGGTCTACCGGCGGCGCGGTCGAACGCATGGACGTCGAGGCAAGCCGCCGCTTCAACGTTCTTGCGTGTTGGGGCGAGCCGGCCGTCACGCTATCGACGCACATCGATACTGTCCCGCCGTTTTTTCCTTCGCGCGAAGATGCCGGCTTCATCTGGGGCCGAGGTTCGTGCGATGCAAAGGGCATTGCGGCGTCGATGATTCTTGCGGCTGAGAAGCTGCGCGAGCAAGGTATCTCGGGCTTCGCGCTGCTTTTCCTTGTCGGCGAGGAGCGCAACAGCGCGGGCGCATTTGTTGCAGCACAGTCTCCGCGCGGCTGCGCGTACGTGATCAACGGGGAGCCAACGCAGAACAAACTTGCGCTCGCATCCAAGGGCTCACTGCGCCTTGAGGTTCACGCTCGCGGCAGGGCAGCTCATTCCGCATATCCGGAGCTTGGCGTCTCCGCAATCGACGGGCTGCTGGATGCGCTCGAGAAAATCCGGCGCATTCCTCTACCCAGTGATGAAGTGCTTGGTTCTTGCACCCTGAACATCGGCACCATCGAGGGTGGCCGTGCCCCGAACGTGATCGCCGACTCCGCTCGTGCGGAAGTCCTGATCCGCCTGGTGGGCGATCCCGGACCGATTCGGCAGGCGATCGCCGCAGCGGCGCAGGGCCACGCGGATGTGAACGAAATTGTTTGCGTGCCGCCTGTTCACTTCGATCGCGTTGACGGTTACCCGACCACCGTTGTTTCCTTCACCACGGACATCCCCGCACTGACTCCCAGTTGGGGCAAGCCACTGTTGATCGGACCGGGAGATATTCGACTCGCGCACACAGCAGAGGAGCGCGTGGCAAAAAACGAATTGCTGGATGCGGTCGAGATCTACACGAATTTGACGCGGCAGTTGCTGGCGAGGTGAATAGCTCTTGGTATAAGATCTGCGCGCGAGAACGTTGTTGCCCGTCAGTGCGCGAGCGAAGCCGAGATTTTCTTCTGGTATTCGCGCGCCTTCGCCAGAATCTCCGGCTCATCAAGCGTGAGCATGCGTCGATCTTTCATAACGATCTTTCCCCCGATGACAACGGTCTTCACGTCCGATGCCTTTAGCGCGTACACCAGCTCGGAATAGACGTTGTACATCGGAGTCGCATGCGGCGCGGTGGTATCAATGAGGATCAGATCGGCTTTCTTGCCCGGTTCGAGCGAACCGATTTCTTTGTCCATGTGAAGCGCTCGTGCGCCGCCGATCGTGGCCATCTCGACCACTTGCTCCGCCGGCAACGCGCGTGGATCCATTCGCGTGACTTTCTGCAGTTTAGCGGCGAGATCCATCTCCTCGAACATATCCAGATTGTTGTTGCTGGCTGCCCCGTCTGTGCCTATGCCAACTGCCAAGCCGGCTGAGAGCATATCGGGTACGGGCATCACACCTGCCGCCGTCTTCATGTTGCTTGAAGGATTGTTCGTGCAACCCACTCCGAAATGAACCAGCGCGGCGATGTCGGCAGCATCTATCCAAACGCAATGCGCCGCAACCACATCGGGACCGAGAAATCCGATTCGCTCCAGGTATCCGACTGGTGTGGCGCCATGCTGCTCGCGGCTTTGCTGCAGTTCGAAGGGCGCTTCGGCCAGATGAGTCAGGATCGGCGCGTGATTGCGCCGCGCGAGCGCCGCGGATTCCTGCAGGGTTTTCTGCGAGCAGGTGTAGATCGAGTGCGGCGCTACTGCGGGCGTTATCAGCGGATCATTCTTCCAATGATTGATATAGGCCTGCGTGTAACTCAGCGCCTGCGCAGTCGTCTTGTTGTCTGGCGCGGGAAAATCGATGATCGTCTCGCCCAGGATCCCCCGCATGCCCGCATCCTTCGTTGCGCGTGCAACTTCGTCCTCGAAGTAGTACATGTCCGCGTAGGTAGTGATACCCCCTCGCAGCATTTCGAGGATGCCGAGCCTCGTGCCCCACGTGACGAAATCGGGCGTCACATTGCGCGCTTCAGCGGGAAAGATGTATTTGCGCAGCCAGTCATCCAGCGCGAGATCGTCCGCGATTCCGCGAAACAGGCTCATGGCAGCGTGCGCATGTCCATTGATGAAACCGGGAAGGACCAGGTCGTTGTGCGCGTCAATCGTGCGCGCTGCGTCAAATTCCGACTCGATCTGCGAGGCTGTTCCCACGCCTACGATCGCATCGCCGCGAATGGCCACGGCGCCGTCCTCGATTACATGTTTTTGAGCGTCCATCGTCACGACTGTGCCGCCTGCTACGATCAGGTCCGCGCGTTCCCTGGCAGCTGTGAGAGCGGCTGAGCCACACAGGAGCGCGACAAAACATACGTAGATAAGGATGTGCGAACTCGAAAGTCGCGGCAGGAAACGTTCTGTGGTCCTTCGTTTCATCTATAGGGGCCCGCGATCATCAGAACTCTTGATTTACGAAACCGCCGACTTGAGCCGACCTACAAAAATGAAGAATCGAACGCGCGCGGCAGCAACTTCGCTGAGCTTTCCTGTTCAATCTTGCCCTTCAGATTGGCAAGGATCACCGGAACATCGCCGCAGAATTCCCAGATGATCTGTCGGCACGCTCCACAAGGAGGCGTCAACGTGACCGTGTCCGCCACTACGGCAATCGCATCGAATCCACGCTCGCCTTCGGAAATTGCTTTAAAGATTGCCACGCGCTCGGCGCAGAGAGTGAGGCCATAGCTTGCATTCTCAACATTGCAGCCGGTGTAGATGCGTCCTGATTTGGCACGCAGCGCCGCGCCAACACGAAAGTTCGAGAATGGCGCATGGGCGTTTTCGCGCGCGTGTCTTGCAGCGGAGATGAGGGCATCCTGCTCATCCGGCATGCGCGAGATTGTATCGAAGTAGCAGATTGAGCGAAAGGCAAACCGGCATTTCGCACTGGGTCAGTTTGAATTTTCTTGATCGTGACACGGGTTTCAGGGTTTGATGATTCAAACCCTGACATGAAAAAGCAGTTAAAATTCAAAACGGCCCGGTTCCCCACATTTAACCGCGAGAAATAAACCGAACGCCGGAAGAATGTGTCGAGAATGTGTTACTTCAATTCGACGACTTCAAGTCCATACGAAGGGACCGTCAGCTTCAACTTATGACCGCTGACTGATTCGACTGATGGAGGCGGCAATTTGGCGGCATCCCGCAGTTCTTGCATTTCCGCTTGCGTGGGATAGGGAGGCGAGCCCATCTTGCGAAATGCTGTTTCGGAATCACCGGTGGATGGATCGACAACGGAAATAGACGCTTCCGTCGGATTGAAATTCTTGAATTCGAGAGAAAAGGTTTCAGTAGGGCCGCGCTTTTTGGGCGGCGCGTAGTTCCACATAGCGACTACGACTGTGCCGTCGGCCTTGCGCGTCACAAGCGCCGAATCCGAGTTCGAATCGATCCGGCGATCACCCAGTTCGTGCAGCAGCTTGAATGCGTTGAATGAAGGCTTGGGAATTCCAAGCTCAGCGATCAGGCCGAATCCGCCGTAGAACGGCGTCTTGACAACTCCCTGCTCTTCGAATACGTCAGAAAACGTCCAGTACGACATCATCTTCGTGAGGCCGTCACACTCCCGGATCATATTCCCGAGCCATGGCCCCATGTACGCGGCATCCGTGACGTCCGATTCATTGTTGTATGCCGCGTTAAACTCGCTCCAGATCAGCGGCACCTCTGGCATCGCCGACGACTTGATCAGGCTGTGGACCTTGCTGACTGCGCGGCAGACCATGTCTTTGCGGGAAATCTGTTCCTGCGTGCCAAAAACATTCTCTGCAGTGTCGTTGCCATAGACGTGCGTCGAAACGAAGTCCACGGGAACGTGTTCGTCGTGGCAATGCTTGATGAATGCGTCGACCCATGCGGCCTGAGCCGTCGCAGGACCTCCCACGCGCAAACGCGGGCTGACGGATTTCAGTGTTCTAGCCGTGTGGTCGTAAAGCTGCCAATATGTAGCTTGTCTCGGCTGGCCGCCCCAGAAGTCCAGATTCGGCTCGTTCCACACTTCGAAATACCACTTGCTGACTTCTTCGATTCCGTACCGCGCGACCAGGTGCTTAGCCATTGCGTCGATCAGATCGTCCCACGCGGCCCAGCTTTTCGGCGGCGAGACGTTCGGGTGATACCAAAACGCCTGGTGGATCGGCTGGGCTGCCAGCTTTTCCGGCATGAAGCTAAGCTCGACGAACGGTCGCACTCCGTTCGCGAGGAGACCGTCATAAATCTGGTCGATATAGGAAAAATTGTAGATGGGCTGGCCGTGTGCGTCTTCGTTGTATATGCCAACTTCGTCGTCCAGAATGGCGTGGAAACGAACGTAGCGGAAATCTGTGACGTCTTTAACGTTGCGCATGTCGCGGCGGTAGCTATCCCGCAGGGTGAGAATTGCCCGGCCGGAACCGAACATCTGCTCCCAAAAATGTGGAAACGGGTGGCTGGGCGCCGAAACATCGACGACGACCGTCTCAGAATTCTGCTCCTGAGCCGCAGCCTCTCGCGGCGGTGCCAGCGCCGTGAGAATCGCGAAAACCGCAAACAGAAGAGCTGACCGCCGGACAAAAGGTTGTCGTCGCATTGGCGTAGTTTTTGCTAAATCGTTTTAATTGGCGCTATTTGATAGCATTCGCGACTTGCCAGTGTCAACAAGATCGCAACTGGGTCGTCCATACGGTAAACGTTTTCCAGTCACGGAAGTTCACAGCAAATTTGATCGATTGCGACGGTTCATCGCACGCCGGCGCTCCGAGCAGCAGCCGACAGCGCCTCGATCCCTTTCACTGCTCCTTGAATCTCCGGGTTCGACATGAACAGTTTCCAGATCAGCCCAGTGCGGTAGTTTTCGACCATCACAGTGATCGGTGCCTGGTTTAGACCCATATAGATGCGCGCGTACCAGTTTTTGTTCAGATTGAACGCGTCGCGCGGCCCGTAAATACCCCAGAGCTTGGCGCCGAGATCGCGATAGAAATATTTGAACGCGGCCATCGATGCTTCAGGTGTGTAGGGGAACGACGCGAGCGCACCGGTGGGGGTCACCGTGCCGTCATCGTCGCCTACATCGGGAGCGTGAGGCATATAGCCATCGGGTCCATCGCTGGCGGTTAACCCCCAGTCGTTCGCTCCGTAGCCCTTGTAATGGCCGGGATTCTGGATGCAATAAGCGCGATTGATCAGAGCCATATTGCGATTATTTTCAAAATAATTCGTATAACGGTCCGTCAGCGCGTGCGGATTGAAGCCCATGTATGAATACTGTGTGAAGAACAGCGGGCCGCCGGTACCGAAACCTACGTCGAGCTTAATTCCGAAATACCTCTTCCCGTTCGCGTATCCCTTCGGGCTTGCCCAACCCGAATAATAGAGACTCGCCGGAACGGGATGCGTGGGCGACGCAATGGCGACCAGATAGACGATCATCGTTTCATTGAAACCATCGATCCGGTGATTGATCCACCACGACCATTGCGGAGACCAGTGCCAGAGCAGCGCCGTACCGTCAGCAGTGCGGCGGTACCATTCCCAATCCACCGTTTCCCAAAGTTGCGTGATCCGTTTGCGCAGAGATTGCTCCTCGGCGTCGCTTCGATCGAAGTACTGGCGCGCAGTCAGCAGGCCTTCCATGAGGAATGACGTTTCGACCAGGTCGCCCGCGTTGTCGTACATGTCGAACACGGGTAGGCTCGCACCCGTTGCATCGTCCATGAAATGCGACCACACCCCGTGGTAGCGTGGCGCCTTCTCAAGAAAACTGACGATTTTGGTCAGCCGCTCGACGCCCTGCTCGCGCGTAATGAATCCACGGTTGACTCCCACGACCAGCGCCATGATTCCAAATCCGCTCGCGCCGGTCGCAAGGATGCGGTCGTTGCCGGGAACGTTTTCGCGCGCCATACCGGAGTTTGGTCCGGCCGAATCCCAGTAATAGTGAAAACACTCGTCCTGCAGCATCGTGAGCAGTTCGTCGTCGGTCAGAGTGCGTGTAGAAGCGGTGGCAACGGAGGAAAAAGGCGATAACCCAAAGCCGCTGTCCTCCGCGGCGACTTTATAGGAGGCCGTCTGTCCTGCAGCGCCAAGATAATCGCTGTAGTGTGTCAGCCCAGGGACCTGAATGCCAATCGGACGGAACGGGCCGCCATTTTGCGAACGGTAGATCACGTAGCGAACCACCGCACTGTTGTCCGCCGCGTCCCAGGACAAATCGACTTGCCGCTCGTAGCCGGCCGCTTTCAGGTTGCGCGGAGCTTCGATGCGTCGCGCGAGTTGCGGCTCGTTGCGTATCGTTTCTGCGGATTCCGCGCTGTCGATCCGAATTTCGTCCACCAGCAGAGTGTGCTTTATGCCGTCCGCCGCCGCTTGTGAAAACACGACCTCCTGCAGTCGATGCGGATCGAAATGGTCGACAGATCCCGTCAAAAATTTCGAGAGCGGAATCTGAACGAGCGTCCACCGGCCTGGGCGAATCGGATCGGAGTAAGCTCCCAAACGGACCGGCACGGAGAAATTCCGATTCGTATCGAGGAGACGAATCTCAGGAAGGTCCTCCGCCGGCATAGGCTCCGACGTGTAGCACCACAAGAAAAGCGAATCCCCGTCGAAAAGGATTTCGCGATTGCGGAATTCCACGACCCTGACCTGCAGCTCCCACGCGCCGCCTGCGTTCGATTGCCACGAGAGTCGGAGCGAATTCGGTGGAGTGAAAAAAACGGAGGAATCAACCGGCGCTTTCTGGTTCAGCAAATCGAGGGTGCTGGGCGCGACCGCCTTGCCTAAGCTGTAGAAATAAGAATCCGGACTGTCGCTGTTATCAAAAAAACTGTGCCGATAATACTCGGTATTGGCGCCG
>Ga0335075_10002030_pt1 | contig 32889 bp, 30 predicted proteins | sample Lox_Sample_24_FD_206723 | JGI IMG/M metagenome (GOLD analysis project Ga0335075, IMG submission 206723) | Soil microbial communities from Loxahatchee National Wildlife Refuge, Florida, United States - Lox_Sample_2.4 | ecosystem: Environmental > Terrestrial > Soil > Wetlands | place: USA...
GACCACCCGCACCAACCACCACGGCGACACCGAATGGATCCCACCGCCACACCTCGACCACGGCCAACCCCGCACCAACACCTACCACCACCCCGAAAAACTCCTACAGGCCGACCACGAAGACGACGGGCCGTAGAACGTTTGCCGCCGTAGTTCCGGCAAGCATAGGGTTCGGGCATGACGGCCAACGCCCGGAGCCGAGATCCCCGGATCGTCATCGTCGGCGCTGGCATGTCCGGGATCGCTGTGGCCCATGCCTTCCGGCAAGCCGGCTTCACCAACTTCACCATGCTGGAAAAGGGTTCCGACGTTGGTGGCGTTTGGCATTGGAACCGCTATCCCGGCCTGCGCTGCGACGTGCCTTCACACGGCTACCAATTCGCGTTCGCGCCGAAGCCCGACTGGAAGCACCTGTGGGCCACCGGCGACGAGATCCAGCAGTACCACCACGACCTCATCAAAACTCTGCACCTCGAATCGCATCTGCGGCTGGGCTGCGAAGTCACCTCGGCGGTGTTCGCGGAGGACCGATGGCGCGTTTCCACCGCCGGCGGAGAAGAGATCAACGCGGACTTCGTCGTCGCCGCCACCGGGATCCTGCATCACCCGTTTATTCCGGATATTGCCGGCCTGGACTCGTTTACCGGGCCGGTGGTACACACCGCGCGCTGGACTGACATCGATACACGTGGTAAGCGCCTTGCGGTGATCGGCGCCGGATCGACTGGCGTGCAAGTCTTTTCAGCGCTGCAACCCGGCGCGGCTCATATCACGCATTTTGTTCGCACGCCGCAGTGGGTGATGTGGATGCCGATGGGAATTCGGCAGCCGCGGGTCGTCGGCCGGCTGCTGCGGGCGCTGCCGAGACTGGACAAGGCGGTGCAGCTATCGCAGCTCGTCGGTTCCGACTACTTGGTCGACCTAGTCACCCGGCCAACCTGGCGACGACGGCTGGCCCAGCAGTATGGGTGGATATGTTTGCGAACACTGGTACGGGACAAGGATCTTCGCACCAGGCTGACCCCTGACTACCAACCGTTCTGCAAGCGGCAGGTGATCTCGGACCACTACTACCGGCGGATCTCCAAATCGAATGCCAGTTTCGTCACCCAGCCGATCGCCGAGGTCACCGAGACCGGGCTGCGAACGACAGACGGTGTCCACCACGATCTGGACGCGATCGTGCTCGCTACCGGCTTTCAGGCGCACAACTACATGCGCCCGATGACGCTGCGCGGCCGCGACGGGCTTTCGATCGACGACGCCTGGGCCAAAGGTCCTCGCGCCTGGGGAATGACCGCAATCCCCGGATTCCCCAACCTGTTCACGGTGCTCGGCCCCAACTCGCCCACCGGATCCATGTCGCTGCAACACGTCGCCGACCTGACCGCCCGCTACATCACCAAATGGCTGCAACGATTCCGCGACGGCGAAATCACCACCGTCGAAGTCACCGAGGAGGCCACCAGCCGCTTCGCCGACGACGTCGCCGAGGCCATGGGCCCGACCGTGTGGAACACCGGTTGCAACTCGTGGTACTTCGCCGACGATAACCACATCGATCTGTGGCCATTCGACCGCAAACGGCTCACGCGTATGCTGGCCCACCCGCACGACGACGATTACATCCTCAACCCGTAACGCGGGCGGCGTACGCCGCGGCGACCTGTGCGGCCAACCGGACGTTGGACAACACCAGCGCGACGTTGGCGGCGAGCGACGCGCCCTGCGTCTCGCGGTGAAAGAAGTCGAGCAGGAACGGCGTGACGTCCTTGCCGCGCACACCTTGTGTCTCGGCGGCCGCCAGGCCAGCGGCAAGCACTCGGTCGTGCAGCCCGCGGTCCATCTCGTCGCCCGCCGCGATGGGGTTGGCCAACACCAGCCCATACCCGTCGGTGCGCAACCGGCCTCTGGCCCGCAGCACGTCGGCGGCTTGTGCCGGCGTCTCCACCCGCCAGCCCACCGAGTGGCCAGAATCGGCCAGGTAGAAGCAGGGAAACCGGTCGGTGCGGTAGCCGATCACGGCGACTCCGAGGGTTTCGAGTCGCTCCAGGGTGGCCGCCACATCGAGGATCGACTTCACGCCCGCGCAGACCACAAGCACGCCGGTACGCGAGAGGGTCGTGAGATCCGCGGATTCATCGAAGCTGTCGCGCGCACCGCGATGCACACCGCCCAGCCCGCCGGTGGCGAACACCGTGATGCCCGCGGCCGCCGCCAGGTGCGCGGTCGAGGCGACGGTCGTCGCGCCGTCTCCACTGCAGGCGGCGAGCACCGCGAGGTCGCGGACGCTGACTTTGATTACCGCGTCACCTTCCGCGATGCGCTGTAGCGCCGCGTCGTCCAAACCGACGTGCGGCTGACCGCCGATGATGGCAATCGTGGCCGGCACCGCCCCGCCAGAACGCACCGCCTCCTCGATCTCGCGCGCGATCCGCAAGTTGTCCGGACGCGGCAAGCCGTGACTGATGATCGTGCTCTCCAGCGCGACGACAGGCCGTCCGGCAGCCAGCGCCTCGGAAACCTCGGGGTGGATTCGCACGGGTTGCACCCTACGTCGCCCGATTGGAGAAATTCAGCCACCGGACTTAGGACTCCTCGGGGACCTCGATGACCTGGTATGTCGGGTCGACCATCGATACCTCGCGGTTGCCGCTCTGGTTTGCTTTCCCGGTGACCCGCAGCACCTGGCCCGGCTGGATGTCGTCGCCCTGACCGGGGCGGAACGTCACGCGCATCTCCCCGCTGTCGTCCCCGACCACGATCCAGCGAAACGTTTTCTGACCTTTGGTCATGTCCTCGACTTGGCTGACTCGGCCTTCGACAGTGGCACGGCGTCCCGGAATCAGGCTCTCCACCGGGATCACCGTCCCCGACCGTTCCGGATGTTCGTAAGTCTCCACGGTCTGGTTTTCGCTTTGCAAAACCCGGGCCTCGACCTTCTCGACCTGTCGCGCGATACGCATTTCCAAAATGTCGGGGAACGCTTCGCGGATCCGGGACTGCACGTCGTACGGAACGATGGTGGCGGCGGCATCGGGAATTCGGCTGACAGCCCGGGAGATCTTGTCCGCGGTCCGGTCATGGAGCAGCCGTCCCAGCACCGGCGCATAGGTTCGTCGCGGCAGCAAAACCGTTACGTTGGTATGCGGATGCTCGTTTTGCGCCTTGATGACCAGTGCATGGAGGGCCCGGATGATCTGTCGGTCCGGGCAGTCGATTACCCGAAGCCCCGTGTCGAGATCGAAGCTGTCCCAGCGGTCCCGTAGCTGCGCGGCGTGAGCCGCGTCGACCATGAAATGCACCGCGATCAGCTCGTCGGCGCGCAGACCTTTCCCGTAGCGCAGTGCCTCGAGCACCGCGAGGTCAAGCGAATTGACCAAGACAAACACGCGATGGCGGGCATACTTCACCAGCTCCGGGCGGTCGGTGCGGAACGCCTCGAGGATCGCGGCCTCGGCCCGGTACTCGCGGTTGAGCCGGATCAGCGCGATGACCAGCAAAGGGAAGACGACGACGACCAGCCAGGCGCCCTCGGTGAACTTGGCCACCGCGAAAATGCCTACCACAGCCGTCGACAAGATCGCCGCGGACAAGTTGATCACCAACCTGTGTCGCCAGCCCGGTTCGCGATGTGTGAGATGGTGTTTGGTCATCCCGTAACCGGCCATCGAGAAGCCGGTGAACACCCCGATCGCGTAGAACGGCACCAGCGCGTTGACCGAGCCGCCGGTGACCACCAGCAGCGCCACCGACAGCGCCGTGAGCGTGACGATGCCGTTGGAGAACACCAGGCGGTAGCCGCGTGTCATGAGTTGCCGTGGCAGGAAGCGGTCTTCCGCGACAAAGCTGGCCAGCGCCGGGAATCCATTGAAACTGGTGTTGGCGCCGGTGTACAAGATCGCCGCGGTTGATACCTGGACAAGTATGTACATGCTGTTGCCGATGAACCCATTGCCGAAGACCGCGCGGGCCACCTGCGAGAGCACCGACGGGTATTCGTCGAGATAGGGCGCGGCGTGGGTGGCGTAGGTCAGGTAGCCGACACCGGCCAATAGAAAGCCCAGGATGCAGGCCATCGCGGTGAGGACGCGCCGCGCGTTGATGTTCTGCGGCTTGCGGAAGACGTTGACGGTGTTGGAGATGGCTTCCACCCCGGTCAGCGACGAGCCACCGTTGGCGAACGCCCGCAGTATCACCAGAATCGTTGCGCCCATCACCAGACCATTGCCGTGCTGGACCGGCACCGCTCCGGCAGCGTGGCCGGGATCGTATTGCGTTAAGCCCCAGAAGATGTGGCGGACGACGCCGGTGACGATCATCAGTCCGACCATCACCACGAAGGAATAGGTCGCAATTGCGAAGGGCCGACCCGCTTCCTTTAATCCGCGCAGGTTCGCATAGCAGATGAGCAGCACCACACCGACGGTGATTTCCAGGCTGTAGGGCCCCAGCACGGGTAGCGCCGACGCCACCGCCACCGTGCCCGCCGCCGATTGCACCGCCACCGTCACGACGTAATCGATCAACAGGGCTGCCGCGGCCACCTGCGCCACGCGTGGCCCGAAGTTGTCTCGCGCGACGATGTAGGAGCCGCCGGCTTTGGTGTAAGCCATCACGACCTGTCGGTACGACGCGGCCACCAGCGCCAGGATCAACAAGATGACGCCCATGATGGGAAGCAACAAGACGAACGCCGCGAGCCCGGCATGCGGTAGCAGCTCGTTCAGAATCTGCTCGGGACCGTAGGCGGTGGAGGAGATTGCGTCGGGTGAAAGTGCGCCCAGTGCAATGGGATTCGACAGCCGTTCGGAAGAAAGCTCCTCGGTGATTAGTGGCTTTCCGAGAAAGATTCGCTTGCACAGGTCCGAAAACGACAACGGCACGTCTTGCTCAGCGGATGCTGTCACGACCACATTCCCTATCCAGGATTCAACGTCCCCCGAAGTCTAGGCTGCATTCAGCAGCCGTCGTTCGATGATTAGGAATCTGAATCGCGCTATTACGGTCGCTGGGTGTCAGTCGGCTTCGGCGCGCAACATCCCGTCCTGCCCGTTAGCGGTTGCGTGCGCGACCCTTACGGGTAACGCGTCGGGATTCACCCGTGCGATCCGGGACTCGACGTCGTAGGGCACAATGATCGCGGTTGCACCCTGGATCCGGCTGACAGCGCGGGCCATCTTATCGGCGGTGCGATCATGCAGCAGCCGGCCCAGCAGCGCCGAATACGTTCGACGCGGTAACAGCACCGTCACCTTGGTGTCCGGATGTTCCCTTTTCACCCGAAGGACCAGCTCCTGTGCGGACCGACTCAAATGGCGATCGGGGCAGTCGATCACCCGCAGCCGGGTGTCGTGCTCGAAGTGCTGCCAGCGCTCCTGCAACTGGGCGGCATGGTCGGCGTCTATGACGAAGTGGACCGCGGTGAGCTCGTCGGCGTGCAACCCCTTTCCATAGCGCAGCGCCTCGACCTCGGCCAGGTCGACCGAATCCACAAAAACGAACACCCGTAGTCGGGCGTACTTGGCCAACTCGGGAAGCTCGGTGCGCGACATCTCCAGCACCGAGGCCTCGGCGCTGTACTGCTGGTTCAGCCGGACCAAGCCGTACACCAGGATGGGGAAGACCACGACGACCAGCCAGGCCCCTTCGGTGAACTTGGCCACCACAAAGATCCCCACCACGATCGCCGACATGATTCCCGCGGACAGGTTGACCAGCACCTTGTGACGCCAGCCGTGCTCGCGGTGGGTGAAATGGTGTCGGCTCATGCCGAAGCCGGCCATCGCGAATGCGGTGAACACGCCGATCGCGAAAAACGGCACCAGCTTGTTAACCGAGGCGCCGGTCACCAACAGCAGCGCCACCGCCAGCACGGTCAGCGTGATGATGCCGTTAGAGAACACCAAACGGTGACCGCGTTTGGTGAGCGGCCGCGGCAGAAACCGGTCCTCGGCAACGAAACTCGCCAATGCGGGAAACCCGTTGAAGCCGGTGTTGGCGCCGGTGAACAGGATCGCCGCGCTGGACGCCTGGACCAGGAAGTACAGGACATTGCCGATCGCCCCCGTGCCGAACACCGCCCGGGTGATCTCCGAGAGCATCGACGGGTATTCGTCCACATACGGGGTGGCCTGGGTGACGAAGGCGAGCCAGGCCACACCGGCCAACAAAAAGCCGAGAATGACGGCCATCACGGTCAGCACCCGACGGGCGTTGTAGCCCTGCGGTGCGCGAAAGACGTTGACCGTGTTGGAAATCGCCTCGACACCGGTCAACGACGTGCCGCCGTTGGCGAACGCGCGCAGCACCACCAGAATCGTGGCACCCATCACCAGTCCGCCGCCCTGATGGACTGGCACCGCTCCAACGATGTGCTGCGGGTTGTATCGCGGTAAACCCCAGAAGATTTCACGAATCAGGCCGGTCACGATCGTCAGCGTGATCATGACGACGAAGGAGTAGGTGGTGATCGCGAAGACCCGCCCGGATTGTCGCAATCCGCGCAGGTTGGCGATGCAGATAAGAATCAGCACGCCGATCGTCAGCTCCAGGTGGTACGGACGCAGCGCGGGTATCGCCGAAACCACCGCCACCGTCCCGGCCGCGGGCTGCACCGCGGCGGTGACCACATAGTCGATCAACAACGCCGCGGCGGCGATCTGCGCCCACCGGGGCCCGAAGTTATCCCGCGCCACCATATACGAGCCGCCGGCCCGGGCGTAGGTCATGACCACCCCGCGATACGACGCGGACACCAACAACAAGATGAACAAGATGACGCCGATGATCGGAAGCAACAACACGAACGCGGCCATCCCGGCGCGCGGCAGCAGTTCGATCATGACCTGCTCTGGACCGTAAGCGGTGGACGAGATTGCGTCCGGTGAAAGCGCACCGAGCGCAACAGGGTTCGACAATCTTTCCGATTCCAGCTGCTCACTGGTAAGCGGCCTGCCAAGAACGACACGCTTCCACCCGTCGATGAAAGACGGCGAGATGCTCGAATTATTGTCCGATGTTGTCACGACGTTTCACTTTCTCGGGTACTCGACGATCCGTAGGCGCAAATCATTTCGCGTAGGCCCCTTGCGGTTCGAGCACTTCTGCCCGGTTGTCCGCGGCGCTCGGCCGAACTGGAGGCGTTTCTGCTGGCTGGGTGGCTTGGGTGATGCTGATTCGAGACGCTATGTCGTAGGCCACGATCTGCGCACTCGTACCCGGGATCCGGCTGACCACCCCGGCGATCCTGTCGGCGGTGCGGTCATGCAACAGCCGACCCAGCAGCGCCGAATACGTCCTACGCGGCAACAGCACCGTCACCTTGGTGTCCGGATGGTGCTGCTTGACGTCCGAAACCAACTCTTGGGCGGCCCGGCTCAAGTTGCGATCCAGACACTCGGCCAACCGCAACTCGGTGAGGTGGCCGAAGTGCTGCCAGCGCCGCTGCAACCGCGCGGCGTGAGCCGGGTCCAGCACGAAGTGCACCGCGACCAGCTCGTCGGCGTCCAGCCCCTGCGCGTAACGCATCGCCTCGACCTCGGCGAGGTCGACGCTGTCCACAAAGACGAATACCCGATGGCGGTCGTGCTTGGCCAAGTCGGGAGGCTCGGTCAGTGACATCTCCAGCACGGAGGCCTCGGCGCGGTATTGCCGGTTGAGCCGCATCAGGGCGAAGACCAGAATCGGGAAGACCACCACGACCAGCCAGGCACCCTCGGTGAACTTGGCGACCGCGAAGATCGCCACCACGATCGTGGAAAGGATGCCCGCGGACATGTTGATCGCCAACTTGGTTCGCCAGCCGGATTGACGTTGGGTCAGATGGTGTTTGGTCATCCCGTAGCCGGCCATTGAGAAGCCGGTGAAAACCCCGATCGCGTAAAACGGAACTAGCGCGTTGACCGATCCCCCGGTGATGATCAGCAGCGCCACCGCGAACACGGTTAACGTGATGATGCCGTTGGAGAACACCAGCCGATGGCCGCGCTTCATCAGCGGACGCGGCAAAAACTGGTCCTCGGCAACAAAACTCGCCAATGCCGGGAACCCGTTGAAGCTGGTATTGCCACCGGTGTACAGGATCAGTGCGGTGGCCGCCTGCACCAAGAAGTAGCAGACGTGACCGATCGCTCCGTTGCCGAACACCGCGCGGGCGATCTCGGACAGCATTGACGGATACCCGTCGACGTATGGGGTGGCGTGCGTCACATGCGCCAGCCAGGCCACCCCGGCCAATAGGAACCCCAGGATTGCGGCCATGACGGTCAGCACTCGACGTGCATTGATGCCTTCGGGCTTACGAAAAGCATTGACCGTGTTGGAAATCGCCTCGACTCCGGTCAGCGACGAGCCGCCGTTGGCGAACGCGCGCAACACGATCAGGACAGTGGCGCCCATGATTATGCCGCCGCCGTGTTGGATCGGCACCGCTCCGGCGATGTGCTCGGGATCGTAAGTCTTTAGACCGCCAGTGATTTCACGAATGATGCCGACAATGATCGTCATCGAGACCATGCCGACGAAGAAGTACGTCGGGAACGCGAAACGAACTCCGGCTTCGCGCAGGCCACGCAGGTTGGCGAGACACATCACCAGCACGACAACCACGGTGATTTCCAGGCTGTAGGGACCCAGGACGGGAAACGCCGAGGCCACCGCCACTGTTCCGGCCGCGCACTGCACCGCGACGGTCACTACGTAGTCGATCAACAGCGATGCCGCAGCGATCTGAGCCACCCGGGGACCGAAGTTCTCCCGGGCCACCACATAGGAACCACCCGCGCGGGTGTAGACCATCACGACTTGGCGGTAGGAAGCGGCCACCAGCACCAGAATCAACAAAATGACACCGGTGATCGGAAGTAACAGCGCGAATGCGGCCAGCCCGGCGGCCGGCAGCAACTCGATCATGATCTGCTCCGGCCCGTAGGCGGTCGACGAGATCGCATCCGGTGAAAGCACGCCGAGCGCAACAGGATTCGATAGTCTTTCGTGGTCCAGCTGGTCGTTGATCATCGGCTTCCCGAGGACAAACCGCTTGTAGGCGTCAGCAAGAGACGGCGCAAAGCTCTGCTCGTCTACCCGTTCCGTCACACCACGTCCTTAACGAGATCTTTACGGCTTCCCCGGGAAAGCCTACGATGCGTGCCGCCTATCGCGCGCGCCGGGACGAGACGGACTGGGGATGTCCGTGCTCAGTCGAGCATCAGCGCGCCCTCGGCCAACTCGTCAAATCGTTCGATCCCGTCGTCGCTCTCCACGTCGATACCGCGAAGGGGTCCCTGGTCGGCGAGGTACCGCAAAGCGTACAGCCGGGCCACCAGGGCCTTACGATCGGTCTGGCCGGTGGCCCGCGCCCAGGCCGCCTGCTCGGTCAGTAGGGCTCCGGCGTATACATCGCCGATGAACCGAGCGAGCGGGAACAGCCGGGCCTCGGCAACGGCGCCGTCCAGCTTGCTCCAGGCCGTGATCGCGGCCTCAAGATCATCGATGCGGGAGCGCACCAGGCCTGTCGTATCGTCGTCGTCGGACACTGAAACCGCGTCGTGCATGCGCTCCAGCAAAGGCTGATGGGCCTGGGCACGCTCGATACCCCGTCGTACGTCAAGGCACAGGATATTGTCAGGACCTTCCCAGATGGTGTTGACCTGCGCGTCGCGGAGCAGTCGGGCTACCGGCCAGGTTTCGATATATCCGTTGCCGCCGTGAATTTCGATCGCGTCCGACGCCATGGTGATGCCCAGCCGGCAGACTTTGAGCTTCGTGACCGGTACGGCGATACGCTGACGCACCGCCCGCGGCTGACGGTGATTGGCGAAGCCGGTGCCGTCGAAAACCAGCGCTTGGGCGGCTTCGACGTCGACGATCATCTCGGCGAGCTTGCGGCGCATCAGCGGCTTGTCGAGCAACGTGTCGCCGAACGCCCGCCGCTTCCGTGCGTAGCACAGGGACTCGACCAGGGCACGGCGCGCGTTGCCGACGGCGAACAGTGCGATGCCGAGGCGGGCCGCGTTGGTCAGTTCCATCATCCGGCCCAGCCCCTTGCCGTCGGCCGGGCCGCTGTCCGCGCTCGGCTCGCCGGACAGCAGGAACGCCTCGGCGTCGACGAACTCCACCTCGCCGGAGGCCACCGATCGGGTGCCGAGCTTGTCCTTGAGGCGGCGGATGCGGATGCCGTTGCGGGTGCCGTCCCGTCGGCTCCGCAGCACCAGGAAGGTCGCCACGCCGCGGCTGGAATCCGGTGCGCCCTCGGGCTTGGCCAGCACGACGAACACCTGCCCGTCGCAGTTGGACGCGAACCACTTGAAACCGTTGAGCAGCCAGCCATCTCCGTGTCGCGTTGCGGTCGTCTCCACCGCGCTCAAGTCGGACCCGCCGGAGCGCTCGGTCAACAGTTGGGCGGTCTCGCCCTCCCACTCGCCGGTTTCGAACCTGGCCAGGACATGGTCGCGCACATCGGCCGGCGCATAGGCCGCGACCAGCGACTTGACCATGCCGCCGCCGGTCCCCAGCGCACATCCCATTCCGATGTCGGCCTGGTTGAGTAGATAGTTGGCGGCGTACAGCGGCAGCGAAGGATTGACGCCGGCACGTCGCGCGTCGTCTTTCAGCGCCTTTTGCGCGTCCAGGACTGCCCTTTTGGACTCGAGGAACGACGTCGGCTGGACGACCTGGCTGATGTCGTGGCCCCAGCGGTCGTAGCGCTCCAGCCGCGGCGGATTCCGGTCGGTCTGCTCGGCCCAGCGCGCCACCGGGCCGCCCATTAGCGCACCGATACTGCTCAGCTGGGGTTCGGCGACGGCCAACTCGTCGGTCCGCAGGTAATAGGCCATTGTGAACCGCAGGCTCGGGTCGGTCTGGTACCAGTTGAGGCCGACGGCTCCCGGGTAGCTCTCGGTGCGGTAACGCTGGGACTTCTCCGGGGTGCTGAACGGCAGCCGGTCCACTGCCTCGACGTCATAGTCACTCATGGCCCACCTTCCCGCTAAGCCGGTCGGCGGCCGCGGCAATCCGCTCATCGGTGGCGGTCAACGCCACCCGGACATGCCGCGCGCCGCGTGGCCCGTAGAACTCGCCGGGCGCCGTCAGGATGCCGCGCTGCGCCAGCCACCCGACGGTGTCGCGGCATGCCTCGCCGCGGGTGACCCATAGATATAGCCCCGCCTCGGAATGGTCGACGGTGAAGCCGGCCGAGCGGAACGCCGGTAACAACGCGTTCCGGCGGCGGCGGTAGCGGTCGCGCTGCTCGTGCTCGTGCGCGTCGTCGTCGAGGGCGGCGACCATCGCCGCCTGCACCGGTGTCGGCACCATCATCCCGGCGTGTTTGCGCACCGCCAGTAGTTCGGTGACCACGGCTTCGTCGCCGGCAACGAAACCCGCCCGGTAGCCGGCCAGCGACGAGCTCTTGGACAGCGAGTGCACCGCCAGCAGACCGGTGTGGTCGCCGTCGCACACCGCCGGGTGCAGGATCGACAACGGCTCAGCGTCCCAGCCCAGCCCCAGGTAGCACTCGTCGGACGCGACCAGCGCGCCGCGCTCCCGGGCCCAGCCGACGACCTTGCGCAGGTGATCGACACCGAGCACCCGCCCGGTCGGATTACTCGGCGAGTTCACGAACACCAAAGCGGGCGACTCGGGACCCAGTTGGGTCAGCGAATCGGCGTAGAGCACCCGAGTCCCGGCCAGCCGCGCGCCAACGTCGTAGGTCGGGTAGGCGAGCTCGGGCACCACAACCAGGTCTTCGGTGCTCAAGCCGAGCAACGTCGGCAGCCAAGCGATGAGCTCCTTGGTCCCAATCACCGGCAGCACGGCCGCCTCGATCAATTCGGTGACACCGTAACGGCGTTCCAGAGCGGCGACCGCCGACTGACGAAGTTTCGGGGTGCCCGCGGTCGCGGGGTATCCCGACGCAGCGCTGGCCGCGGCGAGTGCTTCGCGGATCAGCGGCGCCACCGGGTCGACCGGCGTCCCGACGGAAAGGTCGACGATGCCGTCCGGATGCGATTCGGCCAGCGCCGCCGCGTCCGCCAGGGTGTCCCAGGGAAACACCGGCAACCTAGACGACAGAGCCGACACCGGCCGGCCCATCCGGGGCTTCTGCAGCACCAGGCTGCTCAGTCGCCCTCACCCTGGGGCGGCAGATCCTTGACGACCTGCGGGTCGTTCTCGGTCATGCCGACCTTGGCCGCGCCACCGGGCGACCCGAGCTCAGCGAAGAAATCCGCGTTGATCTGCGTGTACTGATTCCACTGTTCGGGCACGTCGTCTTCGTAGTAGATCGCCTCAACCGGACAGACCGGCTCGCAGGCACCACAGTCCACGCACTCGTCGGGATGTATGTACAGCATCCGGGCGCCCTCGTAGATGCAATCGACCGGGCATTCCTCGATGCATGCCTTGTCCTTGATGTCGACGCAGGGTTCGGCGATCGTGTACGTCACGAAGGTCTCCTCCAAATGCTGTTCAATGTGCCTGTTCTACGGCCCGGGTTTCGCTTCCCGGCGATGCCGATCCGTTGATTACTGATACTAGACGTTGCATATACAAATCAAGCACCGGGCGGCTATGCGCGCGGCTGCACTGCAACTAGTTGCATAGGGCAGGCCGCCGTCTTTATGCTGCCCGCGTGGCACTCCCTCACGCGATCTTGGTGTCCTTGTGCGAACAGTCCGGCTCCGGCTACGAGCTGGCGCACCGGTTCGATCGCTCCATCGGGTACTTCTGGAGTGCCACCCATCAGCAGATTTACCGCACTCTGCGGGCAATGGAAGACGACGGCTGGGTGTCCTCGACGATCGTCGTCCAACGTGGCCGGCCGGACAAGAAGGTCTACACGGTCTCCAACATCGGCCGCGCCGAACTCGCCCGTTGGATCGCCGCGCCTATCGGCAAAGCGAGGTCCGGTCGCGGTGGCACCCTGTCCGACACCCGCACCCGTGATGTGGCGGTCAAGCTGCGCGGCGCCGCCTTCGGCGACCCGGCAGCGCTGCGCACACAGATCACCACGCTGCGGGCCAAACGTGCCCAGCTGCTCGACACCTATCGCGGATTCGAGAAGAAACAGTTCCCCGACCCGTCGGCGCTGCGCGGCAGCGCGCTACATCAATATCTGGTGCTGCGCGGCGGCATTCGCGCCGAGGAGAGCACGATCGACTGGCTCGACGAGGTGACCAGCGCACTGCAGGGCTCGAAACAGGAAAAGCCGTGACCTATCCAAACCTGTTGTCGCCGTTGGATCTCGGGTTCACCACGCTGCGCAACCGGGTGATCATGGGTTCGATGCACACCGGCCTGGAGGACCGTGCTCACCATATCGACCGGCTAGCCGAGTACTTCGCCGAGCGCGCCCGCGGTGGCGTCGGACTGATCATCACCGGCGGCTACGCTCCCAACCGGACCGGCTGGCTGCTGCCGTTCGCCTCGGAGCTGGTCTCCTCCGCGCAGGCCCGCCGGCACCGCCGTATCACCAGCGCGGTGCATGAAGCCGGTGGCAAGATCTTGCTGCAAATCTTGCACGCCGGAAGGTATGCCTACCATCCACTTTCGGTCAGCGCGTCGTCGATCAAGGCGCCGATCAACCCGTTCCGCCCGCGCCGCCTCTCGTCACGCGGTGTGCAGAGCACGATCGACGACTTCGCACGCTGCGCGCTGCTCGCCCGCGAGGCCGGCTACGACGGTGTCGAAATCATGGGCAGCGAAGGGTATTTGATCAATCAGTTCCTGGCCCCGCGCACCAACAAGCGCCGCGACGCCTGGGGCGGCGCGCCGGAGAAACGCCGCCGGTTCCCGGTCGAGATCGTGCGCCGCGCCCGCGCGGCGGTCGGATCCGATTTCATCATCTGCTACCGGATGTCGATGGCCGACTACGTCGAGGACGGGCAGAGTTGGGACGAAGTCCTCTCGCTGGCAACCGAAGTCGAGGATGCCGGCGCAACCATGATCAACTCGGGCTTCGGCTGGCACGAGGCAAGGGTGCCGACGATCGTCACGTCGGTGCCCAACAACGCGTTTGTTGACATCAGCCATGCCGTGGCCGGACACGTCAACATCCCGGTGGTGGCCTCCAACCGAATCAACATGCCGCAGGCCGCCGAACAAATCCTGGCCGACACCCACGTGCAGCTGATCTCAATGGCGCGGCCGCTGCTAGCCGATCCGGAGTGGGTGCTCAAGGCGCAAGCCGCGCGCGACGACGAGATCAACACCTGCATCGCCTGCAACCAGGCCTGTCTGGATCATGCGTTCGTGAAGAAGACGGTGTCATGTCTGCTCAACCCGCGGGCCGGCCACGAGACCCGGCTGGTGCTGTCCCCGACCCGGCGTACTCGCTCGATCGCGGTGGTCGGGGCCGGTCCGGCCGGACTGGCGACCGCGGTCAACGCCGCACAGCGCGGGCATGACGTCACGCTGTTCGAGGCCAACGACTTCATCGGCGGCCAGTTCGATATGGCGCGCCGGATTCCGGGCAAGGAGGAATTCAAGGAAACCATCCGGTATTTCAGGACGATGCTGGACAAACACGGCGTAGCGGTTCGGCTGGGCACTCGGGTGTCGGCGGCCGAGCTGGCCGGCTACGACGATGTCGTGTTGGCCACCGGCGTGGCACCGCGGATTCCGGCCATTCCCGGCATCGATCATCCGATGGTGTTGACATATGCGGAGGCCATCACCGGCGTCAAGCCGGTCGGGAAAACGGTCGCCGTGATCGGCGCCGGCGGCATCGGTTTCGACGTCAGCGAGTTCCTGGTCACCGACTCCTCGCCGACGCTGAACCTCAAGGACTGGCAGGCCGAGTGGGGTGTGGCAGATCCGTGGGAGCAACGCGGCGCGCTGACCTCGCCGATCCCTGCGCCACCGGCGCGTGAGGTGTATTTACTGCAACGCACGAACGGAGCACAAGGCAAGCGGCTGGGCAAGACCAGCGGATGGGTGCATCGGGCTTCCTTGAAAGCCAAAGGCGTGCACCAACTTTCCGGCGTCAACTACGACCGGGTGAGCGACGACGGGCTGCACATCAGCTTCGGCCCGAATCGGGAGCGTCCGCGGCTGCTGGCGGTGGACAACGTGGTGGTCTGCGCGGGCCAGGAGCCGGTGCGCGACCTGGAAGACGACCTGCGGCGGGGCGGCATTGACCCGCACATCATCGGTGGTGCCGCGTTCGCCGCCGAGCTGGACGCCAAGCGTGCAATTAAACAAGGCACCGAGCTGGCGGCCCGGCTGTAGCGGGCTTAGTAGCCGGCGAGCAGGTTGCGGACCCGGCCCAATGTCGCCGGGCCGACGTTTCCAAGCTACGCGGCGAGGGGACTGTAGGTCGTGGTGCGTTGGCGCGCCGGACGGCCGATGCCGTCGGCGATCGCAATCAACTCGGAGGCGGTCTTGGCCGATCCGTATTCGGAGCCGGCCATCCGCGAGATGGTCTCTTCCATCAACGTGCCGCCCAAATCGTTGGCGCCGCCGTTGAGCATCACCTGCGAGCGCTCGACGCCGAGTTTGACCCAACTGGTCTGGATATGAGAGATCCGGCCGTGCAACATGATCCGCGCCAAGGCGTGCACGGCGCGGTTGTCCCGGTGGCTCGGCCCGGGCCGTGCCGCACCCGCGAGGTACAACGGCGAGTTCTGATGCACGAACGGCAGCGGCACGAACTCAGTGAAACCTCCAGTGCGGTCCTGGATATCACGCAACACGTTGAGGTGACCTACCCAGTGCCGGGGGTCGTCGACGTGTCCGTACATCATCGTCGAGGATGACCGCAGGCCCACCTCGTGGGCGGTGGTCACGATCTCGATCCACATCGAGGTAGGCAGCTTGCCCTTGGTGAGCACCCAACGGACTTCGTCGTCGAGGATCTCTGCGGCGGTGCCGGGGATGGTGTCCAGGCCCGCCTCACGCAAGCTGGTCAGCCACTCGCGAATACTCAAGCCGCTCTTGGTCACACCGTTGGCGACTTCCATCGGCGAAAACGCGTGCACGTGCATCGACGGCACCCGCGTCTTGACGGCCCGTACCAGGTCGGCGTAGCCGGTGACCGGCAGCTCGGGGTCGATGCCGCCCTGCATGCATACCTCGGTTGCGCCGGCGACGTGGGCCTCCCACGCACGTTGGGCGACCTCGGCCGTCGACAGTGAGTAAGCATCGGCGTCACCCTTGCGTTGAGCAAAGGCGCAGAACCTGCAGCCCGTGTAACAGATGTTGGTGAAGTTGATATTGCGGTTGACGACGAACGTCACGTCATCGCCGACCACATCGCGACGCAATGAGTCCGCCAGTGCGGCAACAGCATCCAGCGCAGGCCCGTCGGCGGTTGCCAACGCCAGGTACTCCGCGTCGGTGCAACCCGCTGGATCGTGTTCCGCCGCGCTCAATGCGGTGAGCACGTCGGTGTCAATGCGTTCGGGAGCGCGGGCGGCCAACTCGTGCACCTGCGAGCGGATCGAGTCCCAGTCCCCGAAGGCGCTGAGCAGATCGCTGCGGGCCTCCGTGCTACGGCCCTCGGTATCGATCGCGGCGTTCAAGTCCACCCGGCCCGACGACGCCACGTCATCGGGCTCCTGCCATGGCATGCCGACCGGTTTCACGTCGCGGGCCAGGCCGGTGGCCGGGTCGGCCAGCGCCGCGACGTGGTCGCGAACCCGCGGATCGATCCAGGCCGCCCCGGCCTGCACATACTTGGGCTGGGCTGTCAGCCGCTCCACCAGGTCGTATCCCGCCCGTCCGGTGACGTCGGCAAGCTCGTCGAGTGCCGGCCACGGTCGCTCGGGGTTGACGTGATCGGGCGTCAGCGGCGACACGCCGCCCCAATCATCGACACCCGCGGCGATCAGCGCCAGGCACTCGTCGCGAGACACCAGGTTCGGCGGCGCCTGGACGCGCATCCCCGGGCCGAGCACCAGTCGCGCCACCGCCACCGTGGCTAAAAAGTCATCGATGCCGGCATCGGGCGTCGAGGCCATCGCGGTGTGCTCTTTGGCGCGGAAGTTCTGCACGATGACTTCCTGAACGTGGCCGAACTCCTTGTGTGACTTGCGAATAGCATGCAATGTCTCGGCGCGTTCGCGCAGCGTCTCGCCGATGCCGACCAGCAGGCCGGTGGTGAACGGTATGGAGAGCCGTCCCGCGTCGGTCAACGTGCGCAGCCGAATCGCCGGATCTTTGTCGGGGCTGCCGTAGTGGGCCAGGCCCTTCGTCTCGAACAGCCGCCGCGAGGTGGTCTCCAGCATCATCCCCATCGACGGCGCCACCGGCTTCAGCCGGGACAGCTCCGACCAACTCATCACGCCCGGATTCAAATGAGGCAACAGCCCCGTTTCCTCCAGCACTCGGATCGCCATCGCGCGCACATACGACAGGGTGGAGTCGTAGCCGCGTTCGCCGAGCCACTCGCGCGCCTCCGGCCATCGATCTTCGGGCCGATCGCCGAGTGTGAATAACGCTTCCTTGCAACCGAGTTCGCCGCCGCGACGGGCGATATCGAGGATTTCGTCGGGTTCCAGAAACATCCCGGCGCCCCGGGCCCGCAGCTTGGCAGGCACGGTGACGAACGTGCAGTAATGGCAGGTGTCACGGCACAGATGCGTCACCGGGATGAACACCTTGCGCGAGTAACTGACCGGCAGCCGGCCGGCAGCGCCGCGCCGTCCCGCCGATTCCAGACCGGCATCGCGCACCCGCGCCGCGCTGCGACACAGGTCGACGAGATCCTCGCCGCGTGCGGTCATCGCGACGGCCGCCTCATCGACATTCAGCGCGACCCCGTCACGGGCTCGCCGCAACACCCGTCGCATCGCAGACGGGCTGGACGGCGGCACCGACGGGTTGGGCAGCAGCGCCGGCTCTTCACCCGGACTCAGTGGCACGTTTGTGTAACTTCCGTCCGGCCGGATTTCATCCGCGCGCCCCCACCGTGCGCAACCCCGACGCATGCCATGTGCGCAACAGTAGCGTCCGGCCGGGTATCAGCGGCCCCCTGCCCTCTTTCGGCGGATAGGCTTGGTCGGGCGACTCGTCAGCTGTTGGCTCGGCGCTGCCACAGCACCCACGCCGGCGGCACCGCACCCGCCACGAGCAGCAGGAATTGACTGTAAGCCATGATTCCGCGCCCACCGAATATGACGTCACCGCCCGGACCGCCCAGGCCGCCCATCACGGCGACCGTCAACAGCCAGGTCCACAGCGGCAGCGCTGCCAGCTGTGCCGATTCGGTCCATCGCCCGGCCGCCCAGACCAGTGCCGCATTGACCAGACCACTGATCAGCGCGCTGATGGGAAATGGGATTGAACCGATATAAGCCGGCAGCAATAGGGCGCCGGCCACTGCGGAAAGAATTCCGTCGACGGCGAGTAACGCCAGGATGACGATGCGAATCGCGGGGTCCGTCGCGCCGGTGTCGTCGATCTGCCCGGTGCGCGGCTTGGTGGCTGTCAGGTCGGAACGCTGTCCAACTGCGAAACGATGGACATGACCACCCACTGGAAGCTGTCCAGTCGGTCCTGCCAGTGTTGCTCGTTCTGGTCCAGATCCGGATCCATACTTTTCCTTTTTGGTCCTCGCCGGGCTTGCTTGGTCAGAAGCCTACCGCGCAGCGGACTCGGCTGGGTCGAGTCCGGCGAGTAGATCGGTCTCCCAGCCGCGTTCGTCGCGGTCTCCCGCGAGGCCGACAGCCAAAATGTAGTGCTCTTGCCCGACGACCGGCAGGGCCAGATTATTCGACAACGCGAACGCTCGGCCGGTCGGGCCGAGCGTCAGTTGGGTGGCGTGCGCGGCCAGCGCGGCCAGCTTGGCCGGAAAAGCGTCCGGGTCCTCGATGACGGCGTCGATTTCGTCGTCGGCGTAGCCGAAGCCCTCAAAATCGGAGTATTCCCCGTCCGCCGGCGGAATCACCCATTCGGACCGCAAGTCGCCGGGGCCGAGCGCCTCCCAGCCCGCCGTGAAGGCGCTTCGGGCGATGACCGTCCAGTAGAGCTTCGGCACCGACCACGGCGCACCCGGGTAGTCGTCGGTGCCGGCCGCCGCGACCGCCGCCGTGGTCACGACATGGGCCTGAATATGGTCGGGATGCCCGTAGCCGCCGTTGGGGTCGTACGTCACGACAACGTGCGGCCGCAACTCGCGAATAACGGCGACCAGCGCGCCGACGGCTTCGAGTTCGTCGGCGTCGCTGAACCGCCGAGAACCCTGCCGGCCGCGCGGTTGGGTGCCCGCCATGCCCGAGTCACGCCAGCGGCCCGGGCCACCGAGGAAGATCGGCGCGCCGACACCCAGGGCATGCAGCGCGGCGGTGAGTTCGCCGATGCGGTAGCCGCCGAGTTGGTCGGCATGATCGACGGCCAGCTGTGCCCAACGGTCACCGATCACCTCGCCCTCTTCACCGAGCGTGCAGGTGACGACGTGCACCGCAGCGCCGCGGGCCACGTAATGCGCGATGGTGGCGCCATTGGTGATGCTCTCGTCGTCCGGATGGGCGTGTACGAACAACAGCCGCGGGGTCTCCTGCATGGACGCACAATACCGGCGTGATGCACGACAACGGATTTCGCGCGAGTCGCCCGAAGAAACGCTGGTGGCTACTATCAACGGATGGCACAGCAGACCGAGGCGATCCGCACGCGCCGCCGGGGCAAGGAACTCGAGGACGCGCTCTACGACGCGACGCTGGCCGAATTGGCTGCGGTCGGCTATGGGGGACTGACCATGGAAGGAATCGCCGCGCGAGCCCGAACCGGCAAGGCCGCGTTGTATCGGCGCTGGTCCTGCAAGCATGACTTGGTCCAGGCGGCGCTGCGCTACGCGCTGCCGCCGCTGCCGGAGCCGCGTACCGACCGATCGGCGCGGGAGAACCTGCTGGCCCTCTTCACCGCGCACTGCGACGTACTTGCCGGCAAAACCGCGTTCCCCAGCCTGGCCATCATGAACCAGCTCATCCACGAGCCGGAATTGCGTGCCATCTTCGCCGACGCCGTCGTGGCACCCCGCCTGCGGATCATCGAATCGATCCTGCAGACCGGCGCGGCCAACGGCGAGATCAACGCCGCCGTGCTCACGCCGTACACCGCACGCGTCGGTCCGGCGTTGATCAACCAACAGCTGCTGCTCACCGGCGCCCCACCAAACAAGCGCCAGCTGGTGCACATCGTCGACACCGTGATCGCCCCGTCGGCGCCGGCGCACCCCGACGCCAGTTCAGGCGAGTAGCCGCGACCGGAACAGCTCTTACTCGCTTACTGCGCGGTCTTCACCCATTGCCCAGCATCGCCGACGATCCCGACCGGCACCGAACCTGACAAGCTGACATTAAGCACACTGGGACCCGCGGCCACGATCGTGGTGTCCTGCAGGATCGGCAGCACGGTCGACATGTTCCACAGCCGCGGCTCCACCGCGTTGACCACATCATTGATGTTCTGCGTGCCGGCCAGCGCCGCATCGATATTCGACTGGATGCTGTGATCGCAGATCCCGGTGAGGTTGGAGGGCGCCTGTACCAGCGCTCCGGGTTCCTGTGCCCGGCTCGGCGCGGTCGAGGTGGGCGCCGTCGACGTGGTGGCAGGAGTCGCTTTGGCCGTCACGGACGGGTCGGACGAGGCCGTCGGCGCCGCTGCCGTCGATACCGCTGTCGCCTCCAGCGCCGGGCAGCTGTAGCGGGAGGCCAGCAGCGTCGCCAGGTTCCCGCCGGCTTCGCGCCAACCGACGAGCGCGTCGACCCGATTGTTGACCAACGCGTCGCGGTACAGCGCCACCGGATCGAGCGCCAGCACGGTCGCCCCGATACCGACATTGCGCAATTGGTCGGCGGCGGTGTTGGCCACTGCCACCGAAGTCGGGTCGTTCGCAGCGACACCGATGATCAGGGACAGCTGCTTGCCGTCCTTGCTGATCCGCCCCCGGGTGATCTCTGGTGGCCCGGCCGGGGGCGGCGGCACCGGGCCTGCCGGCGGCGGCGGTGTGACCGGCGCCGATGTGTCGTTCTCGATTTGGTAGCCGGAGGCCTCCAGCAGCCCTAGGGCCTGTGTTCTGGTCAGCGCCGGCGGTGCGGTCGGCACGTAGCCGGGGTCGCTGGGCGAGCGAATCTGCGCCTGGTCCAGAGTGACGGTGTTGTCGCTGCCGGCGCCGACGGCGGCGAGCAAGTCAACGTCGAGCAGTCCCAGAATGGCCTTACGGACCGCGGCGTCGGCCAACTTAGGCAAGCTGGCGCGCAACGTGAGCTGCATGACTCGCGGCGTCATGATCCGGGCGGTCCGCACGGCCGGGATGGCCGATAACTGTGCGAAAGCCGCTGAGCCACCGTGCACCTGTGCCACCTGAGTGTCGCCGTTGCGGACCGAATCGGCCAGCGCGGCCGGCGCTCCGGCCCGCCGGAACAGGATCAGGTCCGGCTTGGCCGGCGGCCCCCAATACCGGTCGTTGCGGGCGAGCAGGATTTCGTCGCGTTGCGGGTCGATGTTTTCCACCCGGAACTGTCCGCCGGTGACCGGCAGAGCGCTCGCCAGCCCGGCCGGGAAACCGCCCGGCACATCCTTGACGATGTGCGCGGGCAGGATGTTGGTGAACAACTCGCGCCACGCCGGGTACGGCCGGGAGAACGTGACGACCGCCTGCTTACCACCGTCGATCGACTGCACGCCCGTGATCAGGTCGTAGCCGGCGGGATCGACCACGCCCGGCTGGCCGACCATCTGCCGCCACAGATACCAGAAGTCGTCGGCGGCGATCGGAGCGTTATCGGTCCACTGGGCCTCGGGCCGGATCCGGTAGGACACCGTGAACGGGTTGTCGCTGGTCACATCGGCGGACACCAGCAGCGTCGGGTCCATCTCCCAACGGGATCCGGTCGGCGTGGCCGGGTCGGCCACCGGCCGGAACGCGCTGGGCAGCACCAGCGCACCGATCGCGGCGTTGACCGCCGAAAGATCGGACAGCAGATGCGGGTTGAAGCCGGCGCCGATCGAGTCGATGGCCATGATGATCTGCGTCTTGCGCAGGGGCGGCGGCGCCGTGCTCCGCGTGGTCTCGGTGCTCTGCGGAGCCGGCGGCGGGCTGACGGTGCAGCCCGCCGCTGAAAACAAGGCCAGCGTCGAAACCAGCACGCCGGTGGTCAGCCAGGCGCGGCGGGCTCGTTTCGGCACGCCCAACAGGGTATCGGGGCACGGCCGCAGGCTCGCTATTGCGGGCGAAACCTCACGAGACTCACCGGCCTCGTCAGTCGCTGGCTGGAGGATTAGTGCCTTCTCCAGTTCGACAGCGCGGGCGATATCACTGCCAGGGCGATATCGCATACGCCTCCAATTGCAAACACCATCTCATGCTCGGTTGCCGGTGCTGGTGTGGCCGGTGTTACCCGCGGGCCTTGGCCCGGGCGCGGCTGCGGGCCCGGGCGGTGGCGTTCAACTGCACCTTGCGCACCCGCACCACCTCGGGAGTCACCTCGACACATTCGTCGGGCGCGCAGAACTCCATGGCCTGCTCCAGGTCGAGTTCAATCGGTTTAGCCAGCGTCTCGATGACGTCTGCGGTCGACGACCGTATGTTGGTCAGCTTCTTCTCCCGGGTGACGTTGATGTCGAGATCTTCGGGCCGCGGGGTGATCCCGACGACCATCCCCTCATAGGTGTCCTGCCCGGGGTCGACGAAGAACTGGCCACGGTCGGCGAGCTGAATAAGTGCAAACGGTGTGATGGTGCCGGATCGGTCGGACACCAGCGACCCGGTGTGCCGGGCCCGGATCTCGCCGGCCCACGGCTGGTAGCCGTGGAACACCGCGTTGCCGATGCCGGTGCCGCGGGTCTCGGTGAGAAAATCCGTGCGCCACCCGATCAGCCCCCGGCTTGGCACCACGAAATCCATTCGCACCCAACCCGTTGCGTGATTGGCCATTTCCACCATCCGCCCCTTGCGCGCCGCCATCAACTGAGTGATGGCGCCGACGTACTGTTCGGGGATGTCGATGGTCATCGCCTCGAACGGCTCATGCAGCTTGCCGTCGACGGTCCTGGTCACCACCTGCGGCTTGCCGACGGTCAGCTCGAACCCTTCGCGGCGCATCTGCTCGACGAGCACGGCCAGCGCCAGCTCGCCGCGGCCCTGCACCTCCCAGGCATCCGGCCGGCCGATGTCGACCACTCGGATCGACACATTGCCGACCAGCTCGGTGTCCAGCCTTGTTTTGACCATCCGCGCGGTCAGCTTGTGTCCGGACACCTTGCCCGCCAGCGGTGAAGTGTTCGGGCCGATGGTCACCGAGATCGCCGGCTCGTCGACGGTAATCCTCTGCAGAGCAACAGGATTCGCGAGGTCGGCAAGCGTGTCGCCGATCATGATCTCGGGTATGCCTGCGACCGCGACGATATCGCCTGCGATGGCCTCCTCGGTTGGTGACCGTTCGACGCCCTCGGTCGCCAGCAACTCGGTGATCTTCGCGGCGGCCACGACGGGCTCGCCGTCGACCTCACGCAGCCACGCCACCTGCTGACCCTTGCGCAGCCGGCCGTTGTAGATACGGACCAGCGCCAGCCGGCCCAGAAACGCCGACGCATCGAGGTTGGTCACCAGCGCCTGCAGCGGAGCATCCGGGTCACCACTGGGCGGTGGAATGTGTTGCAGCAGAACATCAAATAGCGGACCCAGACTGGCATCCGGGTTGTCGCCGTCGGGTATCTGGCCGTCGGCAGGCGGCACCGTGCTGGCCACCCCGGCGCGCCCGGACGCATAGAGCGTCGGCAGGCCGAGCGCTTCCTCGGCGGCCTTGGCCGCCTCTTCGTCCAGATCGGCGGCAACGTCAAGCAGCAGGTCATGGCTGGCGTCGACGACCTCGGCGATGCGCGCGTCCGCGCGGTCGGTTTTGTTCACCACGAGGATCACTGGCAGGTGCGCGGCCAGCGCCTTGCGCAGCACGAACCGGGTCTGCGGCAGCGGACCCTCGGAGGCGTCGACCAGCAGCAGCACCCCGTCGACCATGGACAGCCCGCGCTCGACTTCACCGCCGAAGTCAGCGTGCCCCGGCGTGTCGATCACGTTGATGACGGTCACGCTGCCATCCGGGTGATGGCGGTGCACCGCGGTGTTTTTGGCCAGGATCGTGATGCCCTTTTCCCGCTCCAGATCTCCGGTATCCAACACTCGCTCGGTCACCTCGCCGTGTTCATGCAGCGCCCCCGACTGCCGCAGCATGGCGTCGACCAGCGTCGTCTTGCCGTGGTCGACGTGCGCGACAATGGCGATGTTGCGAAAATCCACGCCGGTGATTCTGGCAGCGGGAGCAGCCGATCGCGAAACTGAGCGGTTGTGAGCTTCACCGCCCAGCGTCAGAGGATTCGAGTCAATGCGGGCAGCCAGTCCCGGTCGGCGGGCACCCAGTCGATCTCGCGCAGCTCCGCCGCCGTCACCCAGCGCAACGCACCATGGTCGTGCGGATGAGGTTCGCCGCAGGTCAGGCTGACTTGATACGCACGCAGCGTCGTCGTTGCATCCAGCGCTATGTCGTCGCCCAGACGCTCGCCGACCGCGACTTCGATGCCCAGCTCCTCGGCCAATTCGCGGGCCAGCGCCTCGGCTTCGGTCTCACCGGGGGCGACCTTGCCGCCCGGCAATTCCCAGCGGCCCGCCAGTTCGGGCGGCCGAAGACGCTGTGCGACCAGCAGTCGGGATTCGGCGATGACGGCCCCGGCGACGACGATCTGGTTCGGCATCGCCGGTGACGCTATACGGCCGCGAACGTACGCTCGGACATATGGCTGTATTAACCGATGAGCAAATCGATGCTGCACTGCCCGAACTCAACGGCTGGCAGCGCACCGAGGGCGTCCTGCGCCGGTCGATCAAGTTTCCGTCGTTTCTGGCCGGTATCGACGCGGTGCGCCGCGTCGCCGAGCACGCCGAAGCCAAGGATCATCACCCGGATATCGATATCCGTTGGCGGACGGTCACTTTCGCGCTCGTGACGCATTCGGCGGGTGGCATCACGCAAAACGACATCGACATGGCGCACGACATCGACGGAATCATCGGGGACTAGCCGCTCGCTTCCCGCTCGCCGCGATAAAGGCCAGGGTCGCCAGCGTCGTCACGATGTAGACCAGTCCGCCCCAGGCCAGGTACCACGCCCTGCCGTTCTGCCAGATGGTCGGTTGGGCGAAGCTGAGCAACCACGGCACACCGATGATGGTCAGCACCAACCAGGACCAGCCGAGAATTCGCGCGCCGAGCCGCTCCGCAAGTGGCCCGTGCAGCAGCCAGATCATCAACGGCACCAGCCACACCCAGTGGTGTGTCCAGGAAATCGGGGAGAGCAACAGCCCGAACAACTCGACCACCAGCAGCGTGCCGAGCCGGTCCGGCGCGTCGGCGCCCGTGCTCAGCGCGCGCCAGGCCAGGATGGCCAGGATCGCGCTGACCGCGATCCCGGTCAGCACCAATGGGCTGTAACCAGCGTCGTGGCCGAAGATCCGGCAGATGCCGCCCCGCCAAGACTGATTGAATGTCGTGCAGATCGGCCCGACCCGGTCGGTCTCGAAAATCAGCTTGGTGAAGTACTGCCGGGTCTCGTCACCGATGACGAGGGCCGACAACCCCACTGTCGCCAAAAAGACGACCGCGGAAAACACCGCGGCGCCCCACCGGCGGGCACCGACGAAATAGAGGCCGGTGATCGCCGGCGTCAGCTTCACGCCAGCCGCCACGCCGACCAGTAGGCCCGACAACCACCACCGGGTGGTGTAGGCCGCATACAGCGTGGCCAGCACCAACAACACGTTGATCTGACCGTAGTCGAACGTGCTGCGCAGCGGCTCGAGCCAGATGGCGACCGCCGTCCAGAGCATCGCGAGACGGTGGCCCTCTCCGGGCCCGACGCCGAGCAGGCGCTGGCTGATCCGGACCACGCAATAGAGCGCGGCCATCGTCCCGACCTGCCAGCAGAAGGCGACCAGGCCGAACGGCAGCAGGTGCAGCGGGTAGAAGATGACCGCCGCGAACGGCGGGTAGGTGAACGGCAGCGGGAAATCCGGTGTCTGGTCCGCGTAGACGTAGTGGTACAGCCTTCCCGGATGGTCGATAGTGGCCGCACCACCGATGTAGACGTGCAGGTCGACGAAATTGGCGCCATTGGGAGCCAAATATGTCCAGGCCAGCCGCGCGGCGACACTCAAGACCAATAGCACCGGCCCGACAGCGTTCGGCGAAAGTGCCCGCCGGCGGGTGGTAGTTGCCGCCGGGGCGGCCGAGGTGGTGTCTATTCGCACGACTCTAACGGGACCGCCCAGACGAGTGACTGCTGCCGGGATCGGCCTGCTGGTCACCGCCGTCACTCGTATCCGTAACGATCAAATAACCGCCACACGTGTCACTTGAGTCACTTCAATATCACGCGAACTATCAGCGCGGGACCCGTTGTCAAGAACCAGGGAGAGTCATGTCAACCATTTGGACGTTGTTACGCGCCACCACCGTTGTGGTCGGCTCATCGGCCGCGTTAATAGTGGGCGGTCTGGTGGGTACTGCCCACGCCGACCCGGCGGCGCCGGTACCCGCACCAAATATCGGGGAGCAATTGGTCACTTCGGCGGCCAACGCACCGCAGGTGCTGCAAAACCTTGCGTCAGCCCTGGGCGGACAGCCGCAGACGCCGCCGCCGTTGGCCAGCGCGGCGATCAAAGTTCCGCAGCCGTCGACAGCGGGCCTTCCGGGAGCCACCTCCGCCGTCCCCGGCGCAACCTCACTCATACCCGGGGCGGCTCCGGCGGCGACGACCGCTACACCGGGACTGGGGATCCCAGGGTTGACACCGACCGTTCCGGCTCCGGCCGCGCCCGCGCCGGCGCTCGCCGGCTTCCCAGGGTTGACGCCGACCGTTCCGGCTCCGGCCGCGCCCGCGCCGGCGCTCGCCGGCTTCCCAGGGTTGACGCCGACCGTTCCGGCGGCGCCAGCACCGGCGCCCGGACCCGCGGGGTTGCTGCCCCAGGCGCAGCTCAACCTGCCCCAAATGCCCTTCCTCCCACTGCCTCTGCCGCAGCAGTTGTCGCTGCCGGGCGACCTGACCGCGCTGGCGAACGGCGGGGTCCCGGTTTATCCAGGCATCAGCCCGCCTGCAGTGGCGTCCGTTCCGGTCGCCGCGCCGGTCGCATCGCCCAACCCGTTGTTCTTCCCGGTGTCGGGCCTGCCCTGACGCATGTTGGCCGGCTAGCGCTCGCGCTAGCCGGCCACCCCACACCAACGACGACCGGGAGGACACCGTGATAATCACCAGGAATCTGATCAGAGGCTGCACCGCCGCGGCCATCGCATGTAGCGCCGCAGTGGCGCTCAGCCCGGCTGCGGCCGCCGACCCGACACCGCCCCAGCCGATCCCCGCCCAACAGTTTCCCGGACTGCCGGCGCTGACGGAGTTGAGCCCCATCATTCAGCAGGCCGCTAGCAATCCCGAGCAAGCAACGCAGCTGCTGATGGCCGCGGCGTCGGCATTCACCCACAGTCCGACGGCGCCCGACCAATCGAAAAACGTTGCGGCGTCAGTGAACCAGTTCGTCCAGACGCCCAACGCGGCGGTTCCGGCCGACCTGAATCAGCCACCCGGATCGGCCCCCACGGCGCACATCGTCCCGCCTGGTGTGGAACCCGGCGCCCAGGCGCACCTCCCGACAGGAATCGACCCGGTGCACGCCGCAGGCCCCGGGCCCCAGGCCGCGCCAGCACCTACCCCTCCCAACGCCGTCCCGGTAGCGGCGCCGGTGCCACCCGCCGGACCGGCTCCCGCCGCCGCCCCGGCTGCGCCCCCCGCGGCGCCGGCGCCCGCGCCCGCTCCTGCCGCTCTTCCTCCAGTGGCTCCGGGTTTCAATCCGGACGCGCCGCCCACGCAAGACTTCATGTATCCATCGATCAGCAATGGCTGTGCGGCGGACGGCGGTAACGTCCTGGCGACCGCGCTGTCGGTGGCCGGGCCCGCGAAGATCCCGACGCCAGGCCCCAGAGCCGGGCAGACCGCCTACGTGTTCACCGCGATCGGCACACCGGGACCTGCCGACGTGCAGAAGCTGCCGTTGAACGTGACCTGGGTGAATCTCACCACAGGCAAGTCGGGCAGCGTGACGCTCAAGCCGCAACCGGACATCAACCCTGCGGGGCCGACGACGTTGACCGCCATCGCCGACACCGGCTCGGGCAGCGTTATGTCGACGATCTTCGGGCAGGTCACGACCAAGGACAAGCAGTGCCAGTTCATGCCCACCATCGGTTCGACGGTGGTCCCATAGCCCGGTGATATCCGTCGGCGCGTACCCAACGCCGTCTGCGCGCCGGCGGATCAGCCGTCAGTAGGCTATGAACAGGATCGCGTCGCGGTCGTACTCCAAGCCGGGGTGAACGCTGGCAAGGTGTGCCTGGGTGAGCTCGACCAATTCGTCTTCGTCCTTGCCGACGATGGCCTCGCCACACGGGCAGTTCAGGTGTGTCTTCACGTTGCCGCCTTTCCCTTCACTTGTTTAGCCGCCTTCATCTTCTTCTTGTACGAGCGCACCTGCTCGAGCGAGCGGGCGCCGGCGATGTCGGCGACCGACAGGTGCGTGCCGGCCTTGCCGTAGTCACCGGCAGCTGTCCGCCAACCCTTCGGCGTTACCGAGTACCGCTTGCCGAGTAGCGCCAGGAAGATTCGTGCCTTCTGCTCGCCGAAACCCGGAAGCTCGTTGAGCCGCCGCAGCAACTCGGGACCGTCGGGGTCGCCCGCCGTCCATAATGCGGCGGCATCGCCGTTGTAGCGGTCGACGATGATCTGGGCCAACGCTTGGATGCGCTTGGCCATTGAGCCTGGAAAGCGGTGTATCGCAGGTCTTTGCGAGCACAGGGCGGCGAACTTGTCCGGGTCGTAGTCGGCGATCTCGGTCGCCTCGAAGCCGCCGATCCGGTCGGCGATCTTCTTCGGGCCGGCGAAGGCGGTCTCCATCGGCACCTGCTGGTCGAGCAGCATGCCGACCAGTAGAGCGAACGGATTGGCTGACAGCAGCGCATCCGCGGCCGGGTCTTGGGCAAGCTGGAGCTTAGACACCGTCACAGTTTAAGACTGTGCTTACCGGCTACGGTGGCGGTACACCATTCACTCGGCGAGGGGGGCGTCAAGCTTGACCAGCAGCCGTCACTTGAGGAACCTGGGGCTGTTCACCGGACTGTCGTGTATAGCCATCGGCATCTACCACTTCGCGCTCGGGACGGCCTCGGTTCCCGGCGCGACGGACGCCAACGCGACGGTCGATTCGCGGGAGCGGTTCTACTCCGTTTATTTCGCCGGGTATGGCTTAGCGTGGATTCGGGCCGCACTGAAATCCCCGATCCGGGCCGGAGATGTGCGGCTACTGTCGAGCGTCATGCTGCTCAGCGGTATTGGACGGTTGCTTTCGCTGGTCCGCAATGGCCGGCCGCACTGGTTCCAGGAAGTGCTGACGGCAATCGAATTCGTCGTTCCCGCAGTATTTCTCGGGATTGCAGACACCGAAGAGAAAGCCGAGCTGCGACCCGGCGGGTAGGCGACTAGCCGCTTTTACGGCGGAACTCTCGACGGTTCTCCACCGGCCCGTGCACGCGGGGTTGCTTGGCGCCGCCGTCCTTGTGCGCCGCTCCGCTCGACGACTTCGCGTTCTTGCGCTCTAAGGCTTCTCGGAATCTGCGTTTGGTGCCGTCCTCCGACGCAGAATCCGACCCCGACTTGGATGCAGCCATAGCCCGCAGCCTAGATCACCGCACGCCCGGCGGCATGCCGTAAACGTGCGCGATCGGCATCGTCAGCAATACCCGACGGTCGGTGACCATCGCCTGGCGGTAGTCGTCCCAGTCCGGGTGTTCACCGGCGATGTTGCGGTACAACGTGATCAGCGCTTCGACGGTGTCGTCGTCGCGCGCGAGCGCGGGCGGTGTCAGCTCCGCGGGGCCCTCCGCGACGGCATAGGACCAGCCATCGTCTGAGCTGACCAGCAGCGAAGCCCGCGGGTCGCGACGCAGGTTGCGCGTCTTGGCCCGCGGCTCGGTGACCGACACCTGGATGGCGACGTTGCGCGCGTCAAAGTAGTACTGCACATTGGACAGCTGCGGACGCCCGTCACGCTTGATGGTGGCCAGCACGCCCAGCGAATTGTCGGCGATCACGGCCAGCAGCTTGTCGTCGAACACTTGGCGTCCCATGTCGAAAGCCTACGGCCCGATTCGGCGGGGTCGCTAGCATCGCGCTGATGACCCGTTACGCCGTGTTCCTGCGCGGGGTCAACGTCGGCGGCGTCAACCTCAAGATGGCTGAGGTCGCAGAGGCGTTGACCGCCGCCAAGTTCGCAGAAGTGCGGACAATCTTGGCGAGCGGCAACGTCGTGCTGGAGTCGCGCGCTGGTGCCGATGCGGTGCGCAGCAACGCCGAGACCGCGCTGCGGCAGCGGTTCGGATACGACGCGTGGGTGCTGGTGTACCCGCTCGAGAAGGTGCGGGCCATCGTCGATGCCTACCCGTTCGAGCCCGAGCTGGACGGATACCAGTCCTACGTCACGTTCGTCAGCGACACCGACGTGCTCGACGAACTCGCCGCGCTGGCCGACCAGGCCGGAGCCGACGAGAAGATCGCCCGCGGATCCGATTCCGCCGGCGTGATCTATTGGCAGGTGCCCAAGAACCAGACGCTGGACAGCACCATCGGTAAAACGATGGGCAAGAAGCGATACAAAGCGTCGACGACCACCCGCAACTTGCGCACACTGGCCAAAGTCCTGCGTTGACTCAGTCGTCGGAAGCCGCCTCGAGATAGCGCAGCGCCTCCGCCTTATCGAGCCCAAGTCCATGCGCGACGTCTAGATAGGCGCGCGCCGCGGCCGCCATCGCGGAATCCGACGGGTCGGCGCGAGCGACGAATGTGCCGAAGCGTCCGCGGGTTTCGACGACGCCGGCGGTCTCCAGCTCGCGGTATGCGCGGGCCACGGTATTGACCGCCAGGCCCAGCTCAGCGGCCAGTTCACGTACCGTCGGGAGCCGGACGCCGGGCGGCAACGTACCGGCTCGAATTGCATCGATGATCTGGTTTCGCAGCTGGTCGAACAGCGGTCGACCCGCTCGCCCGTCAACCTGCAGCCACGCCCCCAGCTCCACCTGCTCAGTATCCCGCAGTCCCGCTATGTTGGTGGGGTGCGAATAACGGTCCTGTCCGGCGCGGGAATCTCGGCCGAAAGCGGCGTGCCGACATTTCGCGACGACAAGAACGGACTGTGGGCCCGGTTCGACCCCTACGAGTTGTCCAGCACACAAGGTTGGCTTCGCAACCCCGAACGGGTCTGGGGCTGGTATCTGTGGCGGCATTACCTGGTGGCCACCGTCGAACCCAACGCCGGCCACCGTGCCGTCGCCGCCTGGCAGGACCACGCCGAGGTCAACGTCGTCACCCAGAACGTCGACGACCTGCATGAGCGCGCCGGTAGCTCACCGGTTCATCACCTGCACGGCAGCCTGTTTGAGTTCCGTTGCGCGACTTGCGGTCTGCCCTACACGGGCGAGTTGCCCGAGATGCCCGAGCCTGCCCTGGAAGTAGAGCCACCGACCTGCGACTGTGGCGGCTTGATCCGGCCCGACATCGTGTGGTTCGGCGAGCCGCTGCCCGAGGAGGCGTGGCAGCGCGCGGTGCAGGCGACAACCGCCGCCGACGTGCTGGTCGTGGTGGGCACCTCGGCCATCGTCTACCCGGCGGCGAGCCTGCCCGAGTTGGCGCTGGCGCGCGGCACGGCCGTCATCGAGGTGAACCCGGAGCCGACGCCGCTGTCCGACAGTGCCACGATCACCGTGCGCGAGACGGCCAGCAAGGCATTGCCGACCTTGCTGCAGCGGCTGCCCGCCCTGCTGAACTAAGCCGGACGCCGCGCCCGGCCGAGCACGAACTCCGATACCGGCAGCGGCGCCCAGGCGGGCATGGCCCGCTCGGTTCGGGCGTTGTCGACCTCGAATCCAGCGCTGCGGATCGACTGTTCGGTGTCGCGGTGGGTGTGGCAGTTGCCGCACAGCCTCGGCCAGATCGTCGCGTCGACCAGTTGCTGGAACCGACCCCGGATTCCGCCGCTGGCCACGTGCTCTAAGTAGCGCAGCTCACCGGCGGGCCGCAACCATGAAAAAATTTGGCGCAGAACCGAATCGGGGTCACTCACCGAGCACAGCACCAGCGAGCACACCACCGCGTCAAACGGCTCGTCGGCCGTGAAATGCTCCACCGCAGCGTCGCTGACCACGACCGGAACGGGTGCGCGGGCGGCCGTGTCGCGGGCCCGTACGGCCAGCCGGTGCTCGGGCTCGACAGCGACAACCTGCACAACGGAACCGGGATATTCGGCGAAGTTGGTCCCAATGCCCGCACCGACCTCTAGGACCCGGCCCGACAACCCGGCCAGATTCTCCCGACGCAGCGCACGCATCTGCTCGGTCTCGTGGGCGGCGATGGTGGGCCAGATCCGGGCGAAGAACGGGTTGTCGACAGTTACCGCTCCTGATGACGTCACGCTTGCGAACCTTCTGTTGATTTCTCCAAAGAGCCAACGGCCATCAGCCACTCGACGGTCTGCTGCGGGGTGGCATCGGCGCCGACCAGTCCCTCCACGATATGCCCGCAAAACACCGCACCGAGCACCCGGTCGGCGAAGTCGTGGGGATCGCCGAACGGCAAGTGCGGTTTCGCGATCAGCAGCGATGCCACCCCGTGCGCTGCGCTCCACAGTTGCAGAGCGACAATCGTCGCATCGCCGGGCGGGCAGATGCCCTCGTCCATCAACCCCTGGACGGTGGCACACATGTGCTCGAACGCCGAGCTGGCCAGGGCGGCGTCGACGTCGCTGTCCGAGCGCCACTCGCCCATCGTGGCGATCCGATAGAGCTCCGGGGTCTCGGTGGCAAACCGG
>Ga0335075_10002031_pt1 | contig 32888 bp, 27 predicted proteins | sample Lox_Sample_24_FD_206723 | JGI IMG/M metagenome (GOLD analysis project Ga0335075, IMG submission 206723) | Soil microbial communities from Loxahatchee National Wildlife Refuge, Florida, United States - Lox_Sample_2.4 | ecosystem: Environmental > Terrestrial > Soil > Wetlands | place: USA...
TGCAGCCGGCCGATCCTGAAGAGGAGTGGGAGTCGCCTCCGTTTGCGCCGGCGATTCGTGGAAACGATCTCTTCGGCCGGGGAGCGTGCGACGACAAAGGACAATTGCTGGCGCAGGTGAAAGCACTCGAGTGCTGGCTGAAGACGGCGGGGGCGCTGCCGCTGAATGTGCGCTGCCTTTTCGAAGGCGAAGAGGAAATGGGCGGTGGGCCGAATTTCGCCGCTTTTGTGGGGCAGAATCGGCGTGCGCTGCGCGCGGATGCAGCCGTGATGTCGGACACGCGGATGCTGGGACCGAACCGTCCGGCGCTGACCTATGCGCAGCGCGGGATGGTCCGCTTTGCTCTCGAGGTCTTCGGACCGCGCGAGGATCTGCACTCCGGGAACTTCGGGGGAGCGGTGATGAATCCGGTCCAGGCGCTCTGCCAGATTCTGAATGGCATGCACAGCAGCGATGGCCGCGTCGCGATTCCGGGCTTCTACGATCGGGTGCGCGCGTGGAGCGAGCGCGAACGAGCCTTCATGGCGCGCAGCGGCCCCCGGGACGAAGAAATCCTGCGCGATGCCGGCGTAAAGGCGGGCTGGGGCGAACAGGGCTTCACGCTCTACGAGCGGCTGACGCTGCGGCCGGCACTGACGCTGAACGGCATCAGCGGCGGGTACACGGGCCCCGGGCTCAAGGCCAGCATACCGGCGAAGGCGTCAGCGCGTGTGAGCATTCGCACCGTCCCCGACCAGCAGGCCCGGGAAGTGGAAGAGATGGTGCGCAAGCATGTTGAGAAACTGACGCCGCCGGGAGTGACGGTGCGGCTGCGCCTGCTGGGGTCTTCGGAGCCCGCGGTAGTGGACCGCGGCCATCCGGCGCTGCGCGCGGCATCGGCGGCATACCGGCTGGGCTTCGGGGTTCGGCCGGTTCTTCTGCGGTCCGGAGGATCGATACCGGCGGTGAGCCTGTTCCGGGAGGAGTTGGGGATTCCGACATCGCTGATGGGCTTCGCACTGCCAACCGATCGCATTCACGCAGCCAACGAGCGATTTCATCTGCCGAATTTTTATCGGGGCATCGACACCTGCATCTGGAATCTCACCGCGGCCGCGGCGCTGCTGAGGCGGGGCCGCAGCACCGACCGAGCGGCGCGGGCAACGCCGCGCTGAGCCGAAACAGCAGTGGCCTAAACGGCCGCAGAGCGGACAGGCGCGGATGGCGGCACCATACCCATCTCAGTGATCTGCGCCACCATGGCGGCGCGCGAGCAGACGCCGAGTTTGGCGAAGATCCGCCGCAGATGAGTGCTGACGGTCCACGAGCTGATGTTCAGCACGTCCGCAATGACTTTGTTCGGGTGGCCGCGGGCGACCATGCGCACGATTTCCTGCTCGCGCGGGCTGAGCTGGACGCGCGACGGGACGGGCCCGGGGATGCGAACGAGCAGGTAACGCGATCCATCGACTTCGGTATCAATCAGAATCTCTTCGGAACGGCTTTGGTCCGTGGCGACGCTGGCAACCGATTTGGGTGGCCCGGTCAGCCCTACCAGAGAGCGAATGGCCTGATCGACTGAGTCCCGTTGCAACGGACCCTTATCTGCGAGAGCAAAAGCAGCACTGGTGGGCATGGCGTTCTCCTGCATGCTTTCCAGATGGCGCCGTCCGACGCGAAAGATGAACGAGGGGAAGAGCGTTCAGGGACGGCTATCGTGGGCTAAAAATTTTCGGGGTCACACGACGTGCAGCGAACCTCGGCAAGAAAAACAATACGGTTCACAGCGGTCACGGACTAGTCACGTATTCGCGCGTCGCACAAACTGGCTACGCAATTGCGTGCGTGGCAGTATTTGCAAACTGCGGCGCTCTTGTGAGGTGTTGCTCGCAGACGGCGGTCTGGCAGGGAATACCGAACCGAGCAGCAATCGGGGGTGAGAGAAGCGCGGATCCGAAATGGACAGTTATTCGGTCTATCCGCGAACCGGCAGTGACGACTTTCGATGCCCTCATCGATGCCTCCGGGGGATGAAGCCTTTCCAAACACAGACAACGACAACGCCAGCAATCGGGACGATTGCCCCAAAGAGCGGGGAATCTGACGAAAATTTGTGGGAATACTACATGAGAGATTCCGAGACAGTCAATCGCGATTTAAAGAAATCTGAGCGGTCCGACCAGCATCGGGACAGAGCAGCCTTATGACAAGTTAGAAGCCTGCCGTGCGCCGCCGCACATGCGACCATCCTCGCATTTGCCGGCAGGAGGCGGGATCGCAATATCGATCTGGAAACGACCGCGGTTCTGTGGTCTTCTCACCGGGACAACAACCAGCGGGAGAGTCAGGCGCTTTCCGGATCGGCGGGGACCAGGAAGAATCTCTGCGCGTCTCGTTCTCCCGCGGGCACGCCCCGATACCGCTGCTCGAACATCCTGGCGACGATGCGGACGAAGGCCTCTGCCTCTTCCCCCTGTTCTGTCTTCCCGGACAGCTGGCGCCGCGCTTTCTTTGCGGCTTTGTCGGCTCGAACAGGGGCCGCTACTGACGCCTTTGCTCTCCCTCGTGTTTTGGACACGGGCATCTCGATCAGCTGCTCGACGAGGGAGGAGATCTTCCTGGCAGCCGGATCAACGCGCTGGTCAGGCATGGCCTCGATCATCAGCAGTGTCATTCGAACAAATTCCGACCAGGGAAAGATGCATATCACCAGGAATTGCTCTGCAATCCAGCCGATGTCAACAATTTCCCAGGGTCCGAAGACGAAGGCCCGGGGCTGCCGCAGGCCTGAGTCCCGGTATGATGGAACTCCGGCCCCCCGTCACGCTATGGATTTACGCATTGCGAATTCGCGGCAGCATCTGGGCGAAATCGCGGCGCGGGAGATCGGCTCCGAACTGAGGCGGTGCCTGGGATGCCAGCACAAGGTGCGAATGGTCTTCGCCGCGGCTCCCAGCCAAAGCGAGATGCTGGAGCATCTCATCCGAGAGCCTGACCTCGACTGGACGCGAGTGACTGCGTTTCACATGGACGAGTACCTCGGCCTGGCTCCCGGTTCCCCGCAGCTCTTTCACGAATGGCTGCGGAGGACGATCTTCGAACGCCTTCCGTTCGGGGCCGTGTATGCGATGGAACCCGGCGCGGACCCTGGACGCGCGTGCGTCGACTACTCGGCTTTGCTGGGTGAGGCTCCTCTCGATCTTTGCCTGTCGGGCATCGGCGTGAATGGTCATCTCGCCTTCAACGATCCTCCGGCGGACCTCAGCGATCCGAAGACGGTCAAAGTCGTCACCCTGGATCCGGTCTGCCGCCAGCAGCAGGTGGATGACGGATGTTTTGCCCGCCTGGAAGACGTGCCGACTCAGGCCATGACACTCTCCCTCCCGATGCTGATGTCTGCAGAGCGGATCTTCTGCTGCGTGCCGGGACAACAAAAGGCTGCTGCCGTCCGATCGATGATCCACGATCCCATCAGCGGTCTCATGCCGGCGACCGTGCTCCGCCGGCATCCTCGCTGCACTGTGTATCTTGATCCTGAGTCAGCCGCTCTGCTTTAAGCTCGACCGGGCGCTGCGCAACCGGCGATGGCGCTTTCCCGGCACATAGAAAGACTCTGCATTCGGGCCGAATCTGCCGGTGTGCAGGCGCCCATGGCAACATCGCGTGCCAGCCACGCCAATCCAGTTATCTCTACGCCCGAGAGACGCTCTGCAATAAGGCGCAGAAGCGGTCAGGATTCTCTGCAAGCGAAGCTGAGTAGCGCGCGGCCTGCTTCCATTGATAGAGCATCTGGTCCTTCGGGAGCAGGTCGATCATCGGCTGGACTGCCGCATCAGCATCGGCGAAGCGGCCGGTGTCCCAGTGATGCGTGAGGGCTTGCGCGAGAGCCTGATCGCGAGCTGCGATCGCCTGCATGAGTAACGCGGCTCTCGTCCGATCCAGCGGGCGATCCGACGCCTGCTCCACGACGACGGCTTCACGCCAGAACATCCTCTCCAAATAGGTAACGCAAAGAGAGAAGGCGTGAAAATCAGAGAGATTGGCGAGGACGGATGGCTCCAGCAGGATCAGCAGGCTGGAGAGGCGTGTGAACGGATTCGGAGGCGAGGTACCGGCCGTGAGCACCGCGGCCAGTTGCTCGTCGCAGCTCCACGGAACAGGCAGTTTCATCCCCTGCCAGGAGGCGGTCGAAGCTCCCGGCCAGTACGGCGCGGCGCTGTACAGACTTTCGAAAAGTTCTCTCCACTGCTCATTCCAGGCGGTCTGGTAGTGCTTCTCGACGAAACGCCGGAAAGCCGAGGTTTGCGCGGTCGCGGTTCCCTCGTTCAGCGCGACGCCGGCGTAGGCAAAGCTGTCCCAGATGGAATCCTGAACGTAGCGGCTGGGAATCCAGTTGGTGACCATCACGCCCAGCGAAGCCGCATCGTTCGACGCCAGATAGGCGTTGGTGTAGGCGTCAACATTGCGCAATTGTTCCGTTCCTACGCGCGCGCCCCAGCGGTAGCAGGAGAGGCCGGGAGCTCCGATGGCCCTGGAACCATGCGCGGCCACTCTGATCAGCGTGTCATGGAGCGGAACAGCATCGTTCTCCGCATAGTTCCAGTCCATGATGATGATTCGAGTGTCCAGCAGGCCGAGGGCCTGGGGCTGTTTGTGCACGACAAAGTCGCCCCAGACGATCAGCTCCCTGTTGAGTCCTCCCGCGAGTCGATTGAGTGCATTCAGATATTGAGCCCAGATCCGCGCACGGCTTTGGGTCCGCAATGCACGGCGGGAACGCGCAGAGCCGCCCCAGTTCACCTCATCGCAGCCGCCGTGCAGATAGATCGAGGGAAAAATCTGCGCCACCTCGCTGTACAGCCTGCTCATTAGGTCGAGCGTCGCGGGATCCACGGGACAGATGCCGGAAAACTGAGAAGAACCGCTCGGGGCGCGATCGAGCAGATGGGCGTACGCGGGTGAGCGCGTGATGTATCCAGTGTGGCCAAAGGATTCAATCTCCGGGAGGAGATCGACGCCATGCCGCTGGCCATATTCAGCAAGATCTCGCAGCTGTTCCGGCGTAAACGCATTGGTGTGGGTGATCAGACCGGGCACAGAGGCAAAGCGGAGCGCGCTTCCCTGATCGTCGGTTAAGCGAAACTGGAGGGTATTGAATTCCCAATCCGCGCAGAAGTCGATCAGGCGACGATAGTATTCGAGCTTCTCCGGAACACGCGCCGCGTCGACCATAAGCCCGCGAATCACTCGCGCGGGAGGAGCTATCTCCCCAGCAGCCGCCAGCGGCCCCATTTCGCGCACCGGGAGAGCCACGCTCCCCAGCCGCGTTGGCTTTGGTTCCGCAGGCCACGACGGAACCGCGACAGAACCGGCCAGAGCAACTCCGGCAGCGCGGAGAAAGTCTCGTCGGCTTCGATTATGGGTTGTCAGGGGCCGCTCCACGACTGCAATGCCAGGCGGCAGCAGGGAATTCTCGCACACCTTGGGATCAAGCCTACAATACCCAACTCGCCGGAAACCGCGTTTCGGGCAGCATCATTCATCTTTCGATCGTCGAAGAATCCGTTCCCCCAAACTGCGCAGAAATTCGGGGTCCGAGTGAGTCTGGCCGCATGCATTCTGGTTTAGCTGACCGCAGCCGGAATCCGCCAGCGCGCCGATGTACTGCGCGGCGGCCGCTATAAGTCTTCGAACGATCAGCGCGTTCCCTTCGACCTGGGCTCCGCGGCCCCTATCGATAAGCCGTGATTCACCGGTCCGGTAGCGATGTCCAGAACTGGTCTCATCAATGAGGCCTTCGACTTCGGCGAGCAGCCTGCGAGCCGCTTCGGCGGCGGGTCGCACCCGAGCCGCTCCCGGGCCCGAAGCATTTATGAGACCAGTTGTAGCCCGTCCATCTTCCCGCAGTCGATCGCGTCTTCACCATCACTCAGGACAAGGGCGTCACCGGCGTTCTCTGCGTTGCGTGTGGCAAACCGTCAAAGCGACAAGCATCAGACAGCGCTGCCCCGGCGCGACCTTGACGAGGTTGCGGAACAGTTGTCGCAGGTTAGTTTGCCGAACCGGGCTGCACATTCTGCCTCTGCTGGATTTCCCTTGCGAGGTTAAGCTGCCGTGCCGCATTACCCGGATGTCCCGATTCGTTGAATGCTCGCCCCAGCACGAAATGAGCCTGCGCGGATCCCGGCTCGACATCCACGGCCCGGCTGAGAGGCTTGATTGCATCTCCCGGATGATTCAAAGCCAGACAGCACCGCCATAACTGAAAGAGGGCATCGAAGCAAGAAGGATTTACCGCAACTGCAGACTGAAGACAGGGTCATGCTTCCCCGGACTTATTCTTCTCCAGGAAGACCGGCCCCATCATGTAGTTGGATATGGGATCGCTGGGATAATTCTGCAGCTCCTGGCGAAACTCGTGTTCGGCATCCTCGAATTTATTTTCTCTCCAGTCGATCAAACCGAGACTGGAGTGGACCGAAGGATATCTGGGGTCTGCTGCCAGCACGGCCTGAAACTCCCTGTAAGCATCCCTTTTCTTGTACTCAATGTCATCCGCGAGGCCCATCATGAAATGCGCCTCCGGCGATCCCGGATTGATTGCCATGATGCGATCGAAAACGCGCGTTACTCCCGAGTACTGCCTGATCCTCCAGTAACCCTGCCCGAGAATGTTCAGCGTCGGCAGGTCGTCCGGCTGCAATTGGCTGGCGCGCTCCAGGTAAGCAGCCGCGCTGGCATAGCGATTCAGTGCGAACAGATCAATGACGAAGACACAGGCGCAGTGGTTCTCCGGCTCCTCCTTTGCGGATGCCATCGGTCACTTCGGGAACAGCCCCGACGGCGTACTGCTGGGGCCCGGGCTCGACCTCTGGGACCTCTCCGCACTCAAAAATATCGCTGTGGGCGAGCGCGGCACGTTCCAGTTGCGGGGCGAATTCTTCAACGCGTTCAATCACAACAGCGTCGTTGGCGACAGTCTTGACACCGAGGTGGGCGACCCGTCGTTCGGAGCGGCGCTGTCGTCTCATGATCCGCGCGAGATTCAGCTCGGCGGCAAGTTCATTTTCTGATCGGCGTCTTCAAGTCAAATGGACCGGGCCAGGAGATGGATCAGCGCCGCGGGGTGAGGAGGAAGCGGAAAAGCGAGCTGCCAAGGTGCGGAACCATCCGGATGGGCAGCTGCGCGGGCAGGGGGGGCGCACCGCGACGAGGATCCGGCGTGCCGGGGCGCCACCGAGTACCAGCGCGGACCGGACCGGGGGTGAAGGAGAGGTAGGACAACGGCTGCGGCTCAGGCAGAGAGTTCAGGTTGATGACAGCAACACCATTGCCAGTGGCGCCGGTGATTGCCACGAGGCGGCTGTCTTCGCCATCGGAGACCAGCGCGCGGAAGTTGGGCGAGAGGGGGACGGGCAGTGAAATGCGAGCGCGGAAATCGCCGGTCTGACCGTTAAAAACGTCGATGTACTGGACGCCGGGTTGAAAGAACAGACTGCCGTCGGAGGAAAAGGCTCCGCCATAGAGGTACTGGGCGTCGAGGACCTCAGCATTGTCGAGGGTTTGGAATCCGACATTATTGAGATTGCTGTCCGTCAAGAATCCATCGACGAAGAGCTGGGTCTGGTTGGGAGCGAGCACCACTTCGTCGCTGCCCTGTCCCACCTCCCCATCCTGCTGGGGTGCGAAGATGGTCTGGCCGGAGACGGTGTCGTAGTATCCGGCAACGCCTTCGATGTTGAAGTAGAGGCGGGAGCCATCGGCGGAGAGCACGACCCGCACATTGGTATCGCCGATAGTGGTGCCGCCGGCGGGAATGGTGGTGAACTGGCCGGTGGAAGTATCGAGCCTGAGGATGTCGCCGCCATCGCCGCCGGGGTTGAAGGTGGCAAAGTAGACGTTGCCGCTGTTGTCGACAGCGAGGCCGGCGGGCAGGTCAGACTGCGGGTAGAGGCCACCGAGGGAGGCAAAGGGGAAACTTTGGATGGCGGAGGGAGTATCGGGATCGAGGAGATAGATGGCGATGGCCCCGGGATCGGAAATTGCGAGCCTGGAGCCGTCGGGAGAAATTGCGATGCCATAGAGCCGCTGGGGGCCGTAGGCACCCGTGGGTGCAGGGATGGGAATGGAGGGCAGCCAGCCCTGGGACACGGAAAAGACGCGGACCTGATTCGCATCCGTGAAGTAATAAACGTCGCGGGTTGGGTCGTAGACGCCGTCTGCCAGTTCGCCGTCGACGGAATACTGCTGGACGGCGGGCAGATAGGTCAGGGAGACGGCCGAACTGGCGGATCCTGAGGAGTTGGCGACGACGATGGGCTGAGTGCTGCCCGCCGAGCCGGGGGGCACGGTATACAGGAGTGACGTGGCCGGCAGCGGGGGGAAAGTAAAGTAGTTGCTACCGTAGGGCCGGGGATTGAATCCCTGAACTGGGGCGACATTACCGCCGACCGAGACCTGGAGGTCGGAGGGAGGTGCGATATAGGAGCCGCCCCCGTACAGTTGGGGGCCGAATCCGAATCCATAGAGGCTGGCGGGACCGCCTCCGTCGGCAGTGGCGTATTGGGTGGCGGCCTCAAGAACGGAGGGTCCGTAGGAAAACCCCCAGGGGAGAAGCTGTGATCCGCCGTCGGTCGCAAAGGTGCGAACATCGACCGGACCCGCAACCCCGGCGGGAGTGACAGCTTCCAGATTTCCGTCGAACCCGGCGTTATCCAGGTCTGCGGCCGGCTGGGTGCCGAAATAGACGCTGCCGAGCGGCGGCGGTTGAACTCCAACGGAGTCAGGAAACCAGGCCACGTCGGTACCCCCGGTGACAGGCCCGTATGGCATATTGAGCTCGGTGAGCGTGAAGCGGGAGCCCACGGGCAGCGGGTGGACGGCGGTGGTATCGAGCAGGCCAATGCCACCGCCCTGGACGACGCCTGCCGCCAGTCCCTGGGGCGTGATGCCCTGATAGAACGGACCGATGGGCGAATAGCTATCCGGGGCGGGGACATTGGCTTCGGGAATCCAGCCGGTTTCCTGGCCGGTGCTCAGGTCGTACTGGTCGAGAACATCTGCACCGTTGGCATCCGTGATGAAGACGTGGCTGTTGTCCGCACTCATCAACATGACGGGGTAATTGAGCAGTCCCTGGGTGACGGGGACGCTGAAGGAATTCTTCACGGTCAGGGTTGCCGGATCGAGATTGTAGATGTCGTAGCCGTCATAGGCGGCGAGGGTATTGCCGTCAGAGCTGACGGCAAAGGTAGTAAGAGCGCTGCCGAGACCTCCTGTGATCTGAGCGGACCAGTTCCAGGTGTCGGCATCCGGGTCGAAAGAGCACACCAGGGAGCTGCCCTCGGAGGTGAGAATCGGAACGAGGAGAACGCGGGTACGGTTGTTCGTGAGGATGACATTTTCGAAAGAGTCGAGGCAGATGGGCTCCTCCGGCTCCAGACCGGTCATGTCCTGCGGGGTTCTGAAGAAAGTGATGGAGTTGGTGGCGGGGTTCCAGAGAGCGAGGGGGCCGTTGCCATCGACCCAGGAGAAGCCCGGCAGGAGGAGATACTGCTCCAGCAGGAGCTGCCCATCAGCCATGGCATAGACCGCGTTGGCGTTGAATCCCCAGGGGCTGATGCTGCTGGAGGGGATTCGCTGGAGGACGGACATGGCGACGGGATCCACGACGTACAGATCGCCGAGCAGGGTGCCGACGTAAATTTTGCTGCCGTCCGGGGATTGGTCGATACCGAAGGCTCCGGGAATGTCGAGGGTCGCGATTAGATTGCGGGTGGCGGCGTTCACCACATTCAGCTGATTCAGGTAGGCATCCGAGGAGAAGAAGCGGTTGGTGGGTGCGTTGTAGAGGAGGTAGTTGGGTTCGGGATAACTGGTGTAGGGGGTGATGGAGTCTCGTTCGATAACTTGATCGGTGGTACTGAGCGACACCGGCGAGAAGCTGTCGGCGCTGGTAACGGCGACGTTGAGTGTGGCGGTGGTCTTCACGGGACCGTAGGTCGCGGTAACGGTAACCGGGGCGCTGCCGGAAGCAGAGGCGGAGGCGGTAGCGAAAATGTCGAGGTTCACGCCCTGAGCCGGAGCCGTGAAGCTGGCGGGAGAGAGGGCGACCCCGGAAGGGCCGCCGGTTACCTGAATCTGAATGGATCCCGAGGGGGTGCCGAGCGCCGCGTTGTCCACGCCGAGTTCGAAGGAGTTGATGGATCCGGCGGGAACGCTGAGAGTGACCGGCTGGACGCTGACATCGACGGTGGGCGCCAGCACCACCAGCGTGAGCTGAAGCTGAGCGACGGCTCCGCCACCGGAAGCCTGGACGGCGATGGGAACGCCGGAGGAAACGGGGGTGGAGAAGGTCGTGGAGATGGTGACGTTCTGAGGCGGACCGCCGGGCTGGAGGGAAAAGGTGGCCGGCGAGAAGGTAACACCGGCAGGGGCTCCGGAAAATGACACCGAGACGGGGAGGCTGAAGCCGTTATAGGCGACGGCGGAGAAGCTGAGACTGGTGTAGGCGTTCTGGCTGACCACGAAAGTGTTGCTGCCTCCCGTCGTGAGGCTGAAGCCGGGAGCGGTGTTGATGGCGATCGGTAACTGCACAGAAGCCGACAGAGAGCCGCTGCCGGCGGAAATGAGAGCTGTGCCCGGGGATGCGCCCGCAGCCGCAGTGAGATAGAGAGTCGAAGCCCCACCTGGAAAGACGCTGAAGCCAGCGCCCCCGGCGCTGGTAACACCCGCGGGAAGGTTACTAATGGTTCCGGTAACTAATTGGTTATATCCACCGGTAGCATTGACAGTAATTTGCAGGGACTGTTGTACGCCGGGAATGAGAGTGAGGCTTGAAGGCTGCACGGTCAGTGACAGGGTGGGGGGAGGCGTGACGGTGAGCTGGAACTGGGTGGAAGCGGACAGGGCGCCACTGGAGGCGTTCACGGTGATGGTGTAGGTTCCGGCGACGGCGCTGGAGTCGGCGGCGATCTGAATCTGCTGAGATTCCGTTCCGGTAAAGCTAAAAGTCGCGGGAGAGGCAGTAACTCCCGCCGGCAATCCGCCGAGCGTGCCTGTTCCCGCGCCATCGAAACCGTCTTCGCCCTGGATCGCGAGAGAGAGCCCAGCGGAGCCTCCTGGGGCCACGGACAAAGGGCTGGGCGAAGCGCTGACGGTGAAGGAGGGATTCGTTGATCCGCCCCCTCCGCCACCCGTACCGGACGTGCCCCCGCAGCCGGCGAGGGCCACTGCCAGCCCCATGCTGGGCACCACAAAAAGCCCGCGCGCCGCACGCGCGAAGACAAGTGTCCCTGGTTGGAAGAAACTTCTGTTGCGCGGCACGCGGGTAATATTACACTACGCAACATATCGCGCTGCAGGAAACTGTACTGTAGCTTTCATGGAAGCGCTTGCGACTATAACCCCGAGAAAGGCTGAGGTTGGAGCAGGTAAAAGCCCAATGGATGCGACGGTCCGGACGTTCAGAAAACTCGCACACGCGGCCCTGGCCGGATATTGGTCTCTGGCACTGATTTCGATATGCCCCGCACAGCGATTTCAGAATCCTCCTCTCATTGCTACGTCTCCGGATCCTGTGGGCCTGGTAACCGCCGACTTCAACAGCGACGGCAACCCGGACCTGGCCTATGTAACCGTGGGGGAGGCCACCGTCCTGCACGTGCTGCTCGGAAATGGAAGAGGTGGCTTTACTCCCGGGGCCACGGTGACGCTGCCCGCGGGAACCTGCGTCTTCGAAGATAACCTGTGTTTCCTGACTGTCGGAGACTTCACTCATTCCGGACACCCCGGCATTCTGCTTCCGGGAATGTTCACGGGGAACTGGGGTTTTGTGGTGCTGCCCGGAAACGGCGACGGAACGTTTGGGACGCCAGTCGTTTCCACGGTCCCGCCCCCGGAGGATTTCGAGGGATCCTTCGTTCCGTATCGCCCCGGCGTGGCTGACTTCACGGGCAGCGGCAACCTGGACATCGCTGAACCAGACTTCCTGGACGGTCAGATTCGGATCTACCTCGGCGACGGGAAGGGAGACATGACGGCGGGGCCCGTACTCTCCGACTACGAGGGATTGCAGCCGCTGGCCATTTACGCCGCTGACGTGAACCATGACGGCAAGATGGACCTGGTCGTGCTCGACGGATCGGGGTTTGCTGAAGTCTGGCTGGGGGACGGAACCGGTAATTTCACTTACAGCCAGAAGTATCCCACCGACATCCAGCCCACGTTCGTCGCGCGCGCCGTAGCTGACATCAACGGCGACGGCAACGCAGACGTGATCGGGTCCGACGGTCTGGGTGATGTGGAAGTGATGACGGGTAACGCGGACGGGACGTTCAACGCACAGCAAACCATCGCCAGCGGCTTCGAGGCCAACTTCGGAATCTTCACGTCCGTTTATCCCATCGACCTGACCGGGAGCGGGATTCCGGATCTGGTGGTGAACAGCGCGGAGGGGTTCGATACGGCAGTAGCCACCAGCGCCCTGGCCTATGGGCCGCCGCAAAAGCGCACTTCCGGACCGTTCCTGAGCGAGCCGGCGGTCGCGGACTTCAACGGCGACGGCGCACCCGACATGGCGGTGGGGGTAGCGGGCGGTATCGAACTTTTCTTCGGTAACAGCTCCGGCAAGTTTCCTGACAGCACCATCACCCCCACCCCCGTGCCCTCGACGTTCCTCTTTGCCGGCAACTTCACGGGCGGCGGCATCGCCGACGTGACAGCGAGTGGCAATGACGGACTCTTCCGCACTTATGCCGGCTCCAGCAGCGGCGCTTTCCAGTCAGCGCTGGTCTCGCCCAATCCGATCAGCACGGTTTTTAATTACATCGGCAATGCGGTGGGCGATTTCGACGGGGACGGGCACGAAGATATCCTCCTGTCCGGGAACGCGCTGTTCGGTAACGGGGACGGCGTCTTCACGGAAGTGTCCGGGCCGGTGGAATCGAACGGGCTGGTGGCGGATCTGAACAGAGATGGCGTGGACGATTTGCTGAGCGTCTCAGCGACGCCGCAATCGGGCGCGGGTTCATACACGTTCTACTATTCGCTCATCGCTCAACTGGGATCGCCGGAGCGGACGTTTACGGAGGTCAGCACCAACCTCACGACGCCGCCGACGCCCCTTGCCACTGGAAACCCGATCCTGTTCGCGGCGCAGGACATGAACGGCGACGGGATTCCGGATGCAGTGGTGTATAACCCGAACTTTCCTGAGATCGAAATCTGGCTGGGGAACGGCGACGGGACGTTTCATGAAGGGACGATTCTGCCGGTGGGGTCAGCCTGGACGCCGTTGACCTCGGGAGTACCGGGAAGCACCAGCGCGGTGGCGGACATGGACGGGGACGGCAATCCCGACCTGGTGTTTCTGGCCACAGAAGCAGCCCCAGACAGTGCACTGCCGCTGGTGACGGACGTCGTGATCGAGTATGGCGACGGCAAGGGGGATTTTGCAGGGAGCACGGTGATTCCGCTGTCGCACGCATTCACCGGACTCACGCTGGCGCGACCGCAAACGGGAGCTCTTCCTGGAATCGTAGTCTACGACGGGACGCAAATCGCAGTGCTGCGGAATCTCGGCAACCGCCAGTTCTCCGGCGAAGAGTCCTATTCAGCGGGGACAATCTCGGGAGTGGTGAGCGCCGACTTCACGGGCAGCGGCAGCGACGATCTTCTTATCCTGCGCGCGAATGGGGGCGAGAATCCCAATCCGGCGGCGAACGGCTTCACGGTGCTGATGAGCATGCCGGCGACGGGAGGCAACGGTACCGGCATTGCGAACGGCTCGGTTTCGACAAGCCCGTCGACGGTGAATTACAACCAGGGATTCACGGCGACAGCGGTGCTGGCGCCTTCGATGACCAGCGCGCCGACGCCCACAGGGTTGGTATCGTTTTCCGCCGAAGGGCTGAGCCTCGGGTCCGCCACGCTGAGCGGAGGAAGCGCGACGGTGAACGTGGCCGGCTCCGTCACGGAGCTTCTTCCTGCCGGGATCATCACCATCAACGTGAACTATTCCGGCGATTCGTACTACGCGTCGCAGAATTTTCAGGTCACGCTGCAGATTCTCAATCCGGTTTACCCCACCCAGACCCAGCTCACCCTTTGGGCGCAGGGCGACCCGATTTCGAGCATCGAGGCGGGAAGTTTTGTGACGATGACCGCGACGGTGAGCGCGCCGGTAACGGTGCCTCGGGGGTACATTGCGTTCTACGACGGAAGTACGGTGCTAGGCCAGGCGGAAATCGCGAGCCAGCAGGCCACGATCAGCACGAACCTGCTGACGATTGGCACGCACAGCCTCAGCGCCCAGTACCTGGGCTTTACACCGCCCGCAGCGCAGGTGGGAACCAGCATCTTTCTGGACAGTACGTCGCCGCCGGTCGGGCTGACGATCACGGGAGCGGCGACAACGGCCACGCTGACCCCCTCGGCATCCAGCGTGAGCGCGGGCACGGTGCTCACGCTGACCACGAAGGTTTCCAGCGCAGCGGGTACACCAATCGGGGGCGTGACTTTTTTCGACGGCAACACAGCGCTGGGCACGCTGACGCTGGATTCCACGGGGTCGGCAGCGTTGAGCACGGCTTCGCTGACGAGCGGGACGCACTCCATCACTGCGCAATACGAGGCCAATGGAATCTACGCGAGCAGCGCGACGGCGGCCTCCATCGTAACGGTAACGACGCCGAGCGCCGCGCTGGCTCCGACTTTCACCAGCATCGTTTCTGTGCTTCCTTCGAGCACCGGCGCGACGGCGGTCTCGGTCCAGGTGATTGGGGCGCGAGGCGGCAGCGTCACGCTGATTGCAGATGGAAGGCGTGCAGCCAGCAAGAAGGTTTCCGCGAGCGGTGCGGCAGTGATTCCGGACGACCTGAGCGGAGCCGGGGTGCACGTGCTGAGCGTTAGCTACAGCGGCGGCGAGGGCGCCGCAGCGAGCGTGTCGCCGCAATTGAACACCACGGCGTATACGGGATCAGACTTCACGCTGAGCGCCGGGCCCATGCGCATGGACCCCGGAGGAGCGGAGAGTGTGGCGGTGAGCGTTGGTGCGGTGGGAAGCTGGAACGGCACGGCTACATTCCAGTGCGCAGCGGGCGTGCCGGAGGGCTACGCGTGCATCTTTTCTCCTGCTGCGCGGACCGGGAGCGGAACCACCGTGCTCAGCATCAAGCGTACGGCAAGCCTGCCGTTCTCCGTCGAGCTACTGCTGCCCCTGCCGCTGCTGTGGGTTTCGCGGCGGCTGCGCAGGACGCGGCGGCGGATGGCGTTGCTGCTGGGTCTGTCGCTGCTCTTCCTGTCAGGATGCAGCGTGCGGAGCGCCGACAGCCCCGCGTCCATGCGCATCATCTCTGTCCAGGCTTCCGACGGGACGCATGTCCATTCAGTGCAGATTGCGGCTGCCCTGCCTGCGGCCTGACGGCGAGGCTGCGTGAGGAATCCAATCCAGGGGTCCGACAGCCGCACCGACGCGCAAGCACTCACGGAAGAAATCTACCGCACCCTGAAGCAAGCTGGTCTCATCAAGAGGCTGTCGACTTCGGGGAGAAGCCTGCGATCCGCTTCGATGGCGGGTGGCACCCGAGCCGCTCCCGGGCGCGAGACATTTATGAGACCAGTTGTAGAGCTGCCGGGACGGTTCTTCTTCGAATCCTGCGGCCGATGTCACCACAGTAAGTGACTTCCCGCAATCCGCTGCGTTGAGAAAACGGCTATGCCCAGCGCAGTGGAAGCCGCGCGAGTCGTTGAGGAGAAACGGAGATTCGCAGGGCTCGAAGAAAACAGCGCCCTCGCGAGCCGCGCGCCCGCGAAAAGCTGAACTTCCCCGACGACGTCCGAGGCGAATCCCAGGGACAACATGATACGATATGGAAATCGCACTAAGTGAATGATTATATGGCGTTTACGGGGTAAATGCGGTTGGCACGAGGAAGATACGAAAAGTATCTGGCGGAGAGACAGGGATTCGAACCCTGGAAACCCTTACGAGTTTACACGCTTTCCAAGCGTGCGCCTTCAGCCACTCGGCCATCTCTCCGCGGCGCGCTCTCTACCTGAATCTACCATAGCGGTGCGGGCCGAACGGCCTTCCAGAATGGTCCATCCGCATGTCCGTTCCAGAGAACATTCAGACCTTCGAACAGGCCGAGCCTCCGGCGCGGCTGGGGGTGGAACTGCGCGCGCTGCTGGCGCTGGCGATTCCCGTGGTGCTGTCGGAACTGGGCTGGATGACGATGACCATCGTCGACCTAGTGATGGTGGGGCGGCTGGGTCCGGACGCGATCGGCGCCGTGGGCCTGGGCAACGCGATCTATTACGCGCCGTCGCTGTTCGGCATCGGGTTGCTGCTGGGGCTGGACACGGTGGTCTCGCAGGCGTGGGGCGCGCAACGCTACGACGACTGCCATCGGTGGCTGGCGCAGGGGATGTATATCGCCGCTGGTTTTACTCCCCTGCTGATGGTGGGCATGCTGGGCGCGACATGGGTGTTTACCGGGCACGGCGTGAATGCGACGGTTTCCGGGATGGCGCGATCGTATGTGATGCTGCTGAACTGGGGCACGCTCCCGCTGATCGTCTACGGCGGATTCCGACGCTACCTGCAGGGAGTGGGGCGGGTGCGTCCGGTGGCGTTTGCGCTGATCACGGCGAATCTGGTGAATCTGTCCGGAAACTGGGTTCTGATCTACGGGCATTGCGGGTTTCCGGCCATGGGAGTGCGCGGGTCGGCGCTGTCCACGTGCGCGGCGCGCGTGTATATGGCCGGGGTGCTGGTGTGGGCGGCGTGGCGGCACGAATCGAAACGCGGGCATGCGCTGTTTGAGCACTGGCCGGGGCCGGACTGGAGCCGAGTGCGCGAGCTTCTGCGGCTGGGACTGCCGGCGGCCTCGCAACTGGTACTGGAAGTTGCGGCCTTTGGAGCCGCGACGGTGATGGCATCGCACCTGAACCCGATCGCGCTGGCGACGCACGAGATTGTGCTGAGCTGCGCGGCGTACACCTATATGGTTCCGCTGGGCATCTCCGCGGCCGCGGCGGTTGCGGTGGGACACGCGATCGGCTCCGGGGCACCGAAACGGGCGGGGCGCGCGGGATTGCTGTCGCTGGGGCTCGGCGCCGGGTTTATGGCGCTGATGGCGGTGCTGTTTCTGGCGGCGCCGCGGCCCATCCTGCACATCTGGACGGGCGACCGCGAGGTGCTGCGGCTAGGAGCGCATATCCTGGCGATCGTTGCGGCGTTTCAGGTTTTCGACGGCATCCAGTCTGTCTCTACCGGCGCGCTGCGGGGCCTGGGCGAGACGCGGTTCCCGATGCTGATCAACCTCGGCGGCTACTGGGTGCTGGGGCTGCCGCTGGGCGCGCTGCTCTGCTTTCCGCTGAAGTGGGGATTGTCCGGCATCTGGATTGGACTGACGCTGGCGCTGATCACCATTGCGCTGGTGCTGTGCGCGCGCTGGCTGAAGGATGCGCGGCGGCCAGTGGCGGGAGCGGCCTGAATTCCCTTCTCCGCGCTGGGGTCCGCCGCGCCGGGGCGCTGTTGACCCTTTGCGGCCTTTACCGTACCATCAACACAATGGTTATGTGCCCCACTCCGGTGATGTGCCGCGCCTGTTGTTGCGCGCTGCGCCGGACTTGTGGGTGAGCCCAGAAATTAGTTAGCCAGCCCCATAAGCCCGCGCTTCAGCCATTTGCTGACGCGGGTTTTTTATTTCTATCGCAAATTTGCCCGAGACGGAGGCCTTATGGCGGACGCCGCTCAAAAAGAAACGAAGGCACAGAAGGCCGAGCGCCTGAAGCGCGAGAAGAACCCGTGGGAAGCGATCGAAGAGATTCGCAGCTTTGCGCGCGACGGCCGCAGCTCGATCCCCGAGGAGTGGAGTTTGTACTTCAAATGGTGGGGGATCTACACGCAGGGCGACGGCGTGGGTGTGACCGGCGGGAAAGGCGGCGAGGGCAAGGCCACGGAGTATTTCATGATGCGTGTGGGCGTGCCGAACGGCATTCTGACGGCGCGGCAGGCGCGCGTGCTGGCGGAGATTGCGCAGCGGCACGGACGCAACCTCGCCGATATCACGGTGCGGCAGAACATCCAGTACCACTGGCTGACGATCGAGTCGCTGCCGGAGATCATGGAGTCGCTCGACGCTGTGGGGCTTTCGCCCAAAGGCGCGTGCGGCGATGTGGTGCGCAATGTGACTGGCTGCCCACTGGCCGGCATCGCGCACGACGAGTTGGTGGACGCTTCCCCGCTGGCGGTGGAGATTGCGCGCGCGCTGCAGGGCAACAACAACTTCTTCAATCTGCCGAGGAAGTTCAAGATCTCCGTGACTGGCTGCCCGGTTTGGTGCTCGTATCCGGAGATCAACGACATCGGACTGACGGGGGTGCGGCGCGGCCGCGAGGTGGGCTATTCAGTGCGCGTGGGCGGAGGGCTCTCGAACGAGCCGCACATGGCGGTGCGGCTGGACGCGTTTGTGCGGCAGGATCAGGCGGCGCAGGTGGTGCGCGCCATTGCGGAGGTCTTCCGCGATCAGCTGGGACTGCGCGAAAGCCGCGATCGCGCGCGGCTGAAGTATCTCTTCATGAAAGAGGGATGGACGGCGGAGCGATTTCTGCTGGAGATTGAGAGCCGTCTGGGCTACAGCCTCGATCCGGGCGTCGAAGAGGAGATCCCCGAAGACATTCTGCGCGATCATGCGGGGATTCATCCGCAGAGGCAGCCAGGACTGAGTTATGTGGGCGCGAGCGTGCTGCGCGGCCGGCTGACCGGGGATCAACTGGCCGCCGCCGCGGAGCTGGCAGAAAGGTACGGCGCCAGCGGACGCGGAGAGCTGCGGTTGACGGTGATGCAGAATTTGCTCTTCCTGAATATTCCCTCATCGCGGGCGGCGGAACTGGCGCTGGAGCTGGAGCGAATCGGGCTGCGGGTCGCAGGGACGCCGTTCTTTCGCGGCGGGATTGCCTGCACGGGGACGGAATTCTGCAAGCTGGCGATCACGGAGACGAAGGGCTTTCTGCGCTGGCTGGTGGACGAGATGGAGGAGCGGCTGCCGCAATTCGACCAGCAGCTGCGGCTGCACGTGACCGGCTGCCCGAACAGCTGCGGCCAGCACTGGATCGCAGACATCGGACTGGAAGGAAAGAAGATCAAGCATGAGGGCCAGCTGACGGACGCGTATTACTTCTGCCTGGGCGGATCGGTGGGGCAATACGCGGGGACGGCGCGGCCGGTGGGCTTCCGCACGCCGGCGCATCTGGTTCCCGAGGCGATCGAGCGGCTGCTGCGGCGGTACCTGATTGAGCGCGAGGAGCGCGAGAACCTGCGCGCGTGGTTTGCGCGCAACAGCGATGCGGCGTTGCGCGCGATGCTGGCGGGCGAGGAGCTGGCGCCCGTGGAACGCGATCTTCCGGCGGGGCATGTGCCGGCGGAGGTGGCCGGGTGAGCCTGCTTCCTGTTTTTCTGCGGCTGGAAGGGCGCAAATGCCTGGTGGTGGGCGCGGGCACGGTGGCGCAGGCGAAGATCGAGAGCCTGCTTGAGGCGGGGGCCGCAATTACGGTGGTCGCGCTCCACGCACGCGAGGCGGTGCGGAAGCTGGCGCATGCGGGAGCGCTGGTGCTGCGCGAGCGCGCTTTCGAGGCGCCGGATCTGGACGGAGTTTTCCTGGTAATTGCGGCGACGAATGCGCCGGACGTGAACCGCACGGTGCATGAGGAGGCGATGCGGCGGAACGTATTGTGCAACGCCGTGGATGATCCGCCGAACTGCGATTTCTATTTTGGATCGGTGGTGAGGCGCGGGGATCTGCAGGTGGCGATTTCGACGGCAGGCAAGAGCCCGGCGCTGGCACAGCGGCTGCGGCGAGAGATCGATGCGCAGCTGCCGGTGGACGCTGGGCCGTGGCTTGCGGAGCTGGGCCAATTGCGGAATGAGATTCGCGCGGCAATGCCCGCCGGCGAGGCGCGGAATCTGCTGCTGCACGAGCTGGCACAGCGGCCGCTGTGCGCTTCGCCGGCTTGCCCCACGCGGCTGTTCGCGCAGGAGCGCGTCGCAACAGCGAACGTTGGCGCGGCGCAGGCGGAGGTGCGCGCATGACGGCGGCGCAACGGGGAACGGTTTATCTGGTGGGAGCGGGGCCGGGCGATCCGGAGCTGCTGACGCTGAAGGCGGTGCGCCTGCTGGCCACGGCGGACGTGGTGCTGCACGACGATCTGGTGCCGGCGGCGGTGCTGTCGCATGCCGAGCGCGCGCTGGCCATCAACGTGGGCAAGCGGTGCGGGCGCAAGAACATCTCGCAGGAGCAGATCGACGCGATGATGGTCGATTATGCGCGCCGCGGGATGGCGGTGGTGCGGCTGAAATCGGGCGATCCGCTGGTGTTTGGGCGCGCGGGCGAGGAGATGGATGCGCTGGGGCGCGCGGGCGTGCCGTTCGAGATAGTTCCTGGAATTACGGCGGCGTTTGCGGCGGCGGCGGCGGTGCGGCGTCCGCTGACGGATCGCAGGAATGCTTCGAGCATCAGCTTTTCTTCCGGTCACCATGCGGCGGGGTCGACGCTGGAGCCGGCATCGCTGGCGGGCGCGACGCGCGCGATCTACATGCCGGGACGCGACCTGCGGCCGATCGCAGCGCAACTGCGCAGCGAAGGATTGCCGGCCGACCTGCCGTGCGTGATCGTGTCGCGCGCCGCGCAGTCTGACCAGGAAATCGTGCGCATCACGCTGGCGCGGCTGGATCATGTGACGGCCGGAGCGGCGCCCTCGATCCTGCTGGTGGGGGAAGCGCTGCGCGAGGCAGATGCGGCAGCGCTGGAGGCCGCGGCCGGTTATGTTTCCGGCGACGCGGCGGAGGAGCGGAGCATCGTGGAGGCGTAATCCAGTCCGCCGCAACGGAGCTGCGCGGGTTGACACAACAAAGAGGCGGAGCGTCCAATTTCCTCATGAAGCGGATCAGCAGGGCGGTATTCCCAGCCATCGTGCTCGGGTTATTCCTGGCAGGCTGCCACAGCAACCAAAACCAGAATCAGGCTCAGAACCAGAGCCAACCGGCCGCAGATCCGGCCGCCGCGAATATGGTTCCGGTGAGTTCGTCGGATAACGGCAGCACGGAGAATCCGCCGCCGCCCCCGGCGGATGAATCGGCGCAGGCGCCGGAGTCTTCAGGCGAGTCGAGCGACAATTATCTGGCTCCCCCCAGCGATGAAGCGCAGAGCGCGCCGAGCGAGGATCAATACTCGGACGACTACGGCGAGTCAGAGAGCGACGTCGCGGACGAGGCGCCGCCGGCGATTCCGGAATACGATCAGCCGCCGGCTCCGGATCCGGACTCGATCTGGACGCCGGGCTACTGGGCCTATGCGCCCACCGGCTACTACTGGGTCCCAGGCGTGTGGGTGGTGGCTCCGTGGGTTGGCGCGCTGTGGACGCCCGGCTACTGGGGGTTCTGGGGGACCCGGTATTACTGGCATCCTGGCTACTGGGGGCCGCACATCGGCTTCTACGGCGGGGTGAATTACGGCTGCGGCTATTATGGCGACGGCTACCAGGGCGGCTACTGGCGCGACCAGCATTTCTACTACAACACCTACGTGACGCATGTGGACACGACGGTGATTCACAACGTGTACGTTTACCACGTGACGAATGTGTACAACAATTCGCGGGTGAGCTATAACGGCGGGCGCGGCGGACTGACCTACCGGCCCACGGCTCAGGAACTGGCGGCAAACAACGAGCGGCACTATGCTCCGCTGCCGGCGCAGCAGAATCTGGTGCGGACCGCGGCACAAAATCGGGCGCAGTTTGCGTCAGTGAATCACGGGCGGCCGCAGATGGTGGCGCAGAATCGGCTGCCCGCCCAGGCGCAGCGGACTCCCGCAGCGCGTCCGGAGAATGTTGCCGGCGCGAAGCCGATGCCCGCGAGTCGTCCGGCTGCCGCACGGCCGGAGGGGGCGGCGCCGCGCACCGAGACGCAGCGGCCGTCGAGTCACCCGATGATTCCCGCCAGGCCGGAGGCGCGCACCGCTCCGCAGACAAGGCAGGAGTCGCGCCCGCAGACAGCTCCACAACAGCGCCGGGAGACGCGGCCGGCCCAGCCAACGAGACCGCAGAAAGAGGCACATCCGCAGGCGCATCCGGAGACGCAGCGGCAGACGCGTCCTCAGCCAAAAGCGAAGCCAAAACCGCAACCGCGCGACCAGGGCGATCAGCGGCCCCACTGACTGCGCTTACGCGGTGCGTTCGGAGGGCGAAATGGTGCGAACCAGCAGCTCGTGCAGCCGGAAGGCGCGAGCGAGCTGGCCATCGACGAGGAGCTGCTGGCGGCGGCGATGGTCGGGGTCGTCGAGCGCGGGGAGCACGCGCTCATCGGCAGCGGCGGCGTCAACGAGGGCGAGAATCGCCGAACGGAGCGTGAGGTGGAAGCGAGCGCTGACGTGGATGGGCTCGGCGGATAGGAGAGCGGGAGGCATTCATTTTGCGGGAGAGCTAAAGTTTTCCCCGCTGCCGCCGATTGTAGCGATACGTGCAGGTGTGGGCAGTACGCTTTCGTACCCGGGAGGCGAGACTTTGGGTGCAGGCTGACGTGTTTTCGGACAGGCGGGCGGCTGGGCTCAGCGCACGAGGGTGAGCACTGCTCTGACCAGGAGGCACAGCGCGAGCAGCCACGCGCACACGCCGCCGACGCGCAGATAGGCGGGGTACCAGTCGCGGTGGACATGGCTGTGGAATGGCCAGTTCTGAACCCATCGGGGGCTGGTGCGATGGGTATGGCGCGCCAGATGGACGACGTGGCCCGTGCGGAAGAGAAGCAGCCAGCCGCAGAAGGCGAGCACCACGGCCACTGCGAACATCGCGATCATGACGGAGATGTGCATCGGCATCGCTACGGCATTTCCAGGGTTATCGTACCCTTATTGATTCTCGCAGAGTCGCCGCTCCCTGTTGGTCGCTTCGACTCGATATTTCGGCTTCGGTCTACAGCGACCCTGAAAATGCCTGAATTCCCTGCTCGGCGGGTGTTCATAATTCCATGGACTTGCCGGCGACCAGCTGCTGCGCGCGGGCGACGAACTGATCGAGAGGCGTGGAACCCTGATCGCCTTTGCCGCGGGTGCGCACGCTGACCGCGTTACCCGATTCTTCTTTATCGCCAATCACGAGAACATACGGGATCTTCTGCAGCGTGAAGTCGCGAATCTTGGCGTTCATCTTCTCATTGCGAGCATCGATCTCGACGCGGAACCCGCCCTGCTGCAGGACGTCGCGCACCTTTGTCGCATAACCCTGGTGGCGCTCGCTGATCGGCACCAGTCCTGCCTGGACCGGCGCGAGCCACAGCGGGAAGGCGCCGGCGTACATCTCGATCAGGTACGAGATCATGCGCTCCATGGTGCTGACGATGGCGCGATGGATCATCACCGGGCGATGGCGATTGCCGTCGGCGCCCGTGTATTCGAGTCCGAACTGGCTGGGCAGATGGAAATCGACCTGGACGGTGGAGTAGGTTTCCTCGTGGCCCATGACGTCGGCCAGCTGGATGTCGAGCTTGGGTCCGTAGAAAGCGGCATCGCCTTTGCTCTCGCGGTACGGCAAGCCGAGCGAGTCCAGGGCCTCGCGCAGAACGCGCTCGCCGAGGTTCCACATCTCGTCGTTGTCGACGTACTTCTCCTTGTTGGCCGGATCGCGCAGGGAGAGGCGATAGCTGTACTGCGTGATGCCCAGATCGCGGTAGGCCCGCTCGACCAGCTTCATCACGCCGGAGAATTCTTCCTTGATCTGGTCGGGCGAGCAGAAGATGTGGGCGTCGTTGAGCGTCATGCAGCGGACGCGGCTGAGGCCGCTGAGCACGCCGGAGCGCTCGTAGCGATACATAGTTCCCAATTCGGCGAGCCGCACAGGCAGATCGCGATAGCTGCGCATCTTCGACTCGTAAATGAGGATGTGGTGCGGGCAGTTCATGGGCCGCAGCACCATCTGCTCGTTCTCGAGCTCCATAGGCGGAAACATGTCTTCGTGATAGTGCGCCCAGTGGCCGGAGCGCTTGTACAGATCAACCTTGGCGATGTCGGGCGTGTAGACGTGCTCGTAGCCGGCATGGCGCTCGAGGTCCAGGATGTACTCCTCAAGCAGGCGGCGGATGGTTGCACCTTTCGGGAGCCAGAGCGGGAGGCCCGCGCCGACCTCGTCGCTGACCGCGAAGAGCTCCAGTTCTTTGCCGAGGCGGCGGTGGTCGCGGCGCTTCGCGTCTTCCAGTTTCACCAGATACTCGTCGAGATCCTTCTTCGAAAAGAAGGCCGTGCCGTAAATGCGCTGGAGCTGCGGGTTCTTTTCGTCACCGAGCCAGTAGGCGCCCGACAGGCTCATCACTTTCACGGCTTTCACGCGGCCGGTGGAAGGCACGTGCGGGCCGCGGCAGAAGTCGACGAACCTGCCGTTGCGGTAGAGCGAGATGTCCTCGCCGGGCTGGGTGAACTTCTCGATGAAATGGACCTTCATGAAGTCATTGCCGGCGCGGAATTTTTCGAGGCCTTCCGCGCGCGGCTCGAATTCGCGCACAAATTTCTCGTCGCGGGCGACCACTTCGGCCATACGTCCTTCGATCAGCTTCAGGTCTTCGGGCGTGAACGGGGTGGGACGCCAGAAATCGTAGAAGAAGCCGGAGTCGGTGGCAGGGCCGTGGCCGAGCTTCGTTTCCGGAAATAGCTCGAGGACCGCCGTGGCCAGCACGTGCGCGGCCGAATGCCGCACGACTTTCAGCGCATCGGGATTTCTGTCCGTCAGCAACTCCAGCGCGACATTCTCCTGGAGCGGAGCGCTCAAGTCCACCAGGCGCTCGGCGTGGGGATTTTCCGCACCATACATGGAGGCTTCGGTGCCATCTCCGGAGGGCACCGCGGGGACGGCGGCCTGGAGAGGACGAATGCGCGCGACGAGAGCGGCCTGGGCCAGGCGCGGAGAGATGCTCTCGGCAATGGCGAGAGGGGTTGTGCCCGCGGGGACTTCGCGCACCGATCCGTCGGGAAGCTGAACCTGAATGGATGCCATGAAGACAGGGTACAAGGTACAAGGCTCAGGGTACAGATTCCGGTAAGGCTCAGGGTACAGCGAAGACGAGACTTGCTCGCGCAGGCTCCTCAGTGGCTTGAACCTCCTATAAAAATAGTTGACATAGCGAAGAGGCGGGCGTATGGTCCTATTTGAATAGGAGACAAGACTATGGCCGGCCGCAGAAAAGGCTCGTCGGATTCATTGGGGCTGACGCCTCTGGAACTGCAAATGATGCAGGTGCTATGGCGCGAGGGCCCCAGTTCTGTGCAGCAGGTCCAGCAGCAGGTTTCCGGAGATTTCGCTTACACCACGGTGCAAACGGTCCTGAATGCTCTGCACCAGAAGGGCAAGGTGCGGCGGAAGCTGCGCGGCCGTGCCTTCGAGTACCAGGCGGCCGTTGGCAAGGAATCCGTTACTCGACACGCCGTTCGCGATTTTGTGAACCGCATGTTCGGCGGATCCACCGAAGACCTGGTGATGAGTCTGATCAAGACACGCCAACTTGACTCGAAGAGAATTGCGGCGCTGGCGGCAGCGGAGCGGGAAAATGACGATGAATAGCGCTGTCTGCTTTGTCGTGTCATACGCGATCAACGCTGTCTGGCAGGTGCCGCTGCTGGCAGCCGCGGGCTTCGCAGCCGGCCGGGTTCTTCGCCGCTGGGGACCGCAGGCGCAGCATGTCGCATGGGTTACAACCTTATTGCTCAGCTCGATCACCCCGGCACTGACTGCGCTGCGCGGATCGGTGTTGGCGGCGATATCCCGGGCTCGGATTCCGGCAGGAGGCGGCGCTTCTGTGGTCATAACCGCGGCCGGACCGGACTTTGCCGTCCGCGCCGGAACCGTTCTGCTGCCGCCCGCAGCGATCTGGACGATTTTCGGCTTATTTGTTTTCGCGCTCGCGTGGTTTGCTGCGAGGTTTCTATTGTCGATCGCGGCGACGCAGCGTCTGGTGCGCGAAAGTTTCCCGCTGGCGCTTGCTGACGGCGACGCCGTGATCTGGGAGCGCGTTCGCCGCGCTTTTCCAGGACCGAATCCGCGTTTGCTGTCCAGTATTGCTGTGCCTGGCATCATGACGAGCGGAGCGCGTAGTCCCTCCATCATTCTTCCGGCCGATTTTGCAGGCCGGTGGACCGGGGAGGATCTTCTCAGCGGGCTCGCGCACGAGGTGGCACATGTGCAGCGCCGCGATTACGCGAAGAATCTGCTGTACGAAGCGGCGCGCGTGCTGACGGCCTTCCATCCGGTGAGCTGGATGGTGAGGGCGCAGGTCGCGCGGACACGGGAAATGATCTGCGACGCCATGGTGATCGACAGGGTCGCCGATCGCAAACAATACCGGCAATCGCTTCTGCGTATGGCAGGTCGCATGGCGATGGACCGCCGGGTTGCATTTCAGGCCATGGGCCTGTTTGACGCCAACATACTTGAGGAGCGGATCATGATGATGAAGCTGAAGAGGAAGGCTCCGAGCCTGCGGGTTCGGGCGATGCTGATGGGTTGCGCAGTTCTGCTGCTGCTGGGCGGCGTCATCGGCGGAACAGCGTTTGCAATCGGCGTCGCGGCGCCGGCAAGCGTCCACACCGGGCGGGCGGAAGAGGTCTACAAGCTCGGCGATGGCGTCACAGCCCCTGTGCTCACCTACGCACCGGACCCAGAGTACACAAATCGGGCGCGAAAGGCGCACTACCAGGGGATCTGCGTCGTCGGTCTTATTGTGGGAAGCGATGGCCGTCCGAAGGATGTCCATGTGGTTCGCGCGCTCGGCATGGGACTGGACCAAAACGCCGTTCGAGCTGTGAAGCAATATCGATTCAAACCTGCGAGTTTCGAGGGGAAGCCAGTACCCGTCGAACTCAACATCCAGGTAAACTTTCGTGTGTATTAACAACAGCGAGCCGTCGCGGTTGGTGCCGGCGAGCGTGGCGAGGCTATCCGGCCGAGACGCCGAAACTGTCATTCTGCTCCGGCATCATAGACGGCTGCGATCAGGCTGGCGGAGGTGAGCGGCTTCTCCATCACCCGGAAGGGAAGGTGCCGGGCATCGCCGCGCCGGACCAGCTGGGCGTCGGCGGTGATCATGAGGATGCGTGCGTGTGGATAAGCGGAGCGAACCCAGGCAGCCACTCTGAGGCCGTCAACCGGCTGCATGACGTAATCGGTGATGACGACATCCGGCGGCTCGCCGGCCGGGCTGGCAATGAGGTCGGTTCCGTTGAGAAATGTTTTGACCTCACACCCGCTGTGCCTGAGGACCTCAGAGAGTGTGAACGCAACTCCCGGCTCGTCGTCGACGAGGTAGACGAGCAGGGGCCTGGTCGCTGAACCGTCCACGGTCATTGGGGATCCCCCGTTCACGCGCTGAATGGGCTTTATCGTGGATATGCGATGGGCGATTGTCTGGGAGTATCTTCCACGCCGCAGCCGCAGTCAAGGGGATAAGCCAAAAAACCTGACAAGATACCCGCAATCTTATGCCCGAGATAAGAGCTCCCTGGAGGGCGGAGATTTTATCCATTAGTTCTGCGTGATGTATTCCTTCGCCTATTGGACAATAAGTCAGCTCGTTCCATTTCGAGGAGCTTCTTTTTGCGGTTAACTCCCCAGCGATAGCCGGTGAGCGAGCCGTTGCTGCCGATGACGCGGTGGCAGGGGATGACGACGGCGGCGGGATTGGCGGAGCAGGCGCCGGCGACAGCGCGAACGGCGTTGGGATTGCCGAGAGAGCGGGCGAGCTGGGCGTAGGTGCGGGTCTCGCCGCGAGGAATGCGCCGCAGCGCTTCCCAGACGCGCATCTGGAAGGCGGTGGCGCGCAGGTCGAAGGGCAAGTCCAGCGCGGCGGGATGCGCGGTGAACTGGGTGAGTACCTGGCGCAATATGGGGCGGAGCTGCGGATTGGGGCGGATATCAGCCTGCGGGAATTGCGCGCGGAGTTGCGCGACGAGCTCCCTGTCGGAGCCGCCGAGGATCACCGAGCAAAGGCCGCGCTCGGTGGCGGCGACCAGCAGGCGGCCGAGCGGACAGGCGGCAGCGGCATAGCCAATGCGGGCGCCGCGGCCGCCGGCGCGGAACTGGCCCGGGGCCATGCCGAGCTGCGAGCCTTCATAGGCGCGGCCCGGACCAGAATAGCCGGCGTCGTAGATGGCATCGGTCACGCGAGCAGAGCCATCGGCCAGTTCGCGACGGAATGAGGCTGCGCGCTGCTGCCGGCGGTACTGCGCGGGCGTAAGGCCGAGGACGCGCCGGAAGGTGCGCTGGACGGTGAAGGGCGAAACGTCGGGGCCGGCGAGGCGGGCCAGCTGGGCGAGGGTGATGGAGCGCTTGAGGCGCAGCGCGGCGGCGAGCGTTTCGACCAGAGCGGCTTCGGCGTGGCGGTCGAGCGGGCAGCAGCGACGGCAAGGACGGAATCCGGCTTGCAGGGCGGCGTCGGGAGTGGAGAAAAAGCGAACGTTGGCGCGGTCGGGGCGGCGGCTGGCGCAGGTGGGCCGGCAGAAGACGCCGGTGGTAACGACCGCATAGACGAGATCCGCGGCGGGATCGCGGGACTGGACGGCAGCCCAGGCCTGATCGGGGGTCAAGCTCGGCAACGGATGCGGCGACGGAACGGGCATAACGGCTGTGCTCATGGTATCGCTCCTCTACTGCACGAGGATCGCAGAGGCGTGGCCGCGGCACACTCCGAAACTTGCGGGCAAATTCAGGAGAGGCGCGCGGCATCCACAAAAGAAGCAGTGAAAAAAGGAGAAGGTCCATGACGAACAATAGAAAGTGGCCGGACGTTAAGAAACAGCCAGCGAGGAAGACGCAGGAGGCGGAGAAGATTGGCGGGCGCGAATTCGGGAACGTGATTGAGCCCACGCAGGCGCAGATGGCCAGCGGAAATCAGGGACTGGCGGCGGAGCCGGCCAAGCCACAGAAGAAAAGAGGAAGGAAGAGAGCGGCGTAGGCAACGGACGACTCCGCGGCCTACCAGCGCCACCAGCGGTGCGGGAAGAGCATGCGGCGGTCGGCGCGGAGCAGCGTGAAGAGCAGAATGAGCGCGGCGACGAGCAGGATGCCGATCGCCTGCCGGCGGCGGAGCCGGCTGCCGGGCACGGGTTAATTGCCTCCGGGCTGCTCGTTGTACATGAACTCGAAGCGCAGCTTGAGAAATGGCCCTTTGAAAGCTTTGGGCAGCGGAGGGAAGGGCGAAGCGCCGGTGATGCCGGCCCATGCCGCGCGATCCAGAGCCACGTCGCCGGAGGGGCCGACAAGGTGCATGTCGGTTACGTTGCCGTTGGGCAAAATGACGAACTCGATGTAGGTTTCGCCCTGCTTGTCGAAGGGCGGGCGAGCCTCTTCAGGAATGATGGGGTACCAGGCGCGCTCGGTGTCGTAGACGACGCGCTCAATATAGGGGCCAAAGTCCACGCCCATGGTGTCGCTGAGGATATCGACGGCGCCGTTCATGCCCTGATGCTGGGAAGGGGCATTCATGCCATTATCGCCGCCATACTGGCCCTGCATGGCCTGGCGCATGGCGTTCTGCAATTGCTGATTCGGACTGGACGGCCCGCTGCGGAAGTTGGGCACGGGCGCCTGCGGCGGCGCGGTCAGGCGGGCCTGGTTATTCTGGGGCAGCGGCTGCGCGGGCGGCGTGGGGCGCTGCGCCTGCTGCGGGGCAGGCTGGTGCTGCGGCGGCGCCGGGCGAGGGGCAGGAGGCGCGGCGAGCCTGGGCGGACCGGCACGGCGCATGGCTTCCAGCTCTTCCAGCGTCTTGCGGTCGATGGTGGGGTGAGGCGTCTCGGCGACGTGGTTCTGGTCGGAGATAACGGGGGTGGGCTTCGGCTTGATGATGTTCTGGAGGTCCTTCGGCGTGGTGAGGAAGGTCAGCTGCTTCGGCTGCTTCTCCATCTGCTCGATGGGGTTGATGACGCGGACCTGCTGGGAGAAGAGGTGATGTTTGGAGCCGTAGAAGAGAAACCAGATCAGCAACAGGTGGACGATGAGGGCGATCCAGAGCTTCTCGCGCAGACTGGCCCAGTTCCGGCTGGCTTCGAGGTCGTCGATGACGTGGAGCAGATCGCTGTGATCGAGGCCCAGATAGCGGCTATAGCGCAGGGCAGACTGCGGGCCCGAGCCATTGGAGGAGGCGGAGAATCCGTTCGGCGAGGGCGGAACTTCAGTGAGAAGAGGAGCTTCCGTTTCCGGGTGCTCGAGCGGGGGCTCAGTTGGGGTTAGGCGAATCGGCATTCCGGGATAACTGATGTCCTGCGCGGCTTAAAAACAGGAACGCCACGAGAGCTTCTCCACCATTTTCTCATCAAATCGAAGATTGCACCTCTGTTTGTACAATCGAAAACGTGACGAAAGATGGCAGCGTGGAGCGAAGAGGGAGAGAAGGCGAGGCTACGGGACTCGCGGTCGAGGCGGTTCGGCTGACCGCCGCGGTGATTACGGTGAGCGACTCCTGCGCGCAGGGACTGCGTCATGATACCTCCGGCGAAGCGTTGCAGCAGGAATTGAGGGCTCGCGGGTTTGACGTAGTACGGCGGGTGAAGGTAGCCGACGAGATGCGGGAAATCGAAGACGTGCTGCGGCATGCGGCCCGCGAGGCGCGGCTGGTGGTCACTACGGGAGGAACGGGGATTGCCGCGCGCGACGTGACGCCGGAAGCAACGCTGGCGGTCTGCGACCGGGTGCTGGAGGGGGTGGCGGAGCTGATGCGCAGCGAGGGGCGGCGGGAAACGCCGATGGCCGTGCTGAGCCGCGGAGTGTGCGGGACGCGCGGGACGTCGGTGATCCTGAACGTACCGGGGAGTCCAGCGGGCGCGTTGAGCTCGCTGCGGGCGGCGCTGCCGGTACTGCCGCACGCGCTGGATCTGCTCGGAGGAAAAACCGAGCACGAGACGCCGTCCGGCAGCGGGACGAACGCCGGAAACCAGCAGGGACCAGGGCCACGCGCAGAGAGTGGCAGGCAATGAGCGCCAGGCGAAAGGTTGAACGAAACTGAAGAAGCTCATTCAGAAGTATCTGCAGTTTGTCCAGCATCTGCTGAAGCCGCTGGGGCCGTGGGGCATTCTGGTGGCGTCATTTGTGGATTCGGCGTCGATCCCGCTGCCCATCGACATCATGGTGGCGGGGTGGGCGTGGGTCGATAAGACTCATTTTTATATCTATGCGTTGATGGCGGCGGGCGGCTCGGCGCTGGGTGGCCTGGTGCCATTTTTCCTGGGGCGCGCCGGAGGCGAGCTGTTCCTGCTGCGCTATGTGAACCGGGCGCGATTCGAAACCCTGCGGGACCGCTTCGAGAAACAGGAATTTCTGGCTGTGATGGTGCCGTCGCTGCTGCCGCCCCCGGCGACGTGGAAGCTGTTCGTCTTCGGAGCGGGAGTCTTCGAGATGCGGACCGTGAATTTCCTTCTCGCTGTGTTCGTCGGCAGGATCATCCGCTTCGGCGTGGAGACCACGCTGACCGTGATCTACGGCCCGCAAATTGTGAGCGCGCTGGGGGATTTCGCCAGGCAGCACTTTGCGCTGGCCATGCTGCTGCTGGCGCTGATTTTTGGGGCCCTGGGCTGGTGGATCTGGAGAAAGCTGAAGGGCAAGGGGCCGGCGAAGACGGAAACTGAGTGACGCGGGAATCGAGCCGCGCCGAGCCGGAGCCGCTGTTTTCCAGTCAGGTTCCTGCGGTCGCGAGCGCGCGGTCAGGCGGCGCGGCCGCGACCCAATACCGATTCAATTTCCTCGGATAGTTTTTTGTTCACCCGTTCGGCATCGATCCAGAACGGGGCGTGAATGCATCCGACTTCGAGCAATTGCGCATCAGGATCGTACTTCCACTGAATCTTCACGCCATCCTTCACAACTTCTCCCGCGGGACGTACAACAGCGATGCCGTTTTGCTTTGCCTTCCTGCGCAGGCGCCTGAAAATAGCGCTGCTGACACCACGAAACGTCAAACCGAAACCCATGCAATACTCCTCTTCGAGCGATCAGCGCCGGCTCTCCAGAAAGAGGTAAGAGAAACTCTGCGTATTCAGTCTGCGGTTTCCCTGCGAAATGGACGTTAAAGGGATGAGGATTGTTCTGGGTTTTCGGTGAATTTGTTGCGCCGGTTCAGTAAGGCTGGTTTTTCCAGATCATGGGGACGAAATCGACGGCAAGAAACCAGGACAGGGCAAAGATCACCGCCATGAGTCCGGCAGCCCAGAAAAAGAGCCGGACGGGCAGCGTCCCGATCAGCGGAGGCGTGGGCTCGGGATCGAATTTGCGCTCAGGCAGCTCGAAGATGAGGCCGGACGCGAAGCAAATGCATCCGGAGAGGCCGAGCAGAATGAGAGCGCTGACCAGCCGGTCGCCCCAGGGACTGCCGGGGATAAAAAAGGCATGCCCCATGACAACCCCCAGCGAGAAGATGCTGGACGCGAGGGCAAGGAATTTGGCGATGGGCAGCATCGCCGGATAACCTCCGACGCTCTCTATTCTGACCGAAGCGCCAGGGTCGGGTCCACTGCGGCGGCGCGCTGGGCCGGAAGCAGCGAAGCGGCCAGAGCCAGAAGCAGGACGGCCACCGCGGCCAGCGTAAGAACGAGCGGATCGAAGGGGCTGACGTCGAAGAGGAAGGAGCGGAGAAGCGCGGAGGCCGCGGCGGCTCCGGCAAGGCCAAGGACGCAGCCCACCAGGGCAAGCTTCGCGGCGGAAACAAAGACGATGGCGCGAATCTCAGAACGCTGCGAACCGAGAGCCATGCGGATGGCCATCTCCGGGGCGCGCTGGGCCACCGTAAAGGCAATCACGCTGTAGATGCCGAGGATGGCGAGCAGCAAAGCCGCTCCGGCAAAGGTGGAGATCAGCAGGGTGTTGAAGCGGCGGGGCGCCTC
>Ga0335075_10002032_pt1 | contig 32887 bp, 28 predicted proteins | sample Lox_Sample_24_FD_206723 | JGI IMG/M metagenome (GOLD analysis project Ga0335075, IMG submission 206723) | Soil microbial communities from Loxahatchee National Wildlife Refuge, Florida, United States - Lox_Sample_2.4 | ecosystem: Environmental > Terrestrial > Soil > Wetlands | place: USA...
AAGTGAGGCGTATTGGCGGTTCCGCCGGAACGGCTGGCACACCGAGCCGATTGATTACGGACGCATCGCCGCGGAATGATCGCGCGACGGCCTCGCCGCCGCAGCGTTTTCCGCGCGCCACAGGTCCGGATTGCCGCCGTTTGAAGATTGTGTCGATCCTGCTTGCTTTGACAGGCGTCGACCTCGGCATTCTGCTGGTTGTCCTGCTCGGCGCCGACGGCCCATAACCTCGCGCCTGGGCATAGCAGTTGCCAGGCGACGCCGATTACCGCCATCACCAGAAGCTCCATCCCGACCAGCACGGCGAGGCCGTATCAGCCGATCGACAGCACCGCCTCGACTACTTTTCCGTTTGGGGGCGATTAGGCCCCGTGGACAAACCGTACCGGTCCCGTGACGCTGAACATCTCTGGTAATAAAAGAATCGGGATAGCCAGATCCGGCTTCGTAGATCCCCCCGACGCGGAACCTCTGGATCGGTCGTACCGGTGCGCCATGGCCTGACCTTCGGGAGGAGTTCGGCAACTGGAATTCGGTATGGCGGCAGTTCCGTCGTTGGTGTGGTCGGGCGTGTGGGACATCATATTTCAGGCGCTGGCGGACAGCGGGGGGGCTGGACGCCTTGACCGGGGTGCGAGCCTGGGGTCCTTCCCTCGCGGCACAGCGGATTATAAATTTAACACAGAGGACGCGGAGAACACTGAGCTCACAGAGAGGGCCTTTTTACATCCCCGCCATAGCGCGGTCAACAATTATCTCAGTGACCTCTGTATTCTCGGCGTCCTCCGTGTTAAAGCTTTGATTTCTTGCGGTTGACGCGCGGGGCCAACGCAAGCAGTTTCCTGGGCTTGATTCTGTTCATGTCAGGTTTGTGCACAGGACCTGGTCCGGCTTGCGCAGTCGCTGGCTCTTTTGGAGATGGCCGGCACAAGGCCACGGCTGTCCGGTTTAATTTTGCTGACTGCGGTCACACCCTTTGATTTTCCTCGCTCGCCAAACGGCCGCCGCCAATCGGGGCACAGACACGCCGCGAACGGAAGGCCATCACATCGACGGCACGGGTCCGCGTGGCTCACAAGGATCCAACACGGAGGAGGTGCGAGGACCACGGAGGCTGAACTTTAAATCACCGCGAAGCAGGGCGATGGTCGGTCACATTGCGCTGGTAGGCCTCGCCGAACACCGGATAGCCACACCTCCATGGCCCACCGTGGTCCTCGCACGTCCTCCGGGTTGAATCCTTAATGAACCTGGGACCACATCCCGCCGCTCACCGATCCGATCGAATTAAACCGGATAGCCGTGGCACAAGGCCGGCGATGACGGGTTGAGGGCCGGCCATGACTATAAGAGCGCCAAGTCCGGGATATGCGGATCACCGCGGCGCCAGCGATACCCCGCCATAAGACTGGCTGCCGAGCGCCTGGGGCCGGAAGCCCTGCACCTCGCGCCGCACCGGCACGTAGACCGTCACGTTCGCGAGCCGCACCAGCGGCACCGCTCGATACATCGCCTGCTGCGCCTGCTGATACAGTCGTGCCCGTTCGGCCTGATCGGTCACCACATTAGCCCGCTGCACCGCCGTATCGTACTCCGGATCGCAGAAATGCGCCGCATTGGCGGGTGCATGACAGACGAATTCCAGCATCACCTCGCTCGGGTCCGGATAGTCCCAGATGTCGCCCAGCATGGCGATGGGCGCATCGCCGTCGCGCGTGCGCTTCAAATATTCGCCCCATTCATAGGTAACGATACGCGCCCGCACGCCGACCTTCGCCCAATCCGCCTGGATCATCGCTGCGGCACGGCGTCCGTTCGGCACATAGGGGCGGGACACCGGCATCGCCCACAGCTCGGTCGAGAAACCGTTCGGATACCCCGCTTCGGCCAGCAACCGGCGGGCCGCGGAGGGGTCATGGGGATAGGGCGGCAGCGACGGGTCGTATCCCCACAATGCCAGCGGCACCAACCCGCCCGCCGGCGCACCGCCCGGGAACGCCACCGCCGCCAGCGCATCGTGATCGATCGCCAGCGCCAGCGCCCGGCGCACCCGTTCGTCGTTCAGCGGCTTCCGGGCGAGATCGAAATAGATGTAGTTGGTGACCGCGACCTGTCCCTGCTCCACCCTGATCTCCGGGTCGGCACGCAACGCCGGCAGGTCGGCGGGGTTTGGATAGCGTGCGATCTGGCACTCGTTCGTCCGCAGCTTCGCCTCGCGCACCGAGGCATCCGGCGTGATCGAGAACACGAGCTGATCGACCCGCGCCACCCGCTCCGGCATTCCACCGCTCCTGCCCCAGAAATCCGGGAACGCGCGGAACCGCACCAGCAGGTCCTTCTGATACTGAACGAAGCTGAACGGCCCGGTGCCGATCAACTCCGTATCGAGGTCTTCGAGCCGGCCCGACTTCTCCAAACTTGCCGCATATTCGGCCGACAGGATCGAGAACGGCGGGATCGACAGCGTCGCCAACAGCGGCGCCAGAGGCGATTTCAACCGGAATCGCACGCTGTCGTCATCGACCCGTTCGATCGCTTGCAGGCTCGGCGCCAACAGGTCCAGGTATTCCGGAAAATTGCCGTTGGCGCTCTTGTAGAACGGGTTCGAGGTATCGAACATGCGCCGGAAGCTGAACACCACGTCGTCGGCGTTCATCTCGCGGCTTGGCGTGAAGCGTGCGTTCGACTGGAACTTCACCCCGTGCCGCAGCTTGAACGTGTAGCTCAGTCCGTCCGGCGATATGGTCCAGGATCGGGCGAGCGCCGGCACCAACTCGGAACCACCGCTCCGCATCTCCACCAGCCGGTCGGAGACCTGCTCGCTGACATCAAAGCTGGTGACGCTGAGCTGCGCGTTCAGGAAATCAGGGCTGGCCTCGGTGCACACCGCCAGCGTGTCGGCACGCGCCTGGCTCGGCCCCGAGGCGATGACCACCGCCACCACCAGTAGCAGCGGCAGCAGAGCGAAGCCCCATCCCCGCCGGTCGATCAGTCGTAAGCGCCGCATGGTCCGTTCCCTGTCGGTGGCTGTGCGAGTCTGCGCCGATCTGGCGACAGTCGAGAAATTGACGCGAAAAGCGCCAGGAAGGGTGTCGAGGCCTCAGCCGATCGTAGCGTCACGGACTGCCTCGGCCGGATCAGCGGAATGAAAATTTCTGCTGGGGCCGGAATTTTACCTCTGGCGCGTAGCGGGCAGTCTCGATAACCCATTACCGACTGGCGCCCGGATTATCGATTGGTTAATATTCCACCTACTCACCGGGGAAGCTACCCGACGACGTCGATCAAAAGGGGACTGAAAACGTGGGTATCGGCAAGACACCTTTGTGCGCTGCGGCGACAGGAGCCGCTGTTCTGATTTCCGTGCTTGCGGCGAGCGGAGCGGCTCAGGCGGGGCCGAATCTGGTCGCGAACCCGAATTTCGACGATAACAGTCCCCCGTTCGGGACTGCGCCCTTGGATTGGACTTTCACACCCGCTGCGTCGGAAAGCTACTTCTTCGTTGGCGCGGCGCCGGGCTTTGGTGCCTTCTCGCCTCCGAATTCCGCCAATTTCGGCGCTGTAGGCGCATTTGACGACGAGCTAAGCCAAGTCTTGGCCACGGTGCCAGGGACTTATTCGATCAGCTTCGAACTGGCACACGACTCCACCGACAGTGCGAACGACTTCTCTGTCACGTTCGGTGGCACCACCATTTTCTCTCTCGTTAACGCCGCAGCCTTCCCTTATACGCTGGAGACGTTCTCCGCGGTCACCACCAGCTCGTTGACTACCCTCGCATTCTTTGGTCGGGAAAAACTGGCTTGGTATGATCTGGACAACGTATCGGTCACGTTGATTTCCACTGCGGTTCCCGAGCCAGCGACTTGGTCGATGATGCTTGTCGGCTTCGCCGGCCTTGGCTTCGCGGAATATCGCCGCCTGCGGTAGCCGGTTCTGCCACGGGGAATTTCGGCTGGCGGAAGGCCCCCGGGGAACGGGGCCCTTTCCATGTTCGAATCGGCCACGGCGCGCGCTTGGGATTGTACGCCAGTGAGTGGAGGTGGACGTCGCGCCCGACCGTGCGGAGATACACAGCACGGCATGGCCGCCCCAAGCCGCCCGTAGTACAAGACGCGGACTGCCAAACCGGGAGGGCCTCCGCATGACCACCGTGGTGATCACCGGTGCCGGCGGCAATATCGGCACCAAGCTCCGCCGTCATTTCGAAAGCCTGGGCTGGAGCCTCCGCCTGCTCGACGCTACCGCCGCCGACCCGGCCATCCGCCAAGCCGATCTTGCCGTCTGGGACGAGGCCTGGGTGCAGGAATTCCGCGACGCCGACGCGGTGATCCATCTCGCCGCCGACCCGAGCCCGAAGGCGAGCTGGGAGAATATCGTCCGCCTCAATTTCGATCTCGCTCTCAACGTGTTCGAGGCCGCCGCGCGGCAGGGCGCACGACGGCTGATCTTTGCCAGCTCCAACTGGGCTGTTGCCGGGCATCGGTTCGAGGACTGGCCGCTCACCCCGGACACGCCGCCATACCCGGTGAACCCCTATGGGGTCTCCAAGTTGGTCGGCGAACGGCTGGGCCGCTCCTACAGCGAGCGCTGGCCGCTGTCGGTGGTCTGCTTCCGTATCGGCTATTGCCAGCGTGGGGAGAACCGGCCAGGTCCGCATATGGGCTGGGGCTTGTGGGGTCAGCGCATGTGGCTCTCCGACCGCGACATGTGCCAGGGCTTCGAGAAGGCCGTCACGGCGCCGGCCACGCTGCGCTTCGCCGTGCTCAACCTGATGTCGCGCAACGACGGCATGCGCTGGGATCTGGAGCCCACGCGCGCGGCCATCGGCTATGTCCCGCTCGACCACGCGACGCCCGAGGACAGCGACGAGCAGCGCACCCACACCGAGACAGCGCGCCACGCCCGCCGGCTGGTCGAGGCAACCGAAGCTTTCATTCAGGACCAACGCTGGTGAGCGAAGCGGTTTGTGCCCTCGATGTCCGGGTGACGCTCGGCGAAGGCGCGGTCTGGTGTGACAGCGCCCGGGTTCTGTGGTGGGTCGATATTGAGGCCCCTGCCCTACACCGCTTCGATCCCGCATCCGGCGCCGACCACGCCTGGCCGATGCCGGAAACTACCGGCTGCCTCGCTCTCGGGCGGGGTCACTCCGTGGTGGTTGCCCTCGCCTCGGGCCTTGCCTGGTTCGATCCTCAGACCAAACGGCTCGATCGCTTCCTGGAGATCGAGGCGAGCGAGCCGGACACCAGGCTGAACGACGGACGTTGCGACCGTCAGGGGCGATTCTGGGTGGGCTCGATGGCACGCAACGGGGCGGGCACGCGCGGCCGGCTGTATCGCTGCGACACCACCCGCGCGATCCCGATGCTGGCCGGCATTCAGGTACCGAACTCGATCGCGTTCAGCCCGGATGGTCGCACGATGTACTTTGCCGACACGCCGACCGGGACGATCCGTGCCTTCGACCTCGATCCGGCGACTGGCAGGCTGAGCGCTGAGCGCGACTTCGCCACCGTCCCGCCGTTCGATGGGTTGCCAGACGGCGCCACGGTGGATGCCAATGGTGGGTTGTGGGTCGCCCATTGGGATGGCGGTCGGCTGTCTCGCTTCCACCCCGACGGACGGCTCGATCGAAGCATCCGGCTGCCGGTGCCGCGACCGACCTGCTGCGCCTTCGGCGGTGCCGATCTGGAAACGCTGTTCGTGACCTCCGCGCGGGTCGGCCTCGACGCCAAAGCGCTCGAGCGGGCGCCGCTGTCGGGCGGCGTGTTCAGCCTGCGGCCAGGCGAACGCGGTCTGCCGGAGCCGCGTTTCGCGCAAGGACGGTAAGGTCCCGGCGCAGGCGCGTCACCACCCCGGTCCAGTCAAGCGGCCGTTCCTGCCGGTAGAGCCGCATTGTCGGATACCACGGGCTGTCGTCGCGCCCGTGCAGCCAGCGCCAGCAGCCGTCGAAGCGCGACAGCAGCCAGACCGGTCGGCCCAGCGCCCCAGCCAGATGCGCCACCGCGGTATCGACCGAAATGACCAGATCCAGATTGGCGATGATCGCCGCGGTATCGGCAAAGTCCGTCACCGCCGGCATCGGATCCAGCACGTCGAGGCCGGGCGGCGGCTGTTGAAGGTCCTGGGCCGGCTGTTCCTTCTGGAGGCTCACGAATTGCAGCCCGGCGATGCCGGCAAGCGGTGCAAGCTGGGGCAAACGCAGCGACCGCCGCTGATCGATCAGGCGGGCTCCGGTATCCGCGGCGTGACGACCCCCGGCCCAGCAGAGGCCGACGCGCAGGTCGCTATAATCCGGAAGCCGCTCCCCCCACGCGGCGACCAGCGCCGGGTCGGGATGCAGATAGGGTGTCGCCGCCGGGATGGTCTCCAGGGTCGTGCCGAACAGCAGCGGCAGGCTCATCAGCGGGCATTGGACGTCGAAGGCGAGTGCAGTGTTGGTGTCGCCGGCGGGCACGATCTGTGCGATGCCGGGCAGACCCTCGCACAGTCGCATTAACTCGGGCTGGACCTCCAGCACGATGCGGCCGCCGGCGGCCGCCACCAGGGGGGCGTAGCGAAGGAACTGCAGCGTATCGCCCAGTCCCTGCTCGGCGTGCAGCAGGATGGTCCGATCGCCCGGCGCATCTCCCTTCCACCATGGCCCCCGCTTGCGGGGGGTGGTGCGCAGCCATCGCCATTCGTATTCGCGCCAGCCGTGGGCGAAATCGCCGGCGGCGAGCAGGGCGAGGGCACGGTTGAAGCGCAGCTCGGCATCCTCGGGCGCGGCGGTTATGGCCCGTTCGTGTGCATCCAACGCCTCCGCCGGCCGGCCGAGGGCGCGGAGCGTGTTGCCGAGATTGCTCAGCCAGCCGGGATGGTCGGGGACAGCGGAGAGTGCCCGCTGATAGAGTGCCTCGGCGGGTTCATAGAGACCGAGGTCGTGCAGCACGTTAGCCAGGCATCCCGCGGCCTCGGGCAGGTCGGGTAGCAGGCGCAGGCCGGCCTCGGCCGCCCACCGCGCCTGATCGAGCAAACCGAGCCGTCGCAGGGTGTCCGCCAGGTTGAGATAAGCGGCGCCGAATGCCGGGGTGAGGCGCAGGCAGGCCAGATAGGAGTCGACCGCCTCGACCGGACGCCCGGCTTTGAGCAGCGCGTTGCCGAGATTGTAGTGCGTGCCGGCATGATCCGGTGCCGCCGCGAGACATCGGCGGAACGCTTCGATCGCCGCCTCGGTCCGGCCACGGGACTGGAGCGTGTTGCCGAGCGCGAAGAGCACGGCCGGATCGGCGTTGGTCGTGGCGTCCACGCTTGGCCTCATTCTGTTCGTTTTGAACAGTGCAGCGTCGCACAAGAGTGTTTCGGGGTGGTTAAGAGCGCCGCGTTCGTCCGACCTCTCTCGTGAGGCGGGGCCCGATGGCGGGAGAGGCATGTATCATCACCGTCCCAGTTCGCTGTGTGCGGGATCTCGGATCGTGCGGTGAGATGCGCGGCCATCCCTGGCTTGACTGTCCATCATCTCGAATGCGCTCTATTCTCACGATCGTCTCATTTCGCTGTATGCGGGATGCCGGATCATGACGTGAGATGAATTCAACAGGGCCTCCTCACGCCCGAGATGATCCGACTGGCGCCGCTTTACGCGGCCGCTGCGCGGCCGACCGCGCCGGCAGCCCTGGCGCGATCAGAAGCCGGTGCGCCGGACCCGGCGGCGGGTCGACAGCATTGCGGCATCGTGAGGTTCCTGATCGACGAGTGCTTGAGCACCAGCCTTATCGCGATTGCCACAGAGGCGGGCTATGACTCGCAGCATGTCGCGCATGTCGGCAAGGCCGGCTAGAAAGACTAGAACGTGGCGCGCTATGCCGTGAGGGCGATTTCGTGCTCGTTACCAACAACGGCAGCGACTTCCGCCGCCTCTATGCAACAGAGCCGCTGCATGCCGGCCTCGTCATCTTGAACCCGGCTGTCGGCCGCATCCTCCAGAAGAAACTGTTCCGAGCAGCGCTCGACGAGCTCGCCGCCATCGGCGAGCCGCTCTATCGGGTGCTCGAAGTCGCCCGCCATGGCACTGGAATCCGCAGCCAACGCCGCTCGGGAGCACTGATCTTACGCCACGTGCCGGTGCACGATCTTCCAAGACCTGGAAGACGACGGGTGCTTGGGTTACATTGTAGCTCATGTTGGAGGTCGCATGAACGAAAACCCTATTATCCGGGCGCGTATCGACGCCCAGACGAAGGAGGAGGCGACGGCGGTTCTGGCGGCCATGGGCCTCACAGTTACGGACGCCTTCCGCTTGATGATGGCCCATATCGCGCAGGAGAAGGCGCTGCCCTTTGATCCGATGGTGCTCAACAATGAGACCATCGAGGCCATGAGAGCGACGCGCCGCGGCGAATTGGTGATGGTTGGCAGGCCGGAAAACCTGCTCGCGAGCCTGAATGCGGACTGTTAGATACACGAACCGCTTCAAGCGCGATTACCGGCGGGAGAAATCATGGAGGCTCGATGCCGTTTTGATGGAGGTGGTGAAGATGCTCGCCGCCGATATCCGATTGCCTCGGCGGTTTTTGGATCACCAGCTTTCCGGCGAATGGAGGGATTACTGGGGCTGCCACATCCGGGCCGACCTGGTTCTCATTTACCGCCTACCGGACGACGGCACGCTTGAACTCGTGCGGCTCGGCTCGCAACGTGAACTTGGTCTCCGAACGCTTGGAACCCGACGACGTCGGCGCAGGCGTGCGAGCAAGCGACAACGGTGTGGGGAGCATCCGTCTCGGCGAGTCAATCCCTCGACCGCCTGACATAATCTCCCGACCCACCAATGATCGCCTCCGCCCGATAGCCTTGCGCGAACAGGACCGCGCGAAGCGTGCCATGATCGACCCGCGCGCGAGCCTCGGCCGCGACGATCGGCTTGGCATGGAACGCCACGCCCAGACTGGCGGCGCGCAGCATCGCCAGGTCGTTGGCGCCGTCGCCGACCGCGACCGTGTCGGACAGCGGGATGCCCCGCTCCGCCGCCAAAGAAAGCAGCGTCTGCAGCTTGGCGTCGCGGTCAAGGATCGGCTCGGCCACCGTCCCGCTCAACGCCGCGCCGTCGTGCAGGAGCACGTTGGAGCGATTGACCTCGAAGCCGACCAGTTCCGCCACGCGGCCGGTGAAGAACGTGAAGCCGCCCGAAACCAGCGCCGTCACTGCGCCGTTCGCGCGCATCGTCGCGACCAGCTCGGCCGCGCCTGGCGTCAGGCGGACGCGCTGCCATGTCTGCTCCAGCGCCTCCAGCCGCAGGCCTCGCAGCATCGCAACGCGCTCGCGCAGCGCCTGGGCGAAGTCGATCTCGCCGTTCATGCTGCGCCGGGTGATGGCGGCGATGCGGTCCTTCAGTCCGGCAAAATCGGCGAGTTCGTCCAATGTCTCGCCGGTGACGATGGTGCTGTCCATGTCGGCGATCAGCAGCCGCTTGCGCCGGAGCCCGGCCGGAACGGGAATGGCGTCGATCGCGGCACCGCCTAATGCCGCCCGCACCGCATCCATATCGGGCGGGGCGGGCAGCAGAATGTCGGCCGCTTCGCCCGCTGACAGGACGGCCGATGTCCCGCCGCCGGCTGCGTCGCAGACGCGGGCAATGATCGCGTCGGTCAGCGATGTCGCCCTGCGATCGGCAACCAGCGTCAGCACCTGGGGCATAGGCATCACTGTGGCAACGGCATCAGCGGAGGACAAGGCGCAGACGGTATTCGCCGCCGCCCCAGCCTGTGCCGACGACCAGCAGGTACGCGCTGCTCCGCGGCAGCACGCCGGACCACGCCCCCAGCGCTTCGCCGACCGCGCGGATGATCGTTGCCTGAGTGGTCGCCTTTGGCCTGCTGACGACCGCTGCGATGTGACGCAGAATATCGGCGCTGCGGGTGACCATCCATTCCTGCTCCGTGACGATGCCGGCTGAGCCGGCGACCGCGCTGATCGTTGCTGGTCCGACGGCCAGCGGCAAGTCGGCGCTGGCTATGGCGATCGCGCAGCGCCTCGGCGGCACGATTATTAACGCCGATTCCATGCAGGTCTATCGCGAACTGCGCATTCTGACCGCCAGGCCGACACCGGAGGAGGAGGCGCTGGCGCCGCATGCGCTCTACGGCGTGCGTGCTGCCGCGGAGCCGAGCAATGCCGGGTGGTGGCGGACGGCGGCACTGGGGGCGATGCAGACGGCTCGTCGAGCTGGGCGGCTGCCGATCCTGTGTGGCGGCACTGGTCTTTACCTCACCGCGTTGACCGAGGGTCTGGCCGAGATCCCCGAGCCTGGTCCACTGGCCCGCGCCGAAGCGCGCACGCTGCTGGCCGAACTGGGGCCGCACGCGATGCATGAGCGACTTGCCGTCGTCGATCCCGACACGGCCGCCCTAGTGCGTCCCACTGACGCGCAACGGATCGCCCGTGCCTGGGAGGTCTGGCGCGGCACCGGCAGGGGCCTCGCCGCATGGCAGACAGAGCCGGGGATGCGGCCGGCGGGCTGGCGCTTCGCCGCGATCCTGCTGGCCCCGCCCCGCCCGGCGCTGCGCGCGGCAATCGCTGCCAGGTTCGAGACGATGTTGGCCGCCGGGGCACTGGTTGAGGTCCGGGCACTGTTGGCTCTGCGGCTGGATCCGTCATTGCCAGCGATGCGCGCGCAGGGGGTGCCGGAGCTGGCGGCGCATTTCAGGGGCGAGCTGTCGTTGGCGGAGGCGGCCGAGCGGGCAGTGCTCGCCACCGGGCGCTACGCCAAGCGGCAGTCGACATGGTTTCGGCACCACAAGTTGGCACCGGACGGCCGGACGCATACGATCCATGCGCGGATCGCCGGTCTGGAGCAATTTTCGGAAAGAAATATCGCTGAAATCTTCGATTTTATTCGCTCCGCAGGTTGACGCACTGCACCATGCGCCCTATGCGTGCCGTTACATGCCGTCCGTCCCATATCCAGGCGGCACATCGATCGTTGGGAGCCAGTCAATGCGGGCCGAGCCGAGCCAGTCCGGGGCGGAGATTCTGTTACGCGCCTTGAAGGACCAGGGCGTCGAGGTCATTTTTGGCTACCCCGGCGGCGCTGTTCTGCCGATCTACGACGCAATCTTCAATCAGAACGCGATCCGCCACATCCTGGTACGCCACGAGCAGGGGGCGGTGCATGCCGCCGAGGGCTACGCACGCTCGACCGGCAGGGTCGGCGTCGTGCTGGTGACCTCCGGACCCGGTGCCACCAATGCGGTCACCGGGCTGGTGGATGCGCTGATGGATTCGATCCCGGTGGTGTGCCTGACCGGCCAGGTGCCGACTCATCTCATTGGCAACGACGCGTTCCAGGAGGCTGACACCACCGGCATCACTCGGCCGGCGACCAAGCACAATTATCTGGTCAAGCGCCCGCAGGATTTGGCGCGCGTGGTGCATGAGGCATTCTACGTCGCCCGCTCCGGCCGGCCCGGCCCGGTGGTGATCGATCTGCCGAAGGATATCGTGATCGGTCCCGCCCCCTATGCGCCGCCGGCCACGGAGCACCCGAGCTATCGACCGCAGACCGAGCCGGATCCGGGGCCGATCGCCCGCGCGGTGGCGCTGCTGAAGCAGGCGAAGCGGCCGATGATTTATACCGGCGGCGGGGTGATCAATGCGGGGCCGGTGGCCTCGGCGGCGCTGACGCGCTTGGTGCGGCTCTCCGGCTTTCCCTGCACCAGCACACTCATGGGGCTTGGCGCGTTTCCGGCCAGCGATCCGCAGTTCCTGGGGATGCTGGGGATGCATGGGACGTACGAGGCCAATCTGGCGATGCATGGCTGCGACGTGCTGCTGGCCATCGGCGCGCGGTTCGACGACCGGGTGACCGGGCGGCTGAACGCGTTCTGCCCGGGGGCGAGGAAGATCCACGCCGATATCGACCCGTCCAGCATCAACAAGAATGTGCCGGTCGAGGTGTCCATCGTCGGCGATGCCGGTCGTGTGCTGGCGTCGGTGCTGGAGGTGTGGGGGCACGATGCGACGAAGCCGGACACAAGGGCACTGGCCGAGTGGTGGCGGCAGATCGATGCCTGGCGAGCCAGGCAGAGCCTGCGCTTCACGCAGGACATGACGCCGGGTGCCGTGATCAAGCCGCAGCACGCGATCAAGCGCTTGTACGAGCTGACTCGCGACGTAGGGAAGGAGATCTTCATCACCACCGAAGTCGGCCAGCACCAGATGTGGGCCGCGCAGCATTTCGGCTTCGAGCAGCCGAATCACTGGATGACCTCGGGCGGGCTCGGGACGATGGGTTACGGGTTGCCGGCGGCAATGGGCGTGCAGGTCGCGCACCCCGACGCGTTGGTGATCGACATCGCCGGGGAGGCTTCGATCCTGATGAACATCCAGGAGATGGGGACGCTGGCGCAGTACAGGTTGCCGGTGAAAGTGTTCATTCTGAATAATCAGTACATGGGGATGGTGCGGCAGTGGCAGGAGCTGCTGCATGGCGGGCGCTATTCGGAAAGCTACTCGGCCGCGCTGCCGGATTTCGTCAAGCTGGCCGACGCGTTCCATGCGGTGGGGCTGCGCGCCGAAAGCGTCGATCAGCTCGATGGCGTGATCCGCGAGATGCTGGCGGCAGATCGCGCGGTGATCGCTGATATCGCCGTGGACCCGAAGGAGAACTGCTTCCCGATGATTCCCTCGGGCGCGGCGCATAACGAGATGATCCTAGGCTCGGAGCAGGAGGACGAAGCAGCCGGGATCACCGATGAAGGGCTGGTATTGGTGTAATGGCGCGGGTCGCCCCTTTCACCTCTCCCGCTTTGCGGGAGAGGTCGCCCGCGAAGCGGGCGGGTGACGGTCGCGCGCGCTGCACCCTCACCCGACGCGCTCCCACGCCCCGACCCCGGATCAGATCCGGGGCAGGCCTTGGTGTGCTTCGCAGCCCAAGCCCGCGGAGCGGGAGAGGTGGACGTTGAGCCCTTCGGACGCTGCCCTGCGACGCGCCACGATCTCCGTGCTGGTGGACAACGAGGCCGGCGTGCTGGCACGCGTCATCGGGCTGTTCTCCGGCCGCGGCTACAATATCGACAGCCTGACCGTGGCGCCGGTCGATGACGCGCGCGGACGATCGCGTATCAACATCGTTACCTCCGGCACCGATATGGTAATCGAGCAGATCAAGGCGCAGCTCGACCGGCTGGTGCCGGTGCACCGCGTCGCCGACCTGACGCTGGAAGGGCCGCACGTCGCCCGCGAGATGGCGCTGATCAAAGTGGTCGGCCGCGGCGAGCATCGCGCCGAGGCGTTGCGGCTGGCCGATGCGTTCCGTGCGCGTGTGGTCGATGCCACGACTGAGAGCTTCGTGTTCGAGATGACCGGCAGTACCGAGAAGCTGGACGCGTTCCTCGAGCTGATGCGCCCGCTGGGCCTGGCCGAGGTGTCGCGGACCGGTATCGCCGCGCTCGCCCGTGGGACCCGGACGATCTGAACCGAATGCAACGGAAAGGACCGGACTGATGCGTGTTTACTACGACCGTGATGCCGACGTGAACCTGATCAAAGGTAAGCGCGTGGCTATCATTGGGTATGGCAGCCAGGGACACGCCCATGCCAACAACCTGAAAGACAGCGGCGCGGCCGAGATCGCCGTCGGCCTGCGGTCGAGTTCGGGTGGGATCGCCAAAGCGCAGGCCGCCGGGCTGCGCGTGATGGACCCGGCCGAGTGCGCCAAATGGGCCGATGTGGTGATGGTGCTGACACCCGACGAGGGCCAGGGCGAGCTCTATCGCGACAAGCTCGCCCCCAACATGAAGCCGGGCGCGGCGCTGGCTTTCGCGCATGGACTCAACATCCATTTCAACCTGATCGAGCCGCGCGCCGATATCGACGTGTTCATGATCGCGCCCAAAGGTCCGGGCCATACGGTGCGCAGCGAATATCAGCGCGGCGGCGGCGTGCCCTGCCTGGTCGCGGTGGCACAGAACCCGTCCGGCAACGCGCTGGAGATCGCGCTGTCCTATGCGTCGGCCATCGGCGGCGGGCGAGCGGGGATCATCGAGACCACGTTCAAGGAGGAATGCGAGACCGATCTGTTCGGCGAGCAGACTGTGCTGTGCGGCGGGCTGGTCGAGCTGATGAAGGCCGGCTACGAAACGCTGGTGGCGGCCGGCTACGCACCCGAGATGGCGTATTTCGAATGCGTGCACGAGGTGAAGCTGATCGTTGATCTGATTTACGAAGGCGGCATCGCCAACATGAACTACTCGGTCAGCAACACTGCTGAATATGGGGAGTATGTCTCCGGCCCGCGCATCGTCACGGATGAGACGCGCAAGGAGATGAAGCGCGTGCTGGCCGATATCCAGTCGGGCCGCTTCGCGCGCGAGTGGATGCTGGAGAACCGAGTCAACCAGACCAGCTTCAAGGCGATGCGCGCGCGTATGAGCGAGCACCCGATCGAGCAAATCGGCGTCAAGCTGCGGGCGATGATGCCATGGATCGCGAAGAACGCGCTGGTGGATAAGAGTCGGAACTGAGACGAGCCGCCGTCGCCCCGTCAAGGGCCGGCCATGAGGGGGGTCACTGCCACCGTGGCGTGTTGAGATTGACCGTAACGTTCTTGCGCTGGGTGAAGCTGTCGAGCATGCCTTCGAGCGAGAATTCCCGTCCGATGCCGCTCTGCTTGTAGCCGCCGTAGGAGTGACCCGGCTGCTGGCCGAGGCCCTGGTTCACCTGCACCCAGCCCGACTCGATCGCGTGTGCGGTCCGCAACCCGCTGCCGATGTCGTGCGTCCAGACATAGGCGGCGAGACCGTAGTGGCTGTCGTTCGCCATGCGGATCGCGTCGGCCTCGTCGCGCCAGGGGATAGCAACCAGCACGGGGCCGAAAATCTCTTCACGGGCCAGTCGCCAGTCGTTGGACGCATCGGCGAATACCGTGGGAATTGCAAAGTATCCTTCGCTCAACGGCCCGTCCTTCGGTGGTAGCCCGCCAAAGATCAGATGCGCATCCTTACGTTTCAGACCCTCATCGACATAGCCGCACACCTTGCGGAACTGCTTGTCGTTGATGATGGCACCGATATCGGTCGCCTCATCCAAAGGATCGCCGAGCTTCAGCGCCTGTGTCCTGGCGCGCAGCTTGTCGAGGAAGCTGTCGAAGATGTCGGCGTGCAGGAACAGGCGGGACCCGGCTGTGCACGACTGGCTCTGTCGCGTGAACCGCATCCCGGCGATCACGCCGTCCACCACCCAGTCCTCATCAGCGTCGGAATAGACAATGGATGGGCTCTTGCCACCGAGTTCCAGCGACACCGGCACGATGCGCTCGGCCGCTGCGCGCATGATGATCTTGCCGACTTCCGTCGAACCGGTGAAAGACAGCTTGCGTATCCCGGGATGCTGGGCAAGCGGCCCGCCGCATTCCTCGCCCAGTCCGGTCAGCACGTTCAGCACGCCGGGCGGCAGGAATTCCTGGCAGACCTCGGCCATCAGCAGCACCCCGAGCGGCGCATCTTCCGCCGCCTTCAGCACCAGCGTGTTGCCCGAGCAGAGGGCCGGCGCGATCTTCAGCGCACCCAGCAGCACCGGCGCGTTCCATGGGATGATGGCGCCGACGACGCCGAGCGGTTCGCGTCTGGTGTAACTAAGCACCTGCTCGCCGAGCGGGATCGTTTCACCTTTCAACTCGCCGGCAAGGCCACCAAAATAGCGGAAGATGTCGGCAGACAGTCGCGCTTCCGACCGCGCCTGGGTGCGCAGCGCGTTGCCGGTTTCAAGCGCAATGGTTCGGGCGAGTTCCTCGGCACGTGCTTCCAGCGCATCGGCGATGCGCAGCAGGCTGCGGCCACGCTCGCGCGGCGGCACCTTGCTCCATGCCGGAAACGCACGCGAGGCGGCCTGCACCGCCCGATCGACATCCGCCGCATTGCCGCGCGGAACCTCGGCGATCTTTCGGCGCTTCGCCGGATTCTCGACGTCCAGCATGGAACCGGATGCGCTGGCCACCCAGGCGCCATCGATCAGCATAAGCGAGTGGGGTTGCGGGTTCGCGCTCTGCGGACGCGCCTGTTCGGTTACAGACATGATACGCGCTCTCCAGGCAATTGCTCCGACTGGAGCCATGCATTATGAGCAACCGGATATAGTGCTGGCGGGCGGGAGGGTCCAGGTGGCGTCCAGGTTGATATGGCTTGCGCTGATCCTGGCACTCGCCCCACGATGCGGCATGGCCGAAAGTTTGCACATTTACGCCGCCGGAAGCCTGACCTCGGCATTCACCGCGATGGTGAAAGCGTTCCACGCGCCACAGGGCGATGTGGCCGCACCAGTCTTCGGACCCTCAGGGCTGCTGCGCAAGAGGATCGAACATGGCGACCCGGCGGATGTGTTCGCATCCGCCGACATGGAGCAACCGCGCATACTCGCACGCGAACGCGGTGGCCTGCCTGTCGTCATGTTCACTCGCAACCGACTGTGCGCGTTGGCGCGAGCCAGCGTTGGGTTGACGCCGGACAATTTGCTCGACCGACTGCTGGACCCGAAGGTGCGACTGGCGACATCGACACCGGGTGCAGACCCCGCCGGCGACTACGCCTGGGCCGTGTTCGCGCGCGCCGAGGCGGTCCATCCCGGCGCCCAGGCCATCCTGCAGGCCAAGGCAATGAAACTGGTGGGCGGACCGAATACGCCGCCGATGGTGCCAGGCCACGGTGCTGTGGAGGGTATCTTCCTGGCGAATCGCGCCGACGTGATGCTGGGTTATTGCAGCGGTTCGGCCCCCCTCATGCGTGCGGTACCGGGTCTTACCAGTGTTCCTCTGCCGCCATCGCTAGATGTGGGACCAGCCTATGGGCTGATCGTGCTGTCCGACAATCCGCTGGCCGCGCGTTTCGCGTTGTTCGTGATGTCGGAGCAAGGGCAGGCGATCCTGCGCCAACACGGCTTCGATCCGATCGGTTGGCCGTGAACCGCCGGTCGGATCAATGCACCGACCTCGGTGGTGCCTCGCGCGGGCGCGCATGCGCCGCTACTGTGGCCATGCCTTGGACCTGCCAAGGCTTGACGACGAAGGACACGGCGAGCCCCTGCGGCGTGCACAGGGTCAGGATCATGTCCCGGCCATTCTCGGCCGGGGCCATGCTCCACGTGTCCAGTGAATAGGCCGCGTCCGCTTCTACCTGTCGCGGCGTCGCCGTCAGGATGGTGTTGAGACAATCCGCGGGCAAAGAGAGCGACACATTCTGCCCTGCCGCATCGCGCATCAGCAGGATCAATCGCGACCCATCAGACGACAATTGCGCCCCGCTGAGTTCTGCTGCGTCGATCCTGCTGCGGCGGTCCGTCATAGCGCGGCGGCGACTGCCTTGGTTTCGGTGTAGAGCTCCAGGACCTCCTTGCCCATTTCGCGACCCCAGCCGGATTCCTTGTAGCCACCGAACGGCAGCGCGACATCGCCGAAATTGTGCGTATTGATCCACACTGAACCGGCGCGAATGCGGCGCGCCAGCTTGTGCGCAATGCCAAGATCGCGTGTCCACACGCTCGCGGCGAGGCCATAGTTCGTGTTGTTGGCTTCCTTGGCGATGCGATCGAGATCGTCATCGTCGAACGGCATGGCGCAGACGACGGGGCCGAAGATTTCATTGCGCACTACCGACATCTCGGGTCGCGTGTCGGTCAGCACGGTCGGGGCAACGAAATAGCCGGCATTGCCGACGCGTTCGCCGCCGGTGACGACGCGAGCGCCCTCCTTGCGGCCGGATTCCAGGAAACCGGTCACGCGGGTGAACTGCTCTTCGGAGACCAGCGGCCCCATCTGCGTCTCCGGGTCCAGGCCGGGACCGATGCGGATCTTGCTTGCTTCCGTCGCAATACCGTCCATCAGCTTGTCGAACACGCGTTTGTGCGCGAACAAGCGCGAACCGGCGGTGCAGCACTGGCCCATGTTGAAGAAGATCGCGTTGGCGGTGCCGCGGACCGCCACGTCCATATCGGCATCGGGGAACACGATCGCCGGGGATTTGCCGCCAAGCTCGAGCGAGACTTTCTTCAAGTTGCCGGCGGCTGCTTGCACGATGAGCTTACCGACCTCGGTCGAGCCGGTGAAAGCCACCTTGTCTATGTCGGGATGCGCCGCCAGGGCTGCGCCGGCGGTTTCGCCGAAGCCGGTCACGATGTTGACGACGCCGGGCGGGAAGCCGATCTCCTGCATCAGTCGCCCGAGGCGTATCGCCGAGAGCGGTGTCTGTTCGGCCGGCTTCAGCACGATGGTGCAGCCGGCGGCAAGTGCGGGGGCCAGCTTCCAGGCCGCCATCATCAACGGGAAATTCCACGGGATGATCTGTCCCACGACGCCGACCGGCTCGCGCAGCGTGTAGGCGTGCCAGTTTCCCGGTGCCGATATGGGCACGGTCTCGCCGTTCAGACGCGTGGCCCAACCGGACATGTAGCGGAACATCTCGTACGAGCCGGGAACATCGACGGCGCGTGCGTCTCGGATCGGCTTGCCGTTGTCCAACGCCTCAAGCGCAGCAAATTCCTCGGCATTCGCTTCAAGGGCGTCGCCGAGGCGGTAGATCAGCTTGCTACGCTCCAGCGGCGACATGCGCGGCCACGGACCGCTCTCGAACGCGCGACGTGCTGCGGCGACGGCGGCGTCTATGTCGGCCGCGTCGCCTTCCGCCACCTTTGCGATCGGCTGGCCGGTCGATGGATCAAATACGTCGAAGGTCTTGCCGGACCTGGCGTTTACCCATTTGCCGTCGATCAGCAGTTGCAATGGGCTGGCGATGAACCGGGCGGCGAGGTCGGGCACCGGGACGGGGCGCAACATGACATTCATCAGCTTCCTCCTCGGGCAATACGCAATTCCCGGATGGATATAGCGCATCCGATCGGCGGACGCCATCCCCCGGTCTTTCCCTGTCATCGGGTGGAGCGTGCAGTCTGGATCGCCTGCCAGATGCGAAACGGCGTCGCCGGCATATCGATATGCGTGATGCCGAACTCCGACAGTGCATCGACCAGTGCGTTCATCACTGCCGGCAATGAGCCGGCGCATCCCGCCTCACCGCAACCCTTGGCGCCGAGCGGGTTGGTGCGCGCCGGCACCGGATGGCTTTCGAAGCCAAGCTCAGGCAGATCGGATGCGCGCGGCAAGCAGTAATCCAGATAGGAGCCGGTCAACATCTGCCCGTCCTCGTCGTAAACGACCATCTCCTTCAAGGCCTGGCCGAGGCCTTGCGCGATACCGCCATGGGCCTGGCCTTCGACCAGCATCGGGTTCACCAGCACGCCGAAATCATTCACCGTGGTGTAGCTGACGAGCTCCACTGTGCCGGTGTCGGGATCCACTTCGACCTCGGCAATATGGCAACCATTCGGGAAGGCCGACGGCACACCTTTGGCGATGTGGTTGACGTCCAGCGTCCGCGGCACATCGTCCGGCAGCCTCGCCTCGGTGCGCAGGCGCGCTGCCAGCTCCATGATGCCGATGCCGCGGTCGGTACCTGCGATGCTGAACCGCCCGCGGAAGAATTCGATGTCGGCGACTGCGGCCTCCAGGAAATGTGAAGCGATCTGCTTGCCCTGCTCGATGACGAGCTCGCTGGCGGCAATGATGGCATTGCCGCTTTGCATGATCGACCGCGATCCACCGGTGCCGCCACCCGCTATCAGTTGGTCCGAATCGCCTTGCAGCAAGTTGATCCGGTCGAACGGGACGCCGAGCCCATCAGCCAGCACCTGCGCGAACGGCGAGGCATGTCCCTGCCCATAGTCCAAAGTCCCGGTGATGATGGTGACGGAGCCGTCCGCCTCGAAGCGGACGCCCCCCATTTCGTTGCCCTCGCCGGCGGTTACCTCCAGGTACTGACCGATGCCGCGGCCGCGTACCTTGCCACGCGTCCGACTGTCGGCCTGGCGGGTCTCGTAACCATCCCAGTCCGCGGCCTTCAGCGCCTTGTCCAGGACGGTGGGAAACTCACCGCTATCGTACAGCATGCCGGAAGGGGCACGATATGGCATCTGCTCCGGCTGGATGTGGTTGCGCCGGCGCAGCTCCACGCGATCGATGCCCATCTCGCGGGCGGCGGTCTCGACCAGACGCTCCATGTAGTAATTGCCCTCCGGGCGTCCGGCACCGCGATACGCGCCGACCGGCGTGGTGTTGGTGAACATGCATTTCGAGGACACCTCGATCAACGGCGTGGCGTAGACGCCGATGATGTTCTTCACCGTGTTCATGGTCGGCGGAATGGTGGTGGCATTGCTGAGCCAGGCGCCGAGATTGCCGTAGCCGGTGACGCGCAGCGCCAGAAACGCGCCGTCCCGATCCAGCGCCAGCTCGGCCGTCATTTCGTGGTCGCGGCCATGGCTGTCGGAGAGAAAGCTGTCCGACCGCTCATCCGTCCACTTCACCGGACGGCCCAGCATACGCGCGGTGTAAAGGAGGCACACATATTCCGGATAGGCGGATGCTTTCATCCCGAACGATCCGCCGACATTGCCGGTGAGGATTCGGAGCTTCTCCACTGGGACACCCATGATCCCGCTCAGCAGGTTCCGCTGGCCGAAAACACCCTGGCACCCGAGGCGCAGAACCAGCCGGTCGGTGTCCGGCTCGTATTCGCCGATGGCGGAACGCGGTTCCATCGGACAGACGACGATGCGGCTGTTGCGCAGCGACAGTGTCGTTACATGTGCGGCCCCCGCGAAGGCCGCGGCGACCTGCGCGCTGTCGCCATAGTGGAAATCCAGGCAGACATTGCCAGGCGCATCGGCATGCAGCAGCGGCGCATCGGGTGCTGCTGCCGCGCTGGCCGTGGTGACCGCGGGTAACGGGTCGATTTCGACAAGGATCGATTCCGCGGCGTCCTTGGCGAGCTTGTTGGTTTCCGCCACCACCATGGCGATCGGCTCGCCGACATAGCACACGCGATCCGTTGCCAGCGGACGCTGCGGCGGACGCGGCGTCGGCGTACCGTCTCGATGCTTCCCGACCGCAGCGGGCATGTTTCGGATCCCCGCCCTGTCAAGATCGGCAGCCGTGATGACCATATGCACGCCCGGCATCTCCCGGGCGGTCGCAGCATCGATTGAGCGCAGTTCGCCATGGGCGATCCGGCTCCGCACCATCACCCCATAGAGCTGATCGGGGCGGTTGAGATCGTCGGTGTATCGGCCCTCGCCGCGCAGCAAGACCGGGTCTTCCTTGCGCGACACTGGCTGGCCGACGGCAAACTTTTCGTTCATCAACAACGAAGGATCGAATGGCGCATTCATGAGTGAGCTGGTTCCGTGACAATGATGCGACGACGCTTCGTCGTATCCAATATGATATAGCGATAGGGTGCAACCCGTGGTCCAGGTCGCGATCTGCGGCGCCGATTCGCCGGGGAGCCCAGGCCGAACTCGATACAGCTAATCCAAAGGCCAGACCTGGATGGAATTCGGATCGATATCGAAGTTGCACTCACCGTCCAGCGACGAATCGGTCTGCCCATCGAAGATTCTGATGCGCGCATCACCGAGGCGAACCGTGATCTGTCGGCCGACCCCCATCGACGCAACGCTATCCACCCGTCCGCGATACGGTCCGGTCGAGGTGAGCCGCGCCCGCGACGGCGAAAAGCTCCAGCCGACCCGCTCGCCCTGCGTCAGAGGCGGTCCCGCTGCTTCAACGATCAGGCCGTTGCCGATCGCAATCTGGAACGGACCGGCCACAATGCCGTCCGCCACGTTGTCGGCGCCGAGCAGACGCGCGACGGCTTCGTTTGCCGGGCGCCTGAAAACGCGGTCGGTCGGGCCGGATTGCAGCGCCCGCCCGTTCTTCAACACCAGGACCTCGTCGGCCAGCAGCGCCGCCTCTAAAGGATCGTGGGTCACGAGAATCGTCGTCGCAGTGAACTCGGCCTGCAGCGCGAGAAGCTGTCTGCGAAGACGCGCCCGGAGCGGAGCGTCCAACGCCGAAAACGGCTCGTCGAGCAGCAGCAGACCGGACGGTCTGGCGAGTGCGCGCGCCAGCGCCACGCGCTGCTGCTGACCGAGCGACAGCGCGGCAGGGCGTCGCTGTTCCAAGCCACGCAGACCAAGCCGATCGATCCAATACGTTGCGGCGGCCGGATCGGCGCCGGCGGGAAACCGTACCTGCTCGACGACGGTGAGATGCGGAAACAGACCGTAGCTCTGCGGGACGTACGCAACCCCCCGCCCTGCCGGATCAAGCTGCGACAGTTCCCTACCATCTACAACGACACTTCCTTTATCGCATCGTTCAATCCCGGCGATCAGTCTGAGGATCAGCGATTTTCCTGACCCCGATGGACCCAGGATGGCCAGCCGGCGCGCGCTGGGCCACCAGGCGACCTCCAGGCGGAAGCCGCCAAGTTGCTTCTCGAGTTGGAAGCTGATGTCGGCCGAACCGATAAGCCTCAGTGGCGGCCTTGCCTCGGCGCTGCGCGAGGCGACCGGAACAGCAATCGTCTCGGACGGACGTTCATCCCGCGCGCCAAGTCGACTGGCCGCAACCCCGCTCAGCGCCATGATGAGCAGAGCCAACACGAGCGTCGGCAGCAGCACCGGCAACATCGCCGGAAGTCCCTGTGATCCGAACGCCACATAGGTATAGACGGGCAACGAATAGGGATGATAGGCAACCATCACCGTCGCGCCGAACTCGCCGAACGCACGAAGCCATGCCAGCAACAGGCCGGACAGGATGGTCGGCCAGGCGATCGGCAGGCTCACGCGGAAGAACACGGCGAGTGGGCCCCGGCCAAGAGTCGCCGCGACGCCTTCCAGCGCCGGATCGATGGCGGCAAAACCCGAACGCGCCGCGATGATCAGGAACGGCGCCGCCACGAAGACTTCGGCAATCACGATTCCGGCAAACGAATCGGTCAGGCCGCCGCCGAACAGACGACCGAGCGGCATGGAATAGCCGACCAGGAACAACAGCAGAATGCCGCTGGTGAGCGGCGGCAGCGCCAGGGGAAGTTGAACAAGGAAGCCCAGGCTGGCCATCGCCCGGCCGCGGACCCGCGCCAGCAGGTAACCAAGCGGAATCCCGCCGAGCGCGATGATAAGCGTCGACACGCTGGCGCTGGCAACCGATACGGCGCAAGCGTGCAAGAGCGCCCCGGCATCGACCGAACTCCAGTCCGCCAACCACGTCTGCCGTGCGCCCGCAATCAGCGGAGCGATCAGATAAATCGCCAGCAGCCCGGCAAGCCAAGGCAGCGGCGCAGGCAGACGGCGTGTCATCCCACCGGCCCCGCTGCGTCATAACCGGCGCCGCCCCCGTCGTGGCCGCCCCCACCCCCGTCATGGCCGGCCTTGTGCCGGCCATCTCCTGCCTGTTGGTCCGAATGTACAAGAGATGGCCGGCCATGACGGCGGGGTGTTGGTGGTATCACTTTGCAACAAGCGACCGGACATTCGTTGGCACCGAACTCGCTGTCCCGGTCAGCGCGAGCTTCCGGAGATCGAGCCCATGGGACCGCATCAGGTTCTGACCATCGGCGCCGAGCAGGAACGTTACGAACCGATCGGCAGCGTCCGAGTCAGGCGCGCCGCGGAGAATGGTGACCGTATAGACTGCCTTGGGCGTGATCTGGGCAGGCAAGCTGATCGCCGGGATCTTCGCATCGGACGTCTCGGTGGAATAGAAGAAGCCGGCGTCGAGCTGACCCGACTGAAGCCGGCCGACCAGCGTCTCTTCCGGCAGCACTTCGTCCGGGTTCTCAGGCGCACCGAGCACCCGCCGCGACAGGTCCGGGCTCTTATAGAACGTCTCCGCCTGCTTCATCAGGTCGAGCGTAAGCCGGCCCTTGGGATCGAGCTTCGGATCCGTCCGTCCGAGCCTGATCCCCGGCTCCGATAGCACCTGATACCACGGCTTGGTCTCAAAATCCGCTGCGAATTTGCTCGACGGGTTATAGCCGATCACCAAAGGTGATTGGGCGAAGGAGATATACCAGCTCACCCAATCGCCGTTCGCAGACCCCATCAGGCTGGCATTCACTTTCGGATTGGCACTGATGAACACGTCGCCTTGCCGAAGCTTTCCCTTGATCTGATTTGCCAGCAGGTTCGAGCCGCCGGCATAGCCCTGAAAACGATCGCCCGAAGCTTGGTCGAACGCGGGCCCGATGCCGTGCTCCATGAGATTGACCAGCGATCCGGCATACAGAACACTAACGGTTCCCGCCGCCGACGCGACCGAGGCCTGCATCAGCACTACGGCGGCGGTGACGACACCCAAACCGCACACGGCGAGCCGCAGGCGGCGCAGGCACGAGCGAAATGTCGGCAGGACGCGCATTGATCAGACCCCTCTTTTTGGGGCAAGGACCGGCATCGGCGATGCAGCGTGCCGGGCGCAATGCTCTCTGCCTGCCGCTGCAGACCGCGGCGTCGAACACAGCGCCGAGCGTCGCCGGATCGCAGCCACCTTGCCCTAATTGCGACGATATGGCCGCTTAGATATAACGTCCGAACCTGTCAAGGCCACCGGGGGCGAAGGCTGCGCTCGTTCAGGGTGTCGTCCCGGGCCCCCCGGAAACGCCGAACTGCTTGTCATCGGCACAGCCACAAGCCACGCTGCGGCGACTTGACCGCCGGCAAAACATGTCGGCCTCTGAAGACAAGGCCCGTCCGGATACCTGCCATGACGAAACGAAAGATACGCGCGGCCGGCGGCACCGGCAAGAGCGATCGGCTGAGCATCCGGCTTGACCTTGCCTCCGGCGCCCGGATCGGACCAGGCAAGGTCGCCGTCCTGGAAGAGATCGCCCGGTCGGGCTCGATCTCGGCGGCCGGTCGCGCCTTGCGCATGTCGTATCGGCGCACCTGGGAGCTGGTCGAGGATCTCAATCGCACCCTGGGCACGCCTGTGGTGGAAACCGCGGCCGGCGGCAGCGGCGGCGGAGGTGCGGCCTTGACGCGCGCCGGTAAGGCTGTGGTGGAGCGTTATCGCGCGATCGAGATGGATACAGCGCTTGCCGCGCGCAAGCATTTGTTGGCGCTCAGCCGAGCCTGTTCCGAGAAGTAATGCCGGCTTCCGCTGGCATGCCCCGCGTGCGATCAGTCCGCCGCGTCCGCCTGGCCGGCCACCTCTGTCTGCCGCAGAGCGGCAAGCAGTGACGTGACGCTGGCCGATCGCAACGGCATGAAACGCTTGCCTGTCTGCCGGCACAGCAGCTTGGCAGCCTGAGCCGCATGGTGACTGACGCAATCAACCGGAAAGACCACGATATCGGCTTGGCTCGCCAAGCCCGCCAGCAGGTTCAGATGATGCTCGATGCCGCCGTCATGATGCAGGAACGCCGCACCCCAGCGTTCGGCGGCCGCTCGCAAGTGTGCCACCTGGTTCGGACGTCCTCCGACGTACAGTACGGTCACTCCATCAAGCCGCGGCTCCGATACGATCGCCAGACCGCTGTCATCGCGGCCCGACAGTACAGACGCCTCGATAACGTTCAGCTCGCTGCGCAGTGCGCTGCACTCCCGCTCCGCCTTCCCCCGCGCCGCCCGCTCCTCGGCAATGACCGTTCTCGCGGCTGCCAGCCTCTCTTCCAGCACCGCACTGCGCCGCGCCTCGCCGGCGAGGCGCCGCTCGAGATCCGCGATAAGCTGCCGCAGCATGGCGCAATTCTCGCCGGCGACAGGCTGCTCGGCGGCGATGCGCTGCGCGAGCGCTTGCCGCAACTCCCGGATGCTGGCATCGCGCATGACCACGGCATCGCGCAAGGCAACCTGCTGCCGATCCAGCCGAGCCTGCAATGCGGCGTTGTCCGCTTCCAACTGGCAGAGCCGCCTGATATCGGCACGATTGGCGGCGCCGACGAGGTGCGACAGCATGTGCACTTCGCCGAACGCTTCGCGAATGACGGCGTGCGTCGCGGCCGGATGGGTCAGCGTCGCCCAATAGGCCCCGGGGATCTCGCCGCGGCGCACGGCATCGGCCCAGAGCGCGCGCACGGCGTCCTCGGTGGTTGCCTTTTCGAACTGCCGGATCGCCAGGTGGTGGCGCTCGTCCAGCGTCTTGTTCAGCAGCTTGGCCGCCTTGTCGTGACGGGCGGCGAGACTCACGGCGGTGCCATGCAGGTCGTGATCCGTGCTTCCCGGCGCGGCAAGCCCGAGCTTGTTCAGAAGTTGGCGCAGTTCCCGGGTGGAAAGGCACGTGCCGACGATCGAACAGTGCAGGTTTGTGTTGAACTCCCAGATCTTCGTGCGGCGCACCGGTGTATCCGCGGGGGGTGCCTCGTCGCGCATCACCAGAGCGGGCGGGATCGAGCTGACATCGATCGCCTTCGGTAAGGCGCCAGTGTCGCTCCTGATCGCAACGAAAGGTGCTGCTGCGCCCACGATACCGCCGCCTCTACAGGCCGGCCTGGGTGACGAATTTCGTAATCAAGTAATTCTCGATGGCCTCCAGGCCACCCTCGGACCCATAGCCGGAATCCTTCACGCCGCCGAACGGCACTTCCGGCAATGCGAGTCCATGGTGGTTGATGGAAATCATACCGCTTTCTACCGCGGCGGCGATCGCATTCGCCGTCTTCGCCGAACGGGTATAGGCGTACGACGCAAGCCCGTAGGGCAGACGGTTGGCTTCCGTTACCACTTCCTCGAACGTGCTGAACGGCGAGATGACAGCTAGCGGACCGAACGGTTCCTCGTTCATCACGCGCGCATCTTTCGGCACATCGGTGATCACGGTGGGTTCGAAGAAATTGCCCTTGTTGCCGATGCGATGACCTCCAGTGTGAACAGTGGCGCCGTGTTGCGTGGCATCACCGATGAACGTCTCCATCGCAGCTATACGGCGGGGATTGGCCATCGGTCCCATGGTGGTGCTTGAGTCCAGCCCGTCGCCGACTTTCACAGTCTTGCTGTGCTGCACGAAGCCATCGACGAACCGGTCGTACACGCGTTCCTGTACCAGCACGCGCGTGGGCGAGACGCAAACCTGGCCGGCGTTGCGATATTTCGCCGTGGCCAGCAGCCGGCTTGCCGTATCCACATCAGCGTCGTCGAACACGATGGCTGGCGCGTGGCCGCCGAGCTCCATCGTCACGCGCTTCATATGCGCGCCAGCAATGGCGGCAAGCTGCTTCCCCACCGCCGTCGAGCCGGTAAACGATATCTTTCGGATGACCGGGTGCGGAATCAGGTATTCCGAGATCTCCGCCGGCACCCCATAGACCAGGTTCATCACGCCGGCCGGCACCCCCGCATCGGCAAAGCAGCGGATCAGCTCCGCAGGTGAGGCGGGCGTCTCCTCGGGTGCCTTGACGATGATCGAGCAGCCCGCGGCAAGCGCACAGGACAGCTTACGCACCACCTGGTTGATCGGGAAGTTCCACGGCGTGAACGCTGCGACCGGACCGACCGGCTCCTTCACGACGAGCTGATAGACGCCCTCTGCCCGGGCGGGAATAACGCGGCCATAGGTTCGCCGCGCCTCCTCGGCAAACCAGTCGATGACGTCGGCCCCTGCCAGGACTTCGCCTTTTGCCTCCGGCAGCGGCTTGCCCTGCTCCATGGTGAGCAGCGGCGCGATCGCATCGACCCGCTCGCGCAGTAGATGAGCGGCCTTGCGCATGACCTTGGAGCGGTCGAAGGCGGACACCTTGCGCCAAGCGTTGAAGCCCTTCTCGGCGGCGCTCAACGCCCGGTCCAGGTCGGCACGCTCGGCATGCGCGACCGTACCGATGACATCGCCTGTGGCCGGGTTCAAGACCGGCAGGGTGCGGCCCGACGCGGCCGGGGTCCACGCACCGTCGATGAACAGCGAAACGTCCTGGTACATCCGTTCCTCTTGGGCTCTATTGCCACGCTATGAGTACGGGGATATAGCGCGCAGGGAGTGGGCCTGGCAAGCAAGCGGCCCTGGGCATGGGACGGAACGGAACGGAGGGAGCACAATATGCGGCCCAAACGTATCGCGAGCCTGATTGGACTACCCCTGATTGCGGCGGCGGGTCTGTCGGGTTCTGCCATGGCCGGGCCGATCTCGGACCAGTTCGCATTGACCGGAGATGTGGCGACGCCCGGCATTTATAACCTGGCGAGCCTGGAGGGGCTGCCGGCGACGACCCTGACGGCGATGTACCTTGCCGCCGGCAGTCCGGTCACCGACACCTACACTGGGACCAATCTGTGGACCCTGCTGAATGCTGCGGGTGGCCTTCTGCCCATCCCTGGAGCTCCGAAAAATCCTTCTCTTCGGAACTACGTCGTTGCCGTTGGTAGTGACGGCTATGAGGCGGTATTCGCCGCGGGCGAGATCAACCCGAGTTTCGGTAATCGACCCTACATGGTCGCCTACAGCGATACCGCCGGGCAGCTTGGCCCAGGTGGGCCGGACGGATTCGCCCGCATGGTCGTGCCCGGCGATGTCGGCGGCGGCCGATATGTTTCGAACCTGGTGGCCCTGCATGTCGGACATGCACCGACGCTGCCGGGTTCGGGCGGTGGTGTCTCGACCCAGTTCAAGCTGGTTGGTGACGTCAGTCATCCTGGAACCTACACGCTGTCCAGCCTGGAAGCGTTGCCGGCCACGACCTTGACGGCAACGTACAACGGCCCTTCCGGATCGGTCACCGACACCTATACCGGCGTGTCCTTGTGGAGCCTGATCACGTCCGCCGGTTTGGTTACGAATCCCGATATCAAGAACGACGTTCTGCGCAAATATGTCGTTGCGGTCGGCAGCGACGGCTACGAGGCGGTCTTCTCGCTCGGCGAGATAGACCCGATGTTCGGCGATCAGACTGACCTTGTGGCCTATGACGATACGGGAGGCCAATTGGGTCCCGGCGGGGCGGATGGCTTCGCACGCATGGTCGTGCCGGGCGATACCGCCGGCGGTCGCTACGTGTCGAACCTGATCGAGCTTGGCGTGTTCGACGCCAGCGTGCCGGAGCCACCGGGCATCGCGTTATTCGCCGCCGCAGCCCTGGCATTGGGCTTTGTGCGGGCAAGACGACAGTCACGCAACTGAGCAGACTGGGAGGACAAAACATGGATACGATTGCACTAGACCCGAGGCTTCGGCATGCGACCGGCTTCCTTGGGCGCGCACCACTGATGCTGATAGACGGCGAACTGGTTCCGGCCGTATCGGGCAAGACCTTCGCGGTCTACAATCCGGCGACCGGTACCGTCATCACCAATGTGCCCGAAGCGGACAAGGCGGATGTCGATCTGGCCGTGGCTGCTGCGCGGCGTGCCTTCGATGACCGTCGTTGGTCCGGCGTCAGCCCATCACAGCGAGGCCGCACCCTGTGGAAGCTGGCGGACCTGATCGAGCGTGACCTCGAGGAGTTGGCTGAGCTTGAATCGCTTGACAACGGCAAGCCATACGCGGTCGCGCGCGTTGCAGATCTGCCGCTCGCGGTCGATATGTTCCGCTACATGGCGGGTTGGGCGACCAAGATCACCGGCACGACGCTTCCTTTGTCGCTGCCTGGCGATTATCTGTCTTACACCGTGCGCGAGCCGGTCGGAGTGGTTGGGCAGATCATTCCCTGGAACTTCCCGCTGCTGATGGCGGCTTGGAAGCTGGCGCCGGCGCTGGCAGCCGGCTGCACTGTCGTACTGAAGGCCGCGGAGCAGACACCGCTGACCGCATTGCGGCTGGCGGAGTTGGTGCAAGAAGCCGGTATTCCCGCCGGCGTGGTGAACATCCTTACTGGCTTCGGGGAAACCGCCGGTGCCGCGCTCGCCGCCCACCCTGATGTCGACAAAGTGGCGTTCACCGGATCGACGGAAGTCGGCAAGCTGATCGTGCAGGCGGCCGCCGGCAATCTGAAGAAAGTATCGTTGGAACTGGGAGGCAAATCGCCGGCGATTATTCTGCCGGATGCGGACCTCGATCTTGCCATCGCCGGAGCAGCGAATGCGATCTTCTTCAATCACGGTCAATGCTGCTGCGCCGGATCTCGGCTTTATGCGCACAAATCGGTGTATGACCGCGTGGTGAGTGGCGTCGCTGACATCGCCGGCAAGATCAAGGTCGGGCCCGGTCTCGATCCTGCGACCCAGATGGGACCCCTGGTGTCAGACGAGCAGTTCACCCGCGTCACCGGCTATATCGAGGATGGCCGCCAATCTGGCGCCAAGGTCGCCGTGGGCGGGAACCGGGTAGGCAATCTTGGCTATTTCGTCCAGCCGACTGTGCTGGAGAACACCACACCGAACATGAAGGTGGTGCGCGAGGAGATCTTCGGCCCGGTGGTATGCACCACACCGTTCAGCGACGACGACCTGGACCAGATCGCCAAGCAGGCAAACGATACGATCTATGGCCTGGCTGCGAGCGTGTGGACTCGTAACGGCGGCACTGCGCATAAGCTGGCGAGCCGCATTCGCTCCGGCACGGTGTGGATCAACTGCCACAACGTGTTCGACGCCTCGCTGCCGTTCGGCGGCTACAAGCAGTCGGGCTGGGGCCGCGAGATGGGCGAGGAGGTGTTCCACAACTACACCGAGATCAAGGCGGTCACTGCCGCCTTGTGATCGCGTGTGGACGTCGGGTCGTCCTTGCCGGCACAGTCCGCGCATGCAAGACGACCCGACCCAGTCCGAAACCGCATTACGTCCCGGCGAGGTAGCAATCGCGCTGCCGGCGGCGCCCGACGTGGGGGTGTATTTCATCGGCACGATCCGAACGCCGTGGCGCACGCGCAGCGAGTGCCCGAAGCGCGGAAGCCTTGACGGTCCGGTCTGCTCGATCATTGTGGATGACCGCTGGCGCGAGGCACTGACCGATATCACGCATCACAAGCGCATCCAGGTGCTCTACTGGATGCATCGTGCGCGACGTGATCTTCCGCTTCGCACCGGTCAGCCCACGGGCAGCTTCGCGCTGCGCTCACCGGTGCGGCCGAACCCCGTCGCATCGTCGATTGTTGATCTTGTCGCGGTCGATAAAACCACGCTGCGGGTGCGCGGGCTCGACTGTCTGGACGGCACGCCGCTGATCGACCTGAAGCCCGAACGCACCGGCATAGAGGGATAGTCGGCGCGGTCGCGATCGGATGGACAGGGACGCCGTTCTGCGCTATATCCGACCGGGAATAGCGTAGATATGCCAGGAAACCGATGGACGTTGCATCGAACCACGCCGCCCTGATCGAAGGCAAGGAACTTACCACCTGGGATGTACTGGCCGGAGGAACGCGTATTCGGCTGGACTTCACCGGTAGCGACGGAACGACCCACGCCATCGTGCTGCCATTCGATGCGCTATCCGGCTTGCTGATGACTCTGCCGCGCATGCTGCAGACAGCCCTCGATGCGCGCTTTCCTGATGGCTCCCTGCGCTTCGTGCAGCAGCTTGGCACGTGGCAGATCGAGCAGGCCGAGGGTGAACCTTCGCTCATCCTGAGGCTGAGCACCTGTGACGGCTTCGAGGTCGCATTCTCGCTGAAGGGTACGGATGCCGACTCGCTTGGGACCGCGCTGCTCGCAGCACCTGACAATATCGACCGATCCAAGACAAGGAGAACCCACTGATGAACGTGATGACCCAGGTGCATCCCTACCTCGACGGCAAGCCGAAGCGCATGCTGATCAACGGCAAATGGCTCGAGGCTGCGTCCGGCAAGACCTTCGAGACCCGCAATCCCGCCACCGGCGAGGTGCTGGCGAATGTTGCCGAAGGCGATCAGGAAGATATTGACCGCGCCGTCGCCGCGGCACGTGCCGCCTTCAATGGCCCGTGGAGCAAGTTCAAGCCGGCCGAGCGCCAGCGCCTGTTGCTACGCCTTGCCGAGCTGGTAGAGCGCGACATCGAAGAATTCGCAGTGCTCGATACGCTCGACATGGGCGCACCGATCAGCCGCACTCGCAACAATCGTCAGCGCGCGCTCGGGATGTTGCGCTTCTATGCCGGCATGGCGACGGCACTGCACGGCGAGACGATCGACAACTCGCTGCCTGGCGAGTACGTTTCGTTCACCTTGAAAGAACCGGTGGGCGTGGTCGGCGCGATCATTCCCTGGAACGGCCCGCTGACCGCCTCGATCTGGAAGATCGGCCCGGCGCTGGCCACAGGCTGCACCGTCGTGCTGAAGCCCGCCGAGGAAGCGCCGCTTACACCGCTGCGTCTGGCCGAGCTGTGCCTCGAGGCCGGTGTACCGCCTGGCGTGGTGAACGTCGTGCCGGGCTTTGGGGAGACCGCCGGTGCCGCGCTCGCGGCGCATCCGGATGTGGACAAGGTAGCGTTCACCGGCTCGCATCTCACCGGCCAGTCGATCATCCGCGCATCGGCCGGCAACCTCAAGCGCGTGTCGCTGGAACTGGGCGGCAAGTCGCCCGACATCGTCTTTGCCGATGCCGACCTGGATCAGGCGGTGCCAGGTTCCGGCATGGCGGTGTTTGCAAACTCCGGGCAGATCTGCAGCGCCGGCACGCGGCTTTTCGTGGAACGGCGAATCTACGACGAGTTCGTCGGCCGCGTTGCCGATTTCGGCAAGACGCTGCGCGTCGGCGACGGCCGCGATCCGGAGACCCAGGTCGGGCCGCTGGTGTCGGAGGAGCAACTCAAGCGCGTCACCGGCTATCTGGCGATCGGCCGGCAGGAGGGCGCGCGCCCGCTTTCGGGCGGCGAGCGCCTCACTGACGGTGCGCTGGCGAAGGGCTATTTCGTGCCACCGACCGTGTTCGCCAATGTGCGCGACGAGATGCGCATCGCGCAGGAGGAGATTTTCGGCCCGGTGATCTCCGCCATACCCTTCACCAACATCGACGAGGTGATCGAACGCGCCAACAAGACCCAGTTCGGCCTGGGTAGCGGCGTTTGGACACGGGACGTCGGCAAGGCGCACCGGTTGGCGAAAGGCATCCGCGCCGGCTCGGTATGGATCAACTGCTACCAGGCGATGGACCCGGCAGTGCCCTTCGGCGGCTA
>Ga0335075_10002033_pt1 | contig 32883 bp, 26 predicted proteins | sample Lox_Sample_24_FD_206723 | JGI IMG/M metagenome (GOLD analysis project Ga0335075, IMG submission 206723) | Soil microbial communities from Loxahatchee National Wildlife Refuge, Florida, United States - Lox_Sample_2.4 | ecosystem: Environmental > Terrestrial > Soil > Wetlands | place: USA...
ATGCCGGGATGGGTGTTCGTCATCAGCCCCACCCGCAAGCCCCGCTGTACACGGCGCAGCAGATAGTTGACGACGGTCGTCTTGCCGCTGCCGATCTCGCCCGAGATCAGCGCAAAACAGGTTCCCTGATGCAGCGCATACTCGAGGAGCGTCAGCGCACGCTGATGCTGCCGGCCCAGGAAGAAGTACGTCGGGTCCGGTGAGAGCGCGAACGGGTTGCCGAGCAGGCGGTAGAACTTCTCGTACATGAGCGCGCTCAGTACGCCCGCTGCTCGGAGTCCGAGGAGCGGTTGAGCACCGTGCCGATGATCCGCTCCCGGCCGAGCAGCTCGAAGACCCGTTCGACGTCGTCGCGGCGCGTCTGGCCTTCGGTCACCACCAGCACGAAGCCGTCGAGAAGCTGGGCGAGAGTGAGGACGTGATCGCTGAGCAGCGCCGGCGGCAGATCGGCGATCAGCAGCCGCCGGCTCTCCGACGAGCGCAGGGTCTCGATGAGATCGCGCGTCCGGGCGCCGGCCAGAGCCTCCGAGGCCGCGACCACCGGAGCGACTGTCGGAACCACCGAGAGTCTCTCGAAGCCTTCGAGCCCGTAGAGGACGCCCGCGACGGGCTGCTCCCCGGTGAGCCAGCCGTCGAGGCCGAGCGGCGGCCGCAGTCCGAGAGTGGCCGCGACCGACGGCCGGCGCAGATCCAGGTCGATGAGGGTGACGCTGTGATTCGGATCGGCGGCGAGACTCAACGCGAGATTCACCGCGGTGAGAGTTTTACCCTCGCCGCTGGCGCTGCTGACGATCCCGATTGCGCCGAGGCCGCTCGAGCGGACGCGGTGCAGCACCTGCGCGCGCAACATGCGATAAGCCCGCGCCGCCGCGGAGGAGTCCTCGGCGAAAACGACTTTGCGCGCGCGCATGCCGGCACGGTCGACGGCGAGCCGCGGCAGGGCCGGCGGCTCGGCGGCATGCGCGGCCGCCCGCAGCATCGCCCTTTCCTCCGGCGAGCTGTGACCGGGGGGCGGCGGTGGTTCATCGTCCATCGCCCGGCGGACGCGAGCGAGCTCGAGGGCGCGTTGAATTCGTTCCACTGCCGATCTCCTATCCGAGCCCGATATGGCGCAGGATGACGAACCACAGGACATCGAGCGGCTCGTACAGGAAGTTGACTGCGAGACCGGCGACGATCACCACGGCGAGGCAGACGCCCGTGACGGTGGCGCGCCGTATCCAGATCTGCGCCAGCGACGGCTCGAGCGTGATGTCGGGGATGATCGCTAGCGGCGCTACGCCCGCCACCAGCGACACCAGGTCACGGCGGCCGCGAACGGTGGCATCGAGCGCCTCGAGAAGAGCCGCAATCCCCACGGCGATCAGCAGGCTCAGCACCACGCCCAGGACCAGGACGAGCGGCCGGTTGGGACTCGCGGGCTCCTCGGGAACCAGCGGCGGCTCGATCAGCGTGAAGCGCTCTCCCTTGCGGTCGATCTCCAGGTTCTTGCCGATCTCCGCCTCCGCCAGCCGCGCCCTCAGGTTCTCGTACGTGGTCTTGCTGACCTCGTAGTCCTGTGTCAGCTCCTGGTAGTGCTTCTGGATCTTCGGGGTCTGCGTCACGCGATTCTGATACTTGTCCAGATCCGCCTGCAGCTTGGCTTCACGCGTCTGCGTGGCGGTGAGGTCGTCGCGAGTGGCGTTGAGCTGAGCGCGGATCTGAATGTATGCCGGGTTGTCGGCGTCCGTGGGACCCGCGGCCGCGACGGCGGGACTCTTCGACGCGGCAGCCTTGGCTGCGGCGTCGAGGTCCTGCTGGTAGGACTTGACCTCGCGCTCCAGGCGCACGCGATCCGGATAAGCCGGTCCGTAGCGCTTCTCTATCGCCGCCAGCCTGGATTGCGCATCCTCGAGGCTGCGGCGCAGGTCGTTGATGTCGGTCGGATCCTTCTCGGTCGCTTCCAGGCCCGCGATCTCGTGCGACAGGCGCTCGATGTCGGGATAGGCGGATCCGTAGGCGGCGCGATCGGCCGCGAGCTGCGAGCGCAGCATCTTCAGGCGGTCCGGCGTCGAGAAGACGCGTTCGCCGCTATCGTCGTATACCGCCGAATCGGGCTTGAGCTGCGCGAGCTGCGCCTGCAGGAAGACCTCCTGTTGCTCCAGGGAGCTCTCGCGCGACTCGGTTTCCTGCAGCTCCTGCTGGGTGCTGTTGATGAGCTGCATGTTGAGCTGGGTGAGGTCCGGCAGCGAGTCGAAATGCTTGCCCTCGAAGGCCGATAGCTCCGACTCCACCTGGCCGAGGTGCTGGCTCACCTGGGTGACCTGCGCCTGCAGGAATGAGGCCGCGCCGTCGGCGAGCTGCGTGCGCTGCTCGACGTTGTCGTTCAGGAACAGGGTGGTCAGCTCGTTGGCGACTTTCGCCGCCTCATCCGCCGACCGGTCGGCGAAAGACACCGTGAAGGCGATCGTCGCCTTGGTGGGCGCGCCGCTGCGGGGATCGACGACGTCCGCGCTGATCATCTTGACGTCTATGTCCGCCCGCATCCGCTTGATGAGCTGGTCGCGGGTCTCGCGGCTTCTCTCGCGCGGGTAGAGATCGTACCGGCGGATGATGCCGAGCAGGGTCTCGGTTGTCATGACGCGCTGGCTGATCATCTGCACGCGCTCGTCGGCAAACGAAGTCACGGTGGAGCGGACCAGGTCCGACGGCAGTTCCTGCTGCTCGATCAGGATGGTCGCGGTGGAGCGGTAGGACGCCGGCCAGAACGTCGCCAGCATCATCGCCGTCAGGATTCCCGCGGCAACGGCGATCAGCATGGGACGCAGCCGTCGCTTCGCGATGCCGACGTATTCCGGCAGCGACAGGCCTTGGGGTTCGAGCTCCGCGGCAATCGTGGACATCATCTGCTCCTAGCGGGAGATGCTCGCGCCGAGCGGCGCCCACACGGACTGCAGGCTCACGTTCCAGTCATGCGCGAGCAGTCCGAGAGGAAAAAGAAGGCTCGGGGGATAGTCGGAGCGCTGATACTGCAGCTGCAGCCCCAGGGTCCACGTCGGGGTCTGCTGCCAGTTGAGTCGCAGATGGGCCTCCGAGTACGTGCGGTCGGCGTATGTGAAGGAGATGAACGGCGAGTGAAATGCGCTGGTGTCGCGGTATATCTCGGCTTCCGAGGCGAGTGACAGCCGCTCCAGGAGATTGTGGCTCATCGTGAGGGTCGCCTGATCGACCTGGGTGAAGATTCCGAGGCCCGACGGCTGCAGCAGCCGCTGAGCGCTGAGCGCAAAGGTGCTGAGCTCGGTGCTGTAGGAGGCCGAGAGCGCACCGATGATCGTGGTGCTGGTGAGATTGCCGGTCGTCTGGCGGCTGTCGCCGACGCTGCCCTGCACGCTGGCGCGCTCAGTCGGCTGCCACTGAAATCCCAGGCCCACGGTCTGGAAGGGGGTCGATTGCTCGGCGCCCGCGGTGTGGGCGTCGCCCGCCGACGCGTTCAGCGAGATGATGAGTTGTTCGTTATAAGCGAAGCTTTCGCTCGCCGTGCCGACAACCTGCCGATAGTTCGAGAGCACCGTCGTACCGGCGCCGTGGTAGTCGGATCCGGAGTAGCTACCGCCAAGCTGAACCGCCCACCTCTCGGTCTGCTGAAAGGCCCAATTGCCGTCGAACTCTTCGTCCCTGCGGCGCTGCCCGATGTGGAAGATGCCAGTGCTGGTCAGCTCGGAATACAGCGTGCTGGCATCCTGCACCATGGAGTGGAGCGTGAACGAGGAGCGCTCGGTCTGCAGCCATGTTCCCTCGGTCTCGATGCCTTCCTGGTCGGTGTGATACAGCCGCGGGTCGCTGTAGCGCTGGATCTGGCCGAATGGCCGGAACGTCAGTTTCCACCGCTCCGTATCGCGCTCGAAGTGCGTATCCAGGCTCATCGAAAGACCTCTGCTCGGAATCGCCGGGCTGATGAGCAGGCGATTCGTGTCGTTATCTATGCCGATCGTCAGCGTGGGAGCTACGGTCCAATCCGCACCCCACGCGGCCGGTGATGCGGCAGCCGTCATGACGACTGCCAGTCCGAGCGCCCCCGCCGTTGCCCCCCGCATCGTCTGCCGACGGCAACTGCCGTCAGGGGACTACGACGGTGTCGCCGCTATGCAGCAGCACGTTCTCGGACAGATCTCTCCCGTGTGCGACGGCGCTGTAATGGAAGCGCATCGAATGCTGCTCACCACTGCCGTCGCGATGCAGGATGACGATGTGATTGAGAGCGGCGAATGGCGTCGCGCCGCCGGCGAGGCTCAGCGCCTGCATCACATCCACGGGCTGACTGAAGGGGTATTCGCCGGGCCGGTTCACTCTGCCGATGACATAGACGTGGTCGCCGCCGATCTCCTTGATGGCCACCGTCACCACGGGGTCGGGGATGTAGGGCTTGAGCCGCTCGGTGAGCATTGCACGCACTTGGCGCAGGGTATGGCCCTTGGCCTCGACGTCGCCCACCAGAGGAAAGGAGAGGCCCCCGTCCGGCCGCACCAGCGCTTCCGTCTCCAGGTCCTTCTCCTTCCAGACCGATATCGTCACGATGTCGCCGGGCTGCAGCCGGTAGTCGAGCTGCGAGCCATCCGCTCCCGGGGTTGCCCGCGAGCGGTATGCCACGGCGACGCGGGAGCCAGCGGCCGACGAGCCGCTGTCGCACGGGCTGAAGGCGTAACAGTGCTCCCAGCGGGTTGGAACATGATCGGCCACCGGCGTGCCGGCGGCCGTGCAGGCGCTGAGGCCTGCGGCGGCCGCCGCGGCGGCCAGGAGCGATAGATGCCAGCCGCTCATGGCGCGGTCTTCAACCTCTTGGAGCTCTTGGACTCAGGGGCGCGACGTACCGCGCGCTTCGTTTCGTTCGACAGTTGTCATCCTAGGCGATGGAGATGACATCTCTATTGCGGCGCCGGGAGATCCTCTCGAACAGGGTCACCGCCCCGAGGAGGCCCATTCCGCCCAGGAGGAGGTCGACGGCCGGCGGCAACGGTACGGTCGATGCGGACGGCGTGAAGTCGATGCTCATGGTGTAGGCGCCGAACTGCAGGTTGTCGAAGGTGCCTGCCTCCGCGGCGACGAAGGCGTCGAAGACCCCGCCGGAGGATATCGGCAGGTCGAGCGTCCACTGTGGGTCCCCGGATGAGGGAGGCGTCAGGGACGGAGTCAACGACCAACTCTGGTCCTGCGACAGGATCGATGCGGTAACTTGCTGTAAAGCCACGGGAAATGCCCAATCCTGCAGGGTGACCTGAAGCGTTCCGGCGCCCGGAGCATCGAAGGCGTAGAGATTGGTTTGCTGTTGGCCGAAGACCAGCGTGGTCTGGTTCATCAGGGCCGTGGTGCTGCCCACCGTGTCGGCCCTGGCCTGCTGCGAAGCGCCCACGCAGGCGATTGCCAGAGCAGCCGCGGCCACGGTGCCCTCCGGCCGGGTGCGCCACGAGCTGATCGCCCGCAGCAGATACAGAACGATGCCGCCCAGCGACACCAACGCGCCAAAGAGGAGCACTACCGCGTAGATGGGGACCTGCAGCGTAAGAAAGAGGAGCCCAGCCCCGAGGCCCAGAGCCCGACGGAGCAAAGAAGCGCGCTCTTTGGCGGGCACGGCTGCCTGCCTCGCAACGGTCCCGGGACGGCGTTCTTCGATGGCGGTGCTACCCGCCGCAAGCATGACTGAGCTCATGATTGGGTTCCTCGCAGGGCAAAGCGCAACGGCGCCGCCGACTGATCGGACTCGACGCTGAGGCGGTAGACGTACTTCTCGTACAGGTACTGGCGTATGGAGCTCGCCAGGTCCGTCGAGCGCAGCAGCCGCTCGTCCGTCTGGTTGAGCTCGCTCAACTTCAGCGCCGCATAGGGCTCCTTCACGCCCGCCAGGGCGAGCAGCGCCAGGTCTTCCATGGAGACGCGCTTCTCCGGGTCGCTGACCTCCTCGTTGATGAGGGCATCGAGCCGGGTCGAGTCGAGCTCGAAGAAGCGCAGGAATTCGGTGCCCGCTTCGACCATCGCCGGCACCAGCGCCCGGCCGCGCGACTGCTGGTCGAAGAGCGGCGCCAGACGGCCGAGCATCGCCTTCACCGCGAAGCGGATGACGTCGGAATCGCGGGCGCTCAGGCGTCGCGCCAGATCTTTGACCTTACGCAGGTCCGTCGGGCTCATGCGGATGCTTACGGCCTGTTTGCGGCTTTCGATCACTTTGTAATCTCCCCTAGCGCGCCGCAGTGGTGTGGGTGCCAGCGGCTTCGGATCACAAAGTAGGCGAGAAGTGTTGCAGTCATATGTTTACTTCATGACACTGCGACACTGTTCCGTGCACGCGCGTACGGCTCGTGCAGTGGGTTTGTCCACGTTGCGGGCAAGGAGGGGCCGGGGCGGGGCGGTAGCCCGCGTCAAAGGGCCCGGGATCGGCGGGGAATCAGCCGGGGGGGATCAGCGGGCGATCAGCAACTTGCCCGGATTGGCCTGGACGGTCCGGTCGGTGTTGCCGACGATCTCGCGCGCGACCGGCAGCGGGTTACCTTCCTGGATCCGTGTGAACGCGCCTGCCTGCGCGGCCCGTACCATGACCTGCGGGCCGCCCGGGATGCGCACCGGCATGTCCGCCGAGCGCTGCAGCGGCGAGAAGGCATAGACCAGCCACTCGCGGTGAGGCGCCCGGCCGCGGACGAGCGCCAGCGAGTAGACGGCGATCGGTGTGGTGAGCTGCCACGGCCGCGGGGGATTGGCCGGCGAGTCGAGCAGAAACCAGCGCGGCCGGGAGGCGAGCTCCGGCGTCAGATTCACCTCGTACGGATGGCCCCCGACGGGATTCGCGACCAGATGGCCTTGCCGCCAGAACCGGCGCAGAGCCGGATCGCGGTGCACGCGTGCCACGGCAGCCATGATGCGGTCGAAGTAGGGCCCGAAGCGAATCCGCTCGTCGTCCTGCGAGCCGCGGAAATCGCGCACCACGCGCGGACGCAGCAGCCACATGCCGAACTGCACCATTCCGCCGTAGCGATCCGGCGGGTAGGTTTGCCCCCTTTTGGCGTAGAAGAGCAGCTTGTCGCTCGGCTGTCCGGGCTCCTGCCCATCCCAGGTCGAGATCTCGAACCAGAAATCGGGCTTCCCGCGACGCACCTCGTCCAGCACGGGGACGTAGTTCATCGCCTCGATTTCCGGGCTGCAGACGATATAGTCGGCATCGCCCGCCCAGTTGTGCACGTAGTAGGAAACACTGGCGCCGTCCCACGCATAGGGCCATGGCTCGGTGCGGCCCGGAACGTAGAGGGAATACGCGCCCCAGCCTCCCCATCGCCCCATTGCCGGCGTCACGAATGCGTCGTAGCCGATACCCAGCGCATGGGCCCGCCAGCCTGGAGCCTCCAGGCCGTCACGCAGGCCTCGGATCATCGCTTTGTATCTCACGATCCAGGCATTCCCGATCGCACGCCGGCGCGCAATGACCTGCGGGGAGGAATCGACGCTGTACGGCGCGTGCAGGTCATCAGGCGTGAGGCGGGGCGATTCGTTATCGGAAATGAAAAGCACGAGGGGCGGGTCCGGATAGAGCCGCTGCAGCTGCATCAGCGAGGGATCGCGTGCCCAGGCCCGGCCCGCCTGATACCACGGCGCGACCGGGCTGAACGGGGAAATCGCGAGCGGATTGCCGCCCGCGTCGGTCTTGGCGAACACCGGAGACACTCGCGGCAGCGTAAGCTCCCACGGTGGCATGTCGAACGCCAGGGGAAGGTGGTGCCGGGCGAGATAGCCGATCGCACCCCCGTAGTAGAGCGCGTCGAAGACGTTCGTATAGCCGGGATCCTTGGCCGGATGGAGGGGAGGCGTTTCCAGCAGGAACCACGGCAGCAGGTACTGGCCGCGGCGAATTTGCGTGACCTGCCAGGCCGGGCTGAATCCAAGCGGTGTCTGCCCGGTGCTCCAGCTTGCGGCAAGCGGCAAAGGATGCTCGGCGCCGGGGATCAGCGGATCGGAGTCGCGCAGGATCGCCGCGATGGCGCTCTGCTCCGGTGTTGGCTCCGCGGCAGGAACACTCCCTACCCTTCCTTGCAGCAGCGCGATCAGTGCCGCGATCACGAGGGCGGATCGCGCGCGCAATCTGTCACCGGACTGTCGCATCCGGCCGATACGATACGCGGTCCAGGTTACAGTCTCGTCACAGCCTCCCGCCGCCGGTTGACCGCGGCCGAGGCCCGGGGGCCGGAAGAAAATGACAACCCAAGCCTCGACTTGCTCCGCGCGAGCCGAGGAATCCGTGGAAGCCGGTTTATGGCGCTTCTCTCTGCTCGACTGGGTGGTCATGGCCGTCACCCTCGCCGTGGCGGTCGTGCCGTTCGCGCGCGTGCTGAATCAGCTCATCGGCATGTGGGAATTCGATCCCGAGTACAGTCACTGCCTGCTGATTCCGGTCATCTCCGCCTACTTGATTTTCCGCGAGAGGGCGGCGATCGCGCGGATCCCCTTCCGTGGCTCCTGGCTCGGCGTCGCCCTGCTGCTGGCCGGGGTGGGCCTGTGGGGAGTCGCGGAGCTGAGCACCATCTGGACGATCGAGCAATACGCCTTCCTGGTCGTGCTCTACGGCCTGGTGCTCGCCCTGGTCGGACCGCAGGTGTTCCGCCGCATACGGATGGCCATGCTGATCCTGCTGTTCATGATTCCTCTGCCGATCTTCTTCATGAACTCGCTGTCGCTGCACCTGGAGCTGCTGTCCTCCGCCATCGGGGTCGATGTCATCCGGCTCTTCAACATTCCCGTCTACCTCGACGGCAACGTCATCGACCTCGGCGTGTATCAGCTTCAGGTGGCCGAGGCTTGCAGCGGCCTGCGTTACCTGTTTCCGCTGATGACGATCGCATTCATCGTGGCGTATTTCTACCGGGCGCCATTCTGGAAGCGAGCGGCGCTCTTTCTCGCAAGCGCGCCCATCGCGGTCCTGATGAACAGCCTGCGCATCGGGCTGATCGGCGTCAGCGTCGCCTATTGGGGCCGGAAGATGGCGGAGGGAGTGCTGCACTACTTCGAGGGGTGGGTCGTGTTCATGGTCAGCACGGCGCTATTGCTCGCCCTCGCTGCCGCGCTCCTCAGAGTTGGCCGCAAGCCGATGCGGCTGAGGGACGCCATGGTGTTGGATATGGGTCCTGCGCCTCCGCCCTCGCGGGCTTACAGGGCGAGGACGCTGCCGGTACCATTTCTTACCGCCGCGGCACTCGTCGTTGTGGCAGCGGGGCTCACCACGCAGATGCACGAGCGAAGCGAGATCCAGCCGGCGCGCGCCGCCTTCGTCGATTTTCCGATGCAGCTTCAGGGATGGGAGGGTCAGCGCGCGCCGATGGGCGCGGTGTACCTCGATCAGCTGCAGCTGAGCGACTATCTGTACGGGACGTACCAGCGCCCGGCGGATCTGCCGGTCAACGTATGGGTCGCATACTACGACTCGCAGCGCAAAGGCGATTCCACCCACTCGCCGGCATCCTGCCTGCCGGGCGGGGGATGGCAGTTCCAGACCTTCGCGCGCTATGAGTTCCCCATCCCAGGCGGCCGCCTGGCCGTCAACCGTGCCGTGATCGTGCACGGCGACGAGCGGGAGCTCATGTACTACTGGTTCCCGCAGCGCGGCCGCGACATTACGAGCGATTACCTGCTCAAGTGGTACCTGCTCTGGGACGCGATCACCCGCGATCGTACCGACGGCGCGTTGGTACGGCTCATCGTTCCCCTGCCGCGCGGCGCCAGCCCGAGTGAGGGCGACACTCAGTTGACATCCTTTGCGCGCTCATTCGTTCCGGTCCTGTCGCGTTACGTTCCAGACTGATTAGAAGAACCCGCCCGCCGATGGGCGGAACACACCAGTAAAAGTGCGTCTGCAGATAGTTACAATCAGTTACAAGCCATGTGCGGGCTCGTCGGTTTCGTAAGCTGTGCCGGGATCCGGTCGGAGAGCGCCCTTGGCGCGCTCGCCGGCCGCATGATCGCGAAGCTGCGCCATCGCGGACCCGACGACGAGGGCATCTGGGTCGATGCCCGCTGTGGTGTTGCGCTCGGCCATCGCCGGCTGTCGATCATCGATCTCTCGAGCCACGGCGCCCAGCCGATGAGCTCGCATTCCGGCCGCTATGTGCTTGCCTACAACGGCGAGATCTACAACCACATGGCGCTGCGCAAGGAGCTGGAGGGCGCCGGTCCGGCAATCCCGTGGCGTGGGCACTCGGACACGGAGACGCTGCTCGCCGCCGTCGACCGCTGGGGCTTGCGTGCGGCACTGCCGCGGCTCAATGGGATGTTTGCGCTGGCGCTGTGGGACCGGGAAGAGCACCAGCTGCACCTGGCCCGGGACCGGTTCGGCGAGAAGCCGCTCTACTACGCCTTCGAGCAGGGGTGCTTCCTCTTCGGCTCGGAGCTGAAGGGAATGCTGCCCCACCCCGCGTTCACGCGCGAGATCGATCGCGGTGCGCTGCGCGCCTACATGCGCTTCAACTATGTGCCGGCGCCGTTCACGATCTATCGGTCGGCGCGCAAGCTCCTGCCCGCAACGGTCCTCACCGTGGCCATCGACCCGGTGGCTCAGGCCATCTCCGTCGGCAATCCGCAGCCCTACTGGTCGGCGACTGAAGTTGCCCTGGCGGCACGGGAACGGCGGCTGGGTGATCAGGCTGCGGCGGCGGAGGAGCTGCGCGCGCTGCTCGCGCGCGTGGTCGGATCGCGGATGATGTCCGACGTGCCGCTGGGAGCGTTTCTTTCGGGCGGCATCGACTCGTCGCTGATCGTCGCGCAGATGCAGCAGCAATCGTCGCGGCGCGTGGCGACCTTCACCATCGGATTCGAGGATCCCGAGTACGACGAGTCAGTGCCCGCGGCTCAGGTCGCCGGGCATCTGGGAACGTCGCACGTCTGCGAGCGGGTGACTCCGGTCCAGGCACGCGAGGCGATTCTGCGGATGCCCGCGATCTACGATGAGCCATTCGCCGATTCTTCGCAGATACCCACTTATCTCGTGTCGCGCACCGCGCGCGAGCACGTGAAGGTGGCCCTGACCGGCGACGGCGGCGATGAGCTGTTCGGAGGCTACGACCGGTATTTCGTCGGCCAGCGCGCCTTTCCCCTCATACGATCGGTGCCGCCGTCGGTGCGGGGACCGTTGTCCTCCCTGATCCGGACCATGCCGCCGGCAAGCTGGCAGGCCGTGATAGGGTGGCTGCGCACGCTGGTCGGCAAGGGGCGCTTGACGGACCTCTCCGGCGAGCGCCTGCATCGGCTCGCGCGCCAGCTCGGCGCCGGCTCCGAAGCTCATATGTATGAGGTGATCATGGCGCGGCCGGAGGACGATACCGTGCCGCTGGCAGGCTGCGAGGAGCGGCCATCCGCGACCACCGGCGCCTGGCTTGCCTCGCTGCCGCCGGCGGAGGCCATGATGTTGTACGATACCCTCAACATACTGCCGGGTGACTTTCTGACCAAGGTCGACCGCGCATCGATGGCGGTCAGCCTCGAGACCCGGGCGCCGTTCCTCGATCCGGAGCTGTTCGAGTTCGCCTGGCGGCTGCCGCTCGAATGGCGGATCGGCGCGACCGAAGGCAAGATCACGCTGCGCCAGGTCCTGCGCGCGCTGGTACCGGCCGACATCGTCGACCGCCCCAAGCAGGGGTTTGGAATTCCGGTCGGCCGCTGGCTCAAGGGACCGCTGCGGCCGTGGGCGGAATCGCTGCTCGATGAGCGCCGCCTGCGCCAGGAAGGCTTTCTCTCCCCGGGCCCCATCCGCCGCAAATGGGCCGAGCATCTCGCTGGGACGCACGATCGACAGAGCGAGATCTGGGCTGCCGTGGTGTTTCAGGAATGGCTGGCCGGCACGTCATGCGGCTCCCCGGCGGCGCTGAGCGCGTGACCGGCGTCCCGGCGTCCCGGTTGCAGACGGATGGCCTCGCGCCGCTCGGATTCCTGCAGGTAACGCTTGCGAAGCCGGACGCGCAGCGCATCCACGGCACGCGGCGCGCGCAGGATCTCGTCGAGCGGCTTGCCGGCGCGTTGCAGCTCGAGACCCCAGGGGCTCATCTTCAGCTCGAAGGCGATCACATCGAAGCGGGCATCCTTCCAGCCGAGATACCAATGCCAGTCCGTGAAATAAAGCCAACTCCGCTCGTTGAAAGCGCGCACGTGAGTCGGATCCTGCCACGCTCCGCAGCTGAGGTCGTACGGCACCAGGACATCGAAGACGCCGCCTGGCTTCAGCAGCCTCAGCACGTTTGTCATCGCGGTTGTCAAATCGGTCAGATGCTCGAGGACATCATGGGCAATGGCCGCCTCGAAGCTCTCTTCCGCGAGCACGACCATGTCGAACCGGGTCGTCTGCACTCGCCTGCCGACCAGCGTCGGCGACATGATGTCGAGGACGGCGTCAGGACCCCACGCTGGATTGATGTCAAGGTTGAAGCAGTCGGACCTGAAGTCCTTGCCGCTGCCGAGCTGCAGGGTTTGAGGCAGCGAAGTCGCTGAGCCGGCGGCGGATCGCCGGGTGGAATCCGCGTCTGAGGCAGGGAGGGCGAGCGCCGCGGCGAGGATCTCTTCTTCGCGCCGCAAAGAGAAGATCTGCCGCGCGCGCCGGCCCAGGGTCTGACGGCGCGCCGGATCGCGCACCAGGGCTTCGCAGGCCTCGACCAGCCCCTCGTAAGGCACTCCGAGCAGCGCTTCGCGCACGTCCGTGTGCTCCGCGTGCCCGGCGCTCCATTCCGCCACGACCGCCTTCTCGTTGGAGAGCAGATAAGCGACGCGCACGATCTCGAAAACCTTCGCCTCATAGAAGTGCAGGCAAAGTATCACCTTCGCGCGGGCGATGGCCCGGTCACGCTCCTCGCCATAGGTGCCCCAGAGAGTGACCACGTTCAGTCCGCGAGCCCGCAGCTCGTCGAGAATCTTCTTGCGCCTCTCGTTGATGGAGCCGTAGAAGAGCACATCGATGTCCTCGCCCGCCGGCGCGATCCGTGCAAGCTCCGGCACATAGCCGAGCGCCACGTGCCGAGCGTTCGATGCTCCGAGATCCCTGAGACGACCGACGTTTTCCGCACTGTAGTCCCATACTTCGTGGCTCCTGAGGCCGTCGATGTACGCTTCCCGCAGCCAGGGTGACCCGGGAAAGATCTGCTCCGAGTTGTAGAGGATCGCGCTCGCCGGCAGGTTCCGCATCCCCTCCTCGGTGAGCAGATGAGCTCCCAGTACGATCTGCCGGCTCGGTTGCGCCGGCGGCTCGCGATAGAAGGCCGGCAAGCCGAGCCGGCGCAGCCCGAAGTACACACATTCGGCGAGCTCCGTCAGTCCCTCCGCGTGGACATAACCTGGGGGCCGGATCTGCACGATCTGGAATGCGGCGGTCGAAGGCTCGACCTGGCTTGGCGGACTTGCGCGCATTGCGTCTGGATTTGTCATGTCGATGGTCAGCGGCGCTTGCGCCTGGGAGCGGGGTCGGGACGAGGGGGGAAGCTGGCGAACACATCGCGCACGCGGCGTGTCGCGAGGATGTAGACGAGGAAGTAGATGTCGAAGGCGGCTGTGACCAGAAATCCCGCGTTCAGCTCCACGACATCCAGGTTGATGATTCCAGAGGCGGCCAATGCCGCCGCGCAGTCGAGGATCGCCGCGATGGCGAGGATCGCGCGCCCACGTGCCCAGGCCCACCTGACGGGTTTCGGAGAAGTGGGGGAACGCGCGAGCAGGGCGAAGAGCACCGGGGCCGCAATCACTGATGGCACCAGCGCGTAAATGCTCACGGCGCCGCGCAGCATCGTTGCGACGTTGGCGCCCAGCCTGGTTACGGAGGCGACATCCGCCCCGACGATGAGTACCACGGCTCGCGACAGATAGGCGGCGGCGAGCCAGAGCAGCGCCGGCGGCTTCAGGCAGAAATTGTCGTCGTAGCTCGATGGGCTGTAGGCGAGGGGCATGATGTTTCAGGCGACCTTGGGGGAGCTGATGGGGGATGCGTCGGACTGAAGCGACAGCAGCGCTTCCTCCAGCCGCATGGCGTTGCGCTCGGGCGTGAAGTCCTCGAACATCCGCAGCGACTCGGCGCCGTGCCGGCGCGCAAGACTCGGATTGCGGCAATAGGTGAGCATGGCGCTCGCCAGGGCGGAGCGGTCCCCGTTCGGGAATCGATAGCCGTTGATTTCAGTGTCGACCAGGTGATGCGCGGCGCCGCAGGCATCGCTCGCGATCAGTGCCTTGCCGAGAGAAGCTCCCTCGTTGAGGACAACGCCCCAACCATCGTGCCGCGACGGCAGGATGAGGACGTCGGAGCGCTGCAGAACGTTGCCGATGTGGCCGGCGTCCACCACCCCCGAAAATCGCACGCCGTGGGTGATCTCCAGGCGCTCGGCCATGCGCTCGTAGAGACCGCCGGGCTGGTCCTTGCCCGCCAGCTCCAGCCGCGCGTTGGGATGGGTTGCGAGCACGTCGCGCATAGCGAGCAGCAGCAGGTCGATTCCCTTGCGCGGGATCAGCTGGCCGAGGAAGAGGAATCGCGGGCCTTCCAAAGGAATTTCCGCCACCTCGGGTCCCGGAGGGACCGCCACGCGCGGCACCGCGTAAGGCAGAAAGCGGATTCGGCTCGGCGGAATGCCCCAGCGAATGAACTCCTGGCGCGCCAGGTCGCCGATGGCAAGCGCGCCCAGCGCGCGGTAGCGGGCGAGGTGTCCATAGACCCACTTGATGGTGAAAGTCAGATGAGCGCGCCGGCGCGGCCACGAATGCTCGCTCCAGTGCAGCCAGGGCACGCGCCGCCGCGACAGCAGTCCCGCGAGCTGCAGCAGGAACGGCGGGCTATAGCCGGGAATGACGTGGACGCGCTCCCGCCAGTCCGGACAGAGCTCCAGCGCCCGCAGCGACATGCCGGCGTAGGCCTCGCCCGGTGGCAGCTCGGCATGCGCGTTCCAGCCCAGACTCAGACGGCTTGCATCCACGTGCTGCAGGTAATGCACCACCAGGTCGATGCCGCGTGAACGGAGCGCCGCGAAAAAGGCCGACTGGTGATGGGTCGGGATCCTCGTCCAGATGAGCAGTCGGGGTGTCATGCTCACGGCTCAACCGGCACCATCGTCCGCGCGTGCGCGGCGCTGCCGAGCAGCACGGATCGGTAGAGACTCTCGAGGCGCGCCCCGAAGGCATCGAGCGACAGCTCCCGCTGCGCCGCCTCCCGGCCGGCCTGACCCATCGCCCGCCGCAGTTCCGCGTTGGCGAGCAGCCCCGCGAGCGCGGCCTGCAGTCCGGCGACCGTGCCGTCCGTGACGGTCCCAGCTCCATGCTGCCGCACGAAGTCCGCGAGGCCGCAGCCGTGGGTCACGATGACCGGCAGGCCGGCGTTCATCGCCTCGACCACCGCGATACCGTAATTCTCCGAGTCGGAAGGCAGCACGAAGAGCGAGGCGCGCGCGAGGAGCCAACGCTTGAGCGCGCCGTCTGCGAACCCGGGCCAATGAACATCCTTGCCGAGACCGAGCTCGGCGGCCATCCGCTTCAGGCGCTCGAGCAGCACCGCATCCCCGTCGCCGGCGATGACCAGCGCCGTGGATCGCCTGTTTTCCAACTTCGCGTAGGCCTGCAGCAGCGCGTCGATGCGCTTGATCGGGTGGACGCGCGCGAGATAGAGGATCATGCCGCTGTCGCCCAAAGCAGGCGCGCCGGCGGGCTGCGACCCTGGGTCCGCCGAAGTATCGATGTCGACCCCGGTCGGAAGGACCACGGGGCGGATCCGCAGGCCGAGCTCCGCTGCGCGCGCCTGCTCCAGAGCGGTCGTGAAGTGCACCGCGGCCGCCGACTGCAACAGCGGGCCCTCGGCCAATCGGACCGACAGAGCCTTGACGAGCCGGCTCTTGTTCCGCATGCCCCAGGTATCCAACACCCCGGCGGCCCGCATCACGTACGGCACGCGGGCGGCCCGTGCGCACCATGCGGCGGCGAGCGGTGGCCAGCCGAAGAGTCCGTGTGTGTGCACCACGTCATACTCTTGGACGTGTGCACGCAGCCATCGCAGCATCGGCGCGGAAAATTCATACTTGGAAGTCTGTCGCGGGAAGTAGCGCACGTTCTGGCCCTCGATCTGCACGAAGCGATCGAGCGGCACGTGGAGTCGCGCGTTGGCGCCGTCATCATCCGTCGTGACGAGGTCCACGGAGATTCCGCGCCGCCGCAGGGCCTTGAGCACGTTGTGCACGGACACGCTCGGTCCGCCCCGCAGCCGGCTCGCCGAGGCGATGACGTGCAGCACGCGCAGCGCTGCAGTCGAGTCCATGTCGGATCGGGCGGCCATACCTCAGACTGCCTGCGAGGCGGCGCAGGCCGGCGACACGGCGCCGTCGAGGAGCCGTCGGTAGGAGGTCTCCAGCCGTTCGCCGAAGGCGTCCAGGGACAGCTCCCGGCGCGCCGCACTACGTCCGGCTTCGCCCATTTCGCGCGCCCGCTCGCTGTTGGCGAGCAGAGCGGCGAGAACCGATCGCAGTTCGGCGACCGAGCCGTCCGTCACCATGCCGGCTTCGTGCCGGGTCACGAAGTCAGCGAGTCCGCAGCCGTTGGTGACGACGACGGGAAGACCCGCCTGCATCGCCTCCACCGCAGCGATGCCGTAGTTCTCCGAGGCGGACGGCAGCACGAAGACGGTCGCCCGGGAAAACAGCCGGCGCTTGGCCGTCCCATCGGCGAAGCCCAGCCACTCGACCCGCTCGCCGATCCCGAGCTCGGCGGCGAGGCGATGCAGGGAGTCGAGCAGCGACGGATCACCGCCGCCGGCGATGACCAGCACCAGGCCGCGATCCCCCAGGCCGGCGAAGGCCCGCAGCAGCACATCGGCGCACTTGATCGGATGAATGCGCGCCAGAAAGAGAATCATCCGCCGCCGGTCCGCCGCGAACGCATCCAGCGGCTCCGGTCGTTCCTGCGGGTCATCGGGATCGCCGATGCCGACGGGAAGTACCAGGGGCCGGAACGACAGGGCGTGCCGCGCGGCGCGCGACTGCTCCAGCGCCGTCATGAAGTTGACGGCCGCCGCCGAGGCGAGCAGCGGTCCCTCCACCAGGCGCACGGAGGCTGCCTTGACGAGACGGCTCTTGTTGCGCATGCCCCAGGTGTCGAGGGCGCCATGCGGGGTCATCAGATACGGAATCCGTTCCGCTTTGGCGAGGCGCGCCGCGGCGAGCGGCGCGAAGGTGAAGAGCTCATGCGTGTGGACGATGTCGTAACTGTGGACGTTGGCCTCGAGCCAGCGCCGCAGCGGGGCCGAATAGGCGTACTTGCGCGACTGGCGGGGGAAAAATCGCACGCGCTGACCGCGGGATTCGACGAAGCGATCGAGAGGGACGTCGAGCCGCGCCGCGCCGCCGTCGTCATCGGTCGCGACGGCTTCGGCGGCTACCCCCCTGCGGCCGAGAGCCGTCAGCATGTTGTGGACGACGACGGTCGGGCCGCCGCGCAACCGGCTGAGCGAAGAGATGACATGGAGCACGCGAAGCGAGGGCATGGGCCGATCTACGTGCCGGGATGGAGGAATGTCGGATATTCCGGCCGCGGGCCCGGCGCCGCCGCTCCGCCCGGCGTCGTGGTGCTCTCCTGCGGCATCGGCTCGAGCGGCAGTGTCAGCGGTGCCGGGTCGGTCCGATAGGAGAACATCGCCAGGCTGAGCAGCAGCCAGTCGAACATCCCGATGCCTCCCGGTGACATGAAGACACACTCGCCGGCGTTGATCGCCAGGCAGGCGACGAACATCGCCCGCCACCTGAGGTCGGTATTGCGCCAGGCTCGGCGGCACAGGAGTGCGATGACCAGGGTGAGCAACCCCCCGCCGAGCGCGCCGCCCTCCTGGAGGATGGCCGTCGGCAGGAAGCCCTTCTCTATGGGGGCCGAGATCGGGATGCCGTCGAAGTACACCACCCCGGCGGGGAATTCGCCGTTGGGATAGACCCCGAAGCCGTTCCCGAGCAGCGGCTTCTGCAGGAAATCATTCCACTCGCTGACGGCGCCGCCGCCGCGCGAAGCGTAGAAGGCCTGGTCCAGGTTCTGCGCCCTTCCCACCGAGCCCTTGTAGGCGAAGTCGGTGACGACTTTCGACACCTGACCGGTCGCCGCCGCCAGTACCGCGAGCACGATGCATGCCAGGGCGGTGACGAGCACCGGCCGGCCCAAATCGGCCTGTCCCTGGCGCCTGCGGCCGACCATGCGGCCGATCATGACGGCCAGCACGCCGGCTCCGGCGCCGAAGCCGGCGGTGCGCGCCTTGGAAAGGATGATGAGCGCGCAAAGGAACAGGGCGATCCACAGCTCGAGTCGGGTCGAGCGCCGCCGCATCAACAGCACTCCGGTGATCGCCCAGGCGGCGAACGGAGCCATGAAGATGCCGAGTGCCTGCGGCTGGTTGAGCAGCCCTTGAAGGCCGCCGTCTCCGCCGAGCGCGACAGACGGCCGCAGCAGCGTCAAACCCGAAATTCCGATCACCGTGAGACCCAGACTGATCATCCAGCGGTGAAGTTGGGCGAGCTGGGTTGGCCTGACATGGTTGTAGGCGATGAGCACGGCCGTGACGCCGCAAAAGAGCTCGGCGACTTTCATCAGCGAGATGAGCAGCGCAGGGCTGGTCTGGTACGAGGAAAAAGCCTCGGCGATCGAGAACACCCACACCGGCAATATCAGCCGCAGGTCCGAGCCGCGAATCGTCGGCACCAGACGGAGGATTGCCGCGAGCATGACCAGGCGCAGGAGAACACCACCGGCGGGCGAGGGCTTGATGATGTAGGGATTGCCGTATGCCACCAGCGTGGCCACCATGAGCGCCTGGACCGCCTGTTTGGGGCCGAGGAGTGCCGCAGCAGCGCAGCATCCCAGAACGATCGCCCCGACTACCGGCGAAGCGGCGAGTGCCGCGACACCGGCCGTGAAGATGACGGCCAGGCGCCAGGAGACGAGGTCCGAAGGTCGGCGCATCGCTGGACTCACCGCCGCCATGTCAGGTCGCCTTCAATGGGTAGAGAGAGGCGATGGTGGTCGGACGACGCAGTAGAGCGCGCCGCAGCAACAGTGCCGCGAGCTCCACCGGCTCCCGCCAGCGGCGCAACCGGACCGCGAGCGAGCGCGCCGAGAAATTGCGCGCCAGCGGAAAGGTCTCGAGCTCGTACAGGTCGAGGATGGTGAGCCAGCGGGTCGTGGCCGCCAGCGCCTGCGGTGCCGGCAGCTTGATCGTCAGGCGCTTCGAGGCGCTCCAGACGGAGAACATCCTGTTGCGGGTGCAGTCGCGCAGCACCGCGGCATGCACCTCGATGACGACATCGCCCGCCAGGGGCGCGGGCAGTTCCGCCACCGCCGGGACCGCCGGATCGACGCGCCAGAAGCGGCGGCGGGAAGCCTCGCGCACCTCGAACACGATGGGCGACAGGAATCGCCGCCGGACGAAGCGCGGGATCGCCGCCATCATCCGCTCGAAGTAGAGGAGGAAAGACTCGAAGTCGGCGCTGACGCCGTTCTCCTCCGCGTAGCAGCTCTCGAGCTTCGCGCCGTGGCGGGCGAGCATCGAATCGATGTATTCGGCCCGGGCGGCGAAGTCGAACGGCTGGATCCTGAAGCCCTCCGCATCGCTCCAACTGCTTCCGGGCGGCATGACGACGCATTCCGTCCGGCTGCCGACATCGGCGGCGACCTGCCGGTGGTGCTTGCTCACCTCGTCAGGTGTCGTGGCCGTGCCGTTGAATGCGATGGTATCCCGGTGCAGGAAGCAGTGGTTGCTGGCGAAGGGAATGGCATACCGCGCCCCGACGTGGAGGGCGCAACGGACGAACTGGTCGGCGGAGTCGCTCTGCGCGAGCATCTCGCGCGGCAGCCGCTCGTGATTCTCCACGCAATACGGGATCGGGCCGGCGCTCGAGTGACTGCGCAGCAGGAAGTCGATCCGCGGGAAGTCGCCGACGATCTGCCTGAGCGGCAGGCCGAAGAACTTCGCGTCGTTGCAGTTGAAGAGCGTAGTGCCGCCGCCGGCAAGCACCGCGGCGCTGTCGACGCCGAGCCCGAATTGATACGACCGCAGGACGAAATCGGGCGCCAGCGCGAAGCCGCCGCCGTGCGGGATCTCGACGACCTTTTCGAAGCCGAGATATTGCAGGTCGTCGATCATCCTGCGGGTCGGCACCTTCGGTACCAACACACGGGTCTTCGGGCTGAACAGCCGCCGCAGCGACGGCCCGTGGAAGTGATCCCAGTGCAGGTGCGTCAGGTAGATGAAGTCGGCGCGCAGATCGGCGATCAGCTCCGGATCCGGCTCGGGGAAATTCCACCAGCTGCGCCAGTAGCACGATCCGATGAGCCACGGGTCGCAGACCACGCGCACGCCGGCGTGTTCGACCAACAGGCCCGCATGACTCAGGATGGTGAACTTCATTCGACACTCTCCGGCTCTTGGGACGGTACGACCGGATTGCTCCTATCCCCGCAGTTTATCCCAAACAGCGGGCGCGGAAGGGGTGGGCTGCGCTGTCCTCGAGACGTAACAGAGCCCAAATGCAACGGACATCGAGCTGTCACAATTGCGTAATGCGCGTGTAGCGGTCCCTGGGCCGCTTCGAACGGCCGCCGCGTTTCTGTTAGGATCGATTCGAAGCCGACGCGAAGGTTCTCGATCATGCCGATTGGACGGGGTTCCGCTGCCAAGCGCTTGGTTCAATCCTCAATCCGCGCTTGTTCCCAACTGTTCGCCGTGCCAGCCACCGAAGTGCTGCTCTCGGGAGCCGCCGCCTATGTGCACGCAATCCGCGGATTGGGATGGTCTCCAAGCCTGGCATCGGAAGCAAAGAATGCGGCGGCTTGGATCGACCGCGGGCGCGAGTACGTGGTGGTCGACGCAGGAGCGAACGTCGGCGACTGGACATCGTTCTTCGTGGAGCAGGTCGGGGATCTCGAGGGCACGATCTATGCGCTGGAGCCGCAGCCGGCCGCGGCGGCCCGGATTCGCGCCTTGAGCCTGAAACAGTGCGAGGTCCTCGAATTGGCGCTGGGCGAGCATCCCGGCAAGGCCACCTTCCATACCAGCGGCCCGCTCGACACCACGGGCTCGCTCTTCGACCGGCGAGACACCTACGGTCGCGACCGTACTTACGACAGCTTCGAAGTCGAGGTCGTGCGCCTCGACGATTTCGTGCAGATGCGCGGCATCGAGCGGATCGATTTCCTGAAGATGGATCTCGAGGGTGCCGAGTACCAGGTCCTGAAAGGTGCGGCGGAGTGCCTCAGGAGCCGCAGGATTCGCGCCCTGTCACTCGAATTTGGCACCTCCAACGTGAATGCCCGGGTCTTCTTCCGGGAAATCTACGAGCTGCTCGCCGGCAGCGGCTTCGCGATCTACCGCGTGACACCCGCGGGGCGGCTCATACCGGTCGCCGCCTATGCCGAAGACTACGAGTGCTTTGCGCGCACGACGACCTATTTTGCCCGGCTCAAAGCCTGAAGCCGTGATCCGCTCGCCTCAAGGAACGCTCGCGTGAGCGTCGACTGGCGCTCGCACCGATTCGTGCAGGCTCTGTCGCCGGCGGCGGCGAGCCGTTTCATTCGCGGCCGGCCGATGCTGAGGCAACTGCTCGGGAACGGCGTCTGGCGCGTGGGCGACACCGTATTCCGCATGGGCCTCGGTCTTCTGGTGAGCGTCTTCGTCGCCCGCTACCTCCATCCGACCGGCTTCGGGCTCATCAGCTTCGCGGGCGCCATGGCGACCCTCGTTACCGCCATCGCGCAATTCGGGATGCAGACCGTGGTGGTGCGGGAGCTGATCCGGCGCCCGCAGGAACGGCCGGCCATCCTGGGCAGTGCTTTGGTGCTGCGCCTGCTGGCGGGCGCGGTTTCGATAGTGCTCGCGCTGGGCGGAACCTGGCTGCTGCGTCCCGGGGACTATCGGGCGCTCGAAGTCGTCTTCATCGTCTCCGCCGTCGCCCTGCCGCGGTCGTGGGACGTCGTCGACTACGACTATCAGGCTCGCATCCAGGCGCGGTCTGTCGTGATCGCACGCAACATAGGCTTCGTGGCGTTTGCGCTCCTCAGGGTGCTGCTGGTGCTGGTCAGTGCGCCGCTCGAAGCCTTCGCGCTCGCGATCACGGGCGAGCAGGTGCTCGCCACGATGCTCATGATTCGCCTGTGGCGCGTCGACGGTCTGACCGTCAAAGTGCGCTCGGCCACCCGCCGGGAGCTGCACGATCTGGTCGTGAACACCTGGCCGCTGGTGATCGCCGGGCTCTCCATGGTCGTGTACATGCGCATCGACCAGATCATGCTTGCCAGCATGATCGGCGATGCCGGTGTGGGGCTGTTCTCGGCCGCCGTCAAGATCTCGGAAGCTCTTTATTTCATTCCGGTGGCTGCGATCGCCACCGCGGCGCCCGTGTTCACCGCCGCTCATCAGCGATCACAGGCGGAATACGCGCGGCATATGCTCCGCGTCATGCGTATTCTGGTGTGGCTCGCGATCGCCGTCGCCGCGATCCTTGCATGCTTTTCCCACTTCATCATCCTGACGCTATACGGGCCCAGCTACGCGCCGGCCGCCGGCGTATTGTCCATCCACGCCTGGATTTACGTGCTGGTGAGCCTCAACTGCTGCGGCAACCAATGGCTCCTCGACAAGGGGTACTTTCACTGCAACATGTATCAGACGCTCGGCGGGGCGGTGATCAATATCGCCCTCAACCTGACCCTGATCCCCAGATTCGGCATCATCGGGGCGGCGATCGCGAGCTTCGCGGGGCAGTTTGCATCCGTGCTGCTGATGGCGGCGGTGCTCCCCAAGACCCGGCCGCTCTTCAGGCTTCAGCTCGCCTCATTCCTGCCCGTGGACGTGAGATGGCCCTTCACCCGGCTCAGCGGGTAGCCGGGCCTGCCGCGCCGATGACCGCCATGTCCGTGTCACGCAAACTCGTGCGCAACGGCTCTGCCGTATTCTTCCTGGCCGCAATCGTCCTGCTGATGATAGCGCGCTTCAACGCCGTCGATCCCGTCGTCCTGCCGTTCATGCAAAGGGCCGTGGATCCGTCGCTTTATGCTCACGATTTTTACATCAGGCACTCTGTCGTCGCGCATTCGTCCGTTCTCCTGGACTGGGCGAGGCTCACGCACGTCGATCTCAGCGCCCCGGCGTTGGTCGTCTTCGACTATCTGTTGTTTACCTTCATTTCGGGCTGGGCGGTCTGGCTCATTCTGCGGGACATCTTCAGGATCGACGATCGCTTGACCATACTGCTCCTGCTGACGCTGCTCGCATTTGCCGACGCCAAGCTCTTTGCGTACAACAAATCGTCCTGGATCGAAGAGCATCTGTTCTCCTTTGCGGCGGTCGCGATTTCATTGCGGTTCTGGGCGCTGTATTTCCTCGTCCGCGGAAACTTCGTGGCGTGCGGCGTGGTTGTCATGGCGATCATGGCCGTATCCGTCAAGGTGGGCTGGTTCATCTGGCTGGCAGCCGCGCTGGTCATGCTGATCGAGCGTCAGCGCCGGCTGCTGCCCTGGGGTCTGATGTTTGCCGCACTGGCATTGCCGGGCTGGACCTTCCTGACGTCATATGCCGGCACGCAGCCGCCGGGAACCGTCGGAGCGTTGTTCGACACGCTGCGCGGCTTGCATCCGCTGGAAGACAACCCGTTTAGCGCGCTGCTTCCGTCCTGGCTTTTGCTGACGTTCTCGCTGCCCTACGTATGGTGGCGACTGGGCCTCTGTTTGGCCCCTCCGGAGGCAGGGCGCGTCCGTGCCATCATCCTGTTGTCGGCCGCGGTCTTTCTGGGTGGCGGCCTTTATCTGACGGTCTTCTATCGGATCATGCCGCTACCGATGGTCATACTGCTGAGCCCGGCGCGGGCGATGGAGGTTTATTCGTTCCTGGCTTACGCCATTGCCATCGTGTCGGTGGTTACGGCCGAAAAAATCGATGGCATCACGAAAGCCGGCTTATTGGCCGCTCTTTGTCTTCTGAAAATAACGGGCGGTCACGAGATCTGGATTCTCGGCGCCATGGGCACGGCCCTGATGGCATGCGCCTGGCACCTGGCCGCAACGCGCTGGCGCGCGTTGCCGCGGCGCGTGGGTATGCTGGAATGCTCCCTGGCGCTGTCCCTGTTCTGCTTTCTCGCCGGCATCGTATTTGCGGGCAATCTGACCCACCAGCGTACGCAATATGTCTATCGCGGGCAATTTGGCTTCGTTCCTTCGGATATCGATCCGGGGATGTGGAAATTCCTGCGCGCGGACCGCCGCGTCGCCGCTGCCGGGCCGGTCGCCATCATCGCAAAATACCGCGGCGATGTGGCGGTGGAACCCAACTGGAATCTCTACTCCAGGCTGTCGGGCGTCTACGCCGATGCCTATTACCTCCCGGACCTTCCCCTGGTCGAGGAGCAGCAGCGCCGCAACGCAACGGTCGACTCCATTGTGGCCAGCATCAGGCAATCGCGTGCCGTATCCGGCGGTCTGCGCAGGCAGATGATGGGCTATCACGCAGCCGTTCTTGTCCCCGGTACCCTGTCCTGGGCATTCCCGGGCTGGCCGATATGCTCGCGGGGGAACGGCTGGGTGGAGCTGCTGCCCGACGAAGGCGTACCCGATGTCACTTCCTGCGAGCGATCGAATTGAGCTTGTGGGCTCCCGGAAAGCTCATGTCTTCAGGGATCAGCCCGCTTCGTTCGCCCCCGTGGAGCTGAGGTGGCTCTTCAGCCGCATCAGCAGGTAGTCGCTCCTCCCGCGCGCCAGGATCTCGGCGCATCGTGTGACGCGGTAGAAGGCCCTCAACGCCTGACCGCTCAGCCGGTACTTCCACGAGGTGCCGCGCTGTGCCGCTATCCTGCGATGCTCCTGGGGCACCGGGCTGCCGGGCCGGCCCGTCTTCTGTCCGGGGTTGGCGCGAAAACACCCGAGCGGGCGATCGGTGCGAAAGAACGCCCCCGGCCCGGCCGTGCTTATCATCCGCAACATCAGATCGTAGTCCATCGTGTAGTGGAGCTGGCTATCGAAGTCACCCAGTCGCTGATGAAGCGACCGGCGCCAGAACATCGCTTGCGCGTTGCAGAAGAATCCCTCCGTGACCAGGCGCCCGCGGGATGGGGCGAGCGCCGGCCAGCGCTCGAGGATCCGGTCCGTTACGTCGAGCGTGAGCCAATCGCCGTAGACGACGTCGATCTGCGGATAGGCCGCGAAAATGTGCGCGGCGTGATGCATGGCGCCCGGTAGATAGAGATCATCGCTATTGAGCCAGCCAACGATGTCGCCGCCTGCGTACGCGAAACCCTTGTTGAGGGCGTCACTCTGGCCCTCATCCCGCTCGCTGCGCCAGACGGCGATATGCGGTGAATACTTCTCGAGGATTTCGCGCGTGCCGTCGTCGGAGCCGCCATCCATCACAATGAGCTCGATCCCCTCATACTCCTGATTGAGCACCGAGTTGAGGCTCCTCTCGATGAAGGGAGCGTGCCGGAAGGACGGCATGACGATCGAGAATCGCAGCCCGGAGGTGGCACGGCGGGTCGCAGGCATCGGCGCCCGCACGAACTCTCGGATTGTTTCAGTGGTGAACATGATCCGCTCCATCTCAGCAGCGGATTGTGACGTGTCCATGACAGGGCCGGCACGTCGGCAGCCGCTAGCCGCCACGCGTCCTTTGCGCCCGTGCGGCGAACGGTCTGCCGAGCATGTCACCCGCCCGCCGCAGCAGCGCTCGGGAGCTGTGATGGCGCGCCAATTCGGAGTATTGCCACAAGCGCCGCGCCGGGTTGGCGAGAAAAGCGAAATCGGCGAGATCTTTGCGGTGCCGTCCCGAGAGACCCGCATCAACGAATTCGCTCACGCGCGAGTGCCAGGCTTCCTTGGTCGCGCTCCACCATTGCGCCAGCTCGGCCTGCCGGCGGTCGAGGTCGGCCGGCGCCTGCAGTTGACCGCGAACGAAGCGCAGCGCCTCCCGCCAGCTGCCGAACGTCGGGATCGGATGGTCGCCCAGGAGATTTCGGTAATAGTCCATGGTGGGCCGCCGCTCGAGCAGTGGGATGCAGCCCGCTTCGAGGGCCTCGTAGGCGCGCCAGGTCTCGAGCATGACGTTGCCCATGGGGCAGGGCACGAACTTCGATTGCAGCAGGACCTCCTGAAACTCCGTCCGCGGTATTCGCTGGCCTTGCGGCAGGACGTACGCCGGAGCCAGTTTGCCGAAGACCGACAGCATCTCGAAACGGCTCGCCACACGATTACCGCAGAAGGACCAGGCATAGCGGCGGGACGATTGCGGAACGATCGGCTGCGGCTGCGCTGCTACCCGGGGCAGGCCGAGCGGGAATTGCAGTATTCCGGGCTTCTGCAGACTCTTCGAAAAGTGGTTTCTGAGGACGAAGTCGAAATTCGAGTAGTAATCGTAGTCCTGGCCATACCATTCGTCGGACATATGGACCAAGCCGACTCCAGCCGCGGGCCGCGGCCGGCCCTGAAGATCCCGCAGGTGCTGCGGCAGCTCGCAGAGCGGGAAGATATTGGTGCTCACGACGTAGATCGTCCGGTCGGTCAGCGGAACCGGAAATCTGTCGGGAAAGACGTGCTCGATCTGAAAATCCGACAGCAGATATTCGAGCCATTCCCGCTCGGATAGGTTGCCGCACATCCAGACCAGACGCAGCGACGGCTTCTTGTTGTTCGAGGCATTGCTCATTTGAGCGTCGTAACCCTCGCTCCGGGGCTTTCTCGGATCATCTCACCAGCCGATCGTGACATCAGCGTGACAGACGGTCTTGTCTCACCGGCGGGGCGCAGCGGGTAGTCCCTGAACGATCTGCAATAGGGGTTTTGGCCGGTCGTAACGCAGATTTAACAGCGCTGAAAGCTGGCGGCGGGAACCTACACCCATCCATGAACGAGGTTTCCGCAATCGCCCTCGGCCGGCCGGCGGCCCCACTGGCCCGCTCCGCTACGCTGACGCCGGCGGCATTGGCCATTGGAGCAGTCGCCGCAACCCTCGCGCTCGCGGGGTTTCTGGCCATTCTCGCTACCGGGCACCTGGATGAGGATGCCTACATCCTTTTCACCTACAGCGGCAATCTGGCGGCTGGGCACGGGATCGTCTGGGACTGGGCGCATGGGCCTGCCGAAGGCGCGACGGACTTCCTCTGGATGGTGCTCCTCGCCGGACTCGAGCGGCTGGGAATGGACGTGGGAGCCGCGGCGGGACTCCTCAACGCGTCCGGAGTCGCGCTCAGCTATTTCGCGATCTCGCGGATCGCGCGTCTGCGCGATGCCTGGGAGCATGGTCTGCTGGCGGCAGCGCTGCTCATCTCGCATCTTACCGCCGGCGCGCTCGGGGGGTTTTCCGTCGATTTCTACTGCGGGATCTTCGCGCTGACGTGTCATCTCGCAGTAACCCGTCGGTACGCGCTGCTCGCGTTCGCACTGTTGACCCTGGGGCTCGTCCGGCCCGACGGGGTGATTCTCGCCGTCGGCATACTGGGTGCCGTGGTCATCTGCGACCGGGAGGGGGTGCGGCGCAGCGGATGGTATTTCCTGGCCGCAGGCGCGCTCGCCGCGGGCTATTTTCTCTGGCGCTGGTGGTATTTCGGGTTGCTCCTGCCGTTGCCGCTCATCGTCAAGGGGCACACTCTCTCGATACTCCTCGGCCTGCACTGGAACGTGCTGCCCCTGATTCCCCTGGGCGGTGTCCTCGCCCTGATCCTCTGGCGGCGGCGTGAAGCGGGACCGGAGGCGCTCATTGTCGCAGGCGGGCCCGTACTGCTTTTCGGCGCGCTGACTTTCGCCAATCAGCTGCAAGACCTGTCTTTCCGGTTCCAGGCACCGATGACCCTGGCCGTGCTGGCCCTCGGCTTCTGTGCTGGACGCAATCGCACCGGCTGGCTGTTGCTCGCGCTCATTCCGTCACTGGCTTTTGGCATACGCGCGATCGATAAAGAGGTGCACTATCTGGTGCAGCCCGACTACGTCAACTACTTCCCGCAGGCGCTGGCGCCGCTGCTGGGGAAGGACGGGCGCATCGCCATGACGGAGGCCGGCCGGTTCGGCTTCCGGCTCGATGCCGACAAGCTCGACATCGTGGGCCTGAACTCCCGGGTGATCGCGGTGACGGGCGATCGGCTGCAAGCGCTGGCGGCGTTCCAACCGGATCTCGTGTTCGTGCACTTCGTCTGGACACTCGATACTTCGCATCTCGATGCCCGCCGTGACTGGATCGAGCTGACGCGCGCGCAGTATCTCTCGCTGCCGGTGCTCGACACGCCGGCGAGCGCTTATCACACCGACCCGACGCACCTCGGCGCGATGGCCGCGCGGCAATTCATCGCGACGACCCGGGCCGGGTATTACATCTACGCCGTCCGTTATCGCAACGAGTTCTCGCATTTCTATTTCCTGCGGGCGCAGGGGCGGTTGCGGAAAGCCGCTTTCGAGGCGGCTCTGACCCGCAGCTTCCAGCCGGAAAGCATCAAGCCGCACTGCGCGTTCTCGGCCGGATTTCCCTGCCGTTGGCTCGCGGCGTCGACGGCAAGGTGACGCCGGTGACGCGGCTTCGAATCTACCTCCCGTATGCTTTGATCGCCGCATTCGCCGCCTGGTGCGCGCTCGCCTTCCAGGCCGATTTTGCGCAGCTTCCGCTGCGCGCGCTGTCTTCTTCGGGCGATGTCCTGTTGGCCGTTGCGGCGCTGTCACTCGTCAACTACACGCTGCGCATCGTTCGGTGGCGCGGCTATCTGACTCGACTCGGCTACCGCTTTCGTTTGCGGACGACCGCCGCTCTCTACGTTTCGGGATTCGCTTTTACCCTGGCTCCGGGCAAGCTGGGTGAGTTGGCTCGTGCACGCTACTACACCCCGCTCGGTGTTCCGCTCGTAACCGTCACCGGCGCATTCGTGGTCGAGCGTCTCATGGACCTGGTGGCGATCGCTACGATGGCCGCGCTCGCAATCTCGACATTCGGGCGCTACCGCCCGCTGCTCTGGCTGGCCGCGGCTCTGCTCGTCTGCGTTCTCGTCATGCTCGCGTGCTGGCCGCACATGGCGGCACGCCTCGACGGGGCACCGACGCTGCCCATTCCCCAGCGGCTCCGGGGTGCGCTGGCGGTCGTGAATCGGAGCTTGAGTCAAGCCGGGGAGCTTCTGCGGCCTGGAATGCTCGCCAGCAGTTTCCCTCTTTCGCTTGCCGCGTGGGCCGCCGAAGGGGCGGGTCTCGGAATTCTGCTCTCGCTCTTTCCGCAAACGCGTGTCGACCTCGGTCTCGCCGCCGGCATCTACGCTACGGCCGTGCTCGTCGGCGGCATCTCGTTCCTTCCCGGCGGCCTCGGCACCACGGAGGCGGTGATGACGGGACTGCTCGTGGCCAGAGGCCTGCGACTTCCCGATGCCATGCTCGCGACGCTGCTTTGCCGGCTGCTGACGCTGTGGTTCGCAGTCGTTCTCGGCTGGCTGGCGGTATTCGGCCTGCGCCGGCGCGCGGAGGCGGTACCCCGATGGCCGTGACCACAGAAACTTTGCGCGCTGATCGGCCTGGCGCGATCCTGCGGCTGCTGCGTCCGCACCAGTGGTCGAAGAACGTGCTGCTGGCGATACCCCTGCTGGCCTCGCATGGGGCCGGAGGCGCCGCGGCGCTGCCTCATGTGCTGTTTGGAATAGTCGCATTCTGCCTGTGCGCCTCCGCGGCGTACGTTCTCAACGATCTGCTCGACATCGAGTCGGATCGAGCTCACCCGCGCAAATGCAAGCGGCCGCTGGCCTCGGGCGAGGTCACCCCCCGAACGGCGATCATGCTGATCCCGGTGCTGCTGGGGTCGGCGGCGTCGATCGCCGCATGGCTGCCGCCGAGGTTCGGGATTCTGCTGGCGGGCTATTGTGCGCTGACCTGTCTCTACTCCTATTTGCTCAAGGGGCGAGTGCTGCTCGATGCGCTCTGTCTCGCCGGACTGTATACGCTGCGTGTCATCGCGGGCGCCGCGGCAGCGCAGGTGCTGCTGTCATTCTGGCTGCTCCTGTTCTCGGTGTTTCTCTTCCTCAGCCTGGCGTTCGTCAAGCGGTATGCGGAGCTCGATGCGCTGCGGCGCGCGGGCCGGTTGAAGGCCGCGGGACGCGGCTACTGTGTCGATGACCTGCCGGTGCTGCAGAGCCTCGGCATCGGCGCGGGATACCTCAGCGTGATGGTGCTGGCGCTTTACATCAACTCGCCGGATATCGCGCAGCTCTATCATCGCCCGAAGTACATCTGGACGCTGTGCGTGCTGATGCTCTATTGGATCAGCCGCGTCTGGATGAAGTCGCACAGGGGCACCATGAACGAGGACCCGGTGGTTTATGCACTCAAGGACCCGGTCAGCCTGTGCGTCGGCGTGCTCGCCGCGCTGACTGTGTCCCTTGCGATCTGAGGTCTTCATGACGCCCGTGTCCTCGTGGGGCAATACCCTGCGGGCGGAGCACGCGCTCATCGATATCGACAGTCGGTTCGATCCGTTCCCGACCGTGCCGGAAGCCATTCCCGTTCTGCCCTTCGGCAACGGCCGCAGCTACGGCGACTGTTGCCTGAACCCTGGCGGGGCGCTGGTGCGCATGCGGCGGCTGGATCGCTTCATCCGCTTCGACCGCGGGCGTGGCATTCTGGAGTGCGAGGCGGGCGTCCTCCTGGAGGACATTCTTCGGCTCACCGTGCCAGCCGGTTGGTTTCTGCACGTGACGCCAGGTACCAGCAACGTGACGGTCGGCGGCGCAATCGCCAACGACGTGCACGGGAAGAATCATCACCGGGCGGGGACGTTCGGATGCCACGTACGGCGCCTTACGCTCCTGCGGTCGGATCGCGGCCGGCTCGAATGCTCCGCCACAAGGAACGCCGATCTCTTTTCGGCCACCATCGGCGGGCTCGGCCTCACCGGGCTTATCCTCTGCGCCGAGATTGCCCTGCGCCCCATCCCGGGCCGTTGGCTGGACGTGGAGACCGTCCCCTTCCGCGGTGTCGACGAGTTCCTGCAGCTCTCGGCGGAGTCTGATCGGACTCACGAGTACACCGTGGCGTGGGTCGACTGCGGCGCCGGCGGCCGCCGGCTCGGCCGCGGAATCCTTCAACGTGCGAATCACGCGCCCTGGGGGTCGCGGCACGCGCGGCCGCCAGGGCGCCGGCGCAAGTTGCTCGAGATTCCTTTCGTGCCGCCGGTTTCCGCGGTCAACCCGTCTACGGCGCGGGCCTTCAGCGTCCTCTACTATCATCGGCAGCGTGTGCGCGCCGGCCGGCGGATATTGCCGTATGAGTCGTTTTTCTATCCTCTCGACGGTCTCGGTTCCTGGAACCGGCTCTATGGCCCCAACGGATTCCATCAATACCAGTGTGTGCTCCCGGGTTCCGCCGCCCGCGATTCCCTGCAGGCGCTCCTCGAGGAAATCTCCCGCTCGCGAGTGGGGACTTTCCTCTCCGTGTTGAAGGGATTCGGCGAGCGTCAATCGCCCGGGCTGCTTTCCTTCCCGCAGCCGGGCGTGACACTGGCGGTGGACTTCCCCGCCTCGCCGGTGAAGACGGCCACCCTGCTCGCGCGGTGCGATGGCATCGTCGCCGCCGCCGGAGGCCGCCTCTATCCGGCGAAGGATGCGCGCATGCCCAGTGCCCTTTACCGGGCCGGGTATCCGCGCTGGCGGGAATTTGCGGCCTTCATCGATGCGCGCTGCTCCTCAGCCTTCTGGCGGCGTGTGACGGAACCCGCATGAGCGGCACTCTCGTCATCGGCGCCACATCCGCCATTGCGGAGGCAACCGCGCGGATGCTTGCGGAGCGCGGGGCATCGCTTTACCTCGTCGGTCGCAATGCGGCGCGGCTGGAGGCGATCGCCGCCGACCTGAAGGTTCGGGGCGCGCCATGTGTCGGCACGGAGGCAATGGACCTCAATGCGTTCGCGCTCCACGGCCCCATGATCGAGCACGCTTTTGCCGCGCTGGGCCGGGTGGATTCCGTCCTGATCGCCCACGGAACGCTGAGCGACCAGAAGGCATGCGAGGCCGCGGTCGCCCGCGCTCTCGAGGAAATCACGACCAATGCGCTCTCCGTGGTGTCACTCCTCACGCTGCTCGCCAACCGTCTCCAGGCCGAGCGGCGTGGGACGATCGTAGTCATTTCGTCCGTCGCGGGGGATCGCGGGCGTGCCAGCAATTACGTCTACGGCAGCGCCAAGGCGCTGGTGACAGCCTTCTGTTCGGGACTCCGCCAACGTCTCTCGAGCGCCGGCGTCCGTGTCATCACGGTCAAGCCGGGATTCGTCGATACGCCGATGACCCGTGGTTTCCGCAAGGGCCGGCTTTGGGCGAAACCCGCAGCCATTGCCCGCGGCATCGTGCGCGCCATGGAGCGCGGCCAGGGTACGGTGTACCTCCCGCTGTTTTGGCGGCCTCTCATGCTGACGATACGGCTGATTCCGGAGCGGCTCTTCGTGCGCATGCGCCTCTAGGTGCGAGCCGGCGAACCGTCACGAAGCCGTCACGCGCACTCGCTAGCCTCGACACCCCTCTCACAGAACGGCACAAACATGCCAGGTTGGCACGAGCTCGCCTCCTACGACCCCTGGTGGGCGTTCCTTGCCGGTACGCTGACGGCGGTAACCTTTTGGGGAGTCGGCAGAGTCGTCGGCGGGAAGCGGGTGCGATCCCTGCCGGACTTCGTGCGCCGCCCGGCGGAGCTGATTGCCGGTGTTCTCGTGGTCAGCCTCATCGTTCAGGCATTTGCGCTGGCGGGGTATTCCAAAGCGCCCGTGATGGGGGCGCTGTGGTACCTGGGTCTGCTGCTCGCGACGTTATCGCTCGCTGCACCGCTCTTCGCGCGAGCGGGGCTGCGGCCTCGAGCCTTCCGCCTGGCTGCCGGGACCGGCTGGTGGTGGATCCCCGTGGCTTTGCTCTGCATCGC
>Ga0335075_10002034_pt1 | contig 32881 bp, 29 predicted proteins | sample Lox_Sample_24_FD_206723 | JGI IMG/M metagenome (GOLD analysis project Ga0335075, IMG submission 206723) | Soil microbial communities from Loxahatchee National Wildlife Refuge, Florida, United States - Lox_Sample_2.4 | ecosystem: Environmental > Terrestrial > Soil > Wetlands | place: USA...
CAACTGGTGTTCACGTGGCTCAAGGGCCTGCTGATCCTGGTGATCGCCGGCTTCTGCTTTGCCGCAAGCGTGGGACACTGGAGCAACTTTGGCACGGTGTTCACCGGAGCGACGGGCGGCTTCGGCGGATTCATGGTTGCGTTAATCGCGGCGCTGTGGGCCTACGACGGATGGAACGACCTGACGATGGTGTCGGGAGAAGTGCAGAATCCGCAGCGCAGCCTGCCGATTGCGCTGATCGCGGGGCTGGGCATTGTCGGCGTGCTATACATGGCGACGAATGCGGCCATCCAATACATTCTGCCGGCGGCAACGATTGCTGCGGAGCCAAGGCCGGCAGTCGCGGCGCTACAGGTAGTGACTGGGCCGTGGGGCGCTGCGCTGGTTTCGGCGGTAATGGCGCTAAGCATATTTGTAACTCTCAACGGCACAATCATGTCGGGCGCGCGGGTGCCGTTTGCAGCGGCGCAGGATGGGCTGTTCTTCCGGCGCATGGCGGACATTCATCCGAAGTTCCAGAGCCCGTCGACTTCGCTGATTGTGCAGGCTCTGCTCACGACGGCGCTGTTGCTGGCCGTGGGGCGCTTTCAGCAGCTCTTCGAGCTGGCGATTTTTGCCGAGTGGCTTTTCTACATGATCACAGCGACGACAATCTTCTATTACCGGCGGCGGATGCCGAAGGCGACGACGTATCGGGTGTGGGGATATCCAGTCGTACCGGCGCTATTCGTGGTCGCGGCGTCCGTGCTGCTCTATTACTCCTATGCGGAGAACCTAAAAAACTCACTGCTGGGAACTGCGGTCATTCTGCTGGGGATTCCGCTGCACTTCTTTTGGAGACCGCGTCAGCGCGATACCGCCTCATAGACGATGCGGGCGGCGGCGAGATCTTCGGTGGCGATGCCCAGTCCCTTGTAGACGACCCGGCGGTTGGATGGTGGCGGCGGCATCATTCCCGCGAGAATTTCTCCCAGCTCGGCGTAGATCGGCGTGCCCGTGTCGATGATGTCGCCGGATTCGCGTAGCGCGGCTTCGCGGGATTCGACGATGATGCTGGCGTTCATGGCCTCGTCGTCGACCTCGCGCTTGCCGGCTCCTATGGTAGCGATTGCGGCGACGAAAGCCGTGGGGGAGACATCGTTGCCGTGGATGAGCGGCGCGGATACGTTGGAGACGCCGACGACGAGGTCGGCTCCGCGGACGGCGTATTCCAAAGGCAGAGGTGCGGCGCCGGTTTCATAGGCGAAGGCCTCGGCATGCGCCGGATTGCGGCTCCAGACGCGGACTTCGCGGATCTCGCGCACAAAATGGAGCGCCTTGAGGTGTGCGCGGGCCTGCACTCCTGATCCGAGGATGGCGATGGTCAGGGGCTTGTCGGGAGTGAAGAGGCGGACGGCGATGGCGGTGACGGCGGCGGTGCGCATTTCGGTGATGAGGCGGCCGTCGATAGTGGCGAGCGGCTCTCCGGTCTTTGCGCTGAAGAGCTGGATGACGGCCTGGTGCGTTGGCAGCGCCGTGTTGTTTTCGAAGACGGTGACGAGCTTGACGGCCATGAGGTCCGCACCGACGGCGGGCATGATTCCGAAGAGGCCGTGGTGCCAGGGCGCGGGAAGCACGCTGCGGACGGGTTGAGCGATTTCTCCCGTTGAGAAGCGGATGAGAGCGCTCTCCAGGGCGGGAATGAGCGCTTCGTAAGTGAGATGGCGGCGGACCTGGGCTTCATCGAGAATGAGCATGCGGGATCAATCATAGATGGCGATCGTTGATCCCGGGATTCTGCTATTCGTTGCGCAGCACCTGGATGGGATCGATACGCGCAGCGCGGCGTGCAGGCAGAACGGCGGCCAGAGTTGCGGCGCCGACGAGCAGCGCGAGGCTGCCGGCAATCGCGATGGGATCGACAGGCTGCGTCTGGTAGAGGAGATTGCGCACCCAACGTGCCGCGATGAAGGCGAGAACCAGTCTGCGGCAGCTCCGGTGAGGACAGGCCAGGCTGCCTGCCGGAGAACGAGCGCGGTCAGACGCGATTTGTCTGAACCGAGCGCGATGCGGATTCCGAATTCCTGCTGGCGGAGGGAGACGGAATAGGCGAGCACTCCGTAAACGCCGAGCAGTGCGAGCAGCAGAGCGGCCGCACCGAAGCTCGACAGCAGCATCGTCTGTAAGCGGTCGGCGGAGAGCGAGTCGGATATCTGGTCGTCGAGAGACTTCATCGTTGGGATTGCGACCTGCGGATCGATGTTCCACACGACGCGGCGGATCTCCGGCATGATGGCACTGCTTGCCTGAGAGCTGCGCACTAGGAAGGAAACTCCCCACGGCGGGTTGTCCCAGTAGGGGAGGTAAACCATGGCGGCGACATCTTTCAGGCCATTCATGCGTGCATCGGCAACCACTCCGACGATGGTTTTGAGGGTGTCGTCACCCCCGAAGCCTCGGATCTTGTGGCCGATTGGATTCTCGCCGGGAAATGCGACCCGGGCTGTCTGCTCGGAGATGAGCACCTGATTGGGGCTGGAGCGGTCAGCGACGGAGATGTTTCGTCCATCGAGGAGCGCAATGCGCATCGTCGGCAGGTATCCGGGACTGACCCAGCGCACATTGATCTTGGGCTGCTGGCCGGGCGGCAGAGGATGATCGACACGGTCCAGACCGTCGATCCATGTCTGGCCGGTGAGCGGCAGGGCGCTGGTCATAGCGACGGACTCGACGCCGGGTAGTTGTCCAAGGGCTGCGAGCGCGCGATCGATGAAGGCGGTTTTAGCCACTTTGGAGTTAGGCTGCGAATCTCCATATTGCGGCGAGTAGAGGTCGACCTGAGCGACCGTTACGTGGCTGGAATCGAAACCGCGGTTCTGGCGGAGCACCTGGGAGAAGCTGCGCAGCACGAGTCCGGTGACGATGAGCAGCACGACTGTGCAGGCGACCTCGACAGCGACGAGAAGGCTGCGCGTCGTACTTCCCTGCCGGGTGTTGGCGACGCGGGAGGGATTCGACTGTAGCGCCGCCTGCGGATTGACGCGGAGGGAACGCAGCGCGGGCAGCACGCCGAAGAGCACCGCAGTGAAGATAGACAGTGCCACGGCAAAGAGCAGCACCGGAAGGTTCACGCTTACGTCGCCGAGGCGCGGGATGTTCGCCGGGGCAGCGGCGACCAGCAAGCGCACACCCAGAAATGCGAGCGCGATGCCGGCGACGCCTCCGATCGCAGCGAGGACGAAGCTTTCGGTGAGGCGGGTGATGACGAGTTGCGAACGGCTGGCGCCGAGGGCGGCGCGGACGGCGGTCTCGCGTTCGGTAGCAACGGCGCGGGCAAGCTGGAGGTTGGCGAGATTGACACAGGCGATCAGCAGGACGGCTCCAACGGCTGCGAAGAGAAGCCATAGCGCCTTGCTGATGGAGGAGGTCACGTCTTCAAGAAACGGCTGAAGGTAGATACCGATGTGGATCGGCATGTGGGTCGCGAGAGCGTGGGCTTTCTGCAGGCCGTCGAGTTCAGCGCGTGCCTGGTTCATCGTGACACCGGGACGAAGGCGGCCGATTACGGAGAAGTTGTAATCGAAGATGTCGCTGGTGAGCGCGCCGGGATAAGGGATTAGCGGATAGAAAATGGTATTGGCTCTCACGGCCTGTCCGCTGCTTACGCTTGACGGCATGTTGGGAGCCGGGGCGACGTCAGGAAAGCCGAAGCCGCGGGGGAGGATACCGATCACGGTGTTCGCTTCGCCGCCCATGCGGAGTGTTTTGCCGATTACGTTGGGGTTTCCATTGAACAACTCCTGCCAGCCATTCCAGGAGAGCACGATGACATTGTTGCGACCCTTGGTCGCTTCGTCCGGGGTGAAGTCACGACCAAGGATGGGTTGAACACCCAGGACGTGAAAGAAATTCGGCGAGACCGCAACCGCTCCGATAATGTTCGGGTGATCTCCGTTGGTCGACACGCTGACGCCGTGGTTTTCGAAGACAGTGGCGTCCGCGAGGGTCTTCGAGTCTTTTTTCAGGCGCAGGTAGTGCAGGTAATTGAAGGGGAGGGCGGGATACTGATCGCGCATCTCATCGACGACTTCGCGCATAACCACGAGCCTGCCGGGATCGCGATAGGCAAAGGGCTTTAGGAGGACGGTGTTCACTACGCTGAAGACAGAGGCGACCGCACCGATGCCGAGGGCGAGGGTGAGGATGGCGGTCAGCGCGAAGCCAGGTGATTTGCGCAACTGGCGGATGCTGAAACGGATGTCGTGAAAACGCGGGACCAAGCGCGGAACGTACGCGGCCATGGGCAGACCTCGCCATGGAGGGAGCATGCGGAAGTCCAATTCGCCTGTCTGATCATCTGACGAGAAGCAAAAGAGATAGTGGCGATGGTAGGATTTCGCCAAGGGGGCAGGTGTCCGGAGATGGTGTGACCCGTTCGCTGGCGGACAGGCGATGGATCGCGGTTGGTCGGTGCCGGTACCGTCCATCCGTTGCCCTAGATGTAGCATCTCACTAGGCGCAAGCCAGGGAGTTAGGCCAAATGCAACGTGCCTTGTCAACCGGTTTTGTTGTGCTGGTGGTCGCGTGGCTGACCGCTTCGTGGGTGCCCATTTCTGCCGCTTCCGGCGCGGCAAGACTGCCGGTCGTTGCGGTTCCGGGCACGGGATTATCGCCGGGACAGCAAAACAACGATCCACTCAACCAGGCGGAGTCGGATCAGATCGCAGAGCTGCGCGATCAGCCGGTCCCGCGCATCAAGCTGTACCAGAAATTTATTGAGCAGCGGATTTCTGCGATCAAGGATCTGGGCCCCAATCCCAAGGCTGCGGATCGCAAGGCTGAGTTGCGTGCGCGCTTCGAGGAGTTCACCCGGCTGTCAGACGAGTTGCAGGACAATCTCGATACCTTCGACGCGGCCCACGCGGACATTCGCAAGGCCCTGAAGGACCTGGTGCCCGCCAGCGCCAAGTGGCCCGAGATTCTGAAACAGGCGGCGCCTGATCCCGAGTATGACTTCTCCCGGAAGACCGCACTCGACGCCGCCCAGAGCACGAGCGAGCAGGCGAAGGAGTTACTCGAGAGCCAGACGAAATACTTCGCCGAGCATAAGGACGAAGCGGGCAAGAACGGGACGGGACCGAGCTAAGCTGAGGGTTCAGGGTTCAAAGAAAAATACATCCGGTGTTCCGCCCTCCTCACCAGCCCTTTTGTCCAAGATGATCCTGCTGCCCTGAGGCTACATCGCCGGCGGTTCGGGCTGTAATCTAAGGCAGTGAATCCCGAGATCGTTCGATGGTTCGAGGAGGAGTACCGGGCGTTGCGTCCGCGGGCTCCGATGCCTCTTTTTGAAGTGCGGTTCTACCATTTCACCAGCCTGAACACGACGATCCGGCTGCGCGAAGGACGGATCAGGGTGCACCTGTCGGACCTGCTCGAAGGCGCGCCGGAGGCGGTGCTGCGGGCGATCGCGCATATTCTGATCGCCAAACTTTATCGGAAGCCGGTGAGCGCGGCCGAATCGCTCCGCTATCGGCGGTTCACTTCAAGCAAGGCGGTTGTGCGGCAGAGCGAGCGCATCCGGCAGACGCGGGGGCGGAAGCGCATTTCAACATCGAAGGGCGAACATTACGATCTCGATGAGGTCTTCGAGGCGCTGAACACGCGGTTCTTCTATGGGCTGATGGGGCGTCCGCAGCTTACGTGGAGCGGGCACACGGCAAGGCGGCTGCTGGGGCATTACGACGCCGCGCACAACACGATCATGGTGAGTCGCGTCTTCGACCGGCGGAACACGCCGCGGTATGCCATCGAGTACCTGATGTATCACGAGATGTTACATCTGAAGCATCCGGTCAAAGCAAAGAACGGGCGGCGCTGCGTGCACTCGCGCGAGTTTCAGGCCGAGGAGAGGCTGTTTCCGGAGTTGGAACAGGCGAAGGCGTATTTGAAGACGCTTTGACGGAAGCCCAGGTTCCATAATCGAAACCCGGGGCAGCCAGGATCGCGACTCTATCGCGAATCAGCTGAGACTGGCGCGGGAGCGCGTGCTCCGAGCGCCTGGAAGACGGAGCGACGCCGCGCCCAGGCGATCAATGCGATTCCTGCAACAATCGACCCGAGGCTGGCTACCTGGGCGTTGCTCATGCCCCAGTAGATCTTCGGGTTGATACGGATGAACTCGACGAGAAAGCGCGCGAGCCCGCTAAGTGCGAGGTATTCGCCCGTCAGCTGGCCGATAGGGCGGGGACGCTCGGGAGAGCCGCGCCGCCAGAGAATCCACGCGATCAGCAGGGCGACGAAGAGCTCGTAGATGGGCGTGGGATGCACGCGCACTCCGGGCGGGGTGGGAACGAGGCCGTGGGGAAAGCCCACGCCCCAGGGGAGTTTTGTCGGGATGCCGTAGTCGCCATCGCCGGAGGTGAAACAGCCGAGGCGGCCTACCCCGTAGCCAACCGCCGCTGCAGCGGTCGAGAGATCGAGCATAGCGAGGCGTCCAATGCCATAGCCACGTCCCTGCCAGACAAGGGCGAGGATGCCGGCGACAAGGCCGCCGAACCAGGCAAATCCGGCGCGATCGAAGAGCGATGCGAAGGGATGCTGCATCAGCGCCTGCGGGTCTTCAAGCACATGCCAGAGTTTGGCGCCGATGACGCCGGCCACGGTGGATATTGCAACGATTCCGATGGCATCGGCGTCTATCCGCCAGCGGCGAAAATTCTGATGAAGGACCCATCCGGCGCAGACAGCGGCCAGCCAGAGCATAATGCCGAAGGTGCCGATGTCGCCACCGACGGGAATGGCCCGTCCGAAGAGATGGAGGGTGAACAAGACAGGGATATGAATGTACGGATACATGCGGAAGCTACTGCTTCAAGTATAGCTTCCACAAAGGGTTTTGGAGATATCCTAGAGCCTGTGAATCACGCCGACATTCATAAGGACTTTCCGGTTCTGTTCAGCGACCAGCAGATCGCCGAACGTACCGCCGAGATTGGCCGCCAGATCGATCAGGACTACGCAGGCAAGAGCGTGGTTCTGGTTGGAGTGCTGAAGGGTGCGGCGATATTTCTCGCCGATCTGTCTCGCTGCATCACCATCGACTGCACGTTCGACTTCGTAGCGGTATCGAGCTACGGCAAAGGGCAACGGACCAGCGGCGCGGTAAAGATGATCAAGGATCTCGATCAGCCGATCGAGAACAAGCACATCATCATCGTCGAAGACATTCTCGATACCGGGCTGACGCTGTGCTTCCTGCGCAGCCTGTTCGAGCAGCACAAGCCGGCATCGATGCGCATAGCGGCTCTGCTCGACAAGCCGTCGCGACGCCTGGAGAAGATCGAAGCGGACTATGTGGGTTTCAAAATCCCCAACCATTTTGTGATCGGGTACGGCATGGACTATGCTGAGCGCTTCCGCAATGTCCCGGATATCCGGCTGATGCCGCCCGACTATCCCGAACTGCATTGACGCTCGGCGAAAGGAGTACCAGCAATGACTCTCACCGCACTTGAAGAGATCGACGAAAACGTAAGCACATTTGACGCTGCCGCATTTGCAAGGCAGGCCCTGGCCGGCCCCCAGGCCCTGGCAGCCGTTATCGACCACACGCTGCTGAAGCCGGAGGCTACGCGCGAACAGGTACTGAAGCTGTGCGCCGAGGCGGCCGAACATCGCTTCGCCTGCGCCATGGTGAATCCGGTATGGGTGCCGACGGCGTACGCGGCGCTGGCGGGCACGGGTGTGCCGGTGGGCGTGGTGGTGGGATTCCCGCTGGGCGCCAATCTTAGCTCGACCAAGCGCGAAGAGGCTGCGGCTCTGGTGCGGCTGGGCGCACGCGAGCTGGACATGGTGCTGAACATCGGCATGCTGAAGTCAGGCGAGAATGGGCTGGTGCAGAATGACATTCGCGGGGTGGCGCAGATCGTACACGAGGCGGGAGCAATCTTGAAAGTAATACTTGAAACATCGTTGCTAAGTCTCGAAGAAAAGCTGCGTGCATCTGAGCTCGCATGCCTGGCCGGAACGGATTTCCTGAAGACCAGCACCGGCTTTTCGACGGGCGGCGCCACGGCGGCGGATGTGGCCCTGCTGCGCGGTGTTGCCGGCGGACGCTGCGGTGTGAAGGCTTCCGGAGGTATCCGCACCCTGGAGGACGCGCGCGCCATGCTGGAGGCGGGGGCCAACCGCATCGGGGCAAGCGCCAGCGTAGCCATCGTTCAGGCCCTGGACGCTGCCTGACCCTGACAAATCCGATTCCTCGGGTACACGCGGGGTACACTGGACGCGCTATCATGGCTCGTTATCAGGGGCTCGTCCGCGCACTTCCCTGCCCGCCCTGTGCCGGAATCGATAGAAAACGCAAGCGCGGCAGACCATAAGCCGGGAGAGTTAGCCGGGAGAGTTGTGAGCGAAGAAAAGACGCAAAGCACTGCCGCCCCCGAGGGCTTTGAAGGCGACTATCGCCCCAGCACGGCTGCGCCTGCGGAGACCCAGATCCGCATCGAGCCGCTGTCGACCGAGTTCCTCATCCGACTGGCTGACGCGCTCAATACGACGCTCGATCTGCAGACATTGCTGAAGCGCACTGCGGACCTGGTCAGGGTGGTGATCGACTATCGCATTTTTGCCATCCTGCTGGTTAACGACCGCACCCGCGACCTGAGAATGCGCTTCCAGATCGGGCATAGCCCCGAGGCCGAGCGAATGCGCATCAAGATGGGACACGGCATCGTGGGCCAGGTGGCGCAGGAGCGTCACGCGATTATGGTCAACGACGTCACCCGGGCGGAGAATTACATCAACGTCAATCCAGGCGTGCGGTCGGAACTGGCGGTTCCGCTGATTGTGAAGAACCGTGTGATTGGCGTGATCGATATCCAGTCGGAGCAGCCCGACTACTTCTCGCCGGAGCACATGCGGCTGCTGCAACTGACCGCGTCGCGCATCGGGCAGGCAATTGAAAATGCGCGGCTGTATTCGCGCGTGGCGCGGCAGGCGCAGACCCTCGAGGTGCTGAACGAGATCAGCCGCGAGCTAACGTCGATTCTGGATGTGGACGCCCTGCTGGAGCGGGTGGGACAACTGCTGCGCAGAATCATCGACTTCCAGATGTTCTCGGTCTGGCTTTTGAATGAAAATGAGGAGGTACTGGAGAATAGATACGCTGTCCGATTTGGCCAGCGCTTCTATCCGGGCGAGAATATTCCCTTACATCGCGGCCTGGTGGGTGTGGCGATGGACGAACGCCGACTGGTGCATGTGCCCGATGTACGCAAGGATCCGCGGTACTACATGTTTAATCCCGAAGCTCGGTCGGAGATGGCCGTCCCGCTGATCTACAAGGGCAAAGTCATCGGGGTGCTCGACGTAGAGCACACGCGCACCAACTATTTCAACGAAGACCACGAGCGCGCAATGACGACGCTGTCAGCGCAGATTGCTATTTCCATCGAAAACGCGCAGCTTTACCAGCGCGTGGCGCACCAGGAGCAGCGGCTGGAGCGGGACCTGGCTATGGCGCGCGAGGTGCAACTGCGCCTTCTGCCCCCGGTGAAGCCGCAGCACAAGCACGCGGAGTTCTCCACGCGCTTCATTCCGGCGCGCACCATCGGCGGTGACATCTACGACTTCGTGCGGTATGACGCGAACCGCAGTTCCGTGGTGCTGGGCGATGTGAGCGGGAAGGCTACCGCCGCGGCCCTGTACGCAGCGCTGGTGAGCGGCATCATGCGATCGGCGGCGAGCCGGCTGCTGTCGCCGTCGGAGCTGTTGGAATCGCTGAATGATTCTCTGCAGGAGCGCAAGGTCGACTCGCAATATGTGGTGATGCTTTATTCGCTTTGGAACGATGAGAATCGCACACTGCAGATCGCCAACGCCGGGGCCACGCAGCCGCTTTTCTGCCGCAATGGCGAGGTGGATACGGTGCACGCCGAGGGATTTCCGCTGGGTATGTTCCCCAATGTGAAGTATGAGGAGTTCAGCATCTCGACACAGCCGGGCGACTCGCTGATTTTCTTCAGCGACGGCATCACCGACGCCCAGAACGCGGCCGACGAGATGTTCGGAGACGAGCGGCTGAAGGCAATTGTCAAAAAGAACGCCCAGAAGTCAGCGTCGAAGATCGCCGATGCGATTCTGTCAGAGGTAGCGCGGTTTCAGGGAGAACGCGAGCGCTTCGACGACGAGACGGTCGTGGTGCTGAAGGTGCTTTAAGGCGTTTTGGTAAATCACGTGGCGTTGCTTAAGATTGTGCAGGACCGTCGTTCCCTGCTGGTCGCGTCGGCTTGATGGCAACGCCTCCGACTATACCGTTTCCCAAAACACTTTACGATAGAAGCACTAACCTCTCGGAGTCTGTCTTGACCGAAGTCGCAACCGAACGCATTATCGAGCCGGCCCGCAATATTGCCGGCAGCCTGCGCCTGCCCGGCGACAAAAGCATCTCGCACCGCTACGCCCTGTTGGGCGGACTGGCGCATGGAACGACGCGGCTGACAAATTTTTCGTCCGGCGCGGACTGCGCCAGCAGCGTGGCCTGCGTTGCGGCCATGGGCGCGGGCGTGAAACGCGCGGCGGACGGCGCGATTGAGATTACCGGCACAGATGGACATTTTCATCACAGTGATGCGCCGCTCGACTGCGGCAATTCCGGCTCAACGATGCGCATGCTGGCAGGGCTGCTGGCGCCACAGAGGTTGGCTTACACGCTGGTCGGCGATGCATCCCTCAGCCGCCGGCCCATGGAGCGGGTGCGCAAACCGCTCGCGCAGATGGGCGCTGATATCCACCTCACCGATGGCCACGCGCCGGTGACGATTCGCGGCAGCAAGCTGCATGCCATCGACTACACCACTCCGGTGCCGAGCGCGCAGGTGAAGAGCGCGGTGCTGTTCGCGGGACTGCAGGCTTCTGGAACCACAACGGTGCGCGAAGCGGTGCGGACGCGGGACCACAGCGAATTGGCGCTGCGCGCCTTCGGAGCGAATGTTGAGCGGACGCTCGATTCGGTTTCAATTGCGGGTGGTCAGAAGTTGCAGGGCATCGAAGCAGTGGTTCCGGGCGATATGTCGTCGGCAGCGTTTTTTCTATGCGCCGCGGCGCTGTTTCCGGGGTCGAACCTGATCTTCGACGACCTTGGGTTGAATCCCACGCGGGCTACGCTGCTTGATGTTCTTACAGCATTGGGAGCTCACATCGGCGTGTTGAACCTCGAAGAGAAACACGGTGAGCTGGTGGGGACGGTGCAGGTGAATGCGCCGCAAGACGGCATGGGCGGGACGACTGTCTCAGGTGCACTGGCGGCGCAGCTCATCGACGAATTGCCGGTGCTGGCGGCGATTGCGCCGTATACGAAGCACGGCATCCGCATCCGCGATGCAAAGGAGCTGCGGGTGAAGGAGTCCGACCGCATCGCGCTGGTGGCGCGTAATCTGCGGGCGATGGGCGCTGAGGTGGAAGAGTTCGACGATGGCCTCGACGTGCCGGGAGGACAAACCCTGCACGCGGCGGAGATCGACTCGGGCGGCGATCACCGTATCGCGATGGCCTTCTCGGTGGCAGCGCTCAGGGCGCGTGGTCACACAGTGATTCGCGGCGCAGAGTCGGCGGCGATTTCGTTTCCGGAGTTTTTCGATCTGCTGGATCGGGTGGCGGAGCGGTAGAGGCAGCGCTAAGTGTCCCTAGTGAACCACGCCCAGATCGTCGGCCGGCCAGTAAACGAAGGCCGCTTTACCATAGATCAGATTTCGATCGACCGGGCCGAAGTCGCGGCTGTCGCTGGAGATGGAGCGGTGGTCGCCCATGACGAAATATTCATTCCGGGGAATGACGATCTCGGGCATCGAGCGACTGTCGCGATAGGCCTTCGGTACGTAGTCCTCGTCGACGCGCTCGCCGTTCACGTAGACACGGCCGTTCTCAATACGGAGCGAGTCCCCGGGCAGCGCGATCACGCGCTTGATGTAGCTCTTTTCAGGGTCGCGCGGGTAGTGGAAGACGACGATGTCTCCCCGGGAGATTTTTTCGAAGCGGTAGACAAATTTGTTGATGAAGAGGCGGTCCTGATCGCGCAGCTGCGGCAGCATCGACGTGCCTTCGACACGCACCGGCTGATAGAGAAAGGTGATAATCATGAACGAGGCTGCGACCGAGATGAGTACGTCGCGTACCCACAAGCGCAGATGAAAGTTTGGCTCAGCCGGTTTAACGTTTTCTGGCTGGGTGGATGCTTGTGGCGTAGATTCGTTCATGCTTTACGCTGATTCACTTCTCTTTTCTATTTTACTGGCATCCCAGCGTTCCCGGCGGACAAAGAATGCGCTGATTCCTTCCCGGTTTCGCCATCGGCTGCTGTTGCTGGCCGGTGGGGACATATCCTGCGACCTCGGGACCGGTCAGATTCGACTCCTGCAGCATGAGCGGCCGCTGAAAGATCATCTCGATGGTGTCGCCTTCGGGCAGCACGACATCGTTTCCGCGAGTGAACAGTGTATATAGGATACCGCCGAGCGCGCCCGCGGCCGCTCCATAGCCAACAGCCGCACCGCCGTGGTCGGAGTCGATTCCGGCCAGACCGCCGATGCCCGCGCCCGCGACGGTTGTTTTGGCGATAGTGGCGGCATCTTTGCCTTTGCTGCCCGGCTGCTCGATGGTGCCTTCACTATCCTTCTTCACCGTCGGCCCATTGGAGCCAGGCAGGCTGTCGACCGCGCCGGGAATGCTGACCACCGAGCCGTTGGGGAAGATCAGCGTGGTGAAGTGCATGGTCACCTGCGCCCGCCCCTTCACGCGCCCGGGACGCACCACGCGGTCGATGACTCCCTGAACATAAACGCCGGAGGGTATGACGACGTGGCCGCCCGAAACCACCGGGAAGGTCGAGGAGAGATAGACTCCATCGCCGGGTTGCGCGGTCTTCGTGTTCACCCCACTGCGCAGGGTGAGGAGAACCTTGGTTCCGGCAGGAACCTCGACTGTTTTAGCAGGAGCAGCGGCAGAAGGTGAAGTTGCCGGGGTAGCAGCGGATGAAGTTGCGGGAGTCGCCGACGGTGAGATCGCGGGAGCAGGAGTTGCAGCAGGATCGGCTCCAGCCTGGGGTGCCGGGACGGGAGCAGTCTCCACCTGTGGTGCGGAGGCGGATGTTGCGGCTGCCGGAGCCGTCGTGGGCGTTGGAGCGGACTGGGCAACGGCGATCGAAGCAAGTGAAAGGGCCCAGGCCATGATGAGTGATGTCGTCTTCATGATGTCGCTCCGCTTTCCCTTATTGTCTACCGGCCCGGTCCCCTTGGCACTCAAATTTATAGACGGAAGGCTATCGGAGCCAGTTAGCGGGGTGCCCAGGTGTCAACAATTTCTTGCGCCAGCCTGGCCATGACCACTTCGCCCTCATTGTCCGGTGTCCAGCTCTGGTCTTTATTGTCCCAAGTGAACTCGGAGATGATGATCGGCCCATGTTTCGTGAAGACTACCCCAACATCGTTACGAACGGCATCGAGGGCACCCGTCTTGTTGGCGATATTTGATTCGCCTTCGGTCGTGTCCTGCGTCTCGAGATAGCGGGGAATGCTGTTGCGATAGAACTGGTTCTTCAGCATGTGCATCGCGGCGTCGCAGAGTGCGTGATCTGCCGGAGTCGCGGGCGTGTTGTTCCCCGGCGGATTCAGATTACAGGTGACATATCGCTTCATCACGCTGGCCATTTCACGGGCCGTGGTCTTGCCCAGGCCGAAGATCTTCTGGTCGGCGGGCATGGGTCCCACGGGAGGCTTGTAGACCTTCTTGTAGAGCCAGGTGTTTTTGAGGCCGAGTGAGACGATGCGGTCGTCGATGTTCTTGAGGCCGAGGTGGTCGATGGCCAGGTTCGTCGCCGTATTGTCGCTGAGGACGATCATCAGCGTGAGCACGTCTTTGAACGTGAGCGGCTGTGGCGTGTCGAACAGCGGCAGGATGCCCGAGCCGGAGACCTGGTCGTCGTGGGTCAGGGTAATCTTGTCGTCGAAATGGGCTTTGCCGGCCCGGATCTGCTGGAGAGCCTCGTAGAGAACGGTCAACTTGATGACGGAGGCTGTCTGTACGGGTGTGTCAGCGTCGATGGCCACGATTTTGCCGCTGGTGAGGTCCTCGGCGTAAACGGCAACCTTGCCGTGGTGGGCGGCGATGATGGGGCGGAGTTTCGCTTCAAGGGCGGAGTCTTCCTGCGCTCGCGCTATCGAAGCCCACAAAGGAAGCAGGAGCAGAACCGCGGAGAGCGAGCTAATAAGCCGTTTGGGAGTGCAAGTCATTTCAGCTACTATAAGCAAACTCCTATGCCTCCGCCGCCGGTTTCTATCCCCGGGACTGCGTCAGACGGCCGTCAGCGTTTTCGCGCGGCGCGAGAGGTGCTGGAGCGGGCGGTAGCGGATCGGGTTTTCCCCGGCGCGGCCTGGGGTGTAGTTCTTGACGGAGAGGTTGTCGCGCTCGATGCGGTGGGGCGCTTCACTTATGACGCCGACTCCCCGGAAGTGACGCCGGGAACTGTCTTCGATGTGGCCAGCCTGACCAAGGTGATGGCCACGACATCCATGGCAATGCTTCTTCACGACAAGGGCCGCGGGCACAAGAATCGGGCACCGGAGGAACAGCGCGGCGTGCTGGATCTTGAGGCGCGGCTGGGGGATATTCTTCCTGGCTTCGTTGTTGGCATGGAGCATGGTTCACACAAGGAGCGGGTAACCCTGCGTATGCTGCTTGCGCACTCGTCGGGACTGCCCGGCTATGGGCGGCTGTTTGAACAACATCACGCGCCGGAAGGGATATTGCGCACTGCTCTGCAGGTCCCGCTCGAGGCGGAGCCCGGGACCCGAACGGAGTATTCGGATATCGGATTCATCCTGCTGGGGAAGGCGCTGGAAGTGCTTTCCGGTGACCTGGCGGCCCGCTACTTTGCACGCGAGATCGCCGCACCGCTGGGGCTTGAGACGGCGCGATACTGCCCTCCCGCCGATTGGCGGCCGCATATTCCTCCGACCGAGGACGACAGGATTTACCGCGGGCGGATAATTCAGGGCGAAGTGCAGGACGAGAACTGCTATGCACTGGGTGGAGTGGCGGGGCACGCGGGACTTTTTTCGAATGCTCTCGATGTGCTGCGCTTCGCGGCGTGCATCCTCGCCGAGGGACGCGCGCCCCATGGGCGGCATCTGTTGCAGCCGGAGACGGTGAGGCTCTTTACGACGCGGCAGTCGCAACCGGCGGGAACCAGCCGCGCGCTAGGGTGGGATACGCCCAGCGAGCCGTCGTCAGCAGGCAAGCATTTTTCGCAGAGATCGATTGGGCATCTCGGCTACGCGGGGACTTCGCTTTGGATCGATCCTGAACGCAAGCTGGCGGCTGTTCTTTTGACGAATCGTACCTGGCCAGACCGCTCAAATAAGGCTATCCAGGAGGTGCGCCCGGCGTTTCACGATGCTATTGCCGAAGGAATGACCCACTGACACGAAAGTGGGCCTCCGAATTAAAGAGCCAGAGGCGTAACTTGACGCTATAATGAGGCAGCACACGTTCGGGAAACATTACAACTATGGCCACGATGACCCACCCGCAGGCTGAGATCAAAAGTCCAAATCACAAGCCTACCAATCACATCTCCAATCTCCATGAACTGATGACAGAAAGCCCCAACGATGCATCGCAGGGGTTTGATACAAAATCGGCTCTGGAGATCGCCCGAATCATTAACCACGAAGACGCAAAAGTAGCCGCCGCAGTCAAAAAGGCTCTCCCGGAAATAGCGCAAGTGATCGATTCCGTGGCCCGAAGCCTGCGCGAAGGCGGTAGGCTGATCTACATCGGAGCAGGGTCAAGCGGACGTATCGCTTCACTCGATGCCTGTGAGTGTCCTCCCTACTTTTCAACTTCGCCGCAGACAGTGCAGTACATCATGGCCGGCGGACCCAAGGCGCTGGCGTCTCCGGTTGAGGTCAACGAGGACTCCGAAGAGCTTGGGCAGCGTGACATTGCCCGGCGTCGCCCGACACGCAAAGACATGATCATCGGCCTCTCGGCCAGCGGAAGAACCCCGTATGTCGTTGCGGCAATCGCTTATGCCCGTGCTCGCGGGGCGAAGACAGCCTGCATTACCTGCAATTACAACACGCCTTTGGCCGAAGCGGCGGATATCGCCATCGTTGCGGATGTGGGCCCGGAGGTTATCTCCGGTTCAACCCGCATGAAGGCGGCCACCGCGCAGAAGATGATCACCAACATGATCACCACAGGCGCCATGACCCGGCTTGGCTATGTGTACGAAAACCTGATGGTTAACGTGCACATGCAGAACTCCAAGCTGGTCGAGCGCGGCATCGGCATCCTGATGCGTGCCTGCCACATCACCCGCGACAAGGCTGTCGACGTTATCAAATCCGCTGGGCGCAGCGTTCCCGTCGCCCTGGTCATGCTCAAGGCCGGAGTGGATAAGCCTGAAGCCGTTCGCCGACTGGCGCGTTCGGACGGCAATGTCCGGTTGGCCATCGAAGACACGACGATGGATTTATAGGTCGGATTTCAGATTGAAAGAAACCAGCCCGCCGCGTCTTCGTGGCGGGTTTTTATTCTGATGCGAAAACTCCCCGGACTGCTCACTTTCGCGTTTGCTGTCCAAATCCTTCCCGCCTTCTGCCAGCAGCCGGGCAAGCCGGCGGTTTCTGCCGAGCAGACACCGTCATTTCGGGCACAGGCTAATCTGGTGCTCGTCCCTACCCTGGTGCAGGACAATTCGGGCAGGCCGGCCTTCACACTTACCGCGGATGACTTCACTATCACCGACAATGGCGTTCCCCAGAAGATCGCGCTGGAGCAGGATGCGGACGGACAGCCGCTTTCGCTGGTTGTCGCGATCGAGACTGGCGGTAACGGTGCCGGGCACCTCGATGAATACCGTGATCTCGGGATACTGATTGAAGCGCTTGTTGGAGATATCGACCATCGTGTGGCGGTGATCGAGTTCGACAGCCGTCAGCATCTTCTCCAGGACTTCACTTCGAATTGGGACACGGTTAACCAAGGCCTGAGCACGGTGAGCGGCGGCGACGCCGGGGCGGCCATCCTCGATGCCGTGAACTACTCGGTCAATCTGCTGCGAAACTCGCCTCCAGCCTACCGGCGGGCCATTCTGCTGCTCAGCGAGACGCAGGACCGTGCAAGCGAGATCGGTCTTGCCGAGACCGTTCGCAGCATCAGCGACACCAATACCATCATTTACACCCTGGCCTTCTCTTCAACGAAAGCCAACTTCAAACACAATGGCTCACACATTCTGGGCGATGACCGCCCCGGACCACCGCACGGCTGCATGGGCAAAGATCCCACCGCACCGAATGAGAACAAACTGCTGCAGTTCTGGAATTGCCTGGGGCTGCTGGCTCCGCCACTGAGAGTGGCTCAGCTCGCCGTATTGGCGGGAGTGGATAGCCTACGGCGCAATGTTCCCGAGACTATCGCCCAACTGACTGGCGGCGAGTATTACAAGTTCAACAATGGAAGAAGCTTTGAGCAGGCTCTGGTCACAATCTCCAATCACGTCCCCAACCGGTACCTGTTGAGCTTTCATCCTCAATCGCCAGCGCCTGGGCCGCATGTGCTGGAGGTAAAGCTAAAGGACTACCCGAAGCTTAAGGTGACCGCTCGCAAGGCATATTGGGTGGATGCCGGTCCCGATGGGAATTAGATAACGCCTCAGCATTATAATATTTGTTATAATTTGCGTCTCGGGGGATATCCAATGACCCATTCGGTCAAAGTCACCACCGTCGGCAACTCGGTCGGCATCGTGCTGCCCAAGGAGCTGCTCGCGCGGCTGAATATCAAGAAGGGCGATACGCTGTACGTCACCGAGACGCCAGATGGTGTGCAGCTTACGCCGTACAGGGCCGATTTTGACGAGACCATGCAAGTAGCCCAGGACATCATGCGGCGGTATCGGGACACGTTGAAGAAACTGGCGGAATGATTCTTTACTGGCTGACGAAACAGGAGGTGCTTGCGATGCACTCCCTGCAAATCACGCATTTTGGTGGAGCGTCAGGCATGCGCGACGAAGGACTGCTCGAATCGGCTTTGGCGCGCGCGCAAAACATCGCCACCTATGCCGAATCGACTCCTTCGCTTGCCCGACTCGCTGCGGCTTACGGTGCCGGCATTGTGAGGAATCACCCCTTTGTTGACGGCAACAAGCGCACCGGCCTTATGGCGGCCTTCGTCTTCATTGAACGCAATGGATCCATAGTGACCGCCTCGCAGGAAGAGGCCTATTTCGCCTTCTACGATCTCGCGGCCGGCAAGCTTTCCGAGGATGGCCTGGCGCAGTGGCTCGAGGCCAACTCCGAGGCGGTCTCAAAGTAGCTACTGCCGCCGACTTTTCCGCACCGCCATCGCGTTTACACTAGTCAAATCGAGCCGGTTGCTCTTATTGCCCGGCTGACAGGAAGCTCAGCACCACATGGACAAATACGTTATTCGCGGCGGCAATCCCCTACTCGGCACCATTCGCGTCAGCGGAGCAAAGAATTCGGCGCTCCCGTGCATGGCTGCGGCCATCCTCACCGAAGATGAAGTCATCCTCGAGAATATTCCGCAGGTGCGCGATATCGAGACCGAACGCAAGCTGCTGGTCTCGATGGGTGCTGAAGTAGAGCTCGGCTACGGGCGCGCGCAACACCGCACGACCATCAGCTGCCGGCTGCTTTCGGATCCTGTGGCGAAGTACGAGATTGTCAAGACGATGCGCGCGTCATCGCTGGTGCTGGGGCCGCTGGTAGCGCGCACCGGTCTTGCGCGTGTGGCGATGCCGGGCGGCTGCGCGATCGGAGGGCGTCCGATTGATCTGCATATCAAGGGTCTGGAGACGATGGGCGCGACGATCTCCTACGAACATGGATATATCGAAGCCCGGGCGGAACGGTTGAAGGGCGCGCACATCAATTTCGACAAGATCACCGTCACTGGAACCGAAGACATTTTGATGGCCGCGGTCCTCGCCGAGGGCGAGACGGTTCTCGAGAACTGCGCTCGCGAACCGGAGGTCACCGACCTTGCCGCGCTGCTCACCGCGATGGGTGCGAAGATCGAGGGCGCGGGCACGTCGGTGATTCGCGTGCAGGGTGTCGAGAAGCTGCACGGCGCGCGGCACCGCATCAACCCCGACCGCATCGAGGCAGGAACGTTTCTGGTTGCGGGAGCGATCACAGGCGGCGATCTGGTCGTGGCCAACTGCAATCCGGCGCACCTGAGTGCGGTGATCGGCAAACTTGAAGAGGCTGGGGCACGCATCGATATGATTGGCAAGGACTCGATCCGGGTGCGCAGCGAAGGCGATCTCAAGGCCGTTGATGTTTCGACCGAGGAGTATCCTGGCTTTCCAACCGACATGCAGGCACAGTACATGGCGCTGGCCACACAGGCCGATGGCACATCGGTGGTCACTGAAAACATCTTCGAGAACCGCTTCATGCATGTCCAGGAGCTGGTTCGCATGGGCGCGAATATCAAAGTGGATGGACGCACCGCCACGATTCGCGGCAAGTCTCCTCTCTCTGCCGCCGCGGTCATGTGCTCTGACCTTCGCGCTTCAGCATCGCTGGTGCTGGCTGCGCTGGTTGCAGATGGCGAGTCGATTCTGGACCGCGTCTATCACATGGATCGGGGCTACGAGCACATCGAAGAGAAGCTGCGCGGCGTAGGTGCGCAGATTCGCCGCATGGGTAACGTATTCGCTGACAAGCGGGAGCTTGCTGCGGTCGAAGCACACTGAGTTTTGCGGGTCCGTTGTCTCCTTCCGAGCATCTCAATGCTTAGGAGAGAAAAATGCCCACAGAAGATAAGGCCCTGCGCGATCACCTGCTGGAGATGTTGCGCGGCGGCAGCGCTCACGTGGATCTGGCCACGGTGGTAGATGATTTTCCCGCTGAGTCTGCTGGAACCAAATTGGAGAACGTGCCTTATACGCCGTGGCAGGTGCTCGAGCACATGCGATTCACGGTGAGCGATCTGCTGCTCTTCTCAACCGATCCGAAATACGTCGCTCCGAAGTGGCCGGATGACTACTGGCCAGCGAAAGAGACTCCACAATCCGGCGAATGGGAGGCCTCAGTAAAGGCGCTGAAGGCCGATCTTGCAGCGTTCGAAGGCATGATTGCCGACCCGAAGGCGAATCTGTATGCCAAGATTCCGTGGGGCGATGGGCAGACGCTGCTGCGCGAGGTGCTGCTTGCGGGCCAGCATACCAGCTATCATCTGGGTCAGATTGTTGTGTTGCGGCGACAGCTGGAGGCATAAGCAGTTTCCTCGTACATATTGCAAGAGGGTATCTCCTCATTGCCGATGTCGGCGACTAATTGATAAGTCATAGGAGAAGCGACCCAATGCTTGGTCTTTGACTTATCCGGCATGTTACGGTAAAACTGCGTCGGAGCCATAACATGCCATATCCTCAGCTTAAGTTTGGAGATATAAGCAGGATTTGGGGATATCTAGCAGCCGCAGCCAAAGCCCAGCAGGCGACGCGAGGACCCTTACAGATTGCATCGGACACCGGCCGGTGGGTGCTCATCGCTCTGCATCAGCCTGTCGACCCGCCGGAACAGCACCTCACAAATGGAAAGCGGCAGGCAAAGGTTGCTTATGATGCGGTAATTCACGCTCGCAACCTATTCGACGGATATCGCGGCAGGTTCGCAACGAATGACACACAAATACGCATTCAAGACAGTCATGCAGAGAAATTAATCAAGATCTGCCTCTATCTCCAAGGCAGAAGTGCAGGACAGAAGGATATCGGGAAGGCGCTAGTTATCCTTGACGCAAGCGGCTGGACGGATGAAATCGCGACTGTGAGCCAAACCTACGACGAAACCCTACCGAATTAAGTCACCGTCAGCCGACATTCAAGAGTGCAACGTACCCCAAAGGACGTTGACGATTCGGCGGCTACTTCCAGCTCACGGCCAACTGCCAGCGCAGCTTTCGCGTCGCGGTCTTGCGCAGCACGCGCTCGTATTCCTCAAGCTCTGTGACTACCTGTGGGGTTTCGGTTCCCAGCGTGGTGGGGGCGTCCTTCAGGTAGTCGTGGAGGGTGATGATGGTGTTCAGCCCCTCCTCAGGCGAAAACCATTGCGGAGGCGGCAGTGTCTTCGCCCACTCGGGATCGCCGGCGCCCTCTTCGAGCAGCAGCGCCATGGAGTTCTGATCGGCGGAGAAGAATTCGAGCAGCGGCTTTACGCCAAGCCGCATGGCGAGCTTCTCGAGCGCATCTTCGTTGCGCGCCAGGGCATGTCCGTTGACGAAGATGTCGTAGCCGGGATCGTCGCCTTCAACGACGATGTACATGGACGCGCTCATTGCGGTGTGCCTTCCGAGGATTGCTGCCTGGTCACAAGCTTACTTCGATCCTACTTCAGATTCGGATGCGTTCGGGGCCCTGCGGGTATGGTTTGTTATCTGAAGAGTTACGGTTTCGGGCTCGCGGGCGCCGCTGCCGCGAAGCAGCCAGACGGTTGCTCCGACAATCAGCCCGGCTCCGGCCCACATATCCACCGAAGGCCTGGCACGCAGGATCCACGCCGACTCGGCAACAGCGACAAGGGTTGCGCTCCATTGCAGGCTGGCGACCTGCCAGGATTCAAGTTCGATGAGCAGCAAGTACATCAGCGGCAGGGTTACTGCGCTGATGGCCACCCCGAGAATAAGAAGCGAGAGAACAGCCTCATGGCTCCAGGCGCCCGGGCTGCCATGCTCGATGAATGCGCTGAGCGAGCCGAGAAAGATAGCGGCACAGGCGAATTGAATCGAAACAGAAGCCAACAGATCAGAACGGCGCAGGCGCGCCTTCGCGTAGTTGAGGGAGAAGGCGCCAAGCGCCACAGCGCACAATGTCAGCGCAGCGCCCTTCCATTGCGCGGCAGAGAAGGACAATCCCTGTGCGACCAGAAATGCAACGCCGCCGATACCGATTACGAGAGCCGGAATCGCTGCGCTCATAGCTTCCCTGCTCAGCAGAAGCGCTGCAAGCGGCATGAACGCCAACAGGACGACTACCGCTCCCGATGAGACCTGTCCGGCAGCGAAAGCTGTCAGGGCGTAGGGCAAAGCCAGTGCAGTGAGTCCCAGAACAATAGAGTCCCTGAGAAGGGCTGGTGTGCGGGGTAGCTCGGCCCGGTTTCGAAGCCGAACGATGAGGGCGAGAGACGCGGCAAATATGGCCGCGAGAGCAAAGCGCACAGCCCCAGCACGCAGGGTCGGCACGGCGTGCAGAGCGACCGAAGCGGGAATCCACGCGCTGCCCCAGAGGGTTCCGACGACGGCAAATACCCATGCTGCGCGCCACTTCATTGGCTCGATGATACGAAGAAACAACACGGGCCGCGCCTGATACGCAGCCCGCTTTGCTCTATCTGATGTGACTTACTGTGGTCCGCGATTGCCGCCGCCACTGCCGCCGCCTGGTCCGCGACCGCGGCCGCGACGCCGACGACGCTGCCCGCCGGCTCCGCCACCACCCTGTCCGGGACGGCGCTCACCTCCGCCACCACCGCCCACGGGAACCGGCACGCCGTCGGCGCGGTTGAAGTTCAGCTCTTCGCCTTCTTCGGCATCGTTGTCGAAGTCGTCGCCGCCCTCGATGGTAATGGTGCTGGCGTTCGACGAGGGTTGCCGCTCGACCGGTTCGGGGCGCGGCTGACGCCTTGGACGTTCTTCGGTCGGAGCAGACTCGCCGGAGGCGGCGATGTCGCCGGCTGGAGCGCCCGGCTCGGGGAGACCCATCTTCTGGCGCTGCTCGCGAAGCAGGGCCTTGCGGGAGAGCTTGATGCGGTTGCCCTCGACGCCCAAAACCTTGACCAGGACCTGATCGCCTTCGCGAAGCTCGTCCTTTACCTCCTTCACGCGATGCTCGGCGATCTCGCTTACGTGAAGGAGGCCGTCGGTGCCGGGGAAGATTTCGACGAACGCACCAAACTCAGCCAGGCGAACAACCTTGCCGAGGTACGTCTTACCGATCTCAGGAACGGCGGTCAGGTCGTTGATCATGGCGAGCGCCTTTTTGAGACCTTCCTCGTCGCTCGAAGCCACATTCACGCGGCCCGTGTCGTCGACATCGATCTTGACCTGCGTGGCCTCGATGATGCCGCGAATGGTCTTGCCGCCCGGCCCGATGAGGTCGCGAATCTTGTCGGTCGGAATCTGCAGGGTGCGAATCTGCGGCGCGTACTTCGACTTGATGTCGCGCGGTCCGTTCAGAGTCGCGTCCATCGTGTCGAGCAGGAAGAGCCGTCCACGGCGAGCCTGTTCGAGCGCTTCACGCATGATCTGACCGGTGATGCCGCTGATCTTGATGTCCATCTGCAGGGCGGTGATGCCCTTACGGGTTCCGGCAACTTTGAAGTCCATATCACCGTAGTGATCTTCCGCGCCTGCGATATCGGTCAGGATGGCGTATTCCTCGCCTTCCTTAACCAGACCCATCGCTATGCCGGCAACCGCGGACTTCAGCGGAATGCCTGCGTCCATGAGGGCGAGGCTGGCTCCGCAGACCGAGGCCATAGAAGAGGAGCCGTTCGACTCAAGGATGTCGGAGACAACGCGCAGCGAGTACGGTGAATCCTCTTCGCTGGGCAGCACGGCGCTGACGGCGCGCTCGGCGAGTGCTCCGTGGCCAACTTCGCGGCGGCCTACGCCGGTCATGCGCCCGACTTCGCCGACCGAGAACGGCGGAAAGTTGTAGTGCAGCATGAAGCGCTTCTTCTGCTCGCCCTCGAAGGTCTCAAGGCGCTGCGAATCGTCATTGGTGCCCAGGGTTGCGGTCACCAGCGCCTGAGTTTCGCCGCGGGTAAAGAGAGCCGAACCGTGGGTGCGTGGCAGAACCCCGACTTCGATGGTAATGGGGCGAATCTCGTCGAAGGCGCGCCGGTCAGGACGAATGCGCTCCTTGGTGACCTGCTCGCGGAAGATGTTCTCGCGGAGCGCCTCATAGTACTTGGCAAGCTTCTTCTTCTCGTCGGCAACATTCTCGCTATCGGCGAACTCGGCCGCCAGCTCCGTCTTTATCTGCTTCACGAGTGCGTAGCTGTCGGCCTTGGGGTGCTTCTTGGTGTCGAGCGCGTCGGAAAGGCGGTCGCCGATCTTGGCGCTCAGGGCGGAGTAGTAGGCGGTGTCGAATTCCGGAGCCGTAACCTCGCGCTTCGTCTTGCCCGCAAGCGCCACAAGCTCCTCGATGCCGACAATGATCTTCTTGATCTCTTCGTGGCCGAACTCGATCGCGCCGATCACCGTCTCTTCCGAGACTTCACTCGACCCGCTCTCGACCATCACGATGCCGTGCTTGGTCGCGACCACCGTGATGTTGATCGCGCTGTCGCGCCGTTCCGTGTACGTTGGATTCACCATGAACTCGCCGTTCACCTGGCCTACGCGCACCGCGCCCACCGGGCCGTTGAACGGAATGTCCGACAGTGCCAGCGCTGCGCTGGCCGCGTTGATGCCGATCACATCAGGGTCATTCTCCCTGTCAGCGGAGAAGACCAGGACGATGACCTGGGTCTCGTTGCGGAAGCCCTCCGGAAAGAGCGGCCGCACCGGGCGGTCGATCTGGCGGGAGGTGAGAATCTCACGCTCGCTGGGACGGCCTTCGCGCTTGATGAATCCGCCCGGGATGCGGCCACCTGCGTAGGCGTACTCGCGATAGTCGATGGTGAGGGGGAAGAAGTCGAGGCCTTCCTTGGGGTCCGGAGCGGCGACCGCTGTCGCCAGCACCACAGATTCGCCCTGGGTAACGAGCGCAGCGCCCGAGGCCTGCTTGGCCATACGGCCGGTTTCAAAACTCAGTCGCTTACCACCGGTAAGCTCAACTGTAACTTCGTGCTTCATAGAGTCCTCATTTCTGGATAGGCGATTGCGCCGTGGCTCCCAATCGCCGCACAGCGCGGCGATTCGTCAAGGCGGAAAGCCGGAGCGGAAAAGGCCGGCCGGAAACCCGAGTCGCAAATCGCGGGTGGGAAAGATTGTGGTGGGAAGGACGGTCGGAACCGGTTGGGGTCAGGAAGAGTGCTGCGCCGGGCCCGGAGACGCAAAAGCCGGCCGGCAGCAAAGCCGAAGCCGAAGAGAGCGTACGCATCAGAGCGAGGCTCTCCTGGTCCGGCATAGTGGCCCGGCTGGGCCGCACTTGGCTGCCGGAGAATACACTTGGGCCCGTTGCCGAGCCCGCGCATTCCATCCTGTTATCGATTTCCGTCGCGTCAGCTTGAGGGACAATGGAACCGTTGCGGCTACTTGCGTATGCCGAGCTTGCCGATGACTTCGCGATACCGGTCGGAGTCGTTGGTCTTGAGGTAATCGAGCAGGCGGCGGCGCTTGCTTACCAGCATCAGCAGACCGCGGCGCGAACCATGATCCTTCGCGTGGGTCTTGAAGTGCACGGTTAGCTCGCCAATGCGCTCGCTGAGGATCGCGATCTGCACTTCAGGACTGCCGGTGTCGGAGTCATGCGTGCGAAAGCGCGTGATAATGTCGGATTTTTTCGTAGGTGCCAGCACGGTGTGTGCGTTACTCCTGTTTCTTCTGTTCTCTACACTTCCTAAGTGTCTGCATCAAGAATAACATGGAGGGGGTTGAGGGGCAATTTTTAATGCGCTTTGCCGGGCATGATAATCCGGAAGTTTCCGCTGCAGTGCATCATGCTCATCAGGTACAACATACCGTCGTAGTAGCGCTGTTCCCCTGACGGAACGGGCGAATGCCACAGCTCTTCCAGAAATGCCTTCGAGACGTCACCGGGAGTAGCCGCCAGGCTGCCCACGGCTGTCGTGGCCACCATCCCTACCGAGTGCCGCGTGGATAGCGGCTTGCCGTCGAGCGTGTAGCGATCCGCAAATGTGTGGATTCCCTGCCCGCTCAGAAAGCTCTGGATGCGGTCGCTCAAGACGATTTCCCGGGGATCCTTCTTCCACCAGGAGTAGTCGACCGACCAGTTGCTCGCGCTTCTCCAGGAATCGTAACCGAAGGGCGTGGGCGTGCCGTCGCGGCCGATGATCTGCGTCATGTCGAAGTTATTCCGGTCGGGAGTCAGAGCCGTCCCGGGCCCGGTCACCTTGTAGAACATTTCGCGGCTCACATCGGCGGCCCTGGCCCAGAACGCGCGGTCCTCAACCGGTCCCCAGCGCGCCCACAGCTCATAAAAGGCCGGCAGGTGATACGACGCGTCGGTGAAGCCGTCGCCCTCGTTCGGCACAAAGCGAATCATGAAATAGTTCTCCTCGACCATGGGCCCAATCGTCTCGGTATGCAAGCCTTGCGACAGATGGAAGAAGGACTCCGGCGATTTTCCCTGCGCCGCCAGTTCCCTTTCCCGCGCCCGGTTGTTCAAGCTGGGCCAGGGGTGATCCGGCGGAATGAATGGCGGATCGTCGGGATGGATACGGAATGGGCCGGTCCCGGTCAGAACGGGATGATGGCGCATGCCACGAAGAATCCTGTCGGCCTCGGCCTGATAGTTATAGATGCCTTTGCCGTTTCCCCAGCGGTGCGCAGCAAAATAGAGCGCCATAACGAAGTACTCTTCTCCGTCAGGAGCGGCCCCGGTCGATCGGGGCGTGCCATCGGTGTTCATGGACCAGGCAAAGTAGCCGACCGAAGGATTCTTCGGATCGGTCACCAGCATGTAGGTGTTGGCCCAGTTCCAGAGCGCGTCAAACTCGCGCTTCTTGTCCAGCTGGACCGCGATCATCATGCCGTAGCTCATGCCCTCGGTGCGCGCGTCGTTGTTTGCCCAGTCGGTGATGTAGGCCAGGGGGCCGTTGGCGTTCGCGCCAGTCTCGAAGTAGATGCGCTCTTCCTGGCCGTCGCCGTGGAAGAGTTGCTGAAACGCCCTGTCGATCTTGGCGCGGCTCTCCGCCTGAGTGTGTCCTATTTCCGCGAAGAGGTCCCGGTAATTCCCGGTCCTGTAAGCGCCGTCGCCATCGCCCGGCATGCTGGGGATTTCAGGCAGAGGCGCATTGATATGGGGCTCGGGCGGCACGTACATGGGCGCAGCCTGCGCGGGAGGCTTAGCCGACTGTGCGACCGCTAAGCCGGCAAAGGCCAAGGTAAGGACGGAAACACTAAGAGCCCGAAAACGACACGGCACCAAGGCAACCCTCTCGGGAATGAAATCAGGGGGATATATGTACCCATTTCACCCCAGAAGAGGATTTTCGTCGAGATAGTGCTTAATTAGATAATGGGCCGGGAGGTCAGCAGGTCCCGGTTTGAGGTGCGGATCGGTCCTAAGCCAGCTCCAGCTCGATTTTCTTCGCTCCGGCGTCGAGGCTTGCAATCCGGAAACTGCGAATCTGTCCGGCTTTCAAAGGCTCGCGTTTCGGGGCGGCAGTAGAGGCTGATGCGCCCTTCCAGCGCGCCTGGAGCATCGAGGTCAACGATGACAGGTCGGCCTTGGCCGGCGCAGAGCTCTCTTCCGCGACCGAAGCAGCAATGCGGCAGTGGGCGATGATTCCCTCGCCCAGCTCAACTCGGGCATGCTCTCCTGACTCGTCGAGGAGACGGCCGGTGACAACGTCCCCGGCCTTGTGTTCGGCGAGGAATTCGTCGAGGCCGGTGGGCACGAGCTTCTTGATGCTGAGCCGCAGCTGCCGTTTCTCGGCGTCGATGGAAAGCACCTGCGCTTTAACCTGTTCTCCCAGTCTCAATGCGTCCGAAGGATGGTTCAGGCGGCGCTCGGCGCTTATTTCACTTATATGGATCATGCCCTCGACGCCTTCGGTGATCTGAAGGAAGGCTCCGAACTTGGTGAAGCTGACGATGGGGCCTTCGACCTGCGTGCCGGGCAGCAGGTTGCGGGCAGCCTCTGCCCAAGGGTCGCCGAAGGCCTGCTTCAGGCCGAGCGAAATGCGGCGCTCGGGAGCGGCAATGCCGAGGATGACAGCCTCGACCGTCTCTCCGGGCTTGATGATGTCAGTCGGTTTACGGACCTTCTTGCCCCACGTCATCTCCGAGATGTGAATCAGGCCTTCGATGCCCGGCTCAAGTTCGACGAAGGCTCCGAAGTCGGTGGTTCGCGTGACCACGCCGGTGACGCGCTGGCCCAGCGAGTACTTACCTGGCACTGAATCCCACGGATGCGGCTGAAGCTGCTTCATGCCGAGCGAGATGCGATGCTTTTCAGCATCGATCTTGAGGACCTTGGCTTCGATCTGCTGGCCCACTTCAAGAACGTCGGCGGGATTGTTGATGCGGCTCCAGGAGATTTCTCCCACATGCAGCAGACCGTCAACGCCGCCGAGATCGATGAAGGCTCCGTAGTCGGCCAGCGAGCGGACGGTTCCCGTCACCACATCGCCTTCCTTCACTTCGGTGTAGCGGCGCTCTTTGGTCGAGCGCGCCTCTTCCTCCATCACCGCGCGGCGATCGACGACGACATCTTCATCGGCCACGTCGAGCTTGATGATGCGGCAGACGATCTCCTGGTCGACGAGCTTCTCCATCTCGGCGGCATCGCGCGCGCCGCTGCGTGATGCGGGCATGAAGGCGCGGACGCCGATATCCACGGTGAGACCACCCTTAACCACGCCGGTAACGTGGCCGGGGATGGTGGATTTATCGGAGAAAGCCTGCTCGAGCGAAGTCCAGTCCTTCGGCTGCGCAACTTTGAATCGCGAAAGCGAGTAGTAGCCCTCTTCGTTGCGGCCTTTGATGGAGACCAGCACGCGATCTCCCGGCTTGAGAGGCTCGGTTTCGGCTACAGGTAGCACGCCTTCGATCTTGAAGCCGATGTCGACGAACACCTGCTCCGATGAGACAGCGACAACGATGCCTTCGATCTGCTTGCCAGCGGCTTCCGGCTGGCGCGCATGCGTGCGCTCGTATTCGGAGAAGAGCGCGTCAAAAGACTCGCTGGGGGAAAGTTCTTCAGCAGCAGACAATGTTTCGGAGACTTCTGGATTCGACATGAGAGTATGGGTTTATTCTTGCACACGCCAGACTCTCAAGAAATTCAGGCCCAGCATTCGCTGGGCCGCAGATATGGTATAGCCATCTCGAAGCTATGCACATTATTCCGACCGCTTGTAAGCCACAATCCTGGCCGTGTCGTGATATCCCAACCGCCTGTATAGCGGACGCCCGACGTCGGTCGCGTGCAGAATCGTCCGCGTAAGCCCTGTGGCCTCATGCGCCCGCCGCAGAGCATGCCGCACCACAGCTTCGCCATAGCCCTTCTTTCGAGCATCGGGCCTGGTCGCAACCAGCGCCAGAAAGAGGCATCCCTCGTTGACCAGCACTGATGCGGTAGAGACAGCCCTGCCGTTCTCATACGCCAGGTAAGAATAGGCTTCCTGGGTCCAGAATTTAGGTGCCAGCGCATTCCGGCCGAATTCGCGTGGAAGCCCATAGGCCTCGCAGTTAATATCGGCATTCTCCCGCAACATCGACTCATCGTTTACTCGTTCTATCTGCAGCGAGGGATGCGCTGGCGCGTGTAGCGGAAATATCTCCCCCGCCATTCCCGTGACCGGCACCGCGGGCTCCAGCCTTTCCCTTTTGAGAATTGCCGGCAGCTTCTCCCTGGCGGCGCCTTCCAGATAATCCTCGCAAATCCAGATCATCCCCGCGTGGGCCTTCCCCTGCATGTAGGTAGCGGCGCAGCCTATCCGGAAATCCAGCTTAGCTGCATCCGTAACCCGCTCGCTAAGGAAGATAGCGTTCCAGAAGGTAAACGGGCTATCAGCCCAGCGGACCGCCAGGCCGGAACTGTCAATAAGGTCGACTCCCGGCATTTCCCGGACGATCAGCTCCCACGAGGACGTAAACTGATGGATTGATTCCGAAACTTCCGATTCAATTATTACTGCCACTAGAAACTCCTAAGTTCAGTCGTCAGCTTTAATGCACGGGCCGGAGCCCAGAGCTGCTGTTCACTGGTAAAACACAGCGCGGCCCTCGTTATTCCGCCTCTTGAAAGAAAGTTTCTGGAGAACCTACAAGCCGCGATCGAGGCTCAGTTTCCGGCCTGCTCTTCGACCAGTTCCGGCGGGGCTTTGACGATGCCCATCTCAATGTAGATAGGCCGCACCACATCGCGAATCTCGCGCCGACGGGACCAGAACCATGCTGCGCCCAGGATGCAGCAGGTGCCGGTGATCATTACGGTTTGCGGAGCTCCGATCCAGTGCGCGAGGGCCCCTGCGAGCAGGCTGCCGAACGGAGCCATGCCCACGAACGCCGCCGTGTAGTAGCTCATCACGCGGCCGCGTTTGTCCTCCGGCACCAGTGTCTGGATGATGGTGTTGCTCGCCGTCAATCCCTGCATCATGCCGAAGCCGACCGCAGTCATCAGTACAAGCGAAATCCAGACTACGTGCGACAAGCCAAAAAGGATGAGGCCCGCTCCGAAGACTGCCGCGGCGATGGGGATCATCTTGATCAGTCCACGCACCGTTTTGCGTACAACCAGCGACAAAGCGGAGATGAGGGCGCCAACTCCAGCCGCGCCCATCAGGAAGCCGAGAGTGTGCGGTCCTCCGTGCAGTACCTGCGCGGCGAACAGAGGCATGAGCACCATGTACGGCATGCCCATGAGGCTGACCAAGGCAAAGAGGAGCAGGATGTTGCGGATCGGCACAAAGGTTGAGACGTATTGCCAGCCTTCGCGCATCTGTTCGAACATCGATGCCGCTGCTCGCTTTACTTCGGCGACATGGACGCGCATCAGCAGCAGCGAGATGATGACGGCGATGTAGCTGATGCCATCGATGAGGAAGCACCAGCCTTCGTTGGTCGCGGCGATGACCACGCCGGCGAGAGACGGGCCGATGAGGCGAGCCAGGTTCACCATCGACGAGTTGATGGCGATAGCGTTCGAAAGGTCGGCACGATCCTCGACCATCTGCACCATGAAGGCCTGCCGTCCGGGCATGTCGAAGGCGTTGATCACTCCTTGAAAGGCGCTCAGCACCAGCACATCGCGAATCGTAATGCGATGCGACAAGGTCAGCCACGCCAGTGCAAGCGACTGCAACATCGCCAGCGACTGCGTCCAGACAAGCACCTGCCGACGATTGAGCCTATCGACCAGCACACCAGCGAAGGGAGCCAACAGGAAGGTGGGAATCTGACCGGCGAAGCTGACCGTGCCCAGGAGGAGCGCCGATTTCGTCAGCCGGTACACCAGCCACGCCGTAGCAATGCGGGTCATCCACGTGCCGATGAGCGAAATGCTCTGTCCACCGAAGAACAGGCGGAAGTTGCGGTGCCGCAGCGCCCGCCACGCGTGCGAGAAGTCGCGCGCTGCGGGTGCGCGCTTTTCTTCTTCGGGAAAATTTTCGGAGGAACCTGCGCTCATCGATCTCTGGATCTGGCTCTGACAATTGGATGCAGAAGACGCCCGCTTTTCATCTTTCTCCCTTGCCTACTGCTCTTAAGCGCAGAAAGACAACGACGCCCGCCGGATCGGATCCGTATACCGGCCTGAGACGCGATCCCACGGTGTACGCTGTCACCTGCGCGCCCAGTGCAGTTCGCAAATGCGGCAGAACGTCGATATCGCGATCATATCCAAAGGTGTAAGCCTGCACACGGCCGGCGGGTTCTTCTTCAAAACCCGGCGGCTCAGGATTCTCGCCGAGCAGCAGTTCGGTTGTCCGGTCGACGTTCTCCATGCGGGTCCAGACATAGTTCCTGACGGCGAAGCGCAGGGTCGATTCGAGCAGGTAGCTGTTCTGGATGACGTTGTCCTCAAGTGCGCGGGTGCGTCCCCAGGCTAGCGTCGAACTCCAGTTCCCTTTGGCGCCATCGCCCAGCGGCCGGTTGTACATCAGCGATGCAGTCATGCGCTCCTGATCTTCGGTGGGATCGAGCTGCTCGGGGCTGTGAATGCGTCCGTAGGAATATTGGCCGCTCCAGTTCTGGCCGGGCTGGATGGTCAGGCGCGTCGACCATGAATCGATCGGCCCCTGCTGCACCTGCCAGCGGTGCTCGTCCGGCTCACGGCCGTGAAAGCCGCTGGCTTCGATACGCGCGATGCCGTGCGTGAATCCGACGGTGACGACGTCGGCCGCGATGTGCGTCGAGTCCTCCTGATGATGGCCCAGCGTGCCGACGGGGTTCTCCAGGGCCGAAGCACGATGCGGATAGGCAGTCGGCCCGATGGCGGGATCGCCGACTGGCGCTGCGTAGAAAGTGAGCAGCGTCTTCTGTCCGAGCCGCCAGTCGTAGAGCGCTGCCAGCTCCATTACAAAATCGTGGGGGTGTTGCCCGTCCACGATGGGCTTGCCGTATGCGGTTTCGCCCTGCTGGAAGAGGAGCGGGTACTGCCGCCCGGTCACGGTTGCCGGTTCCAGGCTGAACATGGCGCGCAGCGTCAATTGCCCCGACTCAAATGAGTGCTGGGCCATGGGCATAAACCAGTTGGTCGAGAAGAATTTATCGCCGCCGCGCGGGCTTGTCTGCTGCGTGTCCGCGACGAAGGCGTTTGCGTGGAACATGAGCATCCAGTTACCGCGCATGGTCATCATCATCGGCGCTGGAGTTGAGTTGGGCTCGGAACTGGTTCCCGAGGTTGCATGCATCTCAATCGCCTGAACAAAATTCGCCGCCTTGCCGCTCATATTCATCTTCGTCGGCATCTGCATCTCCTGCTGCGCCGCATGCGGATTCGCGGCGAGCAGCCTTGCGGCCAGAAGCAGCAGGCTTCCACACCATCTATACACAGAATTTCTCCTCGTCGATTCATGGGCCATGCAGCAGACACACGTCTGCTGCAGTGTCAGATCAAACGAGGAAACTCAGATTCGCAGGTTGAATTGCGGAGGCGAGGCGGTCTCCAGCGCGGTGCGCGAGGCGGTTGAAGCAGCCATCGAGATGTCGGCAACAGGAATGATTTTCA
>Ga0335075_10002035_pt1 | contig 32868 bp, 31 predicted proteins | sample Lox_Sample_24_FD_206723 | JGI IMG/M metagenome (GOLD analysis project Ga0335075, IMG submission 206723) | Soil microbial communities from Loxahatchee National Wildlife Refuge, Florida, United States - Lox_Sample_2.4 | ecosystem: Environmental > Terrestrial > Soil > Wetlands | place: USA...
ACAGCTTGGAAAGCCGCGCAACAGAGAAAAACCTGACATTCCCGACAGTTTACCTCCTGCCCCTCACCCCCGCCATACGGGGTTAGCAATACGGATACATTTGTTCTGGTACCACGGTGGGGGTTGACCCATCCATTTTGTTTCTTGCGTTTGGCGCGGGTGAAGCGCAGGTTTGAAACCAAATGCTTAGTGATGGTTTAAAAGTAAGCCTCAAAATGCTATGTTTCTAAGCCCGTGGAATCTGGTTCAAGCCATTCTTTTTGCGCTTGGGATTTGGTGGTGCAAGGAGATGCTTTCACGCTTGAGAGATGACGTTGCGAAGATTCGCGAGCCTGACGACAAGGCAGACCGTGTGGTGATAATCATACTTTGGACCATCACAGGTTTGGTTTTGTTGCTATGCGTCCGTTTTGCCTGGAATATCGGCGCGAGCATCGTGCGCGGGATTCGACACCTTCGATAAGGGGCGCTGGACGCCGAGGCATGCTTGGAACGTTTGGCTGTTTCTCAATAGAATTCCTGATTGAAACGAGGGGCCAGTTTGACAGGAAAGGGGTCTGGCTTGGGTCTGGCTTTGTGTTTCCATCGTGGCCAGGTCTTCCCTCAAAAACGACACAGTGTCGTTTTTTGGATGAATTGTACCACATCCCGGTTTGCCGGTGATTGTGACCCCATCAAATTTTGTTCCTTGATTTTGGGATGGGTGGGGATCAGTTTTAGGAGCGATATACGAACCAGCGGTTAGCACATTAAATAGGCCGACACGAGGCGAGTGATGCTGCGACCTGAAAAAACATGGGAGACGGAAAGGCCTCTTGCCCGACCAGCGGTGAGTGCCGACGCGGATGTTCTCTTCGAGCAGTATGCAAGTGACGCAGTGGTAGCGAAGTTTATGACATGGAGACCGCATCGCAGCATTGACGAGACCGTTGAGTTTTTGAGGCGGTGCGAGCGAGCTTGGAGTGAGGGAACAGCGTTTCCGTGGTGCCTGTGGCTAAAGGGCACCGGTGGCCTCGCAGGTCTGCTCGAAATCCGGGTATGCGGAAGCTCCGTTGATTTGGGATATGCGCTGGTGCGCCACAGGTGGAGGCAAGGTTTGATGACCGAAGCGCTGAGGCCAATAGTGCGGTGGGCGCTCGACCAGTCTCAGATTTATCGAATTTGGGCGACATGCGACATTGAGAATTTGGCGTCTGCGCGTGTTCTTGAGCGAGTTGGCATGGAGCGCGAGGGAGTGCTTCGACGATGGATAGTTCACCCTAATATGGGCGAAGTTCCACGGGACAGTTTATGCTATTCCATCGTGAAGTCGGCCTAACACCGCCCATCCAACGCCCACTGACCCTTAAATTCTGGATTGAGCCATGACATTTGAGAGTCCAAATTGGAAGCGAGTCGAGGCCGGTCAAATTCAAACACTGGTTTGATTTGATTTCCTGAAATGGGGGGATAATTTTCGAGATGCGAATCGGCGGTTGGGATATTAAATAACGAGGTTTCATGACAACGCTCAGTCAGATTCTGCAGGTGTTGTGGGTAGGCGTCGTGTTTTTTCTGAGCAGTTTTCAAGCTGGCGCAGATTCTAACGCCGTGATGCAGATCGGAAAGTCACAATCACCAAATCATTCCTTGGCACTTTTTATCGTCTCAGGCGGGACAAATTCGGCAGAGGAATTGGTTTTAATGTCACCCGAAGCCCCATTGGCTGAGCTGCCGCTATCGAAGGCTTTTCTTTGCGAAAGCCCGGCTCGAGGATGATTTCAAATAGCGTTCGAAGTCTATGGCATGTGATTTGTCCGTAAAGGCTACAGCAGTTTTGATTCTCCATGGACGGTGTTTCGCTGAATGTGGAACGCCGCCCGCATTGTGTTTCTTCAAGCACCCTCGCAAGTCTTCAGTAATGCCGACGTAGAAGTTCTGGCCCGTGACACTTTCAAGGATGTAAACGTAGAAGAATTTCATGGCTGGCATGCCGAGTCGTAGCTCGGAGCGTCGCAGTAATTCGGCCCTCGTTCGCCCGCCGCTAACGCTCCGAGCGAAGACTGGTGCGCGCGGCGGGAGTTGAACCCACAACCTTTGGCTCCGGAGGCCAACGCTCTATCCAGTTGAGCTACGCGCGCAATACCGGACAGAATAGCCGCTTTTTCCGCCAGGCACAATGGAAATTGCCGGCCAGCCTAACGATAACGATGGGGCGCGTCTCAGTTTTTATGCACGGAATATGTCCCTCAACGCGCCCTATGCCCTGGATTCATCTTTCAGCTTCCGGGAAACGGTGTCCAGCGACGCGGCAATCTTTTCGTGGGCGCTGACAAACCGGCTCATCAACCACAAAACGTAAATACCGACACCGATGATGCAGACGAAATAGAGGATCACAAATAGAATTCCGATCCCCGTTGGGATTGCTGTTTCCGCGATGATTGGTTGCATAGTTTGATTAGGTTTTGTTTGTGATCGGTCAGGCGCAGCTTATTCGTCCATTCCACGAAATCAACCAAAATCCATCCTCCAATCGGTTTCCTCACGCTAAATCGGGCGGCGGTACGGGCAGGCCAGAACAAAAAGCAAATCAAACGAACCGACATGAGCGAATGGTGTTTTGGGGCTTTATTTTATAGCTTTAATTTTATTGGACGGAAATATCAAACAGAATAAACCCAGAACTCCACATACGATGATTGAAGATTGAAGCAATACAATACCGATTTGTTCGTGATTCGGTAATGTTGGAAAACATCCATGTTACATGGGCGTTGCCGGCATTTGCAGCGGAGGCCATTAGGTTCGTGACACAGGCCACCACGTTTGTGTCAGAATTCGTCCGTGTTCCATGAGCACTGGCAACGTTTGTAATTGAGGCCAACAGGTTCGTGATGTTTGTGTCGTAAACAACTTCCCCACGAGACATTACATTGGATTTCTCATAAATCATCGCAGCCAAAATGGAAGCGAGAATAAGAAAAATTCCAAGCGCTCGTCGCCTTGAGATCATAAATTCAGCGTCTGTCCTTCTTATTTCCCGGCCGTTTTGTCCGCAGCGCGGATAATCTTCATGTACTTGTCCGGGTCTTTGAAAAAGTCGTTTGTGCAGCTCGAGCAGCAAAACTTGACCTCCTGCCCTTTGTAAACAATAACGTAAGGCGCTCCCATACTTCCAAGCGACTCGCCGCTAACCGGGCACGTCGTCAGCAAATCCGGCTTGGGCGGGGTCGTGCCCGGCGAATTTGTGGAACTTACCAAGTTGGCTGAATTGGCCGAATTGGCGCCATTGTCGCATCCTGTCGCCGAAATCGAAATCACGGCGATCGCCAGGAAAATATCGGCAACAAACTTCGGCTTGTCCATGAACGCCCAAATAACATGGAGCACATTTTAAGTCAACCCTCCTGATGCCCTGCGGGACGGTCAAAGAACATTCGGCGTAACCCATTTTTGCCAAGGTTCCGGCGCAGCGCGGAAAGAACGTTAAAACCCAGGAGAGTCTCCAAGCCCCGGAGCACGCTAAAGCGTGTACACCAAACCTATCTAAGACACTACCAAATCAAGGGATAATATTTAGGGCGCATCTCAGTTTTTGTGAGGCGCGAATTCAATGGGGAGCGCACGCGCCCTCGCGTGCGGCGGTTGACGCCTCGTCAACCGCTCGGGCGCGCCACCGCGCTCGTTCAACGCGCGGTGGCGCGCGTGCGCTCCCCTCACAGATTTGAGGCGGGGATACGATTGGAATTCTTGCGCCTGGCGCGCTGCTCAACTGGATAGAACGTTTGACGCCGAAGCCAACGGTTGCGGGCTTACGGATATGCCAGCAGCGTTAGTGGCCGGCGAAGCCTGCCGGGCCGGAGCACCTCCTGCGAGCACTGCGGACGGAACGGCATCCGAGAAAGCGATTCGACCGGCGGGTTCCAGAGAGTTCATTAAACGCGCTTTTAGCGCGGGGAAATAGTGATATTGGTGCAGGACGGGCACAAGCCCGCCATCGTCGTTGAGGAGAGCTCCTTGCGAGTCCAGTTGCCAGTCCGATTCCTTCATCAGTTTCATCGTCATCACCGGTCCATGCCTGTTTTCGTGAACAGTGATGTTCATTAGCTTTTGGCGGAGAATGTAATTGTGAACGCCCTGGTCCCCGCCGAACAATTTCCCCAATTCAAGCGTTTGCATGGTTATGGTAACCATCAAATCGAGATATTGGCGAATACCGGCCATGTCACCAAAGGTCGTTCCGGCACATGCAGGGACTCTTTGACGATGGGACTCGATGAATGAGGGGCCAAACAGGCGACGGAACCATTCCAGGTGAACCGGGCAATCACCCATTTGATGGCCGGGCTCTTCTAAAAAGAAATGGACACCGGGCGTCCAGTCCCAGGCAAAAGGATCGGCCTGGAAAAAGACGTCTTTGCTGTCGGCCAGGAGAACGCGGTCGAAATTCGCGGCGTGTTGCTCAAGGAAATCCAAATATAATAAATACCTGCGGTAATATAAATGAAAGACGGCATGCGCGAGCCAAATTTTGACGGTCCGCGGCGCGCTGGTTGAAAAGAACCAACGCCAGAGCGGCCAGGGGCGGGAACGACGCTGGCGGATTCCCCCGCCGGAAAAGTGGAAGGGGACAATGATCACTCCAAGGCCCCGCAACTGTTCAATGGATTCCTTGTCCACATTGCTTGCGAAAAGAACCGTGGAACCGCGAAAGCCGGACTTTTTCAAGGAAAGAATAAACGGGGCAATATAGTTGAAGTCACCGTGATGCATGAGCGTCAACACAAGGTCACGGGTAGTGGAAGATTCGAAGGTCATGGTTTTACAAGTTTGCATATCTCCTTTCATCACCGGGGGCCGAAAACGGTCGCCAGACACCGCCAACCGCGGCACTAAAAGTGTCAGTTGAAAACTGCCGGCGCGCCCGGGAATAAACGCACCGCTCCTTTGGCCAACGCTTCCGCCCGCCCAGTATCATTCTTCTTAATCCCTAATGTTAGAGCCAGCGTCAAAGCTCGCCCCTTTTTCCCGTTTGTCAACTGCTGTTCCGGAAAAATCGCGGCAAGGACGATAAGCATCGCTTTGGATTACGGTCAAAGACACGCCCGGGCGGATTTTTCTTGTGCGATTTTTGTTCCGGCGTATGAAACATACGATCCCAACTCGAAAGGCATTATGTTTTCACCTCAGAATCCAAATCAATAGGGATGATATCAAGGAACAAAATTGATCCTGGATGGGTCGGACTGGCGAAGGCGGCGCGGCAGCGCCGCCCTACCCTATCCGTTCTGTATCGGATGGATTGGACAGATCACCTAGAAAGAAAAGCGGCAGGCCTGGGGCCTGCCGCTGTAATTTCGATAACTTGACTATTCAGCCGCTTATTGCGGCGGATAGACGAGGCGATAGAACACAGTGCCCTGGGTTGGATCAATCGGTATGGCCACCTGGTTGGTGGTGGTGGAACCGACGACATCCACCCAATTATTGCTGATGCCCACTGACACGCTGTTGGTTTGCGCCTGCAGATCCCAGCCGGTGTGGTCCAGAGGCCAGCTAAATGTCATCGTATTGTTTGCGACCGAGGATACGATGCTCGTTGCGTTCGTATTTACCGTGACAGTCACTGCGCCGGTCGCGCCTGTGGTTGTATAATCGGGCGCTTCAGCGCCGCCAAGGCTCAAAGCGCTCGCCGAGATGATGGGCTCAACGCCGGCCGCCGGTGACGCAAGCGTCACGTTGCCGGAAGCCACAGTCACGACGTCCGTGCCGACCACATTCGTGATGGACAGGATGCTGAATACGGCGGTCGCGGTGCCGTCATAGTAGCGCGTGCCCGTCAGACCCACCGGCAGCGGATTCACCGTCAGAGTGCCGGTGACGTAGGTGAGGCTGTAATTGCCGGCTGAGAACGTGCCGCCGGTCGCAGCGCTGGGCGTGATGGTGTAGGGCGAACCGGCCACAGGCGCGTTGGAAATGGCGCCGGAGGGCGTACCGCTGATCGCGAGCGTCACAGTGCCGATGGTTTCGCTGTTCTGCAATCCAGAGGTCGAGAACTCGGTGCTGCCCGCGCCGGTCGCGAGCGTTTGGCCGTAGGTCTTGGTCTGGCTCAGGGCGGTAACTGTGGCCGCCGCTTTTGTGATGATAAGCTCTGTGCTGGTGTCGATCGCAGGAGCCAGCGTGCCGTTGGTGCCCGGGTACGAATAGGTGATCACGTAGGTGCCGACCGGTATTGTGTTGATCGACGGGGTCAGCGTGAAGTCGCCGGTGTTGTCATCGATCGTGGCGGTATTTGTAACCAGGGTCCCAATCGCAATGTTTACACTCTCACCCATGTTCGGATAAGAGGGACCGGCGGCGCTGACCGTGCCGCTGAAAGTGGCTGTCGCAGTGCCGTAGGTCGTAGTCAGGCTGGGGCTGGGGCTTTGGTTCGAGAATGCAGTGCCGGCATAACCAGCCCCCGGGGCGATCTGCAGCACCAATGAATTGCCAATGACAGCGAGAGACGTCGTCGTGTTCGCCACTATAGGCCCGACATAATTGAGAGTCGTGCCGGTCATGCTGATGCCGTTGCTGCTATTGATCAGGGCGTAATTGCCAACGTCGAGGGGCAGGGCCGACGCGTTGGTAACATTGATGGTATTGCCATTCAACTGCAGTGTGCCTTGCGAAACGGTGAGGGCGGTGTGGTCAGGATCGCCGTTGGTGTACACGGGGAAGAAGCTTAGGTTGACGGTCTGCGAGCCGAAGTTCACGTCGCCACCCGCTGGTCCAAGGATGATGGGGGGTGCCGTGTTTGATGAGGCGATGGAGGTGAACGTATTGGTGGTGCTCAAATCGAATGGATCCTGGGCGGAAACGTCCAGGGTAGGCGTGTTGGACATGACAATGCCCGAGCTGTTGCCGATAGAAGCGGTCGAAGTCAGGCGCAGTGTGCCCGCTGCGATAACGGTCGTGTTGGTGTAGGTTTGTACATTGGTCAACACGAGCACACCCAATCCGGTCGAGGCATTTACACCGGCCTGGAACTGGCCACTGCCGCTGATGACGCCATTATAGGTGCAGGTGTCATTACCGGCCACCTGGATAGCGCCGCCGTTTGCGCCGAGGGTGATGCCACGATTGGCGTTGAGGACGATATTGTTGGCGTTGGCGCGCAAGTTGGCTGTGGGACCGCCGTTCAAGGTGATGTCAGCCGCGTTGAATGAACTCGGGGCCGCTCCCAGCGAGCCGTCGGCATCGATCGCGAGCGTGCCTGAAGTGACGGTGAACGAACCAGTAAAAGTGTTTGCGGTGCCGGAGATGGTCACGGACGTGCTCGGCCCGGCCGCGACGTCGAACGCGCCTGCGCCCGATATCGCGCCGCTGAAGGTTTGCCCAACGGTGCTGCCATATACAAATGTCCCGGCATCGGATACAGCGGCGCTAAAGGTGCCGCCGAGGTCGCCTGAACCGCCGATGGTGAGCGTGCCGGCGCTGATATTTAAACCGCCAGTAAAGGTGTTTGTGCCCGTAAGTGTCCAACTGCCAGCTTGCGCTTTCGTGACAGTGGTTTTATCAGAGCTGCTGTTGTTCGGAATCGCGCCACCGATCGTGTTCGCCGCGGTGCTGGTGCCTTGCAATGTAAGAGTCTTGGAACCGGCGCCAGTCGCGGTCATGCTTGCGGTAAGAACGAGAGGGCCGGCGCCATCCATTTCAATCGTTGCGCCGCCGGTGGTACCCGCGAGGTTGATCACACGGTCGCTGGTCTCGCCGGGGCCGGTATAGATCAATTTGGCGGCGTAGGTTGTCGTTCCCATTGCAATCGTTCCGTTAGCCAATGAAGGTTTGCCCAGGCTGCTGCTGGCTTGCTGTGCGGGGACGCTAACGCTGTTAATTGAAGATACTGACACATTTGCCGGCACGCTTGTAAGGGAAATGGCTGTTGGGCCGGAATATGTATTTGCCCCGCTTAAGATGATTGTACCGCCATTGACAGTTCCCAGCGTTAGACCATCACCGCTTCCGCTTATTGCGCCCGAGATTGTCAGGTTTGTGGTAGCAGCGCTGGCATTCTTGAGCGTTATTGACCCGGTCAAAGTCCAGGGGCCGGAGCAGATCGTGTCCCCATTCACAAAATTAACTGTGTCGCCACTGCCAACAGAAAAAGCATTGGCAAGAGTAACAATGTCACCCGGACCGTTGGTGCACCAAAGGGACGTGCCACCGCCTGAAATGGATATGGTGCCCGTGCCAAACGAATTATTGTTATTGTAATAAATAATTTGTCCCCCGGTCGCTGACGTTCCGCCCGTGTACGTGCTGTTGCCATACAAGGACATGGAACCACTATTGTGCTGGGTGATTCCGCCCGATCCGGTAATCGGGATATTGAAGATCATATTCTCAGCGCTACCACCGCATTCGAAGGACCATGACCCCGCGGGAAGGTTAATTGAACCGGCTCCGGTGAAATCCAGTGTGGTTACATAGTCACCGGACTGGTCTCCACCGGAATTCCAGGAAGTTCCATTCCCGATGCCTTCGCACGTTACGACACCCGGCACATTAATGTCCAGGCTGCTGATAGCGGTGCTGCCTGCCACAAAGACAGCAAAGTTGTCGTTCGTGAAGGCAACCGGCGAGGAGGTCAGTACGTTCGTAGACCAGAACAATGAGGTGGTGTCCCAATTGCCGCTGGTTGGGGTACTCGACCCGTTGTTATCCCAATACTGCACGTACTGCGCACTGCCCTGGTAAACGAGCAGGCTGGATAAAAATAATGACGCTGCGAATGTTAATTTTTTCATGGTTGATTTGGGTAAAAAACCGACGGGCGCGCATTGCCATTTTTCAATGGAAACGCCTTTCAGGCAATGAGTTGTCAAGGATTCCAAACTGTCTTAAGGGACCAACATATCGGATTTTCAAAAAATGTCAATGGATTTCTTTTACTTTTAAATCATTTTTTCCAGGTAATAAGCCATTCTCACTGTGCGCAAGGTACAAGTTCTCGTTATAGCGGCTCGCTTTTGAACTCGATGGCAAAGCCGCTGGCAATTGGCGGAGGCGGAATTGCCTCCTTTACCTCCTCAATTTCCGAATCCACAAACGAAATGCGATCACTTGGAGGACAAAATGATTCGGCTATCAAACTGTGGCGGAGGCAAAATCCAGGCATCCTCAAAAGTATCTTTCCCGTTCTCGTGACGAATTGGCTGAAGCCCGGTCATAGCTTATGAGCAAATGAAAGCGGCGGAATCACAACTGAAGCAAGTTGCCGAAACGGAACGCCTCGGGGACGTGCCATCAAGCGTTGCAACAAGCTCCGGTTCCGCTGAGGATCAAATCGCGGCCTTGCGACGCGAGGTGGAAGAGGCTCGCGACGCCTACAGGTCAAACAACGACACGAGCAGAAAGCCGTGGGAAACATACTGCCAACTCAACGATACAAATCTGCCAAAGATTTTTGAGTTGGGCAGACAAGAGCCGGCTTCCGAGGCAGCGTTTAAGGCCTTCGCATGGATTGTAACCAATGGGCGAATCAGCGTGCGCTCGCTAAGGCCGTTTGGGTCGCAATCACTTGAATTTCTTCGCGATTTTCACACCACCCACCCGGACATTGGCGAAATCTGCCGTCAGTTGGGCCGAACCTGGGACCCGATGGACAAAACGGCAATGGAATTTCTTCGCGCCGCATCCGAAAACAATCCCGAGCGGAACGCCCGCGGCTATGCGACTTTGGCCCTTGGTCAAATGCTGAAAGGGAGGGTTGGTTTTGCATTTTTGGGCTTCGTGGTGCGGCGCTTGTATGCAAATGGTTCCGTTGCTGCGTTCGCTTTCTGAAAAATTCAGAGAGCAGCGTTTCATTATCGTTAGCGTTAATGGCGATGGCACTCGTGATGCCGCAAAGCGCGCCATGCAGGAGGAGCGCATGACCTGGCGTTCCTTTTGGAATGAAGGCGGTTCGGGTGGGGCGATTCCGGACCGATGGAATGTTCGCAGCTGGCCGATGGTTTATATGCTTGATGCCGCCGGCGTCATACGGCTCAGGTTTGTCGGCTATGGCGGCGATCATACCGCCCACTTGATGGTTTCAACGATTGAGCCGCTTTTGAAGGAATTTCAGGGTTGGAAATCGTGAGCGGTTGCACTTTTGCCCAAGGACTTCGACAGGATAACGCTTCGATAGTTCGTCTCATTCCACGAAATGAACTGGATGAGTCGGAAGCCGAGGCGCTCATACCAGCGCCGAAGATGTTGCGCCCCTTCTGCCGTGTCCAGTGCTAACTCGTCAACACCAAGGGAACGGGTAAATGCCTCGACATGCTCGTAAAGCCTGGAGCCAAAACCGCGTCCTTGAAGCTCTGGCCGGACGGCAAACTGACCAAAGTGATGGACCGTCCGATACCATTCGCACGAGGACGACGCTGACGGCGGATAAACCGTAACCGTGCCAATAATTTCCGCGCCACATTCGGCAACGAAGGGAATGCCGCTCCGAAGACGGCGCAAGGTCGTGGCCTCATCCTGGTGGGATGCCAGATACCGGAATCCGCTCGCTGCCAGAGAACCATAGGCGGCATGGAGCAAGGCGGTAATCGCCGTTATGGAGTCACCGTCAGCAAACTCCCGGATTCGGAAATCGTCGCTCATGTCCTGGTTACTGCGGCCCTATCGGGCGATGATTAATCATGCCGATTGTTACCAACCATTTCTCCACCAGTTGAGGCCATTCCGAAATCGGAAACGCCGAGCGCCTCAGGCCAAAGCCATGCCCGCCCTGCGCATATAAATGCATTTCCACAGGCACGCCGGCCTTCTTGAGCGCCACGTAGTAGACCAGTGACTGTTCGACGCCGTCCACGTGGTCATCTTCCGCCTGCAACAAAAACGTGGGCGGCGTATTGGTGGTAACCGGAACATCCGGATTTAATTTAAAACCTATATCGCCGTTATACAAATGTCCCGGATAACAAGCGACGGCAAAATCCGGGCGGCAGCTTTCCTGGTCAGCCGCATCGACGATCGGATAGGTGCGTTTGTCAAAATGCGTGCTTGTCGCCGCCACCATGTGTCCGCCCGCGGAAAAACCGATGACCCCGATCCTGTGCGGATCGATGTGCCACTCGGCAGCATGAAAGCGCACCAGTCCCAGCGCGCGCTGGGCGTCTTCCAACGCGGCAGGCGCTTCCCCGTAATCGCCAACCTTTTTGTTCGGCACACGATATTTTAACAACACCGCCGTGATCCCCTGCGAGTTGAGCCAATCACAAATCTCCGTGCCTTCCAAATCCATGGCCAGCGCATTGTAACCGCCGCCGGGAAACACGACCATCGCCACGCCTGTGTTCGTTCCTGCCGGCGGATAAACTGTCATGGTCGGTTGCGAGACATCGCAAACCCAAAGCAGTGGATCGCCTGTTTGAGTCAATGACTTCTTAGTGTATTCCGGCCGCGGGAGAGGCCGCGCATCCGGCGGCGTGCCCGGCCAAATTGGGATTTGCGTGTGCCCCGGTGACGGTTGCCAGACATTCGTCTGCGCGCTTAAACAGCAGCACGCAAAAAGAATGCAGGTAAAATAGAATATTTTTGCGGTCACTTTTTCATTTCCGCAAATGAGCGAAAATAACCAAGCCAAAGGCCGCGACCGAACCGAGCAAGCACAACAAAACTCCCAGCGGAGTGTCCATGCCGAATGCTTTGAAGATGCCAACAGACCCGGCCACCAAACAGCCCAGGACCGCCCAATCCAACGCGGTCGTGGACTTGCGCTCTCCGAACACGACATCAAACGGATCGTAGCCTTCTTTTTTTTCTTCGGATTTGTCTTCCTGGGTTTGCGTTGTCATAAATTCTGTGGTTACGCTTCATGTCGTTCCGCGAAAGTGATTCCGTATGCCTTCAAGAAATTCTTTCCCGTCTCGAGGTGGCCTGACCCAATCCATACGGCCGAATACGTGTCGCTTTCGTTGATGTGCAGCGACAACAGATCCATCCCGCGCTCCTGGTTTGCGCGATCGAACTCTTCAAACTGGCCTTTGGTGCGGCCCGAGCGTACTTCAATCAATGCCTCCTGCGGCAGGCTCCAAAACAGGTACCGCACGCGATGGTCGGGCGAACATTCGGTGTACACCGGCACGAGACCGAGATTTCGGCAGAAGTCCACTGCCGCCTGCGTCAGGTCCCGGGACATCCAACGTGTGAAACTCCGCTGCCGCAATGCTTCCCCGTCGCCTGTCAATAATTTCGACGCTGTATAAGTATTCGGCGTTTTCATAAATGCTTATGGTTATAGCGCTGATTATTCCAACCGATTGGCAATCTATCCTGCCGTTTGAGAAAAGCAAATTGAAATCACATCTCGGGCCAGCCCAAGTATTAGCAGGAACATCAACCCTTCCATGACGATATGGTCACCCGCCGATATGGCAGGCGCCATCGAACGGGACGGCACGTAATATGGACAAAACAGTCCCAGCAACCGGAGACCAATGAGTGCGCCGCAGACGAGGCCGGGCACAAGCCCTAAGGCAATTAAACATTTGATGTACCAGGGGAATTTGCGGCGCCGGTTTTGGGGCAATGGTGGTGGGGTTAACGGCATAGGCGCAGGATAACTGAACTACGGTTGTCCGGCCGCCCGCAAAAGCTGCTCCGGAGCACGCTAAAGCGTGTACACCAAGCCCGCTCCACATTTTGTGCCTATAGGAGTGTAAACGTGTAAACGGCGACCAAAAAGAGGGTATTTATTCGGAAAGTTGCGGGTTTTTGGGCAAAAACGGTAAACTGGGCAGCAGCAACACTGTGTGAGGGCACGCGGCCTACAAAGTCGGACGGGTTTGTTGATCCAACCTTTACAAGGTTGCCGGGAATTCAGCCGTGCCGTACCCAGGGTAGCCTCACAGATTCGGCAACGCCTGGGCTGAATGATGAAACGCCGTTGGCGTAAGTCCCCGAAACCACGAAGCACAGATGATGGGGTATGAGGTCTGGAAACTCGTAACATGCGTAACGTTTTTGAGGCTCAACGGTTTAACTAGTAACAAACCGGAAACAAACTGGTAACATCCACAGTCAAGTCGTTGAACACAAGCGATTTAACTCGTAACAGGGCACGATACCGGCGGTGTATTTCTGCACTCGCGATCAGATTTTGACGGTCTTCAATAGGTGTTTCTACGCCCGAATATGCCGCTCCTCCGGAGCTTGGGAATATTTTTGGGGGACGTTTTACTACAAATATTGCGCTCTTGCAATGAACCTCCGGCGTAAATGGTTCATTGGCACTATGAACCGAAAAAGCGGTTGGGCTCTCCTACGGAGCTGGACGGCAGCGTCAGCGAGACTATGGACATAGTGGACGCTATAGACGTGGACATGTTTTGACTTTGATACCTAACAACAAATAGCCGGTTATTCGGCAGGCCAGCATTGGCCAATAGGAAAGCCGTAGGAAAGCCTGATGAGAAAAATTTGGATCTTGAAGTAAACGAAGACCGCATCCCACATCCGGAGTTTGCAACTCAGGATGTAATTCTGCGCAATCAACACGCGGCTCTGAAAGTAAAGTTTCGCGAGAGTCGCGCCCAGTCTGGCATATTCCGCCAACTCTGACCCTAAACGTCCGAGAGGCGCCCGCCTTTCGGCAGCCCCAAGTTCTTGTTGTTCATCCATAGATTAATCCCGTTATTTCAACATCGCGCGGTAATAACGTCCGGGCATCGTCATTGCCGCCGCATCCGTCCAGGTTACAGTACCGCCCGTGATTACATTGGTGCAGATGGGAGTCCAGTGCTTCATATCGGTCGATGCCTGGATAACAAGATTCGAGCCAGTTGGACCGGAAAATTGAATTTTAAATCCTTTTGATGTCATTGTTGATCCGCTGGTCATGCCAGTTACGGTTGGGGTAACGCTCATCTTGGTGGTAGCCGTCGATGTGAGAAGTCCGCCCAGAAGGCCAACAGTCGAGGACGAGAAAGTATAGGTTCCCGCGGTTGCCGCTGAAAAATTTGTGATGGTTAAAACGGCATCAACGCTGCCGCCGAGGTCTATAAGGGCGCCGCCGCCGACGGCGGTAAAACTGGCATTTGTCGGGAATGACCCGCCGCTGAACTGACAGCTAATGGAACTTAAGACGCCGATGGTGACCGACGATTGGACGCAAATAGTGACAGTGTCTCCTTTTGAGACATTGGTGGTCGCAGGTGAGACAGTGAGAGATGGGGCCAAAAGGCCTGCTTTTGCGTTGGCCATAAAAAACAGGCCAAAAACAAGGAAAATCACCATTTTCCTCAACCCCGAGCGGTCGATTCGGATTGTCTCTTCCATATTCGGGACAGTAGGAAGCTACTATTGTGCCAAAATTAGCCACTGTGTCTCAAAATATGAAATCGTTGCCGTTGCCGTTCACGAGCTTAAACCTTGCCACCTTGAAAATGCCCTAAAAACTATACGTGGCCTTTATCCGAAAGTTGATGCCGTCCTGCTGGATGTATGGCTCCAAATGGTAATCAGAGGATGGCTCGAAGTATTTGACGTTGAAAAGATTGTACACTCCGGCCGAAAGCTCGAGATTTTTGACGAAGAGATCGTGGCTAAAGAGAGTGAGGTTGACGACGGTAAAGCCCGGCGCATTTGGTCCTGGTGTTACGGTGGCCGTGCCGCCCAGAGGAGGAGGTGTATAAACTTCGGTTTTGCTTTGGCTTGTGTATTGGACTTCCAATCCGGCGAAGAGTTTATTGCTGTAAAGAGGCGCGCTGAGGTTGAGCTTGATCATGTTCTCTGGCGAGTCCGGCAGGCCCACTCCCGTATCCCGATCCTGGGTCCGCTGCAGGCTATAGCTGAGGCGGGCGGTATAGTCGTTCCATTTCGCCTCGAGGGAGGGTTCCAGGCCAAATGTTTCGGCGTTAAAATTGGTATTCAGCGCTGATTCGCCCAGGCCAATCAGGTCGTCCATGCGGTTGTAATAAGCCATAATAGAAGAGCGCAGAAAGCGATTGATGCCCTGTTCGTAGATGAATTCGTAGGACGAAATTTTTTCAGGCTTTACATCCGTGTTGCCGCCCGCCAACGCCAATTCCAGGATGTTTGGATCCCGGAAAGCGGTTCCATAGACGAACTTGAAGGTGGATTGCTGCCAGGGATTGTAGATGAGGGCTGCGCGGGGGCTCCAATCCGGGGTATAATTTCCGTATTCATCGTAGCGAACGCCGGCGTTTGCGCGCAGATTATCCAGAATCGCAACGTCGGCCTGGCCAAAGATGGCGTAATTTTGACGATTGGTTTCGAGTGAGCCGGCAAGGGAACCGTCCTCATATACGCTCAGGTTCTGCTCAAAATCGTTTCGATATTCGCCTCCAAACGTAAGCGTGTCCTTATCGAATATCTTCTTGTTAACCTGGGCCTCCAAACCGGCCCATTGTCCCGTTTCGCGAACCTCTTGAAAAGATGTTTCGGGGCCGCCATAGGGGGGCACGGAAGGATTGGCGTCAAAGGGATACCCCAATTCTTTGCCGCTTTGATCGTAATAAACGTCCGCCAGGACATTCCAACCTCCGTCAAACTCCTGCGCGTATTTCAACGTCACATAACTGCGGTCATCTATGGATTGCAGCAGCGAGTCATTAAAAGAAGTGTTTTCCACGGCCGTGGGATTGATTTTTTGACGATTGATATATCCACCTTCGAGGGTCAAATCCCAATAGCTGACCGAACCAAAAAAGCTTTGGAAATTGTCGGCATCCATATGATGCGCGATGCCGTTGTTCCATGCCTGATACTCCGGAAAATACAAATCACCAACGCCGTTGTTATTGTAAATTGTTCCCGACAACAAAAACTGGAGGCTGTTGGTAAACTGGCCGCCAACGGTCACCCGTCCAGAGCCTGCGTCATAGCTGCCGTACGAGCCGGAACCTTCAACTCCATTGATATCCTTGCCCTGGCGAGTGATGACATTGATGACCGCGAAAAAGGCGTTATTGCCATAGAGCACTGAGCCCGGGCCACGAATAATTTCGACGCGGTCGATTAAATCCACGTCCAGGATAAACGAGGTATCCACCTGGGCGCTGTCGTCGAGATTGTCGTTGATCCGGTGCCCGTTGACCAACAGCAGGATGCGGTTATTGGCGTCGCCCAGGTTTACACCGCTCACACCCACATACTGATAATCACGGTCATACGAAATATAAAATCCCGGCACGCTTTCAAGGAGATCGCCCAGGGTCCGCCAGCCGTATTTTCTGATTTCGTCTGACGTAATGACGGTGGCATCTGCAGGCGCCTCGGTTGCCTTTTGTTCGAACCTGGACGCTGTTTCGACTTCCGGCACCTTTATTTGCATCAAATCTTCCAGCGACATGTTGGAGAGGTCCGACTGGTTCGTGCTGCCGGCCATCGTGGCATTGTTTGTGGCACCGGCTACGCCGGACTGGTTCATCGAGTCATCGGCTCGAACACCGAGGGCCATGAGGAACAGGGCGCAGACGAGGGGCCGGAGACAGGACGCGAAGACAGGCAGGATTCCCAAAAGAAATTTTCTTTTCTTCATGGGCAAGCCATAATGTTGTCTGAGTTGTCGTTGACAAAATTCATCTGATGCGTCTCAAATTGACACGAGCAGCTTTTAAGCCTGTAACTGCCGTTCTGTGCGCTGGGACGGAAATTGTGGCTGTCCGCGGCGGCGTCGCAAGCAATAAATGCTGTAATATCAACGATTTACCATGGCAATCTCTCAGGGTGCCTGATTGATGAGAAAATGCGCAATAAACGCCGTTGCCCTGCTTTTCAGCGTGATTTTCACGGTTGGGTATCATTGCCGGGCACAGAATTCCCAGCCTACGGAATATCAAATCAAGGCGGCCTTTATTTATAATTTTGCCCGGTTTGTGGATTGGCCCACCCAGGCTTTTACCGATGCTTCCTCCCCGCTAATCATCGGTGTTTTGGGGAAAAACGACTTCGGTTCCAGCCTCAAGGAAACCATTGACGGCAAAACCATCCGCGGGCACCCGCTCGAATTCAAACTCTTCCCGTCGCTCGCCAGGGTCGCCAATTGCCAGGTCCTGTTTATCAGCACCTCCGAAAAAAACCATCTTTCAAAAATTATCTCGACCTTGCGCACCACCAGCATTTTGACTGTGGGCGAGACGGATGATTTCGTCGCCCGGGGCGGGATGATCCGTCTTAGGATTGTTGACGACAAGGTCCGGTTTGACATCAACAATTCCGCGGCCAAAAGCGCCGGGCTGACGATCAGCTCGAAATTGCTCACTCTTGCCATCGACGTCCGGTAAGCCTATACGAGCGCCGGGTCGGCAAGAGCTGATTGGCTTTTCTGAGACAATCCCCTCATCAGCAAAAGCTTAGGCCTGCTGTTACGGTTACTGAAACGGAATGAAAGTTGCTTATAGTTTACCGGAATTGCTTAATTTCATGCGGGACATGCGGCTTGTCGCCGTGGCGCGTCCTGTATTGAGACAGGATTCCCGAAAACAGGACAATTGTGGCAGTCTTACAGGACATCCCTATTAAGCGGAAACTGACTGCAATCATCATGATTGCAAGCACAGTCGCGCTGTTGCTGGTCTCAGGAGGCTTCGTGACCTACGAAATGGCCATTTTTCGTAAAACGATGAAGAATGACTTGTTAACGCTCGCCCAAATCGTCGGCAACGAAAGCACAGCGGCGGTGGCGTATTCGGACACGAAGACTGCGGAAGAAATCATGCACGGCCTGAAGTTTAAGAATCACATCACGTGCGCCGCCTTGTATGAGCCTGCCGGTGATCTTCTTTCGGCTTATTTCCGGACAAATTCCGCCGATCTCCAGGCCTCAGGCAAAATACCGCAGCACCCCGAATCCAATACGAATGTCATGGATGTCGAACGGTTCGAGCCTGACCGCCTGATCGTCTTTCATACGTTCAGAAATGCGTCAGATGGCCAAGTTGCCGGCACGGTTTTTTTGGAATCGGATTTGGATGAACTCCATCAGCGTGAGGTGCGGTACGCGGGCATCATCCTCCTCTTTATGGCGGCGTCGTCAGTCGTCACCTTGTTTCTGTCATCGCTGCTCCAGCGGGTCATTACCCGGCCTATTTTCGACCTGGCCGAAACCGCGCGGGCGGTGACCGCGGAAAAAAATTATTCGGTGCGCGTCGCCAAATACGGGCGCGATGAATTGGGCCGGCTGGTGGACGCTTTCAACGAAATGCTCGGCCAAATTCAGGACCGCGATTCAAAGCTCCAGAAGGCACACGACGAATTGGAAGCGCGCGTGCTGGAACGCACACGCAATTTGCGCGAAGAAATTACCGAACGCCGGCGCACCGAGGCGGCGTTGCAACAACAATTCGTCCGCATCAGCCTCCTCAACCAAATCACCCAGGCCATCTCCGACCGGCAGGACACCGACAGCATCCTGCACGTCGTCCTGCACGAGCTTGATGAACACCTCGGCACCGACATGGGCATGGTCGCCCTCTTCGACGCCGGCCAGCAAACGTTGAACATCGCCGCGTTATGCGTAAAGAATTCTCTCCTGGCAAAAAAATTCGATTTGCACAAAGGCAGCGTGCTGGCCCTGACGGAAACCGATTTTCAACTTTGTACAAACGGCCAAACAGTTTATGTCTCCGACACACTTAAATGGAAGTCGTCGTTCATCGAACGATTAGCGGTGATTGGCTGGCGTTCAGCCGTGGCCGTGCCGCTCATGGTGGAAGAGAAACTGTTTGGCATTTTGATAGCCGCGCGGCTGCAGGCCGAAGGCTTCAGCAGCGGCGACGCCGAATTTCTCCGGATGTTGAGCGAGCACGTGGCGTTGGCGGCGCACCAGGCGCGCCTGCACACCGACCTCGAAAAGGCCTATAACGAACTCCGGCGGACCCAGGCCACAATCCTGCAACAGGAGCGCCTCAAAGCGCTGGGCCAAATGGCCAGCGGCATCGCTCACGACGTCAACAACGCCTTGTCCCCGGTCATCGGCTTCGCCGACCTTATCCTCAAGGGCGACTATGGCTTGAAACCTGACGCGAAAAAGTATCTCGGCCACATCCGCACAGCGGGCGAGGATATCGCGCACATCGTCGCGCGGCTTCGGGAATTTTATCGAACGCGCGAAGTCAACGAGTCCCTGCAGCAACTTAATCTGAATACTCTGGTCGAGCAGGTCGTGGACATGACACGCCCGCGCTGGCGCGACATTCCGCAATCCAATGGCATTACCATCGAAGTCCATCCCGACCTGGCTCCGGACATGCCGCGCCTGGCGGGCATCGAAAGCGAAATCCGCGAAGCCATTACCAACCTCGTGCTCAACGCGGTGGACGCCATGCCTGGCGGCGGCAGGATTACCGTCCGCACCCATGCCATGCGCAACAACGGCGATAAGCACCCGCTGAAAGCGGTTGTCGAGGTTACCGACACCGGCACCGGCATGGACGAGGAAACGCGCAAGCGATGCCTTGAACCGTTCTTTTCCACCAAAGGCAAACGGGGCACCGGACTGGGCCTGGCCATGGTCTATGGCGTCATGGAACGCCATGCCGGAAGCATCGAAATTCAAAGCGAACTCGGCAAGGGAACGACTTTTCGCCTCGTGTTCCCCGTCCGCGTCAACGTGGCTTCCGCCGAACCGGAAAAGGACAACGGCTCAAATGTCGAGCCCATGCAAATCCTGTGCATTGACGATGAATCGCTGTTGCGGGAACTGTTGAAGGAGATTCTCGAACGCGACGGCCATGAAGTCGTGCTGAGCGACAACGGACAGTCCGGGCTCGATGAATTTCGGATCGCCTCGGAACGAAAACGCCCGTTTGACCTGGTCATTACCGACCTGGGCATGCCCTACATTGACGGCCGGCAGGTGGCCAAAACCATCAAGCTCGAATCTCCGCGGACCCCGGTTGTCATGCTGACGGGTTGGGGTGCATTTATGAAGGAAGACGGCAGCGGCCCCACGGAAGTGGACGGTATCCTCAGCAAACCTCCGCGCTCGCGCGAAATCCGCGACATGCTCCGCAAATTCAGTCCCGGCCGAATCCACAATGGAAACGGACACGGACACCATAGCTGAGCCTTGCGCAGCAGCCGGTGTGAGCCACTGGTTGCGCCGCTGCACGCGGCGCCACACGGCGCAGCGCGCCGTGTTCCACCACTCCATGGTTATGGGGGGCCTTCCTTTCCCGCTATTCGTGGCCGCCGTGCTGGGACAACAATATCGCCACTTGCTCGTGGGCGTTCATTACGGCGAAATGCAGCGGAGTCATGTCGTCCTTGTCTTCCACGTTGACCAGGGCGCCGTGGTCCAGAAGCACTTGCGCCGCTTCTTTACTATCGTACATCGCGGCGTAATGAAGCGGTGTATCCCAGTTTTTGTCCTTTGCCTCAATATCCGCGCCATTGGACAGCAATAATTCCACTTGATGCGGGCGGTTAAATCTGGCGGCCATGTCCAAAGGCGTGGAACCCGCTTTGTTCCTCGCGTCCACGCGCGCATTGTGCGCGAGCAACAATTTCACCATGTCGCTGTGGCCGTTCCCCGCGGCCAGGTGCAACGGCGTGTCGCCCTCGATATTTTCGGCGTTCACATCGGCTTTGTCGCTTAGAAGCAGTTCCGCCAGCGGCTGGTAGCCGCGCGCCGCGGCCCAGTGCAGAAGTGTGTCCCCGCCCTTGTCGTGGCTGGAAACCAATCCCGGATCAGATTTGACCATCGCAATGACTTTTTGAGGGTCGTTGTCCTTTACCGCTTGGTCCATCTCACCGTGCGTTGAGGCGCAACCCGCAAGGCCCATGACCACTAAGCCCGCCGGCAATACAAGGGTCGCACACAACGGCAGGAATCGTCGGAATCGGCCAAATAAAGCGAATATTTTCATCGTACCAGCTACGCCGAATTTGCCGGAAAGGTCAAATGGAAAGTTTGGCGAGGAGCATTCGGCTGAATGATTGAATCCTTTGAAGATTCATTCTAGACTATTGTGTGATTGCGCTTCTGGATTATGGCTCAGGCAATTTGCGCAGCGCGCACAAAGCGCTGCTCAAAATTGGCGCCGATGTGCGCATAGCCCAAACACCCGCGGAAATGCGCGGCGCCGGCGGCGTTATCCTGCCGGGCGTCGGCGCATTTGACGACTGCATGAATGCCTTGCGCCGGCAGGAACTGTTCGATGCCTCGCGCGACTTCATCCGCAGTGGCAGGCCATTCCTGGGCATCTGCGTGGGCTACCAGGCTTTGTTTGAACGGAGCGACGAATTTAACTCCTGCGCCGCCGGCCTCGGGATTTTCAAAGGAAGCGTCGTGCGCTTTTCGGAAACGAACGGTCTCAAGATTCCGCAGATCGGCTGGAACCAGATTGATATTGTCCAGCGCGATTGTCCGCTCTTTCGGGGAGTTGAAAGCGGCAGCTATGTCTATTTTGTTCACAGCTTTTACCCGAAGCCCGCGGACCAGGCGATAGTGGCCGCGCAGACAGAATACGGACAACCGTTTGCATCGGCCATTTGGCGGGACAATGTGTTCGCCACGCAATTTCACCCGGAAAAAAGCCAGAATACGGGACTGCAACTGCTGAAAAACTTTGCGGAACTGGTGGAAGGAACTATCCAGATTGCAGTATCTTTTCCGCCGAACGCCGGACCGCTTCGGCCAATTCGCGGGGCTTAATCACCCTGGCGTCACCGCCCCAGCTCAATATCCATCGCTCGATTTCCACCAGGCCTGATAATTTGAGCTTGAGCTCGACCGCGCCGCTTTTCAGTTCCCGCAACTGCTGCGATTCATGCCATTTTTTCTCGCGGATATAATCGGCCGCGCGCGCGTTGAAACGGATGACGACGTCGTACCGGCCCGCGCCGGAATGGACGCCGAAGCTGTCGCGCAATTCCTTTTCAAGCGAAAATTTCCCGGATCGTTCAAATGTTTTGCCCGTGGGTTTTACGGCCCGGATTCTAGATGGGACAAACTTGCGGATGTCCTTGCGGGCATGATCAAACGCGAACAAAAACCATTCTCCATTCACATTCGCGAGATGATACGGGTCGACGATGCGGCATTCGCTCTGTCCTGCGCCGGGTTTCCGGTAACCCAGTTCCAACTGCCGGCGTTGCGCCACTGCCGTGGCGAGCAAATCAAAAACGTTCAAATCCAAAATCGGTTCGACACTCGTCCGAAAAGAAATGGCCCTGCCCACGTCCGCAAGATTGAGTGAAATCGTGTCCGGCAAAGACTCCTCCATTTTTTTGATCGCGGAAAGCAGCGGCTTCTCGAAGCTGGTGCCGCGATATTGTTGCAACGCTTTTTCGGCCACGACGAGCGCGAAAAGCTCGCCTTCGGTAATTTGGAGCGTGGGAAATGCGTTGACCTCACCATTGTAATAATAACCGTTCTGCGCGGCGTCGAATTCAATGGGCAGGTTCATCCGGTCCCGCATAAATTCCATGTCCCGATGAATCGTCTTCGAGGCGACTTCGATTTCCCGGGCCAGGGAAGCAGCATTCGGAAATTTACCCGATTGCAGCGCCTGATGAATCCGCAACATCCGCTCCAAAGGCGGACGCGAGTGCAGCGAAGGAGTTTTAGCCGTGTTCATTTGAACCGAGAAAACCGGCGCAAAGGTAGAATTAAAAATTAGATATGGGAAACAATTTCCAAGCCAGCACAGGAGCGCCGTGAGCGCCAGAATTCAGTACGGCACGCGCCGGCAGCGCGCGCCCTGACTATGGATTTGCTTGACTCTGCTGCATCCCGGTTGTCGGATTTCAACGTCTGCGGCTTCTTATTGGTGATATGAATCTGAGCGACAGCGCAAAATTGCTCCGAAACTATGCCGAGCATGGCGACGAAACTGCCTTTCGTGAACTGGTCGAACGGTACGTTGACCTCGTTTATTCCACAGCCGTTCGGCGCGTGGGCGGGGACGTCAATCTGGCCCAGGACGTCACGCAAAGGGTATTCGCCGACCTCGCGCTCAAAGCCCGGACGCTTCGACAATTGGAGCACCTGGGCGGCTGGCTGCACCGGCACACCGGCTTCATTGCCTCCAACATGGTTCGGGGTGAGCGACGCCGTCAGATTCGCGAACAGGAAGCCGCTCAAATGAATGCAATCTCAGAATCACCCGACAGCCTTTGGCAAGAATTGGAGCCCATGCTGGATGACACGATCGAGCAACTCGAACCACCCGACCGCCAGGCGATATTGCTGCGATTTTTCGAACGGCGCGATTTCCGGTCGCTAGGCAACGCACTGGGCATCAGCGATGACACGGCGCAAAAGCGGGTCAGCCGGGCGATCGAGAAGTTGCGTTCACTCCTCATTCAACGAGGGGTGACGCTTAGCGTCGTTCTTTTATCAGCTTTGTTGGCGGGGCGCGTAATTAATGCGGCGCCCGCCGGCCTGGCGGCGAACGCGGCTAAATTCGCGCTGGCCGGGGCATCTGCGGGCGGCGGACTGGCAGCGATACTAACAAAGATTTCGGAATCCGTTGCATTTAAACTCTCACTCGGGGGAATCGTAATAGCAGCGGCGTTATGGTTTGCGCGGCAACATTCTTCGATTGCCCAGCCGGTGCATGAGCAAACAAACACAATCAGCGCCGTAGACGGCGTAACCAACAGCCCGCCAGCCTCGAACCCATTGGCCAAAACCGCATGGCCCGCCGCCAATACGAATGCTACGGGCAGGCTGCTGACGGTGAACGTGGTGGCCGCCGATAGCGGGAAACCAATTCCAGACGTGGAATTCGATTATTGGCTTTGGACAAACGGTATCTGCGATCATATGAAGCCGCTCTACGCGACGCGACTTGGCGTCTGCAAGGTCCCGGTGCCTGATAACACGACTGAATTAACTCTCGTCAGCCAAAGAGACGGTTTTGCGGACACGCTCCTGGACTGGCATGCGGCCAGTGGCGACCAAATTCCCGCTCAATACACTCTGCGGGCTGCACGGGCGCTCTCCGTTGGCGGAACGGTGGCAGATCCTGACGGCAACCCGGTGGCGGGAGCGCAAGTGGGTTTCAATAACATGCCTGACCCCAATACTCAGACACGCCCGCAAAGTGACGATTTCGGCTGGCCATTCTGGGTGTTCACGACATCCGATTCGCAAGGCCGATGGGAAATAAACAGGATGGGGAAGGAGGCACTTAAAACTGTCACTGGAAACGCGACCGAGCCGAATTTTGTGAACGCGCCGTCAATTGCTCCAGGCCGCCAATCGGATGTGTTGATACAACTACTTGCCGGGAAATACGTATTTAAGTTGGGCCATGCGGTCGTTGTGCAGGGTATTGTGAAGGATGCAGATGGAAAGCCGCTGCCAAACGCCCAGGTCCGTGTTGGGCAAACAGCCACACCCGGTTCCCGCGAAGGAACCAGCCAGGCCGATGGCACGTTCTCCATTGTCGGATGCGCACCCGGGACCAATGTCATCACAGCCCAAGCCGATGGTTTTGCAGCCAACGCGCTCCCTGTCAACCTAACGGACGGCGCGGGACCGTTTGAACTGGTTCTTCACCCCGGAAAACTACTGGAACTGCGCGTGGCAGATGAAGACGGCAATCCAGTGCCGGACGCCAATGTTTCATACGATACATGGCAAAGTTCGTCCTCGGATTGGAAAATGCCGCTCCAGGTTGATTTTCATGGGCACACTGACGCCGACGGACGTTTGCAATGGGATAGCGCGCCTGATGGACTACTATCGTTTAACATTTCAGCGGACGGGTATATGGTAAATGGCGATTATCAATTTTCGGCGGATGGAACAGAACACGTCGCCACACTCGTGCCTGCTCTCACGATTTCCGGCACTGTGACCGATGCCACAACCGGTCAACCGGTCCCGAAGTTTCGTATCATCGCCGGCCATCCGAATGACGATTCCTCCACTGAAGCGACCAACGTTTCCTGGAGCACACTTGAGCGTTTTTGGTTAAGCTTCAGTGACGGCTCATTTAAATACAGGTGGCAGGAGCCTCCAATCAGGAATGCCGATAGGGACCCATTGTTTGCCTTCAAATTTGAAGCCGACGGTTATGCCCCGTTGATCACGCGGGTGATACATGCTTCGGAACGCAATGTGCGTCTTGACGTGGCGCTGCCGCCTGCCCCTTCAACGCAAGTGACCGTCCTTTTGCCGGACAATGAACCGGCTGGGGCCGCCGATATTGGCCTGGCGTCGCCCGGCGCGCGGCTTTCATTGGTTCCAGGAGGCCTGTCGCATGATAATCTTCAGTCAGGCGGCTCCCTTCTTCAAACAGATAACGCGGGACAGTTCACTCTGCCGCTGGACCCTTCCATAACAAAAATTATTGCAACCAGTTCGCAGGGTTATGCCGAGGCAACGCCGGCGGAATTAGCCGGGAATCCGGTGATGCAATTGCAGCCGTGGGGCCAGTTGAATGGCATCCTTCTGACAAACGGCCAGCCCGCAGCTGGCAGCACTCTCTCATTCCAATACAACCAACAGAAGGCGGACACTATTTCGTTCGATACTTTCAAATTTCGAACTCAAACCGACAATGCAGGGCACTTTACCTTTGCTCAAGTCCCGCCTGGGAATTATCGGGTAATGCTGCTGTTCACTTTTCCCGGTGGCTGGACGTCTGGACCATCGCAGCCGGTAACAATCGAACCCGGCGGGACGACGACTGTGACGATTGACGAGACGAATATGACGCCGACCTCTGTGAATCAGTGAATTGCCTTTTCCACCACAGCCGTTTCGCGTAATTTCCGCGCATGTTCAAGCCAGCCGATTTGTTTGATCTTGCGCAGACTGCGCATGCGGGAATTTTTGACGGTTGTGAGTTCGCCTGGGATGCGCTGAAAAAGATTGAACGCTACATCGCCGCAAACCTAAAGCCTGAGCTTCGCAACAAATGCGACGGCGTGGCGTACATCGGGGATAAGGTCTTTATTGGTGAAGGCACGGTGGTTGAGGATGGCGTGATGATCAAAGGACCGGCGATTATCGGGCGCAATTGCCACATTCGCCACAACGCCTATCTGCGCGAAAATGTGATTATCGGCGACGGTTGTGTTGTAGGCAATTCGACGGAAATCAAAAACTCTCTTCTTCTCAACAACGCCGGCGCGCCGCACTTCAATTACGTGGGCGATTCGATTCTCGGCCATAAGGCGCATTTGGGCGCGGGCGTAAAAGTCTCGAACGTCAAACTTTTTCCCGGCAATATCGCCGTGGTATTGAATGGCAAATCCTTCGACACCGGCCTGCGCAAATTCGGCGCACTGCTTGGCGATGGCGCGGAAATTGGCTGCAACGCGGTCTTGAACCCGGGCAGCATTGTTGGGCGCGGCGCTGTGATTTATCCCAACGTATTTTGGCGCGGGGTTTTGCCGGACGGAAATGTTGCGAAGAACAAGGCGGAGGTGGAAGTGGCGCCAAAGAAATAGGACGATTGGAATGAAATCAACCCTTTTAGGATTCTCGACCCGGGTTCGTTCGGAACGCGGGGACGAGCCGTCCCCGCTCCTATGGTGGGCTGAGTGATTGCAATCCCGTGATTACGTTTGGACCTCAAACAATCGCATTAGCATTTGCTCCACTGGCTCTTCTTGTTTCAGTTCAATCCATTGGCAATGAGCGTGTCGGCGAAACCAGGTGAGTTGCCGTTTGGCAAACTGCCGCGTCCGAATTTTTACTAATTCCACGGTCGCTTTCAAATCGCGTTCGTCCCGCAAGTGTTCCACGACCTGGCGATAACCGATGGCCTGCATGGCGGTCCGATTTTCAGCAAGGCCTCGCCGCAGCAATTCCCGTGTTTCCTCCACCAGCCCGCGTTGAAACATTTCCTCAACGCGCGAGTCAATTCGTTCGTGCAAATCGGCGGGGGAACGGACGAGAAGAGTCAGCGTGTTGCCTGTTGCGTGTTGCGCGCCTTGCGTCCAGTCGGCTTGAGACGCAGCGACGGGTTTGCCCGTCGTTCGGACGATCTCTACGGCCCGGACGACGCGGCGCCGGTTCATCTTGTCTATTTTCTCATAGCTGTCCGGGTCCCGTTCGCGCAATTCTTCCAGAAGTCCAGCCAGCGGGGCCGCTTCCAATTCTGCTCGCAGTTTCGGATCGGCAGCCGGCGCATCCCCCAGCCCGTCCAGAAACGCCTTAAAATAAAGTCCCGTCCCGCCGCAAAAAATAGGGACTTTATCGTGCGACCGGATATCGGCGACGGCCCGTTCCGCCAGTTGAACAAATTTCGCGGCATCGAAAGGTTCATTTAATTTACAAACGTCAATCAAATGGTGAGGAATTCCTTTTCGTGTTGCCGCGTCCGGCTTTGCCGTTCCTATGTCCAGGCCCCGATAGACCTGCATCGAATCGACAGAAATGATTTCACCCTCAATCTTCTCCGCCAGCGCCAGGGATATTTCGGATTTCCCCACCGCAGTCGGGCCCGCGATGAAAATGGCGCCCCCATCGGCTGAGGTCCGGATTCCGGATGGGTTTGCCATTGCCACAGGCAGGCTACGTTTGTTTTGCTTCGGCGCGGCGCGACAAAATCGCCGCCAGGGCCAGTCCTGTGATAAAGATTGGCACACTGATCCATTGCGCCGGTGTCAGGCCCAGGTGATAGTGCAACTCGGAATAATCCCCGCGAAAATGCTCCACCACCGACCGCAAAATGGCGTAGCAAATCAGATAGGTCGCAAAAACTTGGCCGTCGAATTTCTTTCGCCTGAAAAGCCAGGCCAGAAACACATAAAGCCCCAAATTCAGCAGACCATCGTAAATTTGCGTCGGATGCAGCGGCACGTTCAACGGCGTTCCGGAGAGCTCCTGCGCCAGGGGATTGGTGAACGTGATGGCCCAGGGCAAATCCGTTGGCCGCCCGTAGCAGCAGCCGTTGAGCAGGCATCCCATCCGGCCAAAAAAGCTTCCCAGCGCGATGCTCGGCGCCAGCACATCCGCTGTTTTCCAGACGGGCATCTTTTTCCAAAGGATATAAACCAGCCCGCCGAGGATACCGCCGATCAGCCCGCCATAATAAACCAGTCCGCCATGCCAAACGGCAAAGATCTCCATAATCGGCTGTCCGGCAAACTCCTCGTGCCAATACGTCGTCACATAGACCACACGGGCGCCGATAATCGAGCCGACCATCAGCCACAAGACCACGTCGGCTATGCGTTCGGCCGGAATATTTTCCCGGCGCGCGCGAAGCGTGGCCGTCCAAAGACCAGCCAAAAAGGCCAGGGCGATCATCACGCCATACCAATGGAGAGTCACCGGACCGTGGTGAAATACAATAGGATCCACACCAACATTTTACCCGAATTAAATCGGTTGAAAACCACGAAACGCGCGTTGCGTCAATTTAACTGTGATTCGTGGCAGCGATCGTGCGAATGTTCTGTGGTGTCAAAGGCGGAACGTGAGGCGTGATGGCTGGAGGTATGGGTGGCATGATTGCCGCAGTCGGAATCGGAGGCCATTGCGGCACGTGGGCCACAAGATCCCTCCAGGCCTGCCGCTCGGAAGGGGTCATTTTGGACCAAAGTTGGGCATTTTTGAGAAATTCGGCGCGTTCCTCGCTGCTCATGTTGGAAAACTTTCCAAACGCTCGCACGCATTGGATCCGCTGGCGCATCGGCATTTTATCAAATGTCTGCATCGTCCTTTCCATTTGCCGCGCCTCAATACCGGTCAATTCGCCCAGGGCCTTCTGTTTTTCTGCCGTCGACAGGTTAAAAAAGGAAATGAATTGCGCGATCATTGCCTGTCTTTCGGACTGTGAACAAGCGTTCCAGCGTGACTGTTCCGCACCGCTGGGCGCCGGTACGTCCGAACTGCTGTTTGTCGTGCTTAATCCGGCGAAATAGCCGGCGATATGTTCATTGTCCAAAAATTCCTGTTGCAGCTGTGGAGGCAGAATTACCCATTCCGTCAGCCTGGACTGGACGAGGTCGCGAATATCCGCCGGGACCAGAGCCAATTGCGCTGCCCGCCGGTCCGGAGAAGCTTGCAGCAACGGCTCCAAATACCACCTCAACTCCGTCGCCTGCAGCCGCAGTTCCCGCTCGCCGGCATCCATCGCCGCGTATTCGTTGACTTTCGCCAGGATTCGCTCCCGAACCTTGGGCGACTTCTTTGCAAGCGCGATTTGAAGCTGTTGCGGCGACATTGCCAGCAGCTTCCGAAAATAATCCACCGGCGAGAACATCACCGGCGGTGTTGGCGGTGGCATAATGGATGCAGGCACAGGCACCGCCGGCCGGTTCAGATTTGTCGTATTCTGGGCGCCGGCTGAAGAAACAAACAACGCTGCCGACGACATCACTACAAACCACAGCCGCCCTTGACGGAACCGATTCATCGCATGTCGGAAGCCAGTGCCAATAATTCGTCATCCGGCCGCGCGGATTGACTCATGCGCTGAATGGCGTCAAAATTTTTCAGGGCTTCAACGCTCGGCATGGGCTGAGACGCCACGACCACCACGCTGTCGACAAGCCTTTGGCGCTGAACCAAAAGTTCGTGCCGATGAAACGCAATGGCGATGATGCCTGCCGCGGCCGCTGTAACGGTGATGCGGGGGAAAAAAATGCGCCAATTCCACTCTATCGCACCCCATCGGCCCCGCCGCGCCTCCGCTGCCTCTATCGCCTGCATTACCCGCACTGTAAAATTAGACGCCAGTGGCGCGTCCGGCAGTCTGGAAAGCAACTCCCGCAGTTGCCTCTGCTCGTTGTGAAGCGGCTCGTTGTTCATCAGAGGATTAAAAACCGCCCCGCCGTTAAAGTTGCGCTTTTTTTTGACAAACCCGTGGTCGCCGGGCCGGGCCTCATTCCCGCTCGCTTTGGCGCGGTTTCAACGCTAATTTGCGGGAAAATGACAAGCCGCCAACGCTTCCTGGATGCCTGCCGCTGCCGCCCCGTTGATCGCCCGCCGGTCTGGCTGATGCGCCAGGCCGGCCGCGCCCTGCCCGAGTACCGCCAGCTCAAAGGCGAACATGATTTTCTTGAACTGGTCCGCACCCCGGACCTGGCCGCCGAAGTCACACTTCAACCTATCCGCCGTTTTGGCTTCGATGCCGCCATTTTATTCAGCGACATCCTCGTTGCCGCCGAAGGCCTGGGCCAGGGCTACCGTTTCCGTGAGACAGGCGGCATTCAAATGGACTTTCCTTTGCGCGACCAAAGGGACATCACGGCTCTCAATGTCGGCGCTTTGGAACAACGGCTCAACTACATCCCGCGTGCCATCGAACTGTCAAAACAGGCGCTGCTCGGAAAAACCGCGCTTATTGGTTTTGCCGGTTCGCCCTGGACACTCGCCAACTTTATGCTCGAGGGCGGCAGCGCCACGGAATTTCTCCGGGCAAAAAATCTCCTTTCGAGCCAGCCCGAAATCTTTTCGCTCCTGATGGACAAATTGACCGCCGCTGTCACGAAATTATTGCAGATGCAGATTGCCGCCGGCGCGGATGCCGTGCAAATCTTTGACAGTCTCGGCGGATTGCTGCCGCCGCGCCTTTTCCCGGAAGCTTCAGCCAGATGGATGAATCAGATCATCGCCGCGCTCGGCGCGGCCGTTCCGGTGATTGTCTTTTCAAAGGATTATCACGATTGGAAAAGCCTCATGGCAACGAGTGCGGACGTGCTCGGCATTGACGCCCGCGTCCGGCTCGCGGATCTGCGCAATCTCCTGCCCGCCTCAATCGGCATTCAGGGCAACCTCGACCCTTCCCTGCTAACGGCCACTCCTGCCATAGTCGCGGCAGAAACAAACCGGATTCTCCAGGAAATGCGCGGACGCCCCGGCCACATTTTCAATCTCGGCCATGGCGTGCCGCCGGATGCCAAACTTGAAAACATTGAGGCACTCGTTGAAACCGTGAAGAGTTTTCGAGAGCAATAACGAAGCAAACTGACTGACTACCCATTTCAAATTGTAAACTGGTCCTCTCACTTCACGGAACGATTCATTCCGCATTTCCGGGCGCCCCTGTTGGGGCTAGACTCAGATCACAATCGGTCCATTTCCTTGGCGTGCTGGCACTTAAAATTGTTATCCCGCGCTTGTCCAAACGGACTCGCTAAAGGCTGGAATCGGGATCGACTTGCTCACATCGACGGTGATGCAGGCGGCGGCGCCGGGGCATTCGGCAGCTTTAGCGCCATTTCATAATGATGGCGAATAATATTAAGCCCCTTGTCCGCGTATTTCTTTAATGCCGGGTCCTGCAATGTCGCGGAGGCGTCTTCAAATTTTTGGATGGCCGCGTAATGGCCATTGACCATGGCGTCGGCGTAAGCCTTGTCAAAATCGGACCCCGTCAGGGACACCAGATGCTGCGCGTCCAATTGCGCATGCAGAAGCCTGTCTTGCGGCGTTCCCTCCTCCATCATCTCAGTGGCCGGCTTTTCCTCGGGCGCCGACACCGGTACATAAAACGTATTTGTATCGGGCAATTGCAGCCCCTCGTCAGCGGCCACCTTCTCCAGGCGCTGCTGCAACCTGGAATGGTCCCGCACCATGTGCTTCCCAAACTGCCGTATAGCTTTATCTTGCGAATTGGTTTGCGCTGCCTCGCCCAGCCGGATTTCCTCCAGGTTGATTATTGCCGCATCCCAGGCAAAATCCGCTGCCGTTACCATCGGCATCGCCGGCGCGTTAGTGTCATCGGCCAATACTGGAACTGTCAGGGCAAAAACCGACACAGCCAGCACCACCTTTCGAACGGCTATCGTTTTCATAATCATCACCAGATCCTTTAATTGGCATGGTGATGATTAGCCAATAATATGCCACGCCGATTTTGTGGTTAGGAGAACGAATTTATCCGGACGACCTCGTGCGAAATGCAATAACGGTCGCCGCAACCGTGCGTTTTGCGGCGTATCGAAACCCAGGCAGAACGCCTGCAACTGTTACCGTGGCGGGTCGTTCCGATTAACCGTATGCTTGAACTTGAGCTTGACTGTATCCTGCAGAAAATCCATGAAGCTCCGCTTCTTCTTCTGCACCGTACTTTGAATTGCCTCGCACTTGTGACTGCATAACGGGCAAAGAAAGAGCGGCACGCCCCCTTTCCGCCGGAGCACATGCACGCATTCACTGCACATGATTTCTTTGCAATGCGTGCATTTGTACGTGGCAGTCGCCCGCGTGTGCCGCGGGCAAATCATCGCGCCGTCCGGCAGGACCACCGGCGGCTTCGGACGTGGACGCTCATATTGCGGAATTGCCACGTTCGCTTCGGTGGATTCCACAAATAGTTCCACGTCGCCAAGCGTCACGGTTTGGCCCGGCAACAGCCGCGCTTCCGTTACCGGATCGCCATTTAGAAACGTACCATTGGTGGACTGGCAGTCCCGCAGCAGCACCCCATCGGCCGAAAGAATAAACTCGCAATGAACCGTCGAAACGGTCGGATGCTCTATCGAAAAATCACACTCCGGCGAGCGCCCAACTCGGGTCACGCCCGCCCTCAACTCCAGCACCTGCGCCCCTACGCCCTCAGTTTTGATTAGAAGTTTCGCCATGCATCTCTCCGACTGTCTTATGGTTACACCTATAGAACTTGAAAGTCCAGCGCTAACGGGCCGAATACTCCGGTTTTGGCCAGTTTTAACGCCTTGTTTTTATCGTTTAAATCTCGCTCATCATATCTACTTCAGAAAAAACATTGAAAAGTTACACGGTTTTTGGGTTTAAATGAGGATCGGCGGCGCGACTAACTTCCCTTTTGCCCGACCGTCGCCTCACCCTGACCCTCTCCCCTTCCATCGACTGGGAACCGCATCCATAGGGTGCAACGTTCAACCTCAAAAATGCGTCTTGCGCTCAAATTTTGGAGCCGATTGCCAGTAAAATCGTGGTGTTTTGCGACATTTGCGTCGGTGTCAATAAGTTCACATTTAGTGAGGTTA
>Ga0335075_10002036_pt1 | contig 32862 bp, 25 predicted proteins | sample Lox_Sample_24_FD_206723 | JGI IMG/M metagenome (GOLD analysis project Ga0335075, IMG submission 206723) | Soil microbial communities from Loxahatchee National Wildlife Refuge, Florida, United States - Lox_Sample_2.4 | ecosystem: Environmental > Terrestrial > Soil > Wetlands | place: USA...
ATCCCCGGCCGCTTGGTGAAGACCCCGTGTTGGGACTGCCCGACATTCGCATTCAGCGCGCGCATGCCGCCGACGAGAACCGTCATCTCTGGCGCCGTCAGCGTCATGAGTTGCGCCCGGTCAACCAGGAACTCCTCCGCCGAGACCGTGAAATTGGCCTTGAGGTAGTTGCGGAACCCGTCCGCGACCGGTTCGAGCATGGCGAAGGAATCGACTTCGGTCTGCTCCTGCGTCGCGTCCGTGCGGCCTGGCTTGAAGGGAACCTCTACGTCATGCCCGGCTTTCTTCGCCGCCTGCTCGACCGCGGCGCAGCCGCCAAGGACGATCAGATCGGCGAGCGACACCTTCTTCCCGCCCGATTGCGTGGCATTGAACGACTTCTGGATACCCTCGAGAGTGCCGAGCACCTTCGCCAGTTGGGCAGGCTGGTTGGCCTCCCAATCCTTTTGCGGCGCAAGGCGGATACGCGCCCCGTTCGCCCCGCCGCGCTTGTCGGAGCCGCGGAAGGTCGCCGCTGAAGCCCAGGCTGTCGAGACCAGTTCGGAAACCGAGTGGCCAGAGGCGAGAATCTTGGTCTTGAGGTCGCGGATGTCCTGAGCGTCGATCAGCTTGTGATCGACTGCGGGAACGGGATCCTGCCAGATCAGATCCTCCGCCGGAACGAGCGGTCCGAGATAGCGCACACGCGGGCCCATATCGCGGTGCGTCAGCTTGAACCACGCCCGGGCAAAGGCATCAGCGAGCTGATCCGGGTTTTCGTAGAAGCGCCTTGAGATCTTTTCGTAAACCGGGTCGAACCTCAAGGCGAGGTCGGTGGTCAGCATGGCGGGTGCGCGACGGTTCGACGGATCGAACGGATCCGGGATCGTGCCGGCGCCGGCGCCATTCTTCGGTTGCCACTGATGCGCGCCGGCCGGGCTCTTCGTCAGCTCCCATTCGTAGCCGAACAGGTTCCAGAAGAAGTTGTTGCTCCACTTCGTCGGCGTCGAGGTCCAGACGACTTCCAGGCCACTGCCGATCGCGTCAGCGCCTTTGCCCGTGCCAAATTTGCTCTTCCAGCCGAGACCCTGCTCTTCGAGGCCGGCGCCCTCGGGCTCCGGTCCGACAAGCGCCACGTCGCCCGCGCCATGGGTCTTGCCGAACGTGTGCCCGCCCGCGATCAGCGCGACGGTCTCTTCATCGTTCATGGCCATGCGCGCGAAGGTCTCGCGGATATCGCGCGCCGCCGCGAGCGGATCCGGCTTGCCGTTCGGCCCTTCCGGATTGACGTAGATCAAGCCCATCTGCACGGCGGCAAGGGGGTTTTCGAGGTCCCGGTCTCCGCTATAGCGCTTGTCGCCAAGCCAGGTGTCCTCGTGGCCCCAGTAGATGTCTTCCTCGGGCTCCCAGACGTCCTCGCGCCCGCCGCCGAAGCCGAAGGTCTTGAAGCCCATCGATTCGAGAGCGCAGTTGCCGGCGAAGATAATGAGATCGGCCCAAGAAATCTTCTTGCCGTATTTCTGCTTGATCGGCCAAAGCAGCCGGCGCGCCCTGTCGAGAAGCACATTGTCGGGCCAGCTGTTGAGCGGCGCGAAGCGCTGCGTGCCCGAGCTTGCGCCCCCGCGGCCATCCCCGGTGCGGTAAGTGCCCGCACTGTGCCACGCCATGCGGATGAAAAGCGGCCCGTAATGGCCATAATCAGCCGGCCACCAGTCCTGCGAGTCCGTCATCAGCGCGAAGAGGTCCTTCTTCAGGGCCTCAAGGTCGAGTTTCTTGAATTCCTCCGCATAGTTGAACGCCTCGCCCATGGGATTGGACAGAGAAGAATGCTGGCGCAGAATCCTCAGGTTCAGCTGGTTCGGCCACCAGTCCCGGTTCGACCGCCCACCCAGAATGGCGTTGGGGCGAACCCCGTGTACGACCGGGCATCCGCCGCCCTTCGTGACATTATCTCCGTCCATGTTTCCCTCCGATCGTGACTGCGTTGGCTACACTGCTCCGCGGAGAGGAGCCGGGAATCCGCCGAAAGGCGATCCTCTTTCCTTCCGGGAGTGATGAATTCGTATCCGACAACGACGCCAATTCCGACGCCACGGGCTCACCCGAAAGAGCCCTCTCCACAAACAGAGGCGGACTCGACGCACCGGCCTTCCCAATGCTTTGGGCACCACCGACCCGCACTCAGCCAACCTTTCTGACACCAATCGCGTTGCGACATTAGTCACCTCTTATCCTCGGTGCATGTCCTTTACCAAATCTGTATCATCAGATTAAGTAGGATTTATTGATTGCGGGGATAAGTTCTGATTATGATGAACTTGACACTCAAGCAGCTTCGCTACTTCGAGGCGTTGGCACGGTATGGCCATTTCGGACACGCGGCGGACGCCTGTGCCATCTCTCAGCCAGCTTTGTCTATGCAAATCAAAGAGTTGGAAGAATCGCTCGGCACCGAACTCTTTGAAAGAGGCGCCCGCCACGTCCGACTCACGAGATTCGGAGAGGAGTTCGCCCTGCGCATCCGGAACATCCTGCGTTCGGTCGATGAGCTGGGAGATCTGGCGCGCGCTTCCCATGACAGGCTGGCGGGACGGCTGCGCATAGGTGTGATCCCGACGATCGCGCCTTACCTGCTGCCAACCATCATCGGCAACCTGGCCCGCATGCATAGCGGCCTTGACATTCATGTGCGCGAGACACTGACGGCGAAGCTCATTCAAGAGCTGGAAGACGGTGGGCTCGACACGGCAATCGTTGCCCTGCCGGTGTCCGAACCTTCGTTGACCGAGATTGCGTTGTTTGCTGAACATTTCGTCCTCGTCCGGCCAAGCGACGATGACAAAAAGCCCGTACCCGATCGCGAAGCGCTCCGCGAAATGAGGTTGCTTTTGCTGGAAGAGGGGCACTGCTTTCGCGATCAGGCCCTGTCATTCTGCAACATGAACACGTCCTCGACATCATCCCGGAAATTGCTGGACGGAAGCTCTCTTTCCACATTGGTTCAAATGGTCGGCGCCGGAATCGGTGTCACGCTGATCCCCGAGATGGCCGTGGCGGTCGAGACACGTTCAGCGTCAGTCTCCATCGCTCGCTTCAAAAGTCCTCAGCCCTCGCGGACAATTGGCATGATCTGGCGCAAGACGAGTCCGTTGGTCAAACAACTCTTGCAGATATCCGAAGTGGTTCGCCACTCGGCCGACGTGCTGCGTGAGCGACAGGCTGCGCTCCCGCCATGACGATCACGCGGTTTGCGGAAGAGCCCCAGAACCGCGGGAGCTCCATCCAAAATAGCAAAATAGGGCACCGCGGCACCAGTTCACCTCGGCGCGACAGCATCGCATCTGGCCGTGCGCCGATCCAGCCGACGATGAAGCTGCCTTCGAACAGCCGGAAGACTCCTGAATCGGGCCGCGATGGCGGTACTCGCGAAACAGCTTTAATGTTCTGCGATGCCGAGCTTCTCAGAGACGTTCCGGGAGGAATTGTTGACCCTGTTCCGGTGGCGACGCGATGTACGTCATTTCCGTGCGGATCCCGTCCCGCCCGATCTCCTCCTCCGGCTCCTCGATGTCGCCAGTCTTGCCCCGTCGGTCGGCCTCAGCCAGCCCTGGCGCTTCGTCATTGTGGAGGATCGCGCTCGCCGGGAAGCGGTGCGCGCAAATTTTTCCGTATGCAATGCCGAGGCTCTGGCCTGTCAGGACTCTGGCCGGGCGGCTCTCTATGCACGCCTGAAGCTCGCGGGTCTCGATGAGGCGCCTTGCCACCTGGCCGTCTTTGCCGAGCCCGACCCGCGGCAGGGACACGGACTCGGCCGCCGTACCATGCCGGAGACAGTCGTCTATTCCGCCGTAATGGCGGCACACACTCTCTGGCTCACGGCACGCTCTATCGGTCTTGGACTTGGCTGGGTGTCCATCCTGGATCCGGCCGTCGTTGCCGCAGTGCTCAAGGTCCCATGTGACTGGACGTTGATCGGGTATTTTTGCTTGGGCTACCCGCGGGAGGAGCATGATACGCCGGAACTGGAAAGCGAGGGCTGGGAGCGGCGCCATGGCGCGGCGGTCAGCATTATTTGGCGGTAACGGCAGCGCGAAGGATTTTTCTTCCCAAGAGAGCCGGCTGCGGCGCTGCCATCGCAGTTCAACTGTCGTGCCATCGCTCCGATGCCCGTGTTCGAGGTGTAAGGTCGCAACAATTTGTCCCGCCTGAGCCGGTGATCGAGTTCGGTCCCTCGTCGAGAGCGGGATGAGATCGCTCGCGCTCTCGGCTTTTGTCCATTCTCGGTCAATGTTGCGTGTGTGGCATTTAGCCCTATCCAGGATCAAGGCGATGCTGCTGAATACCATTGCCACCAGATTCTCGGAAGTGCGCAGACAGAGCGGTCATTGGCCTCTTGCGCAACCTTCAGGGAGAAGACGCCTCTATCCCGCCGGCAGCATTCCATTATGGCGCAATATAACCGATTCTGAACACCATTTCCGCGTGCTTTGCATCTGGAAAATTGCAGGAATCTTGCGCATCATGCGCCTCCGACCGATCATGGAGGGAATGATGACCGCAGATCAGTCGCCGCAGAAGCAAACACCTGGCATCTACAGGCGTCGAATCGGCGATATCATGGTGACGACCGTCAATGACGGTTATCTCGACATTCCTTTCGACATTCTGCGAGGCGTCACGAGAGACAGCATGCAGAATGCGATGCACGAAGCCTTCCGTCCTGGAGCGCCGCGTCTGACCGTGAACGCCTTCATCGTGCAGACGGGGGGACACACAATCCTCGTCGATTCCGGCGGTGGCACCAACACGGTGTTTTCGATGGGGCTGCTGCGGGAAAATCTCGGTGCCGCGGGATTCACGCCGGCCGATTTCGATACGGTGCTGCTGACCCACATACATCCCGATCATTCCAACGGTCTGCTCGGCCCTTCCGGAGAAGCCTTGTTCCCGCGGGCGGAAATCTTCATCAACGCCACCGATATTGCATTCTGGTCCGATCCGGAATTGCGCGACGGGCGTTCGCCGGCGGCCATGCCCTATCTCGACTCCGCCGCGGCGCTGCTCGATGCCTACCGGGGCCAGCTACGCCCTGCTGAGACAGGCGAAGTCGTTCCCGGTCTGACGCTGCTGCCGCTGCCGGGCCACACGCCCGGCCACAGCGGCTACCGCGTCGACTCCGCGGGCGAAACATTGGTGATATGGGGCGACACCGTTCATGTGCCGGAAATCCAGGTGCCCTATCCAGAAGTCACCAGCGAATACGACATCGACGAGCGCCTGGCGGAAGAAAGTCGCCGCCGTATCTTCGATGTCGTTGCGGCGGAGCAGCTGCTGGTCGCCGGAATGCATTTGCACGTCCCGGCCTTCGCGCATGTTGTCCGAAGCGGAACCGGGTTCCGGCTTGTTCCGGAATCGTGGTCGGTCGTCGTCTAGAGCGGGATGGGTTCGCCCGTGCTTACCTATCCCGCTCTCGCCATTTGTTTTCCCACGTGATTCGCGCCTTCCGTGATTCCACGTTCGGCGATCACGCTCTCGGTCATAGCAACAACGTCACGCGGTTGTGGTCGCGACCGCGTGCGTCGGAATGATCTCACCCCTGTGGAGCGAGGGGCATCAATTCTTGATCTCGACCCACTGTCTCGTCGAGGCATCGTACTTCACCAGGGTCAACTGAGCTGGGCTGATGGTGATGTGATTGCCGGGCGAGAAGCTGAGATCCCCGGTGATCCCCTTGAAGTTTTGGGTCTCGTTGAACTGTTTCTGGAGATCCTCGGGATTCGTCGATTTGGCTCTGGTGATCACGTCCGCCAGCATCATGATGCTATCGTAACTCGTTTCGGCGAAGGGCGTCGATTCGGCATTGAATTTCTTCTTGTACTCATCCCGGAACGCCTGCATCTCCGGGCTCGGATGCAGCGACGAGGTGAGCACGGCGCTGATCGTGCCGTCGGCCAGATCGCCGGCCAGGCCGGAATAGGTGTTGTCGGCATTGGTCTCGTCATTGCCGAACATGGCGACGGGATAGCCGAGCGAGTGCACATCCTGGGCAAAGGCCGCCTGGTCCTGCGGGGTGAGCCACACATCCACGCACTTGATGCCGGCAGACTTGATCTGATTGATCTGCGGCATCAGGCCGGTGGTGGCACCGGTGGACCAGTTCTCGGTGATCGAGTCGTCGATCTTGATCTTCTGGCCGGCCTGGTCGTAGGCGAGCTTGATACCGAAATCGCCGCCGTCGCCGTACGTTGTCGGATCATGCAGCACGGCCAGACCGCCCGGACAGTGCTTCAGCGCATATTCTCCGATTTTTTCGCCCCAGGCGAAGGTGTTCAGACCAAAGTCGAATACCCAGGGATTCGGGGGGCTGGTCGGGCCCTTCGGGTTCACGGTCAGGCCCCCATCGTCGACCACGCCGATCGTCGGAATCTTATAGCGCGTGGCAAGCTGGGCAGTGACCGGACCGGTATCCGGCGAGCCGGCGATGGCGACGGCACCGTTGCTGACCAGCTTTGCATAGAGCTGACCCGACAACGTCGCCGAAGCGTCGTCGTTATACCAGTCCAGCTTCAAGGGGCGACCGAGCACGCCGCCCGCGGCGTTGATCTTCTCAACTGCCAGCTGTGCACCTCTGACCGTGGCGATGCCGGTCGTGCCATAGGCGCCGGTTGTGCCCGCGATCATGCCGATGAGAATGGGGGACTTGCCACCCGCCCGTGCGGGCGGACTGGCCGCGCAGGCAAACAACGCCAGCATCGCAACAGCGCCCCTGGCGATCAGCGTTTTCATGGATTTCCTCCTCCCTGGCGGTTGATTGGATTGGCTCGGCGAATCGCGCCGGCCAATGGGCGTCTCGTCCAGATATCGCGCGGTCCGCCAAGCGCGCTGCCCAGCGATTTGCTGTCTGATATCGTTACCATTGTCAATATCGGCACGGGATCGGCCGGCAACGATACCACGCGCGTGGCGCGAAGGCGCCCAAAACAACATACGCGAAGGCGCCGGGCACAACATGCGCAGATGCATCCGGGCAACATAACTGATATAAGCCGCGACGGCGGAACGTCCCGGACTAAGCTTACCGAGCCAGGGATTGCCGTGAATGGGGGTGTCCTGTTCCGCCACGGAATCACACGGGAGGTGGCGGAGTGCGGCGCGGCGTTCAAGGTAGATGGCCATGCGGCGCCGGTTTCCCGGCGCCTCTTTTTGGCAATTCGCGTGGCACGGTCCATTGGCAAAACGGGAAGGAAGCCTGAGTCTTGCAGTTCGTCCTGAGCGGACTTGCGATCGGCGCGGTCTATGGCTTGATCGGAATGGCGCTCGGCATTTCCTTCTATGTCACGCGCGTCATCAACTTCGCGCAGGGACAGATCATGATGGTGGCGATCATGCTGACGGCCGCCATCACCGCATCCGGGTATTCGGCATGGCTTGCCGTGCCCGTGGGATTGGCAAGCTCCTGCGTGATCGCCGTGATCTCCTATTTCGTCGCGGTACGCCCTATCCTTGCGTTCGACCGGACGAGTTTCGGCTGGCTGGTCAGCACACTCGGCTTCGCCGTGGTCGTGGAGAACGCGGCGGCCTATATCTGGGGTCCGACCTCTCGCGCCTTCCCGCCGATCCTGAACGGGGTTGGTGTTCACATCGCGGGCGCGGTACTGACAGGGCAGCAAGTGCTCGCCATCGCCGTCGGGGTGCTCTTCGCGGCGTTGTTCGAGGCGGTGCGCAAGCGGACGCTGTTCGGCAAGCTGGGCGTAGCGATCGCGGCGGATCCGGAGATGGCGTCCGCCATCGGTGCGAACATCACCATCGTCGCGATCGTCGCATTCGCAATTTCCGGTTTCTTCTCGGGTGTGGCCGGCGTGCTGATCGGGCCAAGCACCTTCGCCAATCCGTATCTCGGGCACACTTATGGAACGTTCGGGTTCATCGCGATGATGATCGGCGGCACGGAGCGCCCGGTTGCCGCCATGTTCGGGGGCCTGCTTCTCGGCGTCCTCTCGGAAGGGGCCGACGCGCTGATCAATTCGCAAGCATCTGACTGGTTTCCTTTCCTCGTGCTCGTGCTGATCCTGATCCTGACGCCGCGCGGGCTGTTCAGCGGTACGACGCCGTTCGGCCGGTGGCGCATGCCGGGCTTTCCGCGGCGCGGATGATCCGTCTGGAACGGGATGCGTTCGCGTCCGCTCTCCCATCCCGCTCTCGGTCTTTGTTTTCTCGCGTGATTCAGACCTACGGTTTGTCCACCTTCGGTCATCACGCTCTCGAGCGGGATGCGGTCGCTTTCGCTTCCCCATCCCGCTCTCGGTCATTGTTTTCTCGCGTGATTCAGACCTACGGTTTGTCCACCTTCGGTCATCACGCTCTAGGCTGCTGAAAGAAGCCTGCGATGGACGGAAAGCCCGTGGTGCTGCCTTCCTCGTCGATCCGCGGTCAGGCCGGCCCGCGTTCCCGCTGGCGGGGGATGGCGGGCGCGGCGGTCATGCTCGCCTACCTGGCAGCCACCTGGTTCGTCGCCAACGCCAGCCTGAATGTGCAGAGCCTCGTGCTGGTTGCGGCAGTCTTCGGGATCCTCGCGATCAGCCTCGACCTGGTGGCAGGGATGCTCGGGCTCTATTCGCTCGGGCAGGGCGGCTTCTTTGCGGTCGGAGCCTATCTGACAACGATTCTCGCGGCCGACATGCATCTCAGCGTGTTTCTGCTGCTACCCCTCGTCGTGGTCGTTTCCGGCGCGATCGGCCTCGTGATCGGCGCCATGTCGCTCCGGGTCAGCGGGCTCTATTTCGCTATCACCACGTTTATCTTCACCTTGGTGCTGACCGTGCTCGCGACCGACCTGCAGATCACGGGCGGCACGCAGGGCCTGCTGGGTCCATCCTTCCCCGACTTTCCGGTGGTGCTCGCGCCGCTCGGCGCGCCAGTCGCGTGGTGCATCCTGATCGCGCTGCTGGCGGCGGCGGGGGCGGTGTGGAGCCTGCGCCGCTCGCCGCTCTATCCGGTGCTGCTGGCGATCCGGGATGCCGAGCCCTTCGCCGAGGCAGCGGGCGTGCGGACATCCGTCATCAAGATCAGCGTCTTTGGGCTATCGGCCGCGATGGCCGGCACCGCCGGCTGGCTCTTTTCATTTCTCGGCGTGGTGTCGCCGGGGCAGTTCGACTGGGCCGTCTCGCTCAACATTCTCGTCATGGTGCTGGTTGGCGGAATCAACACCACGCTCGGCCCGCTCGTCGGCGCCGCTTTCGTCACGATGTTTCCGGCCGTCGTGAACATCAACCCATGGCTGCAGGAGATCATCTACGGCGCGCTGTCGATCTTCGCGATCACAATATTCCCGGAAGGCGTGGTCGGCCTGATCCGCCGGAGCCTCGGTGGCGCGGCGGACGGGTCAAGCCCGCCTGCCGATACGGCGGCCGTCGGCGACGAGGGCGGTTTCGAATCCGGCGACCTCTCCCCGCCACCGACACACGTGGAGGGCGCGACGCATGACGTGATCGTTGAATGTCGCGGCATCGAGTTCGGCTATGGGACCGGGCCCAGGGCGCTCCGCAACGTTGATCTCATTGTGCGGCGCTGTCACATCCACGGCCTGATCGGACCGAACGGGTCGGGCAAGAGCACGCTTGCGAACGTCATCGCCGGGCGCCTGCGTCCGATGGCGGGCATGATCGTCGTGAACGGGCGGCGGGTCGACGGCCTGTCGCCCAGCAGCCGGGCGCGATTCGGCCTGCGCCGCACGTTCCAGGCGGCCGAACTGGTTCGCGAACTGACAACCAGCGAGAACGTGGGGGTCGGTCTTTACACCCGGCTGCCAGGGGTCGCCCGGCGTGCTGCCCTCTGGCCGCTGCTGCCATCCGGCCGGCGCGATTCGGCGCGTCTGCGCAATCGCGCAGACGAGGCACTCCGGTCGGTGGAGGCGGCGGCCTGGACACAGAAGCGGGTCGGCGACGTGCCGCACGGCATCGAGCAGTTGACGCAGCTCGCTTCCGTCTGTGTCGCCGGTCCGGACATCATCATCCTAGACGAACCGGCGACAGGACTCTCCAGCACCGAGGTCGATCATCTTGCCCGCGTGCTCGGCCAGCTCAAGGCTCGTGGCGTGACGATGATCATCATCGAGCATCAGACACGCTTCCTCTTCCCGCTGTGCGACCAGGTGACAGTGCTCAACGCAGGCGAGGTGATCCTGACTGGCACGGCTGACGAGGTCCGCGCCAATAAGACCGTACGACAGGTCTATCTCGGCGAATGAGCGGCGCGAACAACACGGCTCTGCAGATCTTGGCATTGTCTGCCGGATATGGCCGGTTCGACGTGGTGCGCGACGTGGCACTGCATGTCGGCGGGGGCGAGGCGGTTGCGCTTATGGGGCCGAACGGGGCCGGCAAGACCACGGTGCTACGCGCCATCATGGGGCTGGTGAAGCACCGGCGGGGCACCATTCGGATCGGGCTGGCGGATGTGATCGCGCTACCGCCGCACAGAATCGCCAGCGGCCACGCCGCGATCGCGCCGGAGGGCCGCCGGCTGTTCACCGAACTGACGGTCGAGGACAATCTCCTGCTCGGCGCGCTGCGTCTTCGCCGCGACAGGCAGCGGGTGCTGGCGTTGCTCGAATCGGTCTATGCGCTGTTTCCCGTGCTGAGGGAATATCGGCGCCGGCGCTCGGCCTTCCTCAGCGGCGGCGAGCAGCAGATGGTCGCCATCGGCCGCATGCTGATGAGCGATCCGGAATTGCTGCTGCTTGATGAGCCATCCGTCGCTCTTTCACCCGTTGCCGTGGACAATGTCGTCAAGGGGCTCCTGGAACTGCGCCGCCGGGGCGCGTCGCTTCTCCTCGTGGAGCAGCGGGTCGATGTTGCGCTGCGGGTCTGCGACCGCCTCTACATCATGACGCACGGCGAGATCGTTGACGAAATGACGCCCGATGCAGTTGCGCGCGAAGGCTTCGGCATCATCAACAAGTATCTTGGATAGAGCGTGATCGCCGGAGGTGGGATCACCGAAGGCGTGAATCACGCGGGAAGACGAACAGAGCGTGATCGCCGGAGGTGGGATCGCCGAAGGCATGAATCGCCCGGAAAAACGACAAGCCGGAGCGTGGCCTATCCGCGCCGCGTCAGCGCCATCAGCGAGGCCACGCTGATCTCTCCAGACGGGTCATCGACGAGCGCCTCGATCCTTTGCGCCGCGTCGGTTCCGACGGCGGCACCCGCGGCGCGGCGGAACCGCGCACGCACCCCGGCCGGGTCCGCCGCCACGACATCCGCCAGGGCGCACGACAGGCTCACCCCGTCCTGTGTCCGGATCTCCACGGCCGCGCTCTGCTGCTGAGGGAAGGCTGCGGTGTAGGTGTCATCAGCCTCGACCATAATCTTCTCCGCGAGTGCGCGGCGTGCGGGATCGGCGAGATCGGCATAGCTCGCTTCATCCACGCGGCCCTCCAGAAGGGCGCTCGCGACTGCGTACTGGATGCTCATCTTGGCCTGCAGGATGCGCGCGAAGGGGCCGGCGTGGTCGCATCCAGGATAGACCTTGGCGGCGCGGGAGACCCGCACGTGGACGGAGCGGATCGCCCACGGGTCGATGCGTCCGTCGGTGGCGAGTTTTATCGCGGCGAGCGCCGGCGTCTGAGCGAAGTTACAGACCGGCACGGGCTTGAAGAACACCGAGAGGATTTCTGGCGCGCCATCGAACAGCCGGACCGGCGGCACCTTCCTGTCCGGCCGCATCGCCGTCAGCAGCCCCGCCTGCCCATCCAGGGCGCCCTCCGCCCCCTCGGCCCCGAGTTCCGCGAGACGGACCGCGGTGAGTCCGTTGCGGGCTGCAACCCCTGGGTGGAAGAACATATCGTCCGCGCCCGAGTGTGGCCACTGGTTCAGCCCCGAAGCCATGTTGGCCGCAAGCGAGAGGGCGCTCTGGATCCTTGCTTCGTCGAGTCCGAGCAGCACGGCAGAGGCAGCCGCCGCGGCAGCGGGGCCGACGAAGCCGGTCGGCCGGAAGAAGCGCGAGAATTCGGGCGTCACGATGGCCCGGCCGAGCTTCGCACCGACTTCGTAGCCGATCACCGCGGCGTCGATCACCGCGGCGAGCGTCCGATCGCGCCGTTCAGCGAGCGCCAGCAGCGCCGGCAACACCACCACCCCGAGATGCGCGACAGCGCCCACATGCATGTCCTCGCGCACCAGGCCATGTCCCGCGACCGCATTGGCAAAAGCGGCATCGCCAGGGGAAGCGCCATGGGAAACCCCGTGGGAAGCGCCATCCGGCGACGCAATGATCGTGCAAGGCCCTTTCCCTTCGGCGAGCGACGCGGCCTGCCGGCTCCAGGGCAGGTCACGCGAATCGAATGCGCAACCGAGGAAATCCAGAAGGCAGGCCCGTGCCTTTTCTCGTACCGCGACGGGAAAATCCGCGGACCGAGCTTCTAGGATCGCGCGCGCCAGCGCGGTGGCCAAAGGAGGGGAGTCCAGGGGAGGGGCGGCCTCATCGCTCTCAGGAAAATGATCCCGTCCGCGAAGCTCCATAGCGCCTGACATCTCGATCCTCTCCGATTCGCACAGTTGATGGTCAGCCCTTGATTTCGACTCCTGCCCATTCCTCGATGACGCGGGCGATCGAGGTGAAATCGGAGTCCGCGCCGAAGCGCGCCTGCGTCACCGCCAGCATCTCCCGCACGGCGGCACCCGCCACCATTGGCACGCCGAGCGCCTCCGCCTCGTCGATGCAGAGCCGGACATCCTTGTAGGAAAGGCCGGTCGCGAAGCCGAAATCGAAGCTGCGCGGCAGGATCGCGCGCGGGAACTTGTCCTGCGTGGCGCTGTTGCGGCCGCTGCTGACATTGATGATATCGATCAGCACTTTCGGGTCGAGGCCGGCCTTCACGCCCATCACCACGGCCTCCGACGTGACCACCAGTGCCGACGCGGCGAGCAGGTTGTTCGCGAGCTTCGCGACCTGCGCCAGCCCGGCCTTGTCGCCGACATAGAACAGCTTGCCGAAATTCTTGAGCAACGGCTCGGCGAGCGCATAGGCGTTCTTCGGGCCGGAAACCATGACGGCGAGGGTGCCGCCCTTCGCGCCCGCAACGCCGCCGGAGACCGGCGCGTCAACCCAGGCGATGCTCTTCTCCGCAAGGCCGCTCGCCACCCGTCCGGCCATGCCCGGTCCGGTGGTCGAGAGATCGACCACGATCCTGACGCGTGAGCCGCTTGCGATTCCCTGCTCGCCGAGCACCGCCCTGTTCACGATATCGGGCGTGGGCAGGCTGATGAAGACGATTTCGGCCTTGTCGCCCACATCGCGAGCGGACGCGGCAGCCATGCATCCCGCCGTGCCTGCGGCGCGTAGCGCGGATTCGCTGGTGTCGAAGACATGTACCGCGCTGCCCGCAGCGGCGAGACGGCCGCTCATCGGGCCGCCCATCCGGCCGAGGCCCACGAAGCCGACAATCTGCTCCGCCATGCATCTCTCCTGTTCTTACGAGGACCGCCGCGGCGGATGAGCCGACACGGACGATCCGCTAACACCGATTACCAGTGCGGACGGAGTGCGCGCAGCAGCGGTCAAGACCATAACAGAAATAGCGCTGGCACAATCCGACCCGTCCCTCCTCGGTCTTCCGATCGAGGCGATGACAAGGGCGGCCCCTTCGCGAATATCGCTGATCTCATCATGGGCACCCATTCCAGCCCGCGGCAAGGGGGACGATCGTCGTCCATCCGGTGCTCGCGCCAGCTTCAGGACGAGACACGAGGAGAGAGAGCCGGGAGGCGATTTCGCGCAGGGGACATTCAGGCTGCCGTCATCCTTGGCTCTAGGCCGAACAACTCTCCCACCTGCTGGCGGATCAGCTTTGCCACGGTGCGGGTCGCCACACATGTCGGACGCTGGGTGGAGGTGGCGAGCATCAACCGGCGATACATCGCTGGCGCTTCGATCGGCCAGGAGCGGATGCGTCCGGCGCCGACCAGATGCCGCACGGCGGCATCGCAAAGGATCGTGTAGCCCGCGCCCGATTCGACCAGGGCGAGTGTCGAGGTCATGGCATCCAGCTCCATTTGCACGTTCGCGACGACGCCGATGCGTTCCAGCGTGCGGTCGATCAGCATGCGCAGCCCGTGAGGACGGGCCGGCAGGATGAGTGGAATGTCGGCGAGCCGTTCGGCCCTTGCCGACCCCGGCCCGGCGCCGGCCGGATCGTCGGCCGGGCCGAGCAGCACGAGCCGCTCTTCCAAAAGCGGCTCCATCAGCAATGTCGGCACCCGTGGAGCATTGTAGATGATGCCGATATTCACCCGGCCCGTGGCGAGCCATTCGGTGACATAGCCGCTGAAGCCTTCGACCACGTGCAGCGCGATCATGGGGAATTCGCGGCGGCAGCGATGGACGAGCGGCACGGTGAGCACCCAGCCGAGCGAAGGCGGCATGGCGATCGTGAGCTTGCCCTGTGGGGCCAGCCGCATCGAAGCGATCTCGACCTCCGCACGATCGGCGGTGCCGAGGATCTCCTTGGCATATCCATCCAGCAATTTGCCCGCCTCCGACAACACGACGCCGCGGCCGTTCCGGTAGAACAGCTCGGCGCTCAGCTCGTGCTCCAGTGCCTGGATCTGGCGGCTCAGGATCGGCTGTGCGACGCTCAATTGCACCGCCGCACGGGAGAAACTTCCGGTATCGGCGACGCACAGGAAGTAGCGGAGCTGCTTCAACTCCATGACGTTCCTCCTTGGCGGACCGTTCGCGCGGTGCCGTCTGTTGCACGCCGTATGGCGCGGCCCGCTGCCTATCCGTTCGGCGACGCCGGGGCGGATGTCCGGCGCTCACCGAGCCGGCACGGATGAGCCCGGATATGCGGGTCAGCCGGGCGCTGCACAGCACCTGGCCGGACCTATGATGAAAGACCGGCCGTCATGAGTCGCGCGAGTGCTGGGCCGCGCGCTCGCGTTCGCGCAGCACGGCGAGCGCCACGGTGGCGGCGGCACGCACATGCTCACGGCAGGCGGCGGCGGCACCCTCGCCGTCACGTTGGTCGATCGCTCCCAGAATGCGCCGCAACTCCCGCACGGTGTTGGGCAATCGGCCGGGACTGGAGAGTGAGGTGGCGCGCAACCGGGTGATGCGGTTCAGCAATTGCCCCAGCATGCGGCCAACATAGTCGTTGCGGCAGCCGCGCAGCAGCACGTCGTAGAAGGCCCGTTTCGCCTCCAGCAAGGCATGCTGCCCGACCGTTGCATCCATGACGGCGAGTTCCTCGTACACGCGCCTGAGCGCCGCCCGCTCCTCGTCGGAGGCGCGTTCTGCGAAGCCTTGGCCGGCCAGCGCCTCGAGGGCGGCGCGCACCTCGTAGATCTGTACCGCCTCCGCGGCGGTGAGGAATGTCACGAACGGGCCGCGATGCGGCGCCACCGTCACCAGCCCCTCCGCCTCCAGCAGGCGGATCGCCTCGCGGATGATGCTGCGGCTGCAGCCGAACTGCTCGCAGAGCGCGCGGTCGGCAAGGTGGCTGCCGGGGGGGAAAGCGCCTTCGATGATTGCCGCGCGCAGCCGGTCTTCCACGAGGCGGCGGAGCGATTGCCGTTCAACCCGCAACGAATTGACGGATGCTGGCAGAAGATCAATCGTAGCGGCGTCAGACAATCCAAATGTCCTATTCATCCGTTGCCGGCTACAGTTTTGCCATATTGTAGATCAGACCGCAAGGGTTTGCTCGTTAATTGGACAGATCGTCTGATTGCCATATTGACGGCCTATTGATGCCTCTTTTAGGCTTCCGTCGATCCAAGGGAGTGCCCTCATGTCCGACCAAGCCCTCTACGAAAAAGGTCTGCCGATCCGCCGGGCGGTGCTGGGGGCCGACTACGTCGATGCCTCGATCGCCAGAGCCGACGATTTCATGATGGCTTTCCAGCGCGCGACGACGAGCTGGGCCTGGGGCTGGGCCTGGGGTGACCCGACGCTCGATCGCAGGACGCGCAGCCTGGTGAATCTCGCGATGCTGACCGCGCTCAACCGCGCCCCAGAGATCAAGCTGCATGTGAAGGGCGCGCTCAACAACGGCGTGACGGTGGAGGAGATCAAGTCGGTCCTGCTGCATGCCACCGCCTATTGCGGCATCCCTGCCGGCCTCGATGCCTTCAAGGCGGCGCACGAGGTGCTGTTGAACGAGGGTGTCCTGCCGGCCAAGCCGGCCGGTTGACGCGGTTCGCGGACGCACTGTCGGGAGCAGGGCGCGCGCAATTTTTTGTTCCCGCCGAGTGTCATTTGCCGGTGGCGGTGGGGTGCACCCCAAACGGACAAGATGCAAGCCGTTGCTCTGGCCGTAGCTGGGCCGGCTGAGCAGGAGGAGAGCGGAGATGAATGCGTCGCTGCCCGTCTATGAGGTCTTCGCCCTGCGCTATGCGACGCGCGAGGCGCGGCGTGCGGAGCATTTCATCGGCGGAGACCCGCATGATGGGCCGATGCCGATGGATTATTTCGTCTGGCTGATCCGCGGCACCGAACGCGTCGTGGTGGTCGATTCCGGATTCACCGCGGAGATCGCCGCGCAGCGTCGCCGCACCTATCTGCGCTGCCCTATCGACTCGCTGCCGCTGCTCGGCGTCGCGGCGGCCGCTGTGAAGGACGTGGTGCTAACGCATCTGCATTACGACCATGTCGGCAGTTTCCACAAATTCCCGGCCGCACAGTTTCATCTCCAGGAATCCGACCTGCATTTCGCCGTCGGACGGCACATGCGCTACAGCCACTTGGCGCACCCGTACGAGGTGGAGGACGTGGTCGGCATCGTGCGGTTGAACTATCGCGGGCGCGTGGGGCTCTATAACGGCATGGTGGAGCTCGCGCCCGGCATCACGCTGCATCCGGCGCCGGGCCATTCGGCGGGGTTGCAGTTCGTGCGCGTCAACACGGCGCGCGGGTGGGTGGTGCTCGCCTCGGACGTCTCGCATTTCTACGAGAATATGGAGACAGGGCGACCTTTTCCGGTCTGCGTCAGCGTGGCCGACATGCTGGAAAGCTACGACCGCGTGCGCGCCGCCGCGCCTTCGCCCGCGCATATCATTCCGGGCCACGACCCACTGGTGATGCGGCGCTATCCGGCGCCAAGTCCGGACCTGGAAGGCATCGTTGCCCGGCTGGACGTGCCACCGCGGGACTGAGCGCCCCGCGTCCGACGAGAGGACAAAGCTATGACAAGAGCGGCGGCGGGGTCCGTGAGCGAGACGCTCGCGCGGTTCGTCGCCTTCTCCGAATGGACGGACATCGATGCCGGGTTGCGGCATGAGGCGAAGCGATCGCTGCTGAATTTCTTCGGCTGCGCGCTGGCTGCGGCGAGCGACCCGGCCGTCGCGGCCGCGGCCGCGGTGATGCGGGATTTCAGCGGTCCAGCGCGGCTGACCGTGATCGGCCGCCGTGAGCGTCTGGACGCGATGGGTGCTGCGTTCGTGAATGCGATCGCGGCCAATCTGCTTGACTACGACGACACACATTTGAAGACGGTGGTCCATCCGACGGCGCCGGTCGCGCCGGCGGCGCTCGCGCTTGCCGAGCAGCATGGGTTCAGCGGGGTTTCCCTGCTGCATGCCTTCATTGTTGGCGCGGAAGTGGAATGCCGTATCGGCAGTGCCGTCTCGCCGGGACATTATGCGCGCGGCTGGCACATCACTTCGACCTGCGGTGTCTTCGGCGCGGCTGCTGCCTGCGGCAAGCTGCTCGGGCTGACGGTGGGGGAGCTTGCTGCGGCGATCGGAATCGCGGCGAGCCAGTCGGCGGGGCTGGTGGAAAACCTCGCCAGCGCAGCCAAGAATGTCGGTGTCGGCAATGCCGCCCGCAACGGATTGCTTGCGGCGCTGCTGGCGCGCGCGGGCTATATGGCGGCGGCGCAGGCATTGGAGGGCCCGCTCGGCTGGGCGCGGGCGATGGGCGATGCGCCGGCGCCGGAGGCGTTCTCAGCCGAGCTGGGCACGCGCTGGGAATATGCGGCGAATACCTATAAACCCTATCCGGCCGGCATCGTCTTTCACGCTGTCATTGATGCCTGCCTGGAATTGCGGAAAAGGTTCGGCATTTCCTTGGGTGATCTGCAGTCGGTGACGGTGCGGGGCGACCGGTTGCTGCTCGATCGGGGTGATCGGCCGGTGACCAACGCGCGTGACGCGCGCGTCAGCATTCATCATTGCGCTGCGGTTGCCTTTGTGCGCGGGCGGGCGGGCGTTGAAGAATTCGAGCCACCAGCGGTGACCAATCCGGCAATCGTCGCGCTGCGTCGGAAAGTGTATGTGGAATGTGACCCATCGCTGCCGTCCGGAGGCGCCATCGTCATTGCCAGGGCACAGGATGGGCGCAGCATGTCCGTGCGGGTTGACGCGGCTCTCGGCAGCGTCGCGCAGCCGCTGTCCGACCGCGATCTGGAGGCCAAGTTCCGCGACAATGCCGCGCGAAGCGGTGGCGCGATGGACGCGGAGGCATGCATTGCTGCGGTATGGACGATCGAGGAGGCGGCGAACGTGATACCGCTCCTGCAGCTGATGGCTGGAGCTTAAAGTGTGACAATTTCAAATTGTTACGCTCGAAATGGGGCCCGTCAATCGGCGCGCGGACGAGAAGACCAGTGATTGTCGAGGCGATTCCGGAATCGAGAGTGGGGGTCACTGGCGATGGCCAGCGCAACCGATCGACCTTGGCAGTCATGGTCGAAACGGAATCCGTGTGTTTCCTTGCAGCCGGTCAGCTCAGGGTACAGTGAGGGGAAGACGGTTCGGAGCCATGCGGGACGAGTCAGCCAACTTTGCTGGTTTCACCCGCTGCGAGCGCGAGTTCGACGACCTGCAATCCGGCCACAGTGCGGCGCGACGGAAACAGCGAGTGGAGCCGATGTTCATGGACCGGGATGACACGTTTTTGCTCTCCGCCAACCGCACGCAGCATTTCGGCGCTGACGAAGATCAGGTTCGATTGGCTGCCGACGGCCAGCCCGATCGGTACGAACTCCGGCGATGCCGGATCGAGACCCGTCAGATTGTCATAGGTGTAGAGCAGATCGCCCGCGAATACCCACACGTCTTCGCTGTTCCGCTCGCCGTCGTTGCGCAAGGTGACGTACATTGAACCGTAGGTGTGCGTATCAGCGGCGAGATGTACATCAATTCCCGGCAACACGTCCTCATGATCGCCGTCGAGGCAAATCATGCGGCCCTGCCGTGTGAGTTCCACTGCCGTTACGATATCCGCCGGATCGGCGGCACCGACCAGGAACCGATATTCCGGGCCAAGTGTGAGTGCCCAAACCCATTTTTCGATTTCGCGCTTTTGCACATAGAACTTCGCATTGGGGAAATGGCTCATCGCCCCCATGTGGTCGAAGTGAGCGTGTGTGATGAACACTGTCGTTACGTCCTGAGGCCGGATGCTGCATTCCGCCAGGACATCCGCTGGGCCATGATAGTTTGTGACCCCGTAGAGATCGGCAAGCGTCTTCCCATAATTTACGTGATCGTAGCCCGTATCGATCAGGACGGTTTCACCCTTGCCCTTGAGCAGCACATAGGCGTAAGGCAGCTTGCGGGTTCCTTGGTATTGTGGGCCATATAACATCACGCTGAGCGGGAATTTTTCCACAGCAGCGTAGTCCAGCACCCAGATCGAGTAGTCGGCCATAGGTGTTTCCTTCTCCTGCAGATCAAAGATCGATGTCGTTTCTTGTGGAATCGGGGTGCCCGGACGCGCAGCGATCTGACAAAGCCTGAAGAAAGGTTCGAAGGTAAATCATGAAATCGATCAAGAAAATAAAGCGAGAGTGCGACGGCCTGAAATCATCGTGTCCTAGACGCACAGCCATTGCTGCGGACCGGCGTGTACGGCGCAGCAGGCTTGTGTGAGATCGGCCATTTCGAATCCCGGCAGCAGCCGGGTTGCCGCGCGCAGATGATCGGTTGCGTTGCGCAAGCCACGCACCAGAGCATCGCGTTCTGAATCGCTGGCATCAGGTCGCAGGCAGCTGGTCAGCAGGTCGAGGCTGCGGGCCAATGCACTGGCTGCGGCGCTCAGATGGAAGTGGTGATGCTGCGCCCGCGGAGGAACTTGCAAGGCATCAAGCGCATCGCGGACGGGTGACAATGCGCGGCTGGCAAAGTCAACAGGACCGCCAAGCATCGCCGGGACGCGCCCCGGTACAATGACGAGCAATGCAACCCCCGCAATCTGCGTGAGTATCTGCCGCAACCCATCATGCACCGGCCGACTCGCCAGGACGTAGCGAGACGTAGCCTCCCCAAGCCTCGGCTGCTCCGCCAATTTCTGAATATTCTCCCTCCCCTCTGCCGCCGGCAAGTTCGCTCGGCGTCCATGTTGCTGGAAGAACTATCGTATCTTTCGTTGATATCGGCAACAACCCTTGTCAACCTTCGTGGCCTCTCGTCCAGTCGATCCACAATTGTTGACCCGATCGTTCGGAGCATCGACAATTCCATCGCACGCAGGCCCCGAAAGGCTTGTCCGTGGTGCTGTGCAGCCGCGGCTTTCAGCCCACGATTGCAGAGTCGGGCTGTGATCCGTCGGAGCAGGAGCTGGTCGCGGCGCTCCCGACACAGGGGACAGTGACAGTGTACTTCACAATATCGGGCACATAGACGTATCAGGGCACCGATCCGGAAAGCCGGCGTGTCGGCGGTCGAGAACGGCAACTTGCCACCTGAGCCGGAGGGCATGGCCTTCACGATATGGAATCGGCGAGTGCGCTGCGCAAATGCTGCCTGGCCGCATCTTGGATGGCACCAATTATCTGCGTGGCGCCACCGGTTTCAAGTTCGAGATCATCCAGTGTGAGAATGCCCGGCCAGAATGTGATGATTTCAGATCATCACTCTTCGTTTTATTTTCTCCAATCGATTTCGCGACTTTGGCGGATCGGTTTGCGCCGGGGTCCCCGATAAGTCGGAGGGGCGCCCCGATTCCACCAGAAGCCATATTGATCTCGCAGGCCCGCCTGAGCGGGCACCGATAGTGAGGCGATAGTTGGCCAAAACAGACAGAATAAGACCAGCGTGGATGTCAACTCAAGGCAGGTTCCACTTTAACCGCTGGCCAGCCAGCCACCCTCCACGGGAAGCTGAGCACCGGTCATGTCGCGGGCCGCGGGTCCGCATAGAAAGAGGAGGAGGTCGGAGACACTCGCAGTCGGAATGAATCGGCCACCAGGCTGCTTTCCCGCGAGGAAGGCTTGTTCGGCAGCCGCGCGAGAGAGTTTCCGCTCCGCCATCAACTGGCGGATCCGCGCCTCGGTCCCCGGCGTGAGGACTGAGCCTGGGCAAAGGGCGTGGCAGGTCACGTCGCAATCCAAATTCTCCAGGGCGACCGCACGTGTCAGCCCGAGCAGGGCTGCCTTCGTAGTCACATAGTCCACACGATTTGTCGTGCCGCGCGAACCGTAAACAGATGTCATATTGAAAATACGGCCGAAGTTGCCGGTCCTCATTCCCGGCAGTGCCATGCGGATAGTGTGGAAGGCGGCCGAAAGATTGACCGCGAGTGCGGCCTCCCACTTTTCCGTCGGAAAATTAACGATCGGCGCAAAGTGGCGGACGACTGCATTGTTGACCAGAATATCGAGAGCTCCAAACCGTTTGCGAGTCGCCTCGATCAGCGCCGCCACGCCAGACTCCTCAGCGACGCTGACCTCGCAGTAGCCGACTGACACGCCAGTGCTCTGTTCCAGTGCTGCTCGTCTGACCTCCACCGAGGCTGACGGCTCGATTCCGTTAAGCATTACGTGGCAGCCCGAGTGCGCCAATGCTTCCGCCAGGGCAAATCCTAGCCCATCTGATGATCCGGTCAGCAACGCCACCCTGCCTTGCAGGAACCGCCGACTGGTCATGGCTGCGCAGGCGGAATGAGAAAGTAGATATTGTCGGTCATTTTTCCCGATCACCAGTACCATGAAGGATCGATTCGGTTACGGTCATGTTGATGGATTTCCGCCATCTTCCGGCAAGCGGGATGGGCGCAGGACCGCGCACAATACCGCTGATAACAGCCTCGGCCCTAGACATGGTCAGACGAGGTTTCAAGGCAGGTAAATTCTGTTGCGGTTTGCATTTCGGCGTTTGTATGCAGTCTGGTGAGGGCGATTTTTGGGTCCGATCGATTGCGACGAAGAGATAGAGCAAACCTTCAGCCAGTCGCACTTCGGCGATATCGGCATGGAAATAGCCGATGAGATAGGTTTATGCCAATTGTTCGAAGGGCTGACTCTTCGAGGGCGCCCAAGCCGAGTGATGATGTGGCAGGCAGACTCGATAGTTTGACTTGAGGGTGGGCGTGCTGGGAAGGCCAGTCAGAGTCGTGCGGCTTGGTCTGTCGGCGGGCAAGGTGCGGCGAATGGCATCGCGATAGCATGATGGAGCGGCTGGAAGCCACCGGACTGGCTGACATGGCGGTTACGCACAAGTTCGGTCTGCGCGAGTCGCTGTTGAGCCAAGTTGGCGGTTTGCATCAGCGAGAATCTCGAATGACCGCATCCGGACGGAATGGTCAAAGATCTGCGCCGTTGCCATCAGTTCGTCGGCTCCAGTCGAGGAGACAAACTCCTGAAGCCCTTGGCGGACTGTCTCCGCGCTGCCGACGATGGAACAGGCGAGAAAATTTGCAAGCAGTGCGCGGGCGAAAGGATCGAGATCCTTATCCAGATCATCGACCGGTGGCGGCAATTTGCCGGGACGTCCTCGACGTAGGTTCAGGAACGCGAGCTGCAAGGAGGAAAAGAGACGCCGGGCCTCTGCATCTGTCTCCGCCGCGAATATATTGACTCCGAGCATGATGTGGGGCGCGGCCAAGCGTGGCGAGGGCCGAAAACGTTCCCGGTAGATGACGATCGCCTCCCTCATCTGCTCCGGTGCGAAATGAGAGGCGAAGGCGTAAGGAAGACCGAGCGCCGCAGCCAGCTCCGCTCCAAAGGTGCTCGACCCGAGAATCCAGACTTCGACTTTCTCACCCGCGCCCGGCACCGCTTGCAGCGCCTGGCCGGCCGAGGCGGGATCGAAGTAGGACAGGAGCTCAAGCACGTCCTGAGGGAAGTTATCGGTACCGCCGGCCAAACTCCGCCGCATCGCCCGCGCGGCGACTGGATCGGACCCGGGTGCGCGACCAAGCCCCAAGTCTATCCGGCCCGGATGCAGGGCGGCCAGGGTCCCGAATTGCTCAGCAATGACGAGAGGCGCGTGATTCGGCAACATGACGCCGCCAGCTCCTACGCGAATGGTGCGGGTGCCTGCGGCAACGTGAGCGAGCACGACCGCAGTAGCAGCGCTTGCGATCCCCGGCATATTGTGATGCTCGGCCATCCAATAGCGTGCATAGCCCAATGACTCGGCGAACCGCGCAAGTTCGAGCGAGTTGCGCAATGCCTGCCCGGCGTCGCTGCCTTCAGGCACGGGCGAGAGGTCCAGAACGGAAAGCGGAATCATGGTCCACGTATAGGGCCTAGCAAGACGTCACGTAAGCCCACGTCAGCGCATCAATATCGGATCGGGGTGTCTAAGCGCGTTGCCCGGATTTTTGGGACTGCTTGTCTGTGAGGGGGTCGGTCAAGACCATGGCCACGGCCTTGCTCATGCCTTCGACGACCGTCCGACCAATTCCTGAATGGCTATTCAGCTTCCTTCCGTGTCGATATCGCGGGGGCTCGATCACGCCGGGATCAGACCCCTGGCACAACTTCGACCCGTTGTGACGGCAGCACAATCGGAACAATCCGGTAATGGCGACTGGCTCTAGGCGCGCCAATGAGCATGACGCACAAGAATGATGTGTATCCGTTTGAAATATGGACATTACCGCGTTCGGCATGACGCGAGCATATCATGCAATAAGAGAGCGCAGCCGGAAATTGAAGAAACCCGACCCTGCCGGACTGATGACGCAGTATAGTCCCGTTCATTCCGGACCAGCTACGATAGCGGCGATGGGCCGGAAATGTCGTGGAGGAAACGATCATGCCCCGAAAATTTGCTGCCGAATTCATCGGCACCTTTTGGCTGGTCCTTGGTGGGTGCGGCAGCGCCGTTCTGGCCGCCGCTTTCCCGGCGCTCGGCATTGGCTTCGCAGGTGTGGCCTTGGCGTTCGGGCTTACCGTGCTCACGATGATCTACGCTGTCGGCCACATTTCCGGCGGGCATTTCAATCCCGCTGTCACCATAGGGGTATGGGCCAGCGGCCGAATGCCGGCCTCTGACATCGTGCCATATTGGGTTGCTCAGGTTCTCGGCGCGATCATGGCTTCCGCGATCCTTTACGCGATCGCTGAGGGCAAGCCAGGCTTTACCGCTGGAGGATTCGCCTCAGACGGCTATGGAGCGCTCAGTCCTGGACATTATGGTCTTTTTGCCTGCGCTCTTTGCGAAATCGTCATGACGTTCTTCTTCGTCACGGTGATCCTGGGGGCCACTTCGCCACGCGCACCGGCGGGCTTTGCCGGCGTGGCAATCGGATTGTCGCTGACCTTAATCCACCTTGTCTCGATCCCGGTGACGAACACATCCGTCAACCCTGCACGCAGCACGGGTCCCGCGCTGTTTGCGGGCATGCCCTGGATCGTTCAACTCTGGCTGTTTTGGTTGGCGCCCATTGTCGGAGCCGTACTTGCCGGTTGGGCTGCACGGTTGCTGCAGGCGCAGCCGGAGCCGGAACTGCAGGACACCGCGGCGATCACGCTTCCCGGGGCACCGACTCTGCCGTGACGCATGAGCGAGAGCGTGATGACTTTCGGTCATCACGCCCTGCTTTTATTTTTCGACCAATTTCAATGCTTGCCGCATTGGACCGATGGAGTCCGCAGCAAAAGATGCGCTTGATTGCTCGCGCGGTCGTGAAGCGCCGGTCACACGTCCTTCTTGTGCAAAGATCGGCGGAAATTCGACAATGCTTGGCTAGGCGGGCCTCTTGTCATTAAGGCTACAGAAGAGATTTTAGCTCCCCCTCCATGGCCCGGTCGAAAATCTCAAGAGCGCGTTCTCGCGTAAGCTCGATCGGATTGCCGCCAGCCGTCGGATCGATGATCGCCATGTCGGCGATTTGCAAACGTTTTTCTTCCCGCACGTTGAACGCGGCCAATGTATGCGGAACCTTGAGATCGGATCTCAATTTCAGAAGGGCTTCGAGAAATGCTTCGAATGAGGGACGGATCCCAAGATAGGCGGAAAGCCGCTTGATCTTTTCCTCGATCGCGGGACGGTTGGTCACCAGCACATACGGCATGAAGACGGCATTGGTCATCCCGTGATGCGTGTCATAGAGCGCCCCTACAGGATGAGAGAGGGAGTGGATGGCGCCAAGGCCTTTCTGAAAGGCCGCCGCACCCATGGCCGCCGCGCTCATCATATGGCCGCGCGCGACAATGTCGCTGCCATCGGCGAAGGCTCGCGGCAGATGCTTGAAGACAAGGCGGATCCCCTCCACAGCGATGCCGTCGGCCATCGGATGGTAGGCGGGAGAGCAATAGGCCTCGAGGCTATGGGCGAGGGCATCCATTCCGGTGCCGGCTGTAATGTAGGGAGGCATCCCGACCGTCTGTTCTGGATCCAGAATAACCGTCTTTGGCATCATGAGAGGATGAAAGATCACTTTCTTTGTGTGGGTCGCCTCGTTGATGACAACACCCGCACGCCCTACATCGGACCCGGTGCCTGCTGTCGTTGGGACGGCGATGATCGGCGCGATTCCGCTGGGATTTGCCCGCTTCCACCAGTCCCCAACATCCTCGAAATCCCATATCGGGCGGGTTTGCCCCGCCATGAAAGCAATGAGTTTGCCGGCATCCAGCGCCGATCCCCCGCCGAAGGCGATCACCCCGTCATGCTGGCCAGCGCGGAACGCTTCGATGCCGGCATTGACGTTCGATTCCGTAGGATTCGGCTTAACATCGGAGAAGACGGCGTGGGGAATGCCGGCTGCTGTCAGCATATCGAGTGTGGCGGCGGTCATCTTCAGGCGCGCAAGCCCACGATCGGTCACCAGCAAGGGCCGGGCTATGCCAGCCGCCTCGAGACTCTCGGGCAATTCCTTGATCCGACTGGCGCCGAAACGCACTTGCGTTGGATAACTCCAGTTCGCGACAAGCGCTCTCATGATCTCAAACTCCCGGGCGTCTCAGATTCGCCGCAGATGATAGGATTTGGGCTGCGTGAGGTTATGGTATCCGATCTCGGATAGAGAGCCACCCTTGCCCGTTTCCTTGACCCCCGTCCAGACCAGCCCCGGATCGAGGTAGTCGCAACGATTCATGAATACCGTGCCTGTTTCGATTCGCGCCCCGAGCGCGGCTGCCCGCTCGAAATCACTGGTCCAGATCGAGGCAGTGAGTCCGTAGGGACTGTCATTCATCAGCGCGATGGCTTCATCATCGTCCCGGACTTTCATGATGCCGACCACGGGCCCAAAACTCTCTTCGCGCATCACGGCCATCTGATGGTTGACGTTCGTGAGAATCTCCGGAGGGAGATAGGGCGAGCCCGGCCCGTTGCGATCGTCTCGAGTATGCAAATGCGCTTTCGCTCCCTTTCGCAGTGCTTCTGCCATCTGCTCGCGTACCAGATCGGCCAGGCGTGGCTGTGCCATCGGCCCGACCATCGTGCCCATGTCCAGAGGGTTGCCGAGCGTGTAGGTCTTGGCATGCTCCACGAAACCTTCGACAAATCGGCCAAACAGATTTTCATGCACGTAGATCCGTTCGACGCCGCAGCAACTTTGGCCGGAATTGTAGAAGGCGCCGTCGACAAGATTTTCGATGCTGGCTTCAAGCGGGGCATCTTCCCGGACATAGGCGGGATCCTTCCCGCCGAGCTCGAGCGTAAGAGAAGCAAAGGTTCCGGCGGCGGCCATTTCGATTCGGCGGCCTCCTTCAGCCGAACCTGTGAAATTGATGTGGTCGATTTCGCCCGAGCCGATCAGTCTTTCCGTGGCGTCATGACTCATTGCAAAATTTTGAAAGATGCCTTCGGGCAGTCCCGCGCTCCGGACCGCAGCGGCAAAACGCTCACCCACGAGCAGAGTCTGGGAGGCATGCTTGAGAATGACGGCGTTGCCCGCCATGAGTCCGGGAACGACGGCGTTGATCGCCGTAAGATAGGGGTAATTCCAGGGCGCTATGACCAGCATCGTACCAAGAGGTTCACGGCTGATGAACCGACGGAACCCGTCCTTACCGGATCTTTGGATCGGCTTGAGGGCTTCTTCGGCAATGGCGATCATGTGGCGCCCGCGCTCCTCGACCCCGCGAGCCTCACCGCCAAAGCGGACCGGCCGACCCATCTGCCAGGCGAGCTCCGGGACGATCTCCTCGTTCATGTCGAGCAGAGCATCGATGAACCGTGTCAGACCTGCCGCACGTTCTGCTAGAGCAGCCCTGCGCCAATGCGCTTGCGCATGCCTGGCCAGTGCCACGGCGGCCTTGATTTCGGTAGCGGTCGCGAGGGCGCGTTCGGCATAAACCCGCCCGTCGATGGGCGATACGATTTCAACCGTTTCGGTCATGTGTTCCTGTTTCTGCTGAACTGCTTACTAGGCTCGTTCGAAGCCACGCTTCAATTCCCAGTCCGTGACGCGGCGGTCATACTCAAGCTGCTCCCATTCAGCCGCGTGAACATAATGGGCGATGACATCCGGCCCGAAGGCCTCTCGCAACATGGAGGAACCCTTGAGGGTCTCGATCGCAGCGCGCAGCGTCTTCGGTATGTCTTTGAGGCCTCTCTCCAGGTAGGCATCGCCCGCAAATGGTGGCTCGAGAGCAAGCACCTCTTCGATTCCCTTGATGCCTGCAGCGAGGAGGGCGGCGAAAGCGAGATAGGGGTTGAGGTCGGCGCCTCCAATCCGGCACTCGATTCTGACCGACCTTGAGTTCGCCCCGCAAAGCCGAAAGCCGGCGGTGCGATTGTCATGGCTCCATACGATCTTGGTCGGCGCAAAGGTGCCCGCCTGAAAACGCTTGTAGGAATTGACGTAGGGAGCAAGAAACCAGGCCATATCGGTGGCATGGGCCAAAAGCCCGGCCACGAAGGAGCGCATGGTTTCCGACATGCCGTGATCGCCGTCGGGACCGAAAAAAGCTGGATTGCCCTGCTTGTCGGCAAGGGACATGTGAATGTGGCATGAGCTTCCGGCGAGGGCGTAGTCCCATTTCGCCATGAAGGTGACCGCCTTGCCCTTTGCATGGGCGATCTCCTTGATGGCATTTTTCAGAATGGTGTGCCGATCTGCCATCGTGAGCGCCTCGGCATAGCGCACATTGACTTCTTCCTGCCCCGGTCCCCATTCACCCTTTGTATTCTCCACGGGTATGTCCGAGGCCTCCAGGTGCCTGCGGACCGCACGCATCACCTCTTCTTCCTTGCTGGTCTGAAAGATGTGATAGTCCTGGATGTAATAGCCGGCGGTGACCAGCTCCCGGTACCCTTTGCCGTGAATGGAGCGATAGTCTTCATCAAACAGATAGAACTCTAGCTCGGATGCGAAGTTGGCCTTGTAGCCGAGCGAAGCAAGGCGATCGAGCTGATTCCTGAGGATGGCGCGTGGGCTGTGAGCGATCGGCTTGTGGCCATGATGATCAACGAGATCGCAAAGCACCAGCACCGTCCCCTCGAGCCAGCTCGCCCGCCGAAGCGTCGTGAGGTCCGGTTTCATGACGAAATCGCCATAGCCCTTTTCCCAGTTGGCAACTTCGTAGCCGGGAACCGGCTCCATATCGATGTCATTGGCGAGAAGGTAGTCGCAGCCGTGAGTTTCCTCGTGCGCGGCATCAAGGAAATATTCGGCCTGGAACCGCTTTCCGATCAGCCGCCCCTGCATATCCGGAAAGCAGGCAAGAACGGTGTCGATCGCGCCTTCCGCCACCCCTTTCTTCAAGTCCTCGAACGTGACGATGCTGCGCATGTCGCTTTCGCCTTTCCGTCCTTGTTTACCGTCCGCGGCCATCCTCGCGTGGAGAAAGCCCCACCGTCCAAGGCGCAACCGAGGCCCTCCTTCCCACTCCGCCTCTTTACCTCGGGCTCCTTTACTCCGCCTTTTTGACCCGAGACGATCGTTTTGCTGCCGCCGGAGAAAAATGGTCGAAAGCGGGATAAGGTCGTCAGCGCTCCCCCATCCCGCTCTCGGTCACTGTTTTCTCACGTGATCCAGGCCCACGGTCACTCCACTTCCGGTCATCACGCCTAGGCCTCGAGTTCACCCACGGCTTTTTCTTCGGCCAGGATCTCCGCTTGCCGCCTGGCGATGATCTCGCCGATCGGCGGCCCCGGAAACTTCCATCTGGCGATCCCGAACCACAGCACGGCCATGAGAACCAGAAGACCGATCGTATAGGTAAGGACGCTATCATTTGGCGGCTGGATGCCGATAGCGAAGAGCAGGACCGCCCACACCACGGTGATCACAGCAAACGGTTTGGAAAACGTGCGCAGCTGGAACGGCCCCTTGGTCGTCCAGGTCTTGCCTTCCGCCAGCAGGCCGGCCGCTACCGGCATGGCGTAAGAGATATAGAGGAAGACTGCGCACCCGGCCGCCAATGTCAGAAAGGCGGGTGTGTAAAGGGTCGAAAGAACGGCAAGAATGGCGCCAACCCAGATCGCATTCACTGGTGTGCGATGTGCCCGGCTGACATGACGGAGGAATGTCGAGAAGGGAAAGCCGCCGTCGCGGGCGAATGCGAAGATCATGCGCGAGAGCGATGTCAGGCCGGCCAGGGCGCACAGATAGTTGGCAATCACGATGCCGATGCAAAGCAGGAATTTCAGAGCCGCAGGCATGGACGATCCGTCCATAAGCCAATAGAACACGTTGCCGCCCTGCTTGGCGGCGGCGGTGGTGTTCGGCATGGCGAGTACGAAGGTGCAGATCATGATCCAGCCGAAAAGGAACGACCAGAAAACGGAACGGATCATGCCCTTCGGTACATTCACGGCTGCGTGGCGGGTTTCCTCCGAGGTATGGGCCGAGGCATCGAAGCCTGTGATGGTATAGCCCGGCAGCACCAGGCCGAGCAGAAAGGCCACCAGCAGACTATTGTTTCGCGGCCAAACACCGCCCCCCGCGTCGCCGGTATAGTTGGTGAAGGTGAAGAGCCGGCCGATGTCTATGCTGGGTGCGTAAGCCAGGAAGGCAAGCGTCAGAACGATCGCCACGAGGAAGATCAGATAGCCGCTGAAATCGGTGAGGTGCGTCGTGGTGCGAATGCCCCTGTGATTGAACAGCGCCTGCGAGACGAGGATGACGACCATGGCGGCCGCCTGGACCCAGTACGCGCCGCTGGCGAATTGGGCGGCAAAGGATTTTGTGGTGTCCGGCATCGCTGCCGCGGCGTTGATGCCGAGATATTTGACGCCGATCAGGTTGACGAAGAGGGTCCAGGTGCCGACATCGACCGAGGAGACGACAAAGATCAGACCAAGCAGGTTGAACCAGGCGGTCGCCCAGCCCCAGCCGCGCCCCCCAAGGATCGACGACCAATGATAGAGGCCGCCGGCCGTCGGGTAGGCGGATCCGATCTGGCCCATCGCCGCGGCGACGATCAGTGCGAAAATGCAAGCAAGCGGCCAACCGATTCCAACGGCGCCGCCACCAGCGCCGCTGAAGGCGGCCTGGAACGAGGTGATGCCGCCGGCGAGAATGCAGATGATCGAGAAGGAGATGGCGAAATTCTGGAACTGGCCCATGCGCCGCGCGAGCTCCTGGGCGTAGCCCATGCCGTGCAGCTGTTGAATATCGGCGTGGGCCCCCGAATATTCCTCGGGTTCATGGCGAGTGGTCATCGAGATCCTCCCTGGTGTTGTACCCCCGGTGTTGCAATTCTACCCTCGGTTCCCGGGGTGGATTGGTTGAAGTCCGTTTCATGGATGGGGATTCGAGTCTTCACCATTTCCGACAGTGGTTGCTCCATGGCCCCCCTCTTGCAGAGCTTTGGGCGTTTTCTCCGCTGTTCTGTTGATAGCGGCTGCCGGTCGGCTGGCTTCGTCATGCCCGTTGACTGATGCTAGGTTGACCGCTCCGGCGATCGCTTCGGCAAGCCTGCCGGCCCACGCGTCCTGAGATTCGCAGGTCTGCACTTCATCGTTGCGGATCTCGATCATGACATTCATCAGTCCACGCCCGAGCGCATGTTGCTCAAGTGTGAAATAGACCTCTTCCGCCGGAACGTAGGGCTCATTCTCCGCCACGGAGAGCGTTGGATCGGCGCTCAGTCGCGCGAGTACAAGGCTGCTCAGCCGATTGTCGGCGTCATGGATGACGCCGACTTGCCAAGGGCGCCGCACCCCCTTGAAGACAGGCGTAAAGCTATGGATCGCGACGACCGAGGGCGGAAGAAGCCCGGTCTTCGTCCGCTCCGCTGCAACCTTGCCAATGAGCTGGTCGATGGCAGCATGGTAGGGCCTGTAGATTGTTTCAATCCGGTGCCGCCGGTCAGCCGCCGTGAGATTGGCATTGCCCGGTATCGGCGTGGTTTCGCTTATCGCGGGAATGAGTGTCGGAGAGCCGAGCGGGCGATTCATATCGATGACCAGCCGTGACACCGTGGAGAAGATCAGCGGTGCACCGAGCCGGGCCGCGAGGCGCCGCGAAACGGCAAGCGCGCCCGGATCCCAGGCGATATGCGTCTCACGGGCAGCCGGCGGGAGGCCAAGATCACCCCAGGACTCGGGAATCCGGTTCGAGGCGTGGTCGCAGATGATGACGACCTGGCCTGCGCTGTCGATATTCTCGACCCCAAAGGGAGCTTCGCCCACTCTATCGCCTCCCCCACCCAGGTGTAATATGTAGTACCAAAATTAAATAACAGTCAAGTTCTGTAATAAATCATACGGCCGGCAAGCGGTTCGAGCCTGCGAAGGCCGATGGTCTAGAGGGAGATGGTATGGCGCTGGATGATGGTGCAACGATCTCGGAGCGAATTCGGCTCGGGCTCGGTCGGCTCACGCCGACCGAACGCAAGGTGGCGCATATCCTGCTTGCGAACTATCCCGTTGCTGGGCTGGAGACGGTCTCCGAGTTCGCCTGCCGGGCGCAAGTCAGCGCGCCCACGGTGCTCCGCTTCGTCTCGCGGCTGGGTTTCGCAAGCTATCCTGATTTCCAGCGGGCGCTTCGCAGCGAGCTTGAGCAGCAGGTTCAGTCACCACTCGTCAAGGCCCGCTTTTCGCTCGAAAGCGCCACCCCCACGGAGCAACTTCTGAATCGCTTCCATCAATCGCTCGCGGATAATCTCGCCAAGACGTTTCGCAGCGTGCCCTCTGCCGAATTCGATGCCGTGGCCGATATCTTTTCGGATCGCCGTCGTAAAGTGCTGACGATCGGCGGCCGCTTCAGTGACGCACTCGCGCTTTATTTGAGCTTTCACCTGAGGGTTATTCGCCCCGGCATCAGCCACGTCGCCGGGCAGAGTGCCAACTGGCGTGATCATCTTCTCGATCTTGGCGAGCGCGATTTTCTGGTGATCTTCGACATCCGCCGCTATACGCCGGATCTTGCCGAGCTTGCCGCGATTGCCTCGGCACGCCACGTCGGTATCGTGCTGTTCACGGACCAGTGGCTTTCGCCAATCGCCCAAAAAGCCGACCATATCCTCGCGGCCCATGTCCCGGTGCCGTCGCGCTGGGATTCCATGGTTGCGCTATTGGCGCTGGTCGAGGCAATTGTCGCATCGACTACCGAACGGCTTTGGTCGACCGCGGAGGGCCGGCTGGCAGCGCTGGAGACAATGCGGGACGCCTCGCATGGAGGTTAACTGCCTCTAATACCAAGACTCAGTGATCAGAACCCATGTGCCCATTTGCGCAAGCCGATGGACATGATCCTCCACGGCTGATCGGCCAATTTGTTCCAGGCGTCGCAACAGTGATCGACGAGGGCGTCGGC
>Ga0335075_10002037_pt1 | contig 32859 bp, 33 predicted proteins | sample Lox_Sample_24_FD_206723 | JGI IMG/M metagenome (GOLD analysis project Ga0335075, IMG submission 206723) | Soil microbial communities from Loxahatchee National Wildlife Refuge, Florida, United States - Lox_Sample_2.4 | ecosystem: Environmental > Terrestrial > Soil > Wetlands | place: USA...
GCCGCTCTACCGCCGCGCTCTGGAAAGCAGCGAGCGCGGGCTCGGCCCGGAGCATCCCGACACGCTCACCAGCGTCAACAACCTGGCCGGATGCATGCGGGCGCTGGGCGACGCGGCGGGGGCGCTGCCGCTCTTCCGCCGCGCGCTGCAAACCCGCGAGCGCGTGCTCGGCCCGGAGCATCGCAACACGCTCACCAACGTCAACAACCTGCCGAATGCATGCGGGCGTTGGGCGACGCGGCGGGGGCGCTGCCGCTCTACCGCCGCACGCTGGAAAGCCGTGAGCGCGTGCTCGGCCCGGAGCATCCCGACACGCTCAGCAGCGTCAACAACCTGGCCCTGTGCATGCAGGCGCTGGGCGACGCGGCGGGGGCGCTGCCGCTCCACCGCCGCGAACTCGAAAGCTGCGAGCGCGTGCTCGGCCCGGAGCATCCCGACACGCTTATCAGTGTCAACAACCTGGCCGGATGCATGGAGGCGCTGGGCGACGCGGCGGGGGCGCTGCCGCTCTACCGCCGCGCCGCCGACGGGCTCGAGCGGCTGTTCGGGCCGGAGCATCCCTCCAGCAGAACGGTGCGCGCCAACTGCGAGCTCGCGGAACGCGAGGCCGCGGCGGCGAAACGGGGCTGATCCGGCGGACGCTGCTGCCGACGGGATCGAGACCCTGCATGCCGCGCCTCGCGCGTGCCTTGGTTCGTGCGGGCGGCTCGGCCATCATCGTCGGCACGGCTCATCACGCGCGGCCGGTGACGTGTGCGGCTTCGTATTTTTATCACGGAGTTATACCTACCCGCTGAAGGACCGACGTACGCGGCTGCGCTCCCCATGTCATTGCGAGAAAGCGACGAAGCAATTTCGGTCGAGCGGCGCTCAGACGAGCGTGCGCCGCGCGACCGAGGTTGCTTCGTCGCTTCGCTCCTCGCAATGACATGGGGAGCGGACGGCAACCGCCTTGATTTCAAGAATCATCTCTCGTGCGACGACAATGTCGGCGCGGAAGCCCTCGCCGATGATAATGCCTTTGCAGATCACGGGGACCGGCACCTGCCGCTCGCATGCGATGCCCGCCTGTCGCAATTCGTAGCACGGGCATTGCTCGCAGACCGATTCGAGCAATCCCCGTCCGGTAGAGCGATGCACCTCGATAGGCAAGCCGATGATGCGTTCGGTAAGTTCCGCGGCTATCAGCATGCACACCGACTCCCGTGGCCCAGTGTGGCCCCGCGGCGCAGGCCCGCCGTGCCCGTCACGCCCCGGCGAACTTCGCCAGCAGCCGCGCGTGCGAGCGGATGCCGTGGTGGAAGCAGGTTTGCTCGAACTTCTCGTTCGGGCTGTGCACCTGGTCGTCGTCGAGGCTGAAGCCCATCAGCAGCGTGTCGATGCCCAGTTCCTGCTTCAGGGAGGTCACCACCGGCACGGAACCGCCGCTGCCCATCAGCACCGGCTCCTTGCCGTATTCATCGCGCAGCACGGCCTGCACGGCCTGCACCCAAGGCGACTCCAAATTCGCTTCGAAGGCGGGCGCGCCGGACAGCGAGGTGAATTCGGCATGCGCGTCCTTCGGCAGCCGTTCAGCGACGAAACGCTTGAACTGGTCGAAGACTTCGTTGGGATCCTGGTCCGCGACCAGGCGGAACGACACCTTGGCGCTGGCGTGCGCGGGGATCACCGTCTTGCTGCCCTCGCCGGTATAGCCGCCCCAGATGCCGTTGATGTCGGCGGTCGGTCGCGCCCATAGCCGCTCCAGCGCCGAGAAGCCGCGTTCTCCGGCCGGCAGCGACAGTCCAATGTCGCCGAGGAATGCCGCCTCGTCGAAGCGCAGCGAATCCCATTGCGCACGCAGCGCGTTGGAGATCGGCTTCACCCGGTCATAGAAACCCGGCAACTGAATGCGGCCGTTTTCGTCTTTCAGTTCGCCGAGGATCCGGGTCAGCGCATTGATCGGGTTCAGCGCAGAACCGCCGAACAAGCCGGAATGCAGGTCCCGCCTGGCGGCGTGCAGCGTGACTTCGGCATAGGTCATGCCGCGCAGCCGCGTGGTGACGGCGGGCGTATCGACATCCCACATCCCGGTATCGCTGATCAGGCCAAGATCGGAGCGCAGCAGATCCTTGTGCGCGGCGACGAAGGGTTTCAGGTTGACGCTGCCGACTTCCTCCTCGCCTTCGATCAGCACGGTGATGCGGGCGGGAATGCCGCCGCCGGCCTTGTGCCAGGCACGCAGCGCTTCGAGGAACATGACGGACTGGCCCTTGTCGTCCACCGCGCCCCGGGCGACGAAGCGCTTGCCATGCGGGCCGTCCACGAGCTGCGGCTCGAAGGGCGGGCTGTGCCAGAGCGCCAGCGGATCGACGGGCTGCACGTCGTAATGGGCGTAGAACAGGATGTGCGGGCCGTTATAGCCGGCGGGGCCGTCGTGGCGGCCGACCACGACGGGATGGCCTGGCGTGGGCATGATGTCGGTGGCGAAGCCAAGGGCCGCGAGCTGGTCGCGCCACCAATCGGCGGCGCGCTGGCAATCCGCCCGATGCGCCGGCTGCGCGCTGACCGAGGGAATCCGCAGCAGGGAGAACAGGTTTTCGCGGGACTGGTCGAACGCGGCATCGACGTGGCGCAGCACGGTGTCGACGGTCGCGGCGGTGGGCGCGGGCATGGCAGGTCTCCGGGTGGATCGGGTTCAGATAGACGGTGGGACAGGCTGCGGCAATCAACCCGTTGGCAGGCAGGCGGGTGGCAAGGAGAACGGTGGCACGTAGATCGGTGGCACGTAGACCGGTGGCAGGCACATGAAATCCTATCGCGCGCGCCTTCGACGGCGACCGTCGTGCGCGGGGTCTCGGACCTCCCCGCATCCCGATCCGCGCGAAGTCCATCGCGCAACAGCCGCATCGTGACATGGCCAAGGCGAGATGGGGCGGATCGGCCATGCCGTCGCTGCCGTGGAAAATCGCCGCCGCATCATGCTCTGGCAGCCGGAACTTCGTTTGAAACCGGGCCGCAATCCCGTCATGGATGATGGTGGCCACGCGGCCCATGTCGTGATGCGCAAGCCGCAGGTGGAAGAATTCGGCCGCTGTCCCCGCGGCGCGGCTGTTTCGGTCCTTGACGTCGCAACCATTGGTTACATATCGGCTGTTATTATCTCGGACACGCAGGATCCGCGACTGCGTTGGGGCGAGACAAATTGGGAGATTTCATGCTACGATTCTATATATCTAAGCCGCTATGGATGTTGCTCGCAGTTTCGGCGTGTTCGCCGTACGTCTATAGTCAGGAGATCAATGGGTTCAGCAATGGCGTCGACGCCGTGGTCGCAAGCTACCAGATCGGACTGCGTGCGATGGACGCAATCGCCATTCGGCAGCGCGACGCGAAGTTTGCCGCCGACCGTACGAGGCTGATATTGTTGCCGGGCTGCGATCAGATAGCCGCGACCGGAACGCCGCCAAAACTCCCCGACTGCGCGATCGTCACATTCGGCGTCTCGTCGGCGCCGCCGCCGAATGCGGTGCAAAAGGCCCTGGCAGGCGCGGCACCGGCGTTCGATGCGCTGAAATCGTATGCAGCCGCGCTGACCGCAGTTACCTTGGCGAATGATGAGACTGCCCTGAACCAGGCGACACAAAGCCTGACGACCGCCGCCAATGGTTTGACCACCGCGGTTACCAAGATTGCACCGCAAGCGGTGTCTGCCAAAGGCTTCATGAGTCCTGCAGGTGGATTGCTCGGTCAGGGGATCGAATTCTATCTCGATCGGCGGCGCCTTGCTGTCCTGCGCAATACGGTCCAGGCCGTCGACCCGGCAGTCGATAACCTTGGGCAGGTTGTTTCAACTGCTCTTTTGGATATTTGGAAGCAGCAATTACTGCAACTTGGTCCCACCATGCGGGATGATGCCGAGCTGCTTGAGACACCATCCGTCACCAGCCTCGGCAGTGCGGATTACCTGGCCAAACTGAGCGCTCTTGAGGTCGAGGTTGACGCCTATACGCAAGCACGCGCCGCCGATCCGACTGCCACAGCCCGCGCCATGGAAGCTGCACATCACCAGTTGGCGCAAGCGTTGATGTCGAGCAACGGCCAGGACGGAGCAATCCTTGCTACGGTGCAGGCATTCGTGGCGTCGGCGGGACAATTGAAGGCCGCTTTCGAGGTCGCGTCTGCTTCGGGTGGCCCGTCAAAAGCGCCCCCTGAAACCGCGAAATGAACCGCGGCGGAACCTGACACAGCGCGACTTCTCGCTCGGAGGCCTCCATGACCCAAGTGAACCCCAACGATGTCGCTTCGTCGGGATCTCAGGACATACAAAGCGCCATTGCCAAATTGGCTGCCCTGAAGACAAGGCCAGGCGCACTCATTGTCGCCATCGACCAAAAGATCAACGATCTGCAGGCACAGGACGCCGCCCTGACGAACCTGCAATTGCAGACGATGGTCGATTCGCAAAAATTCGGACAGGAGGTGGCAACGATGAACGCCGCTGCCGGTGCCCTGAAAACCGAGGCTGCGAACATGCAGGTTGCGGTCAACGACCTTACCGCAGTCGCGAAGGTGGTGAATACCGCCGCGTCGCTCGTTACCGCACTGGCGCCGTTCGTCTGATGTGACTGGCATCGGTGCGGCGGCCGGGGCAATGGGGAGCGTCTGGGCGAGACTAACCTGCGGGCCGGCGGGCCGGCGCTGGTCTGGCGCAATGACTGGGAGATGACCGCTCAGTGCAGCCGCAGCCAAGCCCCCGGATGGCGGTACCGCGCCGGCTTGACCAGCTTCGCCGTGGCGACACGCACCGAGTGCACCTTGCCATCCAGTTCCCGGTCCCAGAAATCCAGGAATTTGTGCAGCGCCGGGTATTGGGGCGCCAGGTCGAGGTCCTGCCAGATGTAGGTCTGCAGCAGCCTCGGATGGTCCGGCAGATGGTACAGGATCTCTGCCGTGGTCAGCCGGTAATCCTTCAACTGCAACGCGAGGCTCATACTGTGGGTCCGTTGTCTGGATGGTTTCGCACGGCGGCGTCCCTCTGTGGCCTGCCTGGCGGCCTGCCGGGTGGCCTGCCGAATCCCGGCACGGCCGCCAGGACGGTAACGAATGACATCCGCCCCGGATTGCAAAAGCAAGATAAAAACACACTGATTTCAATAACTTGGCACTCACCGTGCGCGATTGCTGCCGGCCGGTTGGCAGCCGGGCAAAACGAGTGCTAACGAAGGCTTGACTGCCCCGCCGAACCCGCCTAGATGCGCTGGCACTCCCGGGGTGGGAGTGCCAGCAGCCGCACGGCGGTGCCCATATGGGGCCGCCGAGGGGCGGGCGCTGGCAGTGCCAAACCTCTAACACTCAGAGCGCAGGAGCGTTCCGCATGAATTTCCGTCCCCTGCACGACCGGGTCGTGGTCCGTCGGATTGAAGCCGAGGAAAAGACCGCGGGCGGCATCATCATCCCCGACACGGCGAAGGAAAAGCCGATGGAGGGCGAGGTCATCGCCGTCGGTCCGGGTGCCCGCGACGAACAAGGCAAGCTGGTTCCGCTGGATGTCAAGGCCGGCGACCGCATCTTGTTCGGCAAGTGGTCCGGCACCGAGGTCAAGCTCGACGGCGAAGAGCTGCTGATCATGAAAGAGACGGACATCATGGGCATCGTCGAAGGCACCGCCGCGAAGCGGAAGGCTGCCTGAGCGTCGCCCCGACGTCCGGACCGAACACCATCAACACGATAGAGGGAAGATAAACCATGGCTGCGAAGGAAGTTCGCTTCGCCGGTGATGCCCGTTCGCGCATGCTGCGCGGTGTCGACATCCTGGCCGACGCGGTGAAGGTCACGCTGGGTCCGAAGGGCCGCAACGTGGTGCTGGACAAGAGCTTCGGCGCCCCGCGGATCACCAAGGACGGCGTCACCGTCGCCAAGGAAATCGAACTGGCCGACAAGTTCGAGAACATGGGCGCGCAGATGGTGCGCGAGGTTGCCAGCAAGACCAACGACATCGCCGGCGACGGCACCACCACGGCGACCGTGCTGGCCCAGGCGATCGTGCGCGAGGGCGCCAAGGCCGTGGCCGCGGGCATGAATCCGATGGACCTGAAGCGCGGCGTCGATCGCGCGGTGTCCGCGGTGGTCGACGAGCTGAAGAAGCGCAGCAAGAAGATCACTACCCCGGCCGAAACGGCCCAGGTGGGCGCCATCGCCGCCAACGGCGAGACCGAGATCGGCAAGATGATCTCCGAGGCGATGCAGAAGGTCGGCAACGAGGGCGTGATCACGGTCGAGGAGGCCAAGGGCATCCAGACCGAGCTCGACGTGGTCGAGGGCATGCAGTTCGACCGTGGCTATGTCAGCCCGTACTTCATTACCAACGCCGAGAAGATGACGGCGGAACTGGGTGACCCGTACATCCTGATCCACGAGAAGAAGCTGTCCGGCCTGCAGCCGATGCTGCCATTGCTCGAGAGCGTGGTGCAGTCCGGCAAGCCGCTGCTGATCGTGGCGGAAGACGTGGAAGGCGAGGCGCTCGCCACCCTGGTGGTGAACAAGCTGCGCGGCGGGCTGAAGGTCGCGGCGGTGAAGGCTCCGGGCTTCGGCGATCGCCGCAAGGCCATGCTGGAGGACATCGCGATCCTGACCGGCGGCCAGGTGATCAGCGAAGACCTCGGCATCAAGCTGGAGAACGTCACGCTGAACATGCTGGGCAAGGCGAAGCGGGTTCTGATCGAGAAGGAGAACACCACGATCGTCGAAGGCGCCGGCAAGAAGGACGACATCAAGGGCCGCTGCAACCAGATCCGGGCGCAGATCGAGGAGACCACCAGCGACTACGACCGCGAGAAGCTGCAGGAGCGGCTGGCGAAGCTGGCCGGCGGCGTGGCGGTGATCCGCGTCGGCGGCTCGACCGAAGTCGAGGTGAAGGAGCGCAAGGATCGCGTCGATGACGCGCTGCATGCGACCCGCGCCGCGGTCGAGGAAGGCATCGTGCCGGGCGGCGGCGTGCCGCTGGCGCGCGCGTCGCTGATCCTGTCGAAGCTGAAGGCGGACAACGACGACCAGCGCTTCGGCGTCGAGATCGTCCGCAAGGCGGTGCAGCAGCCGCTGCGCCAGATCGCCGAGAACTCCGGCGAGGACGGTGCGGTGATCTCCGGCAAGGTGCTGGACAAGGACGAGTACAATTGGGGCTTTGACGCGCAGACCGGCGAGTTCAAGGACCTGGTGAAGGCCGGCATCATCGACCCGACCAAGGTTGTCCGTACCGCGTTGCAGGATGCGGCGTCGGTGGCGGGCCTGCTGATCACCACCGAGGCGATGGTGGCGGAGAAGCCGGAGAAGAAGGCGCCGCCCTCGATGCCGCCGGGCGGTGGCATGGGCGATATGGATTTCTGATCCGGATCGTCGAGTTCGGGTACCGGGCGCGCATTATATCGGCCGGTACCCGCTTGGAATTGACTGCAAGGGAGGGGCGAGCCGCAGGCTCGCCCCTTCATTTAAGAAGCCATCGCTCTACGATTTCAAGCGAACTTGCACTCTGTTCCATAAATACGGTGACGTATACCGTTAACCTAATTGAAGCTTTCGCGTACTGGTCGCATACGGTAATTTTGCCGCAGATGCACGCGGATGAACGCAGATAGAGCGTGCGGCAAAAATTATCCGCGTGCATCTGCGGCAAAATTCTTGCTTCTTGCATACCGTACAACGTTCCGGGCGATAGGATAAGTCGCTTAAATTATGAAAAGCAGTGCCAGGCGCAAATAGCGCCGTGCTTATGCTGGGAAGTTCTTGCAGCGTAATACGTCACCGTAATTGCGAATCTCAGTACTAAGCCACATGCCGGTTGTATCGCGAACGCGAGGTGGGATCAGAACGCTTGGTCGCAGCGACCGCGCGGGTCTGCGTAGAGCTGATGCGCAGCGTTGTCCCAGTCGCCTTTGCAAGCCGCATGAGCGTGCGTGTTGACGGCAGCACCTTCCCGCCTTCCCATCCCGCAACGACTTTCTGCTTCGTACCCATGCGCTCTCACATGGGATTTGGCGTGCGCCCCTGGACCAATCGTGTGGCGGCCCCGGTGCGCAACTCGTTGTCCGCGGCCATGGCCTTGCGGACACATCGACTGGCACGCGCATCGGGCCGGCCGTGCGCAAAGCGCCGCGCCAACGGCGCAGCGCTCAGGCATGGCAGTTCCTCCGCACGACCTCCAGCGCCGCGAGATCCGCCGCGTCTGGAAGATCCGGCGGAATGCGCGATCACTTGGTGCAGGTGTTCCCCTGGTCCAGCAGCTCCTCGGCACTCGCGGCAGCGCCGGATGTGTCCATCACATAGAACACCCCCGCGGTTTTCGCCGCGGACACCGCAACACTCTGGTTCGCCATGTTGTTTCCGGCGTCGTCGATTCTGGAGACGATCTTGAACGGGCTGTCGGTGCCGGTGAGGCACTTGTCCTTGACAACGGCGTACTCGTTTTGATGGGGCGGGAGTCTCAGCGACAGCGGTTTGGCGGGATCGAAGCCGATGTCCTGGTCATAAGCCGCCAGCACCTTCGCAACGTCGGGCCGGATGCAGGCCAGATGGATATGAAGCTGGTGCTGCGAGATGCTCCCTTGGGAATTGATCGCGAGCGCCAGACGATCCGGCGGCACTCCCTTCGTGCCTTGCGGGACGCCGACCCATTTTCCCGCCTGCTGCCATCCATATTCCCAGAAGTCGACAAACGGAGCGTCGAAAATCTTTGAACTGCCGATGTCTGGGATGGCGACGGTCGGAATGATCAGGTAGGCCGCCGGCTTCTTGTCGTCGTGATCCTTCAGGATCACGTACTCGTCCTTGGCATCATAGGCGCGGCAGCTTCCGCTGCTTTGCAGGCTGTGTGCGCAGCAAACGGCCAGCGACAGCAGAACGTTGTTGGGGAACGTGACGCATTTTGGCACCGGCTGCGGTGTCTGCGCCTCAGCCGGCGCCGCTGTCCAGGCGGCGCACAGGATTCCCAGCGTTGCCAGAGCGACCAGCGGCAGTGCACCAAACGTGGCGCTCCGAAACCAATGCCATGAGCCCGCGCGAGAAGTCCTGCGGCGGCGGCCGGCATCGACCAGCATGTTCCTCTCCGTGTTGTCGTTTATCCGGTAGTCGGGTCGCGGCCAGCGACGTGGCGGGCGCCCCTGAATCCCCAGGCGCCTTCGATCGGTAGCCGGCTTCCCACTGTTGCTGTGTAACAAGGATAGACGACCGAATCGGTGCGCGCCAGCAGATCGTGATCCAATTGTCCCGGTGACGTGTCGACTTGCACCCGTTCAACCACACGCCGCCGGTCCCGCCGCGGCACCATCGGCATGTCGAGCGTTAGAAGTCCAGACAGCACCAACGCCGGGCACGTCCGGTGCCGTGCGTCAAAATCCGAAGGACATCAAAACGAGACGGCCGTGAGGCGACATTCGTGCGCGCGGTCCCGGTCGCTGCGACGGAATCTCCGGAACGATGAAACGAGACGGCTATGAGACAGCCGTTTCCCCCCCCCGCCGCGACCTCGCTCCGCACCTTCCTCTCAAGGTGCCGCAATTGCCCCGCCTGGCATCGGCCGCGGCACGCCTGTCGTGCCGGGAAAGCTCAGCGGCAATCCCGCCGCCACCCGAGCAGCGAGAAACCCGAAGCACTGCGCCTCCAGCGCGTCACCGTCCCAACCCACGGCCTCCACCGGCTCGACCGCCACTCTCAGCGCGTCGCGGAGCGCCTCCATGATCGCCGGGTTGTGCCGCCCGCCGCCGGTCACCAGCCAGCGGCGCGGCAGGGCAGGCAACGGCGCCTGTCCCACCGCCTGCGCGGTGAACGCCACCAGCGTGGCGGCGCCGTCGGCGGGCGCCAAACCCATCAGGCCACTCCCCGCGAGGGCCGCCGCGAAGTCCAGCCGGTCCAACGATTTGGGCGGCGGCTTGGCGAAATAGGGGTGGCCGAGCAAGCGAGCCAGCACGGACGGATCCACCCGCCCGGCCCGCGCCAATGCGCCATCGCGGTCGAACCGGGCGCCAGTGTGGCGCGCCACCCAATCATCCAGCGGACCATTGCCGGGGCCGGTATCGAAGGCGATCAGGTCGTCCGCCAGGTCGTGCGTCCCTGAGCCGATCCAGGTCACGTTACCGACGCCGCCCAGGTTCAGCACCGCCAGCGGCTTCTCCAGGCCGCCTGCGAGGGCCGCATGATAGGCCGGAGCCAGCGGCGCCCCCTGCCCTCCAGCCGCCACATCGGCGGACCGGAAATCCCAGGCCACGCGCACGCCTGTCCGCCACGCAAGCTCCTGCGCGTTGCCGATCTGCCAGGTCCGGCGCTGGTCCGGCCGGTGCAGGATGGTCTGGCCGTGGAAGCCGATCAGGTCCGCCGGCCGATCCAGCGCCATCACGGCGCGGACGTGGTACTCCGTCAGCTGCGCCTCCGCCGCCTTAACCCGGCGGTCGGCCGGGTCCAGCGTCGGCGCCAGATCCAGGATGCGGCGCAGATCGGTACGCAGCCGGTCGTCATAGGGCAGCGTCAGCGTCGGGCCGAAGGCAGAGACGGTCTCGCCGTCGGTTTCCAGCCAGGCAGCGTCGACGCCATCCAGCGACGTCCCGCTCATCAAGCCGATGGTCCGCATTTTCCCCTGCCTTTGGCTATGCTACGCGCCCCACAATCAATGCTGCTCTCCCTCCCCTTTGTGGGAGGGGGCGTCCCAACGCTTCCCCGTTCCGCCTTACATACGAGCACGTCACACCGCCATGTCCAGCAGCGACTTCCTGCGCGAGGCCACCGCACGCGGCTTCGTCCACCAATGCACCGATGCCGAGGCGTTGGACGCCGCCCTGCGCGCCGGCACCGTCAGCGCCTATGTCGGGTTCGACTGCACTGCCGACAGCCTGCATATCGGCAACCTCGTCGGCATCATGATCCTGCGCTTGTTCCAGAAACACGGTCACCGACCGGTGGTGCTGGTGGGCGGCGGCACCACGCGCATCGGCGATCCCTCCGGCAAGGACGAATCGCGGCAGTTGCTGACCGACGCCCAGATCGCCGCCAACATGGCCGGCGTGCGCCAGTGCTTCGCGCCGTTCCTGACCTTCGGCGACGGACCAACCGACGCGATCATGGCCAACAACGCCGACTGGCTGGACGCGTTGGGCTACATCCCGCTGCTGCGGGAGGTGGGCGTGCATTTCACCATCAACCGCATGCTGACCTTCGATTCGATCCGGCTGCGGCTGGAACGCGAGCAACCGCTGACGTTCCTCGAATTCAACTACATGATCCTGCAGAGCTACGATTTCCGCGAGCTGCGCCGCCGTTTCGGGGTGACGCTGCAAATGGGCGGCTCGGATCAGTGGGGCAACATCGTCGCCGGCATGGAGCTGATCCGGCGCACCGATGGCGTGCAGGCGTTCGGCCTGACCACGCCGCTGATCACCACCGCCTCTGGTGCCAAGATGGGAAAGTCGGTGTCGGGCGCGGTGTGGCTGCGGGGCGATCGGCTGCCGCCCTACGAATACTGGCAATACTGGCGAAATACCGAAGACGACGATGTCGGCCGCTTCCTGCGCTTGTTCACCGATCTGCCGCTGGACGAGATCGCCCGGCTGGATGCGCTGGAAGGTGCCGAGATCAACGAGGCGAAGAAGCTGCTGGCGACCGAGGCCACCGCGCTTGCCCATGGCCGCGTTGCGGCCGAGGCGGCGGCGGAAACCGCGCGGCGCGCGTTCGAGGAAGGCGAGGCGGCGGAAACTCTGCCCAGTATCGATGTTCCCCGCGAAGAACTGGCCGCGGGCGTCCCCGCCTTCCGCTTGTTCGAACGCGCCGGGCTGGCCAAAAGCGGCGGCGAAGCGCGGCGATTGATTCGCGGCGGCGGTGCGCGGGTGAACGATGCCCCGGTGACCGAGGAAGGGCAGGCGATCTCGCTGGCCGATCTGCGTGAGGGCGCGATCAAGCTGTCCGCCGGGCGGAAGCAGCACCGGCTGGTGCGGGCGGCGTAACGCGATGGTTCGCCAGACCAACGCGATCGGATGCGGCGCCATCGGAGGCGCCGCGATCGGAGGCATGCCATGGAACACAACGGCGGCTGTCATTGCGGCAACCTGCGGATCCGGCTGGACCTTGCGAGGCCGCCGATCGAGAGCACGCTGCGATCCTGCGCATGCTCCTTCTGCCGAGCGCATGCGACGCGCACGGTATCGGACCCCTCTGGGCGCTGCGAGGTATGGGCGGACGACTGGTCGCTGGTCGAGCCATACAGATTCGGCTCACGTACCGCCGATTATCTCGTATGCCGCCGTTGCGGCGTCTATATCGGCGCGGTCTGCGACACGCCGGCAGGCACAAGGGCGGTCATCAACACCAACTGCCTGGATGACCGCGCCGCGTTCTCGCAGGAGCCGCTGCGCCCCGATTACGACGGCGAGGCGACCGATGCGCGCCTGGCGCGCCGAGCCGTCAACTGGACGCCAGCCGTGCTGCACCGCTGAGACCACAGCCCGGTCACGCATCGGACTGATCCTTTTGCCGGATTTGGGCCTGCCGCGTGAGTCCGCTTCGCCCCTATTGGCCCGGCGGATTCGCCCTGTTGGCCTGGCCGCTTCGCCCTATCGGCTTTGCCGCTTCGCCCTATTGGCCGAGCCGCGTGGCCCGTTAGCCCAGCAACACACTCGATCGGAGGTCCGCGTGTATCTACCGCCTGCCTTCCGCCAGAACCGCACCGGCGTCCTGCACGATGCCATCCGGAAATCCGGCCTGGCCACGCTGGTCACCCTTACCCCGGATGGCCTGATCGCCAGCCATGTCCCTCTGCTGCTCGATCCGGAGCCGGCGCCGTACGGCACGCTGACCGGGCATCTCGCCCGCCCCAACGCGCAGGCCCGCGGCGCCACCGGCGATGCGCTGGCGATCTTCCTCGGCCCGGACGCCTACATCACGCCGTCCTGGTACGAGACCAAGCGCGAGACCGGCAAAGTGGTCCCAACCTGGAACTACGTCGCCATCCATGCCGCCGGTCCGATCACCTTCTTCGATGACCCGGACCGCCTGCTGGACGTCGTCACCCGCCTGACCGAACGCCACGAAGGGAGCCGCGACGCTCCCTGGGCAGTGTCTGATGCGCCACCTGATTTCGTGCAGGGCATGCTGAGGGGCATCGTCGGGTTTTCGATCCAGATCGCGCGCCTGGAGGGCAAGTGGAAAATGAGCCAGAATCGGCCGGAGCCTGATCGCGCCGGCGTCATTGCCGGATTGACGGCAGAGGGGCGCGCAGACATCGCGGTGATTGTGGAAGAAGCACAACCGGGGTGAATCCGGGCGGGTTCCGGCGATTAGCGGCCTTGGTCTGCTTAACTTACTGCGAGGCATCACTTACTGCGAGGCATCACTTACTGCGAGGCATCACTTACTGCGAGGCATCCGGGATTCCGCTGTCCTCTATCCCAATCAGGCCTCTGCCCCCGCTCGGTTGCCTCTCCCGCCTGCCCATGCCCATATGCGCGCCGTACCTTTCCGGACCCGTCGCAAACCGCATGGACACCATATTCCGCGGTGATCTCAGCACCGCCCGTGGGCGCATGCTCGCCTGGGTGGACGCCTTGTTCATCGACCATGCGGTCTTCCGCCTCGCCTGGAGTAATTTCTCCGCCGTTGCCCCCGGTCGCCTCTACCGCTGCAACCATCCCACACCCGGCCGGCTCGCCCGGCTGACCCGGCAGCTTGGTCTGAAGACGCTGATCAATCTGCGTGGCCCGACCGGCAACGGCTCGGATGCCCTGTCGCGAGACGCCGCCGCCCGGCTGGGGCTGGACTTCATCGACATGTCGTTCGAGAGCCGCGGCGCGCCGCATCGCGACCGCATCCTGCGGCTGCACGAGATCTACCGCACCATGCGCGCGCCTGCCTTGCTCCACTGCAAGTCGGGCGCCGACCGCGCCGGCCTCGCCGCTGGTTTGTTCCTGGTGTTCGAGGGCGGCACCACGCGGGATGCCCTGCGCCAGCTTTCGCTGCGCTTCGGCCATATCCGCGCCGCCAAGACCGGCATCCTGGACGCCTTCTTCCTGCGCTGGGAACGCGAGGGGGAGGGCCGCAAGCCCTTTCTCGACTGGGTGCAGCAGGACTACGATGAAGCCGCATTGCGGCGGGACTTCCATGCCAACGGTCTCGCCAGTTTCGTCAACGACTGGGTGCTGGCGCACGAATGACCGCGGACGAGGTGCTGGAAACGCTGCCCACCGCCGCCTGGGACGGACCGTTTCCGCCGGGGCTGCAGCGCCATGCGACGGATGCGCTGGAGGCCGGTCGCGTGCTGGTGTTGCCGGCGCTGCGCTTCGACGTGGCCGAGGCAGAGCAACGGTTCCTGAACCCGTCGAGCCTTGGCGGCAACCGGAAGAACATCAGTCTCGACCCGGCATCCGGGCGGCTGGGCAACAGCGCGTTGGCGCCGAAGGACGCCGCGGCGCTGGCGGCCATGATGCAGCGCTTCGCCGATGGCGCGCTGAGGCTGGTGACCGGGCTGCTGCCCGGCTACGCGCCGGAACTGGAACGCGCGCGCACCAGCTTCCGTCCCGCGGAGATCGAAGGCCGCACCTATTCTCCCCGCCATGACGACCGGCTGCTGCATGTCGACGCCTTCCCGACGCGGCCGATGGCCGGACGGCGCATTCTGCGCATGTTCTGCAATGTGGCGCCCGATGGTGCGCCTCGCGCATGGCGGGTGGGCGAGCCATTTGCCGACTTCGCCCGCGCCTTCCTGCCGCGCGTCAGGGCGCCGCTGCCCGGCAGCGCCCCGATGTTGCAGCTCCTGGGCCTGACGAAGGGCCGGCGCAGCGCCTACGACCACATCATGCTGGGTCTGCATGATGCGGGGAAGCTGGACGCGTCGTATCAGACGGACGGCCCGAAGGCCGATGTCAGCTTCGCCGCCGGCAGCACCTGGCTGTGCTTTACCGATCAGGTGCTGCACGCGGCACTCGCCGGCCATTGCGCGCTGGAGCAAACGTTCCACGTGCCGGTGGCGGCGTTGACACACCCAGAGCAAGCACCGATCAGGGTACTGGAGCGGCTGGCGGGACGGGCGCTGGCGTGACGGACGGCGCGAGCAATCCGCATTGACCGCTGGGCTGTCCGCAGCGCCACAATCCCAGCATTTACAGGCTCCGATCGCCATTCAACCCCTTGACGCCGCGGGTGGCATACGCCATTTGCGGGCAATCAGGACTTAATCGGTCCTCTTAGCGCAACGCCCCGGGGCTGAAGGGTTTCGCAGACCATGTTCAGGCTGTCGAAGCTGACCGACTATGCCGTCGTCGTGCTGGTGCGCCTGGCCCGTGAGCCAGGCGTGCAGACGTCGCCCGACATTGCCGCCAAGACCGGCATACCCGAGCCGACCGTCGCCAAGGTGCTGAAAACCCTTGCCGCCGGCGGGCTGGTTGGATCCCAGCGCGGCGCCCGCGGCGGCTATCGCTTGCTCCGGCCGCTTTCGGAAGTTCCCGTCGCCGACGTAATCGCCGCCATCGACGGCCCGATTGCGCTGGCCGCCTGTGTGGAAGGGTCGGCGAGCGAGTGCGAATCCCAGGGCTTATGCCCGATGCGCGGCCGCTGGGATCCGGTGAACGATGCCATTCACGAGGCGCTGTCTTCGATCACGCTGGCCGACATGCAGGCCGCCTCGATTCCCCGCGCCTTCCGTGTGCCCGCTGCCCGTGTGCCCGAGGCTGCGCCCGCCGCGCGCGCGCCCAATGTGCTGCCGGGCGATGCCGCCAACGTTCTGCCCGCCGAATAAGGGACCGTTATGCCTGCCGATACCGCAACCCTCGACGCTGTCCAGTCCGTCACCCAGTCCGGCTACAAGTGGGGCTGGGAGACTGAGATCGAGATGGACCTCGCGCCCAAGGGGCTGAACGAGGACATCATCCGTCTGATCTCCGAGCGGAAGGGCGAGCCCGACTGGCTGTTGCAATGGCGGCTGAAGGCCTTCGCCGCCTGGCGGCAGATGGAGGAGCCGCACTGGGCTCGGGTCGACCACCCGCCGATCGACTACCAGGACCTGCACTACTACGCCGCGCCGAAGAAGAAGGCGGGGCCGAAGAGCCTCGATGAGGTCGATCCCGAGCTGCTGCGCACTTATGAAAAGCTGGGAATCCCGCTGAAGGAGCGCGCGATCCTGGCCGGCGTCGATCCCGACACGGTGCAATCGACCCAGGTCGCGGTGGACGCGGTGTTCGACAGCGTCTCGGTGGCGACGACGTTTCGCGAGACGCTGAAGAAAGCGGGGGTGATCTTCTGCCCGATCAGCGAAGCGGTGCGCGACTATCCCGAGCTGGTGCAGAAATATCTGGGCACCGTCGTGCCGGTGGGCGACAATTTCTTCGCGGCGCTGAACTCGGCGGTGTTCACCGACGGCAGCTTCTGCTTCGTGCCGAAGGGCGTGCGGTGCCCAATGGAGCTGTCCACCTATTTCCGCATCAATGCCCGCAGCACCGGCCAGTTCGAGCGCACGCTGATCATCGCCGAAGAAGGCGCTTACGTGAGCTATCTGGAAGGCTGCACCGCGCCGCAGCGCGACGAGAACCAGTTGCACGCCGCGGTGGTGGAGCTGGTGGCGCTGGACGATGCGCAGATCAAATACTCGACGGTGCAGAACTGGTATCCCGGCGACGCGAACGGCCGCGGCGGCATCTACAATTTCGTTACCAAGCGCGGCGCCTGCCGCGGTGCGCGGAGCAAGATCTCCTGGACGCAGGTGGAGACCGGTTCGGCGATCACCTGGAAATATCCGTCCTGCGTGCTGCACGGCGAGGACAGTGTCGGCGAATTCTATTCCGTCGCCGTGACCAACAACCGCCAGCAGGCGGATACCGGCACCAAGATGATCCATATCGGCAAGGGCTCGCGCAGCACCATCGTGTCGAAGGGGATCAGCGCCGGGAAGTCGAACAATACCTACCGCGGCCTGGTCCGGATGCTGCCGAGCGCCGCCGGCGCACGCAACTACACGCAATGCGATTCGCTGCTGATCGGCGACCAATGCGGCGCGCACACCGTGCCCTACATCGAAAGCCGCAACCCCACCGCGAAGGTGGAGCATGAAGCGACCACCTCGAAGATCGCCGACGACCAGTTGTTCTACTGCCGCCAGCGTGGGCTTACGGAGGAGGACGCGGTGAACCTGATCGTCAACGGGTTCTGCAAAGAGGTGTTGAAGGAGCTGCCGATGGAGTTCGCCGTCGAGGCGCAGAAGCTGCTGGCGGTGAGTCTGGAAGGGTCGGTGGGATGAGAACGCCCTCGTCATGGCCGGGAGTGGCCGAGGTTGGCGCCTGTGTATGCTACGATTGGGATAACGCGTAATGTTGGAAATTCGCGGCCTGGCCGCCTCGATCAATGACAAGCCCATTCTACACGGTATCGACCTGACGGTGCCGCAGGGCGAGGTACATGCGATCATGGGGCCGAACGGCTCCGGCAAGTCCACGCTCGCCTACGTGCTGTCCGGGCGCGAGGACTACGCGGTCACCAGCGGTTCGGTCTCCTTCAATGGCCGCGACCTGCTGGAGATGGAACCGGAGGAGCGCGCCGCCGCGGGCGTGTTCCTGGCGTTCCAGGCTCCGATCGAATTGCCGGGCGTCGGCAATGCCAATTTCCTGCGCACCGCGCTGAACGCGCTGCGCCGGTCGCGCGGCGAAACGGAGCTCGATGCCATTCAGTTCCTCAAACTCGCCCGCGCGGAGGCGAAGCGCCTGGCGATGCCCGAGGACATGCTGCGGCGGAACGTGAACGTCGGCTTCTCCGGCGGCGAGAAGAAGCGCAACGAAGTGCTGCAGATGGCGATCCTGCGTCCGAAACTGGCAATCCTGGACGAAACGGACAGCGGCCTGGATATCGACGCGCTGAAAATCGTTGCCGATGGCGTGAACGCACTCCGCGGACCGGATTTTTCGGCGCTGGTGATCACCCACCATCAGCGCTTGCTCGATCATATCGTGCCGGACCGTGTGCATGTGCTGGCGAGCGGCCGCATTGTACGCTCCGGCGGGCCGGAACTGGCGCATGAACTGGAAGCGCGCGGCTATGCCGAACTGGTGGGAGAGGCGGCATGACCGCGGCGGTAAACCGCGGGCGAGTCCCTCATGGCGTGGGTCGGGGATTCGGGCGCTCTGGGACGCGTGCCATGCAGGCTTTGTCGCACGACGTGATGGCGGGACCGGTCTTCCCCGTCCACGACTTTCCTGCCGTCGTGGCGCAGGCGGCTCGTGCGTTCCCCGTGGTCCTCCGTTCTTCCGCCGTGTTGAAAAATTTATCGCTGCGCTTGCGCATTGCCCTGCCTGGCGTCGCACAATTTGAGGCTATCCCATGACTGCCCAAATCATCACGGGCGCCGACGGTTTCCTCGCGCGGTATCAAGGTCTGCGCGCCGGTCTCCCGGGCGATCTCGCTACGCGCGATGCCGCCGCGGATGCATTCCGCCGCTCCGGCCTGCCCGGCCGCCGCGTCGAGGCTTGGAAATACACTGACCTCCGTCCAATCGCTTCGGCCGCGTTCCACGAGTCGGTGAGCCTCATCTCCGACTGTGCCGACCTTCTCGCGCGTGTGCCGCAGATCGATGCGCCACGCCTGGTTTTCGTCGATGGCCGCTTCCGCGAGGATTTGTCGGTCTCGCCGAGCCGTACGCTCTTTACGCGCTTTGCCGATCGACCAGACTTCGGCGCGTTGATACGGCCCGACAATGCGCCGATGGTCGCACTCAATACAATGCTGGCAGAAGATGGTGCTGGTCTTCATGTGCCCGTGGGCTTGGATGCCGGTGTCGTGCATCTGGTCAACCTGGCGACCAATCACCCGGGCGCCACGACTGACTTCCATCCGCGGCACATCATCAGCCTGTCCCGCGGTGCAAAACTGACCTTGCTGGAGACGGCGATTGGCAACGGCACCTATCTCCACGCGCCGGTTACCGAAATACGGGTCGCCGACGGCGCGGCCCTGACGCATGTTCGCTTGCAGCACGAATCCGCCGCCGCTTTCCACCTCGCCACGCTTTACGCTGACGTCGCAGAGCATGGCATCTACGACAGTTTCACGCTGCACCTCGGCGCTCGCATGGCGCGGACCGAGATCCATGCCCGCCTCGCCGGCCCCAATGCCACAACGCACCTGAACGGCGTACAGCTTCTGGCCGGCTCGCAGCACGCCGACATCACCACGGTCGTGCGGCACGACGCACCGAACGGCACGTCGCGCCAGACGGTAAAGAACGTGCTGGCGGGACGTTCGCGCGGCGTGTTCCAGGGCCGCATCGAAGTCGCTCGCGCCGCGCAGAAGACCGATGGCTACCAGATGAGCCAGACCTTGCTGCTGTCGCCCGACGCCGAGGTCGATACCAAGCCGGAATTGGAAATCTTCGCCGACGACGTGAAATGCAGTCACGGCGCCACCATTGGCGAGCTCGACGCCGACCAGCTTTTCTACCTCCGCAGCCGCGGCATCCCCGACGCGGAAGCGCAATCCATGCTCGTGCGCGCCTTCCTCGCCGAGGCACTGGATGCGATATCGCACGATACCGTGCGGGCAGCGCTTGAGACCGAAGTCGCCGGCTGGTGGGAGAGGCAAGCCGCATGAACGTCATGACCCGTCCCGCCGCGCCGGCCGCCGATTTCGACATCGACCGCATCCGCGCCGACTTTCCCATCCTGTCGCAGAAGATCCGCGGCAAGCCTCTGGTGTTCCTGGACAGCGCCGCCTCCGCCCAGAAGCCGCGCGTCGTCATCGACGCCATGCGCACCGCGATGGAAACGCAATACGCCAACGTGCATCGTGGCCTGCACTGGATGAGCGAGCGCACCACAGACGCTTATGAGGCCGCGCGCGATGCCGTCGCCGCGCTGATGAACGCAAGCGACCGGCACGAGGTGGTGTTCACCCGCAACGTCACCGAATCGCTGAACCTGATGGCGCACAGCTACGGCCGCGGCGTGATGCAGCCGGGCCAGGCGGTGGTGATCTCGGCGATGGAGCACCACTCCAACATCGTTCCCTGGCAGTTGCTGCGAGAGAACCGTGGCATCGAACTGCGCGTCGCCCCGATCACCGATGCCGGCGAACTCGATCTCGAGGCGTTCGAGCGCTTGCTCTCCGACGGCAAGGTCGGGCTGGTGTCGATGACGCACATGTCCAACGTGCTGGGCACCGTCACGCCGGCGGAGCGCATCGTGCGCATCGCGCATGCGTACGGGGCAAAAGTATTGTTCGACGGCGCGCAGGCGGTGGTGCACCGGCGGGTGGACGTGCAGGCACTGGACTGCGATTTCTATGCCTGGACGGGCCACAAGCTGTACGGCCCAACCGGTATCGGCGTGCTGTGGGGTCGCCGCGAGCTGCTGGACCGCATGCCGCCATTCCTCGGCGGCGGCGAGATGATCTCTTCCGTCAGCTACGAGAAATCGACCTGGGCCGAAGTGCCGCACAAATTCGAAGCCGGCACGCCACCGATCCTGGAAGGCATCGGCCTGAAAGCGGCGATCGATTACGTGCAGGCGGTGGGTTACGACGCGATCGCAGCGCGAGAGCATGCGCTGGTGGATCACGCGCTGTCGCGGCTGGATGCGGTGCCGGGGTTGCGTGTGCTTGGCCGCGCGCAGGACCGGGGCGGCGTGGTCGCCTTCGCACTCGACAAGGCGCATGCACACGATGTGGCGACGCTGCTGGACCGCCAGGGCATCGCGGTGCGCGCCGGCCACCACTGCGCCGAACCGCTGATGCATCGCTTCGGCCTGGAAAGCACTGCCCGCGCCAGCTTCGGCATCTATACCACGCATGAGGAAATCGATGCGCTGGCGGATGCACTGGTGCGGGTGCGGGAGTTCTTCACGTGATACAGGTCTTTGCTCCCTTTCATGTCATTGCGAGGAGCGCAGCGACGAAGCAATCTGGGTCGCGTGGTGGCACGGTCGTTTCCGAACGAACGAGATTGCTTCGTCGCTGCGCTCCTCGCAATGACACGAGGGGGAGGGACCGGTGACACGTCATGACAACGAGCCTGCCGATGCCCGCTGACACGTTCGACGACCTGCGCGATCTCTACCAGGAAGTGATCCTCGATCACGGCCGCCATCCGAGGCATGCCCATCGCCTGGAGACCTTTGACGTCTCCGCCAAGGGCGACAACCCGATGTGCGGCGACCGCATCCAGGTCTGGGTAAGACTCGCGCCCGACGGCAGCATCGCCGATACCGGCTTCGACGCCCGCGGCTGCGCCATCAGCGTTGCGTCAGCCGACCTGATGGCGGAAACCGTCAAGGGCCGCAGTCCGGCCGACACCAAAGCCCTGTTCGAGGCCTTCCGCGAACTCGCCCGCACCGGCACCTGCCCTGCCTGCGGTGGCGCGCTGGAAGAACCGCTGGAACGCTTGCAGCCGCTGGCCGGTGTGCACGAATATCCGTCGCGCGTGAAATGCGCCACGCTCGCGTGGCACGCGTTGATCGCTGCCCTTGAAGGGGGCAAGGAGGCGACCAGTGAATGACATGAGCACAAGCGCCGGCCACACCGCCTGGACGCCCGACGGCGAGACCCGGCCGCGTCCCACCGAGGACGCGCTGATCGCCGCCATCGGCGGCGTCTACGACCCGGAAATCCCGGTCAACATCTATGAACTCGGCCTGATCTACACGATCGACATCCACGACGACGGCCGCGTGAAGGTGGAAATGACGCTGACCGCCCCCGCCTGCCCCAGCGCCCAGGAACTCCCCGAGCAAGTGCGCGACGCCGTGATGAGCGTGCCCGGCGTGACCGAGTGCGAGGTGGAAACCGTGTGGGATCCGCCCTGGGACCCCAGCCGCATGAGCGACGAAGCCCGCCTGCAGTTGAACATGTTCTGACCGCGCATCACATAAGACCGTACCATGAGCACGACCACGACAGCCCCCAAGAAGACCCGCGCCCTGCCGCCGCTGATGACGCTGACCGACGCCGCGGCCGACCGCCTGCGCCGCCTTTATGACAAAGGCGAGCAAGGCAAGCTGCTGCGCATCGGCGTGAAGACCAAGGGGTGCTCTGGCCTGTCCTATGACATGAGCTGGACCGATGCCCCGGCGCCCAGCGACGAAGTCGTCACTGACAAAGGCCTGACCGTCCTCGTGGACCGCAAGGCCTCCCTGTTCCTTATCGGCAGCGTAATGGACTATGAGGCCAAGGCGCTCGCGTCGGGTTTCACCTTCGTGAACCCGAATGAGAAGGGCCGCTGCGGCTGCGGCGAAAGCTTTCACGTCTGACGCCCCGCTTCACGCGCGGATGACGCGTGCCAGGCCCTTCTCGTCACCAACGCGTCTCCGCTGTTTTCGTCATACCAAGAAAAGTCCGGAGGATCGTCATGCCCACATCTTGCGCTGGCCGCTTGCCGGCCGCCCTTTTGTTCCTGTCCTTGACCGCGGGGGCCAGCACGATGGCGCAGGCATCATCCATCCAGGCCACGCCATACGGCACCACGCCGGACGGCAAGGCCGTCGAGCTCTACACCATGACCAACGACCACGGCCTGGTCGTGAAGTTCATCAGCTACGGCGGTGTCATCACCGAGATCGATGCCCCCGATCGCACCGGCCGCAAGGCCGACATCGTGCTCGGGCTGTCCAACCTGCACGAGTACGAGACCATTCCGAACTACTTTGGTGCCATCGTCGGCCGCTATGCCAACCGCATCGGCGGCGCACGCTTCACTCTGGACGGGCACGAATACCATCTGCCCGCCAACAACAACGGCAACACGCTGCATGGCGGGACGGTGGGATTCAACAAGGCGGTCTGGACCGTTGCAACACACCGTGGCGGCAATGCCGTCAGCGCGACGTTGACCCATGTCAGTCCCGATGGCGACCAGGGCTTTCCCGGCACGTTGCACATCACGGTTACCTACACACTGAACGACCGCAACGAGTTGCGTATCGACTACCAGGCGACCACCGACAAGGACACCGTCGTCAACTTCACCAACCACTCGTTCTTCAATCTGGCGGGCAATGGCTCCGGCTCGGTGGAGAACCAGATTCTCCAGATCGACGCGGACCGCTACACGCCGACCGACGCATCGCAGATCCCTACCGGTGCGCTCGCCACCGTGGCGGGTACGCCGTTCGACTTCCGCCAGCCCACCGCGATCGGTGCCCGCCTGCGCTCCGGCTTCCAGCAGATGGTGTTCGCCCACGGCTACGACCACAATTTCGTGCTGAACGGATCGCGCCGTACCACCACGCCGTTGCCCGCCGCGCACGCCTATGATCCGCATAGCGGCCGTACCCTTGATGTGCTGACCACCGAGCCCGGACTGCAGGTCTATACGGGCAATTTCTTTAACGGCACGATGGTGGGCTCCGCCGGTACGGTCTATCGCCAGGGCGAAGCTTTCACGATGGAGACGCAGCACTTCCCTGATTCTCCAAACAAGCCGCAGTTTCCTTCAACCGAGCTGAAGCCGGGCGAGACCTTCCACTCCACCACGATCTTTCGCTTCTCCACGGACGCATCGTAAGCGCGCGATATTCAGGCGTCCCAGGCATCCAGTGCCAGCATCGTCAGCAGCCGTTCGACAGCGCAAGGGATCGGCGCGATGATCGGAGTTTTGAACAAGGGCCGCAGCCAGTCCGCCGCCTGGCCGAGCGGTCCGCCGCCGATCACCACGGCTTCCGCGCCATCGCGTTCGATGCAGTCCGCGACCGCCGTGTGCAGCGCCTCCCGCAGCCATTGGGGGTCGCCCGCCAAAGCGAGCGGATCGGCCGTTGTACAACGGATGCCGGTATAGAGTGCCGCGAGATGCAGTTGCCGCGCCCGTGCCAGGATCGGTTCTGCGAGGTCCGGCGTGACGGTTGCAACTCCGAACCGGCGGCCGCCTTGCGCTGCCGCCAGCATCGCAGCCTCGCAAATGCCGGTGGCGGGAATCGCCACGTTGTTGCGTAGCCTTTCCAGCCCGGGGTCGCCGAAGGCACTGACGATCACGCCGGCATGGTGAGCGGCGGCTGTCATGCCGATCTCCGCCACCTCGTCGGCGGCCGCCGCCAGGGCTTCCTGCGTCACGATCATCGGCGGGCTTCGCTTCGCCGTGGCGCCATGCACTGCGAGGCGGCCCTGCGCCGCGTGCCGCGCGATCCCGACCATCATGTCGGTCGTTGCCGGCGAGCTGTTGGGGTTGATCAGCAGAACCGAAGGCGTTGGCGGCACGAAGACTGCATCCACTTCCTTATCCGGCCAGCTCGGGCTGCACGCGCAGCCGCAGATCTTCCATCGACCGGCCGTAGGTTTCCGGCGCAAGCTGGATGCTGACGGCGAACACCGCGTACATCGCCGCGGCCAGGCCGAACACGCCGATCATGCCGTACCGGTCGAACAATGCCCCGGAGATGGTCGGCACGAACGAACCGGCCACCGTGCCGGCGGCGAGGATGAAGGCAACGCCAAACGCGCGGATCCGCGTCGGGTACAGCTCCGGCGCATAGACCCAGATCTGCGTGTTCAGCAGCAGCACGAAGAACTGGAATACCGCGCCGAACAACAGCACCAGGGCGATGTTGCCGCCGAGCCATACGATCGACAGCGCCGCCAGGCAGGCCAGCACCGCGCCGGCGGTCAGCACCGGCTTGCGCGGCAGGTAATAGCCGAAGGTCGATCCCGCGATGGTGCCCAGCACGCTGCCGCCCTGGATGATCATGCTGAACAGCAGGCTGCCTGACAGGCTGTAGCCTTTGGCGACGAAGATGATCGGCATCAGCGTCAGCACCGACAGTTGCGCGCCGTAGCTCATCAGGATCGCGACGGCGACGGGCAGCGTACGGCCGATGAAGGCGGGACCGAAGATTTCGAACCAGCCGCCGCTGGCCGCCGCCGCGCCGCCGAGAGGCTCGCCGGTGAGATACGAATGCACCGTCAGGCCTTTGGTCCGCAACGAGCCGGATGCCAGCAGCGACAGCACCTTGTTCGCTTCCGCCACTCGGCCGCGCGACACCAGGTAGCGCGGAGTCTCCGGAACGTAGCGGCGGTAGAACACCACCAGCAGCGCTGGAAGTGCGAGGGCAGCGAATAGCCAGCGCCAACTGGCGGGGCCGGGGAACAGAGAGAAGATGGCAAGTCCGAAGGCTGGGGCCAGGAAGTTGCCGAAGCCCCCGGCGCCGACATTGACCAGTCCGGTCGCCATGCCGCGAAACCTGGGAGCGCAGAATTCGGACAGCACGGTGACGGCGGTGGAGAGTTCGCCGCCGACGCCGAAACCCACGACAGCGCGCGCCAGGCACAGCATGCCGAAGGTTGGTGCCAGCGCGCAGGCCAGCGAGCCGATGGTGAACAATATCAGATCGAGTCCAAGCATCACGCGCCTGCCGTAACGGTCGCCGATGACGCCGGACAGCAACCGGCCGATGGCCGCGCTGCCGAAGGTGATCGTGTTGAGCAAGCCGATATCGGCCGCGGCCAGGTGCCACTGTGCCCTGAGCCCCGGTCCCGCCACGCCGACCGTATTTTGCTCGAAACTATCGAACAAGGCGCCGACCACGATCAGCGCGATGATCTGCTTGTGCGCGGATGTCACCCCGATTCGGGCCAGGGCCGTTTCGAGCTGTTGCACTGCCGGCGCTGTCATGTCCGCCAGCACGGAACCGTCCATGGCCATGTGTCACCCCACCCCTGAAGCCGCCCTGCGTGATGCCGCACCGTTTGTAGGCAATTTTTCGGCTATCTTGGGGGATGAAAAATATTTGTCAAGCACAAAATGCCCAGCGAGCATGCTGGTGCGCGGGTGGTGCCGCGAAAGCGGGCAAACGGCAATCGCCCGGGAGCACCACGCGCTTTCCGGCATCCCTGGTTTTGTGATCCGGACGCTGCGATCCCAGCGCCCGCATGTCATCGCGAGCAGCTCTCACATGTCATTGCGAGCGAAGTGAAGCGATCCCGGTCGGTCGTACGTGCGCTCGACCCAGATTGCTTCGCTCGCAATGACATGTGAGAGCGGCTGGCAACGACAGGAGGTCTCCGACACAGCGTCAAAGCTCGTCGGCCGCGTCATGGGCCGCCTCCACGGCCAACAAGCGCTCCCGCCCCTTCCGCCCCAAGGTGCGAAACACCCGCGTGATCAGCAGGTCGCATAGCGCGATCACCGCGACGTGGTTGTCCAATGCCCCCGGCGCCCGCGTGTCGCACCGCAGCAACCAATCCGCGTGGGTTTGCTCGCCCATCAAATGGTCACCGATATACAGCACCTTTGCCCCGGCCTGCGCGGCATGCGTCACCAGATGCTCAAGCTGCGGAACCCGCCGCCGCAGCCCGAAAGCGACCAGGCAATCGCCCTTCTCGATGCTCGCCATGTATTCGCCCAGCGTTTCGCCCGGCCCGGGCAGCAAGTGGCTGTGCGGCAGGAACTGAAACACCTGCCAGCGGAAATAGAATGCGAAGGCCTGGCTGCTGCGATAGCCGGCGATCCACAGCGTGCGGGCACCTACCAGCGCGCGCACGATCTCATCGATCAGCGGCTCGGACACGCGGGAGAACGTGGCGTCCAGGTTGGCGTGGCCGTCCTTCAGATGGGCAGCGATGGTGTCCTGCGCTGCGCGGCCCTTGGCATCGAGCAATAGTGGCGAACCCTGCCCCCGCTCGGCCCGAACGCTGCGGCGGGCGGCGTTGAAATCCCCATAGCCCAGGCGCCGGACGAACCGGCTTACCGTTGCGTTCGATACGCCGGCCAGCTCGGCCAGTTCGGACGCTGAATAACTGGCCAGTTCGCCAGGGAAATCCAAGGTGAATTCGCCCAGGCGGCGTTCAGCGTCCGGCAGGTCGTTCAACGCCTGCTGCACGCGTTTGACGAAGGATGCCGACTGGCCCGGCTTTGTCATGCCACCTCGATCCGCTACCGACACCAGAACTTTTGACCATCCGCAATATTCAAGCTAGCCTCGTTCCGGTTGCCGGTTTTCGGCCAACGTAGGGGGACGTCAAGTATGGAACGTTCGATCGAGCAGCGGACAATGCGCAAGGTGTATTGGCGGCTGCTGCCATTTGCCATGGTCGTGTACTTCTTCTGCTATCTCGACCGCATCAATGTCGGCTTCGCTGCCCTGACGATGAACAAGGAAATCGGCCTGACCGCCGCCGCCTACGGCCTCAGCGCCGGCGCCTTCTATCTCGGCTACTGCTTGTTCGAGGTGCCGAGCAATATCGTGCTGGATAAGGTCGGCGCGCGGCTGTGGATCGCCCGCATCATGATCACCTGGGGCCTCGCCTCCGCTGCCACCGCACTGGTCGTCGGTCCCACCAGTTTCCTCACGGTCCGCTTTCTGCTCGGCGCTGCCGAAGCCGGTCTCTTCCCCGGCATCCTGCTGCTGTTCACCTACTGGTTTCCCGACCATCACCGCGCCCGCATCGTATCCGGCTTCACGCTGGCGCTTCCGGTCTCGGTCGCGCTCGGAGCGCCGATCTCCACCGCCGTCCTGGGCATGAACGGCGTCCTGGGCATTGCCGGATGGAAATGGATCTACATTCTCGAAGCCGCGCCGACAGTCCTGCTGGGCATCGGCGTGTTGTTCTACCTTACCGACAAGCCCGCCCAGGCCACATGGCTCGACCCCGAGGAAAAAGCCTGGCTGGTCGGCCGGCTGCAAGCCGAGCGCCACGCCGTCGAAACCGTCCGCAGCTACGGCTTCGTCGAGGCCTTGTTCAATCCCAAGATCCTCCTGCTGTCCCTGAACTATCTTGGCATCGTCACCGCCAGCCTGGGCATCGTATTGTTCATTCCGCAAATGATCAAATCGCTCGGCGCCACCAACATGGGCACCGGCTATGCGACGATGCTCGCCTATATCTGCGGCGCGATCAGCATGATGACCTGGGGCTGGATCTCCGACCGCATGGGCGAGCGCCGCTGGAACCTGTTCTGGGCCTGCATCGTCGCGACAGTGGGTCTGGTGATCGCCGGCATGACCATGGGCACGTGGTGGGCGCTTGCCGGCTTGTGCATTGCTACCGCCGGTTTCTACGGCACGAAGGGTCCGTTCTGGTCGCTGCCCTCTATGATGCTGACAGGTACCGCCGCAGCGGCAGGCCTGGCGTGGATCAATTCCATTGGCAACGCGGGTGGTTTCTTCGGCCCTACCATCGTCGGCTGGTTGAAGGATGCCACCGGCAGCTATACCGGCGGTCTCTATGGCCTTGCCGTATTCACGTTGATCTCGGCGATCACGGCGGCATTCGGACTGCATATTCCGCGCCGCTTTGAACACAAGGGAGAATTGCAGATGCCCGCGGAATAATCGAACTTCCGCGGCATCGGATCATCGTGTAGAGGAAGCGCGGCTGGCCGTCCGCGGCGGGCGGTCGTGTCCGTGACAGGTCGGCAGGTCCATGGCAAGCATCCACATCGTCGGTGCCGGCGTGGCCGGGCTGTCCGCTGCGCTTGCCCTTACCGAGGCGAAGCGTAGCGTCACGCTGTACGAGGCAGGTCCGGCGGCCGGCGGCCGGTGCCGTTCCTTCTTCGATCGCGAACTCGGCCTGACCATCGACAACGGCAACCACCTGTTGTTGTCCGGGAACAAGGACGCCTTCTCCTATCTCCAGGCTATCGGCGCGGCTGATAAAATGGGCGGGCCGAAGACGGCGGTGTTTCCGTTCATCGATCTGGGATCCGGCACACGCTGGACGCTGCGTCCGAATCGCGGCCCGGTGCCCTGGTGGATTCTCAGTCCGGGCCGCCGGGTGCCGCATTCCCGCCTCGCCGATTATCTGGCCGTGCAGTCCCTCGTGCGCCTGAAGGATGACAGGACGGTTGCCGAGGCGCTCCGCCACGGATGGTTATATTGGCGGCTGCTGGAACCCTTGGCGGTTGCGGCGCTCAACACGCCCGCGCGCGAGGGTCTGGCGCGCTCGCTTGGGGCGGTGCTGCGTGAGACACTGATGCAGGGCGGCAATGCGTGCATTCCGCGCTTTCCCAGCGAAGGACTGTCGGGCGCGTTGGTCGATCCGGCCATCGCCACGCTGCGGGCGCGCGGCGCGGATATCCATTTCAGCCGGCGCATCGCCGCCCTTGAGATTGAAGGCGACCGGGTGGTGGCCCTGCAAACGCCGGACGGTCCCGTACGGCTGGCGGCGGACGATGCCGTGGTGCTGGCGGTGCCGCCCTGGGTGGCCAAGACGCTGGTTCCCCCGTTGACGGTGCCGGACGCGTTCGAATCGATTCTCAACGTCCATTTCCGCACCGCGGCCGAGCCGGGCGAGGCCGGATTCATCGGCATCGTGCGGGGGACGGCCCACTGGGTGTTCGTAAAGTCGGGCCATGTTTCGGTGACGATCAGTGCCGCCAACCGCCTTGTCGATCGGGACGCGGATGCAATCGCAGCCGCGGTCTGGCCGGACGTGCGGGTGGCTCTGGGGTTGGACGGCGATGCGCCGCCGTTCCGGGTGGTAAAGGAGAAGCGGGCGACCTTTGCCGCCACCGCAGCACAGGAACGTCAGCGTCCGGGCGCGCAGACCGCCCTTGTGAACCTGGTGCTGGCCGGCGACTGGACCGCCACCGGGCTGCCGGCGACGATCGAGGGTGCCGTCCGCTCGGGCAATGCCGCGGCGGCGCTGTTGCAGCGCAAGTAACCGCCAAGGTGGCTGTGCTGGCTTGTTCGCCCGCCTGCCGTCCCATATTTCGGCGATGCGCCAGATCCTGATCGCTGCGGGCCTGATCTTGCTTGTCCTGGGGCTGCTGTGGCCGTGGTTGATGCGGCTGGGGCTGGGACATCTGCCGGGCGACATCAGCGTGCAGCGCCCGGGATTTCGATTCTATGCGCCACTCGGCACCAGCCTGCTCGTCTCCATCCTGTTGTCGCTGGTGCTCTCGTTGATCTTGTGGTTCTGGCGCCGGTGACGGCGTCACCACCCTTTACCGAAAATTGGTAATTCGGTCGCAAGCTGAGCGTCGTTGGGAACGGGCGATCTCTGCCCGTGTACGATGTATCGTTCGGGAAGGTTTTCGGCATGTCCTCCACCACAAACGACGGCGATCTCGGCACACGCATGCGGTTCCTCGGCATCGGCGCCGATGACCTCACGATGTTGCAGCGCTTCTGGCAGATTGCGGAACCAAAACTTCCGGATATTCTGGACGGTTTCTATTGCCACGTTGCGACCGAACCGCGGCTGCAGGCGATGCTGGGCAGCAAGGTCGCGCATCTGAAACAGGCGCAGACCGTCCATTGGCGCCGCTTGTTCTCCGGCGTCCTGGATAGCGCCTACTACGACAGCGTGCATGCGATTGGCTTGATGCACCAAAAAACCGGGCTGGAGCCGCGCTGGTATATCGGCGGCTACAGCTACGTCCTGAACTGCCTGGTCGAGATCGCCGTCGCGGCCCATCGCTGGTCGCCGGGCAAGCTGCGCCCGCTGTTGCGGGCGCTGACCGCGCAGGTGATGCTGGACATGGACATCGCCATTTCGGTTTACCAGGAAGCGCTGCTGATCGAGCGGCAGCAGCGCAGCCAGCGGGTCGATGCCCTGCTGCATGAATTCGAGACGACCACAGGAGCGTTGGTCGGCACCGTGGCCTCCGCCGCGACGCAACTGCGCGCGACGGCGCAGGCGATGTCCAGCACCACCGAGCAAACCACCGGCCAGGCTGCGAGCGTGGCCGCCGCGGTCGAAGAGGCAAGCGTCAACATGCAGACGGTCGCCTCGGCGGCAGAGGAGCTGGCCAGCTCGATCTCGGAGATTTCGCGCCAGGTGGCGGAATCCTCGGCCACCGCGAGCCGGGCGGTGGAGGATGCGCGGCGCACCGATGCCATCGTGAAAACGCTGGCAGGCGGCGCACAGAAGATTGGCGACGTGGTAGGATTGATCAGCAACATCGCCGGCCAGACCAACCTGCTGGCACTGAACGCGACCATCGAGGCGGCGCGTGCCGGCGATGCCGGCAAGGGGTTTGCCGTGGTGGCATCGGAGGTCAAAAGCCTCGCCAACCAGACGGCGAAAGCGACGGGCGACATCAGTGCGCAGATTGCCGAAATCCAGGGTGCGACCGGCGAGGCGGTACACGCGATAGAAACTATTGTCGAAACGATCAATGAGCTGAGCCGGATCGCTGCGTCGATTGCCGCGGCGGTCGAGGAGCAGGGGGCGGCGACGCAGGAGATTTCCCGGAATGTGCATGAGGCAGCCAGTGGCACGCAGGAAGTCAGCCAGAACATCGTGGGCGTGAGCCGCGGCGCGCAGGACACCGGCGCGGCTGCTGTCCAGGTGCTGGATGCGGCGGGCGAGCTGTCGAAGCAGGCGGAGCAAATGCGGGCCGATGTGGGACGGTTCATCGGGGCGGTGAAGGCGGCGTGACGGTCGGCCTGGTCGTATATTGCGTCACCTTCCGAGCGCGCCGGCCACTTCGAAGGTGCCCGCCCAGATCATGTGCAACGCCACGTAGAGCACGATCAGCAGCCCGGCCCAGCCGAGCCAGCGCTGCTGTTCCAGCACTCCGGCGAGCAGGTTGGCGGCGACGCCCATCAGCACCACCGACAGCACCAGGCCGGCGGCGAGGACCCAGGGCGTGCCATAGGCGGCACCGGCAACGGCGAGGACGTTGTCCAGGCTCATCGACAGATCGGCGAGCACGATCTGCAACATCGCCTGCGACAGAGACTTGCCGGCGGCGGTGCGCATGCCCGGACGGTAGCGGCGCAGCTCGCGATACATGCGCCAGCAGACCCACAGCAGCAGCAGTCCGCCCGCCAGCAGCAGGCCGATGATCTTGAGCAAGGTCAACGCGAACAAGCCGAGCGCGAGACGGATTGCCGTCGCGGCGGCGATGCCGAGGACGATCGCCGGTCCTCGCTGCGTTTTCGGCAGGCCGGAAACCGCGAGACCCACCACTACGGCATTGTCGCCGGCCAGTGCGATATCGATCAGCACCACTTGTGCCAGCGCCGTCAGGTCGTGGAGCAGGGGCATTGGGTCCATGCCTCTGTCGCTACACCGTCCGCGCCGCGGATGCGCTTGCCAACCGGCGGGACACCGGTCTAGCTGGCACCGTACCGGCAAGCGGGACAGGACAGCGATGGTTCCCCGTTACACCCGACCCGAGATGGCGGCCATCTGGGCGCCCGAGAACCGCTATCGCATCTGGTTCGAGATCGAGGCTCTGGCGGCCGAAGGCATGGCGCGGATCGGCGCCATCCCCGAATCCGCTGCGTGCAACATCCGCGAGAAGGGTGGCGCCGCTATCAAGGTGATCGGCCCCGCCGACATCGATCGCATCGATGAGATCGAGCGCGAGACCCGCCACGACGTGATCGCCTTCCTGACCTGGCTGGCGGACGTGATCGGCCCGGACAGCCGCTTCGTGCATCAGGGCATGACGAGCTCGGATGTGCTGGATACCTGCCTGTCGGTGCAATTGACTGAGGCGGCCGACCTGCTGCTGGCAGACATCGACGCGGTGCTGGCCGCGCTGAAGGCGCGCGCGCTGGAGCACAAGTTCACGCTCACCATCGGCCGCAGCCACGGGATCCATGCCGAGCCGACCACGTTCGGGCTGAAACTCGCAGGCCATTACGCGGAATTCGCGCGCAACCGCGCCCGCCTGGAAGTGGCGCGGGCGGAGATCGCCGTGGCGCAGATTTCGGGCGCGGTGGGAACGTTCGCGCATCTCGATCCGCGCGTGGAAGAGTACGTCGCGGAACGGCTGGGCCTGAAGCCGGAGCCGGTGTCCACGCAGATCATCCCGCGCGATCGCCACGCGGCCTTTTTCTGCACGCTGGGCGTGATCGCCTCGGGGATCGAGCGGCTGGCCACGGAAGTGCGTCACCTGCAACGGAGCGAAGTGCGCGAGGCCGAGGAGTTCTTTCATCCCGGCCAGAAAGGCTCCAGCGCGATGCCGCACAAGCGGAATCCGGTGCTGAGCGAGAA
>Ga0335075_10002038_pt1 | contig 32856 bp, 37 predicted proteins | sample Lox_Sample_24_FD_206723 | JGI IMG/M metagenome (GOLD analysis project Ga0335075, IMG submission 206723) | Soil microbial communities from Loxahatchee National Wildlife Refuge, Florida, United States - Lox_Sample_2.4 | ecosystem: Environmental > Terrestrial > Soil > Wetlands | place: USA...
GACCGCGTAGCTCACGCCAGCCCCTTCTCGGCCACCAGCGCCTCGATCGCCCCGAGCCACCGCTCGTAGTACGAGGCGCCCAGGTAGTCCCGCGGCGGCAGCCGCTCGATCGCGTCCCGCAGCTCGTCGCTGTTGAATAGCCCGCGCTCGCGCAGCACGGCCGCCAGCGCGTACACGTGGGCCTCCCAGTCGGCACCGAACGCCACGGTCCCGTCCTCGTTCACCGGTACCGGCCCGAACCCGGTCTGCCCGCCCATGTCATGCACGCGGCTCATCCCAACATCCAAAACCCTTATGCCGAACGGATCAAGATGACAGTCCCGCCCCTCTTTCTTTCTGTGCGGGCACATCGTCGGTTATCCGATGGATACGCCGGGTCGAGCTGCTGCAACACGACCAGGCACCGATGATCGAGCCGGGTCAGCTGATGCCCGGGCTCGTCTTCACCGATCCCGTCCGCAGCCACGAAGAGCATCCCGGCCCCCGCAAGGTGGCCAAGCACGCCAGAACGTTCAAAATGGCCATCGGCGCCGCGCTCGGCACCGCCTGGGCCGTGACCGGCGGCGGCCTGCTCGTCGCCGCGTCGATGCTCATCCTGCTGGCCGCGTTCCCCGGGTTCGCGCGCTACCAGGCAGGCCGCCGGCCGTGAGCGGCGAACGCCACAGCCCGACTGCGGCGAGGATGGTCGCGCCACCGGCCACCGCGATCGCGCCCGCGGGACCGAGCAGCGCCGCGACCCCGCCGAACGCCGACGGCAGCAGCCCCTGCCCGCCCATCGCCCCGGTCGAGTTCAGCCCGAATCCTTGTCCGCGCAGCCGGGCCGGCACGGCGTCGAGGAACGCCTGCTGCAGCCCGAGCAGGTAGGCGCAGCCGGTCCCGGTCAGGAACAGCGCCAGCGCGGCGAGCGCAAGCGGCGGGCGGAAGCCGACCGCTACCAGCGGGACTCCGACCAGCAGGGCGAGCGGGAAGGCGAGCCGCCCGCGGGCGGCCGGAGGACAGAACCTGCCGACGGCCACATTGCCGAGCAGCATCCCGCAAGGCACTGCCGCGAGCAGCGGGCCCGCCGCGCTGGCCGGGTGACCGAGCGACACCGTGTACGGCACGATAAGCGCCTCGGCCACGGTGCAGAACCATACGGGGAGCCACTGGGCGAGCAGTAGGCCGCGCACCCGGGGCATGCGAATCAGCTCGGCGTTGGCGCGGATCGTCGCGCGCACGACTCCGCGCACGACCGCGGCGCCGCAGCTGCCGCCGCCCTCACCGTCGCGGGGAAGGTCCGCGCGGGCGGGGCGGGAGCGCAGCCCGAGGCGCACGACGACGGCGGCCAGGGTGAGCGAGACGCCTGCCGCGACCAGCAGCCAGCGTGCCGGCAGCGCCGCGAGCACCGCGCCGCCTAGCCCAAGGCCGAGCACCTGGGTGCCGGACGCGGTAATGGTGAAGATTGACCGGCCGAGGACGTATAGGTCGCCATCGAGTACGTCCGGCAGCAGCCTGGAGCACCCCGCGAGGAAGACCGGCGTGACCACGGCCACCAGGGCGACGATCGCGAGCATCGCCCCGGCTGGCATCGCTGGCAGCAGGCCAATCGCCAGGCCGGGTGCGGCACGCGAGAGCAGGCCCGCCGCGATGACGAGCCGGGGCGGCAGCCGGTCGGCGAGCGACGTGAAGAACGCCCCGCCAACGGCCTGTGGCAGGAAGCCCGCGCTGAACGCGGCGGCCGCCCAGACGCTGGACCCCGTACGCGCGTACACAAGCACGGACAGGCCCAGGATCTCGAACTGGAACCCGAGTGTGAACAACAACAGCCCACCGCACAACACGCGGAACTCCCCGACCGCGAACACCGAGCGGAAAGTCGCCCGCGAGGTAGGCGCACTATCGACCGTCATACGGGCATCGTCGGCACCGCCCGCCCACGCCGGTATTTTTTCGTTCCAGAGCGAAAGGTGCGGTCATGGCCCTGCGGATCAAGGTGAGCAAGGAAGACCTGGCCATGAGCCGGTTCGCGATCTCCCCGCTGTGGGAGCTGACCTGCGCACTGGGCCGCCTCACCGAAACCGCGCCCGGCTCGGCGCGCCGCCGGACCGTCGAGGCACTCGAACCCTGGCTGGCCCGCACCCGCGCCCGCTACCAGGCCCTGGCCTGCGAGGCGGACATCGAGGTGATCCACGCGCTGTACGGTGAACACTACGGCGTCGACTTCTTGTCCCCCGTCCCCGCCGACGTGTCAAGCACGATCGGCGACCTGCTCGCGCAGGTCCGGTCGACGCCGCCGGACCAGGCGCACCGCGAGATCGCGGAAGTGCTGCGGCGCAACCGCGAGCCCGGCCCGAGAGTGCGCCGCATCCTGGCCAGCGACCAGGTCGCCGAGTACGCCGCCGACGTGCTCGCCGTCGCCTGGCAGGCGCTGATCGAGCCGGAGTGGCCGACGCTGCGCGCCATCCTCGAGCGTGATGTCGTTCACCGCGCCGGGCAGCTCGCCGCGAAAGGCTGGGCGGCCGCGCTCGCCGACCTCACCACCCGGCTGGAATGGCGTGCCGGAAGCATCGAGTGCGCACGCGCCCCGGGGGGTGACGAGGACGCCGAGCTCGGCGGCCGCGGTCTCCTGTTCGTGCCGTCGGTCTTCATCTGGCCTGGCGTCGCCTTCAGCCTGGAACCGCCGTGGCCGCCGGCCGTCGTCTACCCGGCGCGCGGGGTGGCGGCGCTGTGGGAACAGCCAGACAAGACCGCGCCGTCGCGCCCGCTGGACAGGCTGGTCGGCCGCTCCCGCGCCGCGATCCTGCTGGCCCTCGAGCAGCCGGCAAGCACCACCCAACTCGCGGCTACCCTCGGTCAGTCACTTGGCGGCCTGGGTGGGCATCTGTCCGTGCTGCGCAGCGCCGGCCTGGTGACACGGGCCCGGTCCGGGCGTTCGGTGCTCTACTGGCGCACCCCGGCCGGAGACACACTGGTCGCCGCCGCGTACGGCACGGCGGGCGCCTAGACGGCACGGCCTTCCCCCGCTCAGACATGCCGACATGCGAGCCACCGGCTCTGCCGCTGCGTTGTTATCGCCGACGGTCCGGCTGGAAGAGACTGCTGCGGGCCAGGTCCGGTGGTGGCGGCGTGCGCCCGCCAGCATGCCGTGTCCGTGTGGCGGTCTCGTCATCGCCGACGGCGACCGCGGCCATGCCCGCGGCGACCAGGCCGAACACCAGGTGCCCGAACGCGAATATCCAACCGGTGAATCCATCGGCGGCCGTCGCGTCGAGCGAGTGCCATACGCCGTACTGCATCACCGGCCACACCACTGCGGCGAACAGGATCCCGCCCGCGATCACCAGCGAGCGCTTTGCGGGCAGCCGCTGGGCGAGCGCGGTGAAGGCGATGCCGAAGATACTAGCCACGGTCATGTGCACCGCCAGCCCGACGACCATCGCGGGCGCGCTGAAGGTGGCATTAAGCGGCGCGGACCGGTAGAACGTGTGCGCGACCAGGTTCAGCGGAGTCCAGAACCCCGATCCCGTTATCCACATGACGACCATCGACCACACCGCCATGACGACACCGGCGGCAATCCCGACTGCCACTCCGACCCGCAGTGTTCGCATCATCGCGCCTCCCGGGCTCGTGCACCAACGCGGTCGTAACCGCACCGTGAACCAGTTGGGGGAGCCTATCGCCGTATTGAGACCAAATCATTAGATATTAATAATCATGTAAGAGATGGGTAATTGTGTAACGAGCTGGCCGCGCCGCCGGCCCGGGCATCCGCTTCCGTTCGCTGGACTAAGGGACACGGAACGCCGCTCAGACGGGGTTTGGACTCCCGGCCCGCGCAAGGAGCATTGTGGATACGCATGCATTCGACCTGAAATAGAACGACGAAAAGAAGGGACGCGCCGTGTCCATCATCGTCAACGGCTCGGCCGGGGAGCTGCCGGACGACCCGCGCGTGTCGCTGCTTGACTACCTGCGGGAACATAGCGGGTTGCACGGCACCAAGAAGGGGTGCGACCAAGGCGCGTGCAGGGCATGCACGGTGCTGGCCGATGGCGAGCGAATCCTGGCGTGCCTGGCCCTGGCGGTGCAGTACGAGGGACGTTCGGTGACCACGATCGAGGGACTTACCGAAGCCGGCTCCCTGCACCCGCTGCAGCGGGCGTTCATCGCCAGCGACGGCTTTCAGTGCGGCTACTGCACGCCAGGGCAGATCTGCTCCGCGGTCGGCATGGCGCGGGAGGTGAGCCGGGGCGTGCCCAGCTACGTGACCGGTGATCTGTCGGCAGAGACGGTCAGGCTCGGCCGCGACGAGCTGCGCGAGCGGATGAGCGGCAACCTTTGCCGTTGCGGGGCCTACAACGGCGTCGTCGCCGCGATCGCCGATACCTACGCGCCCGGCACGAACGCCATGGAGGCCGCGGAATGATCCCGTTCGCCTACGCCCGCGCGGCCGACACCGCCGACGCGGTGCGCCTGGGGTCGGTCGCCAACGCCAAGTACCTCGGCGGCGGCACCAACCTGGTCGACCTGATGCGCGAGACGATCGAGCGGCGGCTCGGCACAGATCCGCAACATGGCCACGGTGGCCGGGAACATGCTGCAGCGCACCCGCTGCCCCTACTTCTACGACCATGACGGAGCGCGCTGCAACAGGCGCACGCCGGGCCAGGGCTGCGACGCGATCGACGGCTTCACCCGCACCCATGCCATCCTCGGCGCCTCGCCCGCCTGCGCCGCGACACACCCGTCCGACATGTGCGTCGCGCTCGCGGCGCTCGGCGCCGTCGTGCACCTGCGGAGCTCAGGCGGCGAGCGCACCGTGCAGCTCACCGACCTGCACCGGCTGCCGGAAGACCATCCCGAGATCGAGACGGTGCTCGAACCTGGCGAACTGGTCACCGCGGTCGAGCTGCCACCGCTGCCGTTCGCCGCCCGTTCCGCCTACCGCAAGGTGCGCGACCGGGCGAGCTTCGCCTTCGCACTCGTCTCGGTCGCGGCCGCGCTGGACACCGATGGCGGCACCGTCCGGGGCGCGCGGATCGCACTCGGCGGGGTCGCGACCAAGCCGTGGCGCGCGTGGCGGGCCGAGGAGGCGCTGCGGGGCCAGCCCGCCACGGAGGAGAGCTTCCGCGCGGCCGCCGAAGCTGAACTCGCCCAAGCACGGCCGTTGCGTGACAACCAATTCAAGATCGAGCTAGCAAAACGGACCGTGGCGTCTGTCCTCGGTCACCTGGCTGGAGGCGAGGCATGACGGCGAGCCGCGAAACCCTCGCCCTCGGGCCCGACTTCTGGGGGCCCGGCGCCAAGCCTGACCCCCTAGATCGTTGACCGGTAAATATGAGCAGGTCATGGTGCGCCGCGATAGTTCGCCGATGATCGGCGACTGACGTGAAGGTTGTCCAAGCCTGGCATGTCTGCGCGTGTCTGACGGCAGGAGCTTTCGGCAACGGTGTCTCGGTCAGGCTCGTGGGGGTCCCTGCGCAAGGTGCGCACCTGTACCGGCGACGCTGACTAGCCAGCGGGCCAGGCTTGTCGCCAGTCATCTGGTCAGCGCGGTCGGGCGGCGGGGCTGACGGCGAGCTCGTGGCAGGGCATGGTGATCACGTTGAGGGTCTGGGTGGCGTCCCTGAGCAGGTCGGCGATGGTGCGGCCGGTGGCCTCGGGGATGCGTTCGAAGAGTTTGCTCTGGGCGGCGTTGACGGCGATGAGGGCGCTCTCGGCGGCGCGCACGCCCTGGTCGGTGAGGCGGACCCAGGAGCTGCGCCGGTCCGCGGGATCGCCCTCGCGGGTGATGAGGGAGGCCGCGGTGAGCCGGTGCAGGACGTTGGTGGTTCCCCCGGAAGACAGGAAGAGCGTCTTGGCGAGGTCGCTGGGCTTGCGCCGGTAGGGAGGGCCGGCGCTGCGCATCCGGGCGAGCACCTCGAACTCGGCCTTGGTCAGGTCAAGCTGGCCCAGTTCGGCGGCGGTGACCGTGTCGATGAGCAGGGCGAGCCGGGTGATCCGCTTGCTGAGTTCCATGGGAAGCCCCGCTACCTCGGGCAGCTCGGTACGCCAGGCGGCGATGATGGCGTCGACCTGGTCCGGGGGTGGTTCGGCGGGGCTCACGTCCTCAGCATAACCGCACTTCGATAGCTTTTTGTATAGCTTTTCAAGTAGCTATGTGAGAAGCTAGCCTCCTGATCCTGACAAGGCGGGACGGGTGGCGGGAATGGTGAGATGGCGCGCGAGCCCGTGGGCCGCGCTGATCGTGCTCACGCTCGGGCTGTTCATGGCGCTCCTGGATGTCACCATCGTCAGTGTCGCGATCCCGCAGCTGGTCGTCGCTATTCACGCCTCGCTGGACCAGGCCGCCTGGGTTTCTACCGCCTACATGCTGGGCCTGGCGGTGCTCCTGGTCACTTCGGGACGCCTGGGGGACCGGTTCGGGCCGAGGGCGGTCTTCCTGGCCGGGGCAGCGGTCTTCACCGCCGCCTCGGCAGCGTGCGGTCTGGCCGCTAGCCCTGGGGCGCTCATCGCGGCCCGCGCCGTGCAGGGGATCGGCGCCGCTTTGCTCACCCCTCAGCCGCTGACCATCGTGACGGGGCTGTTCCCGGCCGGGCGCCGGGGAGCAGCCTTCGCGGCCAACGGGGTCGCCGGCGGGCTGGCCACGCTGGCCGGCCCGCTGATCGGCGGGCTGCTGGTCACTCACCTGTCCTGGCGCTGGGTCTTCTTCGTCAACGTCCCGGTGGGCGCGCTGGCCCTGGTGGCCACCGTCTTGGTGGTGCCGGACGTGCGCACCGGGCACCGCCACCGCCTCGACCTGACCGGGGTGCTGCTGGCCAGCCTGGGCCTGGCCGCCGTGGCCTTCGCCCTGACCGAGGGGCAGCGCTTCGGGTGGGGGACCATCACCTCGGTCCTGTCTATCCCGTTGCTGCTTGCCGCCGGCGCTGGCCTTCTGATGCTCTTCGTGCTCCAGCAGGCCCGCAGCCAGCACCGTGACCCACTGGTGCCTTTCGCTCTGTTCACCGGCCGCGGCTTCACCCTGATGAACGCGGTCGGCGCGGGGCTGCAATTCGCCTTCATCGGCTTCCTGCTCCCGTTCACCCTCTACCTGCAGTCCGTGCTGGGCCTCAGCGCGCTGCAGGCGGGACTGGTCACCGCACCGTCCGCGGTGGCGAACATGGCGCTGTCCCCGTTCACTGGCCGGTGGGTGGACCGTCACGGCCCGCGGGGTGTGCTGACCGCCGGGCTGCTCGCGTTCGCCGCCGGGATCGGCATACTCGTCCGAGTCGCGACGGTGGGACAGAGCCCGTGGGCGTTCTCCCCGGCCATGCTGGTTATCGGGGTCGGCTTCGCCGCCACCTTCAGCCCGATGATCACCAAGGCGATGGCCTCGGTCCCGCCCGAACGCGCCGGGGCAGCCTCGGGGATCCTCAGCACCAGCCGCCAGGCCGGCGCCGTCGTGGGCAGCGCCCTGGTCGCCGCGGTGCTGCAGAACCAGCTCGCCTCGGCGCTGCGCGGCCAGGCGCTGGCGCGCACCCGCTACCTGCCCGCCGGGATACGGGCCAGGCTCCTGGCGGCCGTCGCCGGCGCAGCCCGCAGCGGGCTGCAGGTCGGTGCCGGGCAAAGCGGCATCCGCCTGCCCGGCGGCCTGCCGGCGCCCCTGGCAGCCGCGGTGCGGCGCACAGCCGCCCAGGTTTACCAGCAAGCTTATGTCGCCGCGCTCGGCCCGTCTTTGCTGCTGTGCGCGGGCGTGCTGCTGATCACCGCGGTGTGCGCGTTCGCGGCGCGGCCGGGCCGGACAGCGACCACGCAGGTTCCCGCGCAGGCGTCGCCGCGGGCGCCAGCGCGACATTAAGTTCCCTGGCGATGACCATGACCGGGACCGGAAAGGCAGGAACGTGAACGATACCTTCGCAGGCAGGACGGTGCTCGTCACGGGCGGCGGGTCGGGTATCGGCCGGGCCACCGCCCTCGCCTTCGGCCGGGCCGGCGCGGCGGTGGCCGTGGCCGGCCGCAGCGCGGACAGCCTGGCTGAGACCACGCGGCTGCTGTCCGCCCTCGGAGCCGACGCCTCCGCGCACATCACCGACGTGACCCGCTCCAGCGATGTGGCCTCGCTGGTCACGTCGGTGACCACCCGTCACGGCGGGCTGGACATCGCCTTCAACAACGCCGGCGCCGCGTTCCCGGGACCGGCCGCCGAGCTCGACGAAGCCGACTGGCAGGCCAGCCTGGACGTCAACCTCACCGGCGTATGGCTGTCGATGAAGGCAGAGATCGCCTGGATGCGGGCCCACGGCGGCGGGTGCATCGTCAACATGGCCTCCACCATCGGCGCGCACCATTCGGTGCCCGGCATGGGCGCCTACGCCGCCGCCAAGGCCGGGGTGAGCGCGCTGACCCGCACCGCGGCGCGCGAATACATCGGCGACGGCATCCGGATCAACGCGATCAGCCCCGGGCCGATCGGCACCCCCCGCTCCCGCCGCCCCGGCGAAAGCGACGCGCAACGCGACCAGCGGATCGCCGCCACCGTCCCCATCGGCCGGGCCGGCGCCCTGCACGAGGTCGCTGACGCCGTGCTGTGGCTGGCCTCCCCGGCGGCCGGCTTCGCGGTGGGCCACGACCTTGTCCTCGACGGCGGCTCCACAGCCTGACCGCCCCGGCACGCCCAGACAGCCGCCGGTCCCAGCAGGAACAGCGAGCAATAGGCAAAAGGAGCATGGGAGCACATGCAGATCCGCTGCCGCGGAACACCGCTGGACCTCGCCTCCCCGCGGCGGTCTCGCGCGCCGATCCTGGCCGCTGCGATCTTGTGGGGAACCACCGGAACCGCGGCCACGCTGGCACCCCGGGGAACCAGCCCCCTCGCGGTCGGCGCCGCCGCCATGGGCCTTGGAGGCGTCGCCCTTTTCCTCACCGCGCGGCGAGGCGCCCTGCGGATCGTAAGGCAACGAGAAGGACGCATGATCTTGCTGGCCGGCGCGGCAGCCGTCGCCGTCTATCCCCTGGCGTTCTACCCTCCATGTCTGTCGCCGGCGTGGCTGTCGGCGTCACGCTCACCATCGGCTCGTCCCCGATCGCCGCCGCGCTCATCGAACGGATCGCCGGCCTATCGGGCGCCTGGGCTGCCGGCACGGCGGTGGCTGTCAGCGGAGCGTTCCTGCTTGCCACCTCGAATGTCCACCTTGGCAACGGGTCGCCCCGCTCCACCGTGGCCGGGATCGCGCTCGCCCTGGCCGCCGGCAGCTGCTACGGGGGTACTCGGTCGCGGCCGGGCACCTCATCAGCCGCGGAGCACCGCCCCCCGCTGCGATGGGCTCGATGTTCGGGCTCGCCGCGACGCTCCTCCTCCCGGTACTCGCCCTCACCGGGGCAACCCTGCTGACTACTACACACGGGATTCTCGTCGCCGGCTACCTGGCCGTGTTCCCCATGGGCATCGGCTACCTGCTGTTCGGCCGCGGGCTGCAGGGCACATCGGCGAGCACCGCCACCGCCGTCAGCCTCCTCGAACCCGTAGTCGCCGCCCTCCTGGCCGAGCTCGTCGCCGGGCAGCAACTCTCCGGGCCCGGATGGGCCGGAATCATCCTCGTCGGCACCAGCGTCACCGTGCTCGCCGTCCGCACCCGCCACCCGGCGGCACTTCAGACACCCGGCGAAGCCCCGTCCGTGCCGGCAACCCCGACGACCTGCCTGACTTACAGTGTGACGACCTGACCTGGAAGTTTTCGTGACCGCCGACCTGGACACTCTCCTGATCGCACTCTACGTCGAGCTGACCGACCAGATCATCCCCGCCCTGGGTCTTGGCCGCAGCGGCCCGGGAAGGCCGCCGGAGGTGACCGACGCGGAACTGGTCTGCCTTGCCGTAGCGCAGGTCCTGCTGCGCTACGACGACGAGCGGCACTGGCTGCGCGCCGCACCGAAGCAGGTGGGGCACCTGTTCCCCCGGCTGCTGGGCCAAAGCGAGTACAACGACCGCCTCAAGGCCGCCGCGCCGCTGATGGAGGCAGCGCTTCGGTGGCTGGCCGATCACACGCCGGGCAGCGCGGAACTGCTGCGGCTGATGGACGCCACGCCGGTCCCGTGCGGCCAGTCGGTCATCACCGCCCGCCGCTCGGACCTGTTCGGCTACGCCGGCTACGGGTACTGCCCCAGCCACTCGCGCTGGTACTGGCGAGGCAAGCTGCTGCTCATCGTGACCTGCGACGGGACCGTGACCGGGTTCGCCCTGGCCAACCCCAAGCTGGCAGGTGAGCGGGAAGCCGCCCGCACGATGCTGGATCGCCAGAAGAATTCTTCGCCAGCCCCGGCCTGGACCTGACCTTGATCCGCCCGGCCCGCAAAGACGAGCAGCCACGATACTTCCCGAACTGGCTGCGGCAGCGCGTCGAGGCAATCATCTGGACGCTGAAAAACCAGCTCGGTCTCGAACGCCACGGCGGCCGGGTCCCCGCCGGCCTGTGGGCTCGGGTGGTCCAGCGCCTGCTGGCCCTCAACGCCGCCATCTGGCACAACTGGATGACCGGCGCACCAGTCAAGCGCTCCCTGATCGCGTACGACCACCAGGCCTGACCTGCTCATATTTACCGGTCAACGATCTAGCCCAGCGCCGCGGCGGCCTGATCGGCGCGCCGCTGCCTCGCCTCGACGGGACGCCCAAGGTCACCGGCACCGCCCGCTTCGCCGCCGAAGTCCCGATGGACGGCATGGTCTACGCCGCCCTCGCCTACAGCACCATCCCCAAGGGCCGCATCACGGCGATCGACGTGGCCGCCGCGGAAAGCGCGCCCGGCGTGGTTCTGGTGATGACGCACCGGAACGCACCGCGGCTGACCGACCCAGCGGAGATCTTCGCCGCGGGCGCGGACCCGGCGGCCGGTGACGACCTGCCGATCATGCAAGATGACCAGATCCATTGGAACGGCCAGCCGATCGCGGTGGTCCTCGCCGAGACGCAGGAGCAGGCCGACCACGCCACCTCGCTGATCCGGGCCGGATACGAGTCCGAGCCGACCGCCACCGCCTTCGACGAGGCCAAGGCACACGGCACCCAGGTCGCGACGTTCCTGGGCACGCCGCTGAGTGAGGAATCGGGGGACGCCGAGGTTGCGCTCGCCGCCGCACCGCACGTGGTCGACCACGTCTACACCACCCCGCGCCACAACCACAACGCGATCGAGTTGCACGCGGCGACCCTCGCCTGGGACGGCGACGAACTGACCGTCCGCGACTGTACCCAGGGCGTGCGGGTCCTGGCCCGGATGCTCGCCGGGTTCTTCGGCATTCCAGAGGAACAGGTGCATGTCACCGCGCCGTACGTGGGCGGCGGGTTCGGCGGCAAGGGAATATGGCAGCACCAGGTCCTGGCGGCGGCGGCCGCGCGGCTGGCGCGGCGCCCGGTCCGGATCGTGCTGTCCCGCGAGGGCGTGTACCGGCTCATCGGTGGCCGCGCCCCCACCGAGCAGCGGGTGGCGATCGGCGCCGATGCGGACGGGCGGTTCGAGGCGCTGATCCACACCGGTACCACGGCGAAGACCGAGCACAACTTCCTGGCCGAGCCGTTCATCATGTCGTCCCAGTGCCTGTACGCGGCCCGCACCCGCAAGCTCAAGGCCCGGTCGGTCAACCTGGACATGGTCCCCGAACACGTTCATGCGGGCGCCCGGCGAGGCCGTCGGCAGCTTCGCGCTTGAATCCGCGGTCGACGAACTGGCCCAGCGGATCGGCATCGACCCGATCGAACTGAGGCTCCGCAACGAGCCGGAGTTCGATCCGTCAACCGGGAAGCCGTTCTCATCGCGGCATCTCGCCGAGGCGTACCGGGCGGGAGCCGAGCGGTTCGGCTGGCACGAGCGGGACCCGAGGCCGGGCACCCGCCGGGACGGCGAATGGCTCGTCGGCATGGGCACCGCGGCCACGAGCTTCCCCTACATCCGGTTCCCTGGCGGCGCCGCGCGGATCACGGTCACCCGCGATGGCCGCGCCCGGATCGAGGCCGGAGCGCACGAGATGGGCATGGACACCGCCACCGCCCTGACGCAGGTCGCCGCCGAACGTCTCGGCCTGCCGCCGGAACAGGTGACCGTCGCCTACGGCGACTCCTCACTCCCCGGAGACATCCCCGCCGCCGCGTCGCAGCAGACCGCCTCGGCCGGCGCCGCCGTGGTCGCCGCGCACCGCGAGCTAGTGGGCGAGATGCTCAAGCTCGCGGGCAACGACTCGCCGCTCGCGGGCCTCGCGCCCGACGACGTCGGCGCACGAGACGGCGGTCTCGCCGGCCTCAACGACCCCGGGCGGTGGGAAAGCTACGAATCGCTGCTGGACGGCGCGGGACGCGACGAGGTCAGCGCGGAAGCGGTCGCGCCGCCGCCGGCGGAGAGCGGCGAGCCAGTTCCGCGGCGGCATCGTCATGGGGCTGGGGCTCGCGCTGATGGAAGAGACGCTGTTCGACGAGCGCAACGGGCGCATCATGAACCCGAGCCTGGGCGAATATCACATGCCCGTGCACATGGACGTGCCCGAGATCGACGTGATCTGGACCGACATCCCCGATCCGCACGCGCCGATGGGCGCGCATGGCATCGGCGAGATCGGCATCACGGGTGTCGGCGCGACGGTCGCGAACGCGGTTTGTAACGCCACCGGCACGCGCGTCCGCGATTTGCCGATCACGCTGGATAAGCTGCTCGGGTCGTCCGGCGGCTAGGACGGGAGCAGTCTGCTCACTGGCCCCGCTGCACCGCCCTGACTAGACCAGCCCTTGAGGATGCCCTAGGCCGTACGGCCAGGAGCTTCGGCGGCGCCGGAGCCCAGCCGCGGGAACGGCTCCGTGGAGAAGACCACCTCGACCGGCACCTCGAAGTACGACGCGATGCGTAGCGCCAGGTACAGGCTCGGGCTGTACTCGCCGCGCTCCAGGTAGCCGACCGTCTGGTAGTGCACGCCGAGAGCGTCCGCCAGATCCCGCCGGGAGATGCCGCGCTCGGCCCGCAGCATGGCGATCCGGTTGTAGACGGCCTCGGCGCTCATGTCCGACGCAGCATAGCCCGCTCGCGCCGGGCGGCCACCCGCGACCCCGACTCGCGGCGCGCCATGCGCCGCAGCACCGGCGGCGCCGACGCCAGCCCGAGCGCCGACCACAGCACCAGAGTCAGCAGGACATACGGCAGTCGCCACGACCCGTTCAGCTCAACTGATGCCAGGTGCGCGGGCAGTAGCGCCGCGCGGAACCCAAGCCCCAGCCAGTAGACGGGGAAGATCTGCCCGATCGCCTGCAGCCAGCCGGCCAGGTGGGTGATCGGGTAGAAGATGCCGGAGATCGCGGTCAGCCCGGCGATCGGGAACACCGCCAGCGGGATGTACCGCGGATCCGGGAGGGCGGAGCCGACCGCGATGCCGAGCGGGATGGTGGCGAGCAGTCCGAGGACCGCGACCCAGATCAGCGTCGGCCAGTGCACCGTCACGCCGTGGAACGCGGCCAGGCCGACGATCAGCGTGAGGACAAGGCCCAGGATGCTGCCCGCCGAGCTGTAACAGATCTTGCTGATCACGTAGGCGGTCATCCCGTCCGGGGTCGCCTTGGCGCGCAGCAGCGTCCCGTCTTCCCTGTCGACCGCGATCAGCGTGGTCACGCCGAGCATGCCGCCCGTCGCGAAGGTCATCCCGATGAAGCCGGGCAGCGTCAGCGAGCCGAGCGAGAACGTCGTGCCGGGCACGTGGTGGCCGCGCAGCAGGAGCAGCACGAGGATGCCGATCACGGGGACGAACAGCACCTGCACCAGGTCCGGCCAGTAGGTGAGGGTCTGCCGGACCTCGATGCCGCCGCGCCGCAGCCCGAGCCTTACCCCCGTGGTTCCGGAAAACACAGTCATGTCTCGTACTCCTGCACCAGCGCCATGTAGGTGTCCTCCAGGTTGGGCCGCCGGACCTCCAGGTCCTCGACGGCCTCGCCGTAGTGCGCGAAAAGCTCGCGGGTGAACTTTGTCGCCTGCTCCGTCGGGTGGATGTAGCGCTGCCCGTTGACGGTCCAGCGGACTTCGGCCTTGGCGGACAGCCGCAGCGCAAGCTCCTCCGGCGGCCCGTCGGCGATGATCTTGCCCCCGGCGAGGATAAGCACCCGGTCGGCCAGCTTCTCCGCCTCGGCCAGGTCGTGGGTGGTGAGCAGCACGGTCGCCTGCTCGCGGTCGGTCAGCCGGTGCACGAGCTCGTGGAACTCCCGGCGCGCCGCCGGGTCGAAGCCGGCCGTCGGCTCGTCGAGGAACAGCAGTTCCGGGCGGCCGATGATGCCGATCGCGACGTCCAGCCGCCGCCGCTGCCCGCCGGACAGGTTCCCGATCCTGCTCTTCGCCTGCGCGGACAGGCCCACCAGGTCGAGCAGCTGCCCGGTGTCCCATGGGCGCGGTATCTCCGCCGTGGCGTACCGCTGGTAGTACCGGCCGAGGTGGTCAAGCAGCTCCCGCACCCGCCACTTGGCATGGTCCCGCCACGCCTGGAGCACGATGCCGACGCGCGCCCGCCACGCCTCCCCCGCGCGCGCCGGGTCCTGCCCGAGCACGGACACGGCGCCCGCGGACCGCATACGGAAGCCTTCCAGGATCTCGATTGTGGTGGTCTTGCCCGCGCCGTTCGGCCCCAGCAGGGCGACCACTTCTCCGGTGCGCACGTCGAAGTCGATGCCGGCAAGGACCTCCTTGGCCCCGTACCGCATCCGCAACTCGCGCGCTTCCGCTGCTACATCAGACACGATACGAAAAATAGCAGTTGTACTACAAAATTGACAACCTCTCTTATCCGGGCGCAGTCGTGCCCGCGCCGCGATGTGAAGTGACGGCGTGGCGCGCCGGGTAGCCTGTCCCGGGTGACTTCCCACGCGATCACTGCGGCGGCCGCGGGCAGCTGGCGGCTCGGCGACCAGACGATCAACCGGCTCGGGTTCGGCGCGATGCGGCTGACCGGCCACGCGCCGTTCGGGCAGGGCTCGTCGAGCGATCGCGCCCAGTCGATCGCCGTGCTGCGCCGGGCGGCCGAACTCGGCGTCAACCACATCGACACCGCCGCGTTCTACTTCACCCCGCTGCGCTCGGCCAACGAACTGATCAACACCGCGCTGGCGCCGTACCCCGAGGACCTGGTGATCGTCACCAAGGTGGGCCCCGGCCGCGACCCGTCGGGCGAGTGGTACTCGGCCCGGCCCGATCAGCTGCGCGGCCAGGTGGAGGAGAACCTGCGCCAGCTCGGCCGGGATCACCTGGACGTGGTGAACCTGCGCCGGATGAGTCAGGAATCGATCACGGAGCATTTCGGCGCGCTCGCTTCGCTGCGCGACGAGGGCCTGATCCGCCACCTGGGCGTGTCCAACGTGTCGGTCGGGCACCTGGCCGAGGCGCTGGCGATCGCGCCGGTGGTGTGCGTGCAGAACAGGTACAGCCTCGACTTCCGCGAGCAGGGGGACGAGGTGCTGCCGGAGTGCGCCGAGCGGGGCATCGCGTTCGTGCCGTTCTTCGCGATCGCCGGGGACCGCCGCGACGCCGGCAGCGCCAAGGGCACAAGCGCCGACTCCGGCGCGGTGCTGACGGTGGCACGCCGGCACCAGGCCACTCCCGCTCAGGTCCGGCTGGCATGGACCCTGCACCAGGGTCCGAACGTCCTCGCCATCCCCGGCACCGGCGACCTCCGCCACCTCGACGAGAACGTGGCCGCCGCCTCGCTGCGGCTGACCGGTGAAGATCTGGCCCTGCTCATGGAAGGCGCGGACATCACCTAGGCCAGTCGTGGCTGGACCGCGGCTCCCCGGGACGTGCTCGCCGTCGGCGGCGGCACGGACGGCCCGATGTCACCGTCGGGCGCCTCGTCGAGGTCGGCGATCACCGGCGCGTGGTCGCTCGGCCCGGTTCCCTTGCGCGCCTGCCGGTCCACCCACGCCGCGCGCACCCGGGCGGCCAGCGGCGGGCTGGCCAGGATCAGGTCGATCCGCATGCCGAGGTCCCGGTGGAACATCCCGGCGCGGTAATCCCAGTAAGTGAACACGCGCTCGTCCGGCCAGCGCTCGCGCACCACGTCGTGCAGGCCGAGCGCCTGTAGCCGGGCAAGCGCCGTCCGTTCCGGCCTGGTCACGTGCGTCTGGCCGACGTAGGCGGCCGGGTCGAACACGTCGGCGTCGGCGGGCGCGATGTTCATGTCGCCGCAGACCAGGGCGGTGGCCGGGCCCGCGGCGACCTCCTCCCGCAGCGCGTCGAGCCAGGCCAGCTTGTACCGGTAGTGCTCCGAGCCGGGCACCCGGCCGTTCGGCACGTAGACCGAATACACCCTGATCCCGCCGCACGTCGCGGACACGGCGCGGGCCTCAGGCTCCGGGAAGCCGGGCTCGGCGGGCAGCCCCAGGGCCACGTCGTCCAGCCCGGCCCTGGACAAGATCGCCACCCCATTCCACCTCGGCTGGCCATGCACCGCGACCGCGTAACCCCGGTCCGCGAGCTCGCCGCCGAGCAGCATGGTGAACGCCTCGCTGCCCAGCTTGGTCTCCTGCAGGCAGACCACGTCGGGCCGCCGCTCATCCAGCCACGGCAGCAGCCGCGGCAGGCGCTGTTTCACCGAGTTGACGTTCCAGGTCGCTACCCGCACTGGGCTTACAGTAGCCCAGCCGCGGCGGTTAAGACGCTTGTTGCTGTTATCAATCGCTTGCGGCCTGGACCGCCGAGGTGAACTCCGGCGCGAACCCATTGACGGAGCCGTCGGCAGCGGGCCCCCAACCGCCGCCGACGGCTCCGCGCGCCGGGCCCGGTGGTTACCGGAGCTGACGGCGCCTCCCGTGGAAGCTTTCGAGCACGCTATTTCTCTCAGCGCCGGGGAGCATCCCCTATGTGCGCAGTCTTTCGTCGCCACACCCGCCCGCGATGCGGCTCCGGCCCCTGCCTGGGCCTTCGCCGAATAATCCGGCATATCCTCAGATGAGGGGGCTCCGGAGGGCGGAATCTGGCGAGGCTCTATGGTGAGGAGCTGATGTCGCAGCTCTCAGGGAGGATGGACGCGGATGAGCCCGGTCAGGATCAGCGCGGTAACGATCACCCCGGTCGCGTTCCGTGACCCGGCTCTGCTCAACGCCGTGGGCGTGCACGAGCCGTACGCGCTTCGCGCGGTCCTCGAGGTGTCCACCGACGCCGGGCTGACCGGCCTCGGGGAGACCTACGGCGACTGGCCGCACCTGGAACGGGTGCGCGCGGCCGCCGAAGCGATCCGCGGCCTCGACGTCTACGCCCTCACCGCGATCCGCACCCGGGTCGCCGCCGCGATCGGCGAGGCGGCCGGCGCCGACGCGCACGGGCTGACCGGTAAGTTCACCACGCAGGGAACCGTGGACCGGGTCTTCTCCCCCTTCGAGGTGGCCTGCCTGGACATCCAGGGCCGGGCGGCGGGGCGGCCGGTATCGGACCTGCTCGGCGGGGCGGTGCGGGACAGCGTTCCGTACAGTGCCTACCTGTTCTACAAGTGGGCGGCTCACCCCGGCGCGGAACCCGACGAGTGGGGCGAGGCCCTGGACCCGGAGGGGATCGTCGCGCAGGCCCGCCGGATGCTCTCCGGCTACGGCTTCACCGCGCTCAAGCTCAAAGGCGGGGTGTTCCCGCCCGAACAGGAAATCGACGCCATCCTGGCGCTGCACGACGCGTTTCCCGGCCTCCCGCTACGCCTGGACCCGAACACCGCGTGGACCCCGGAGACATCTATCCGGGTCGGGCAGGCGCTGGACGGGATCCTCGAGTACCTGGAGGACCCGGCGCCGGGCATCGACGGGATGTCCCGGGTCGCCCGCGAGGTGCCGATGCCGCTCGCCACGAACATGTGCGTGGTCGACTTCGAGCACGTGGCGCCCGCGGTCGCCGCGGACGCCGTCCAGGTGATCCTGGCCGACCACCACTACTGGGGCGGGCTTACCCGGTCGCTGCTGCTTGCCGGGATCTGCGACACGTTCGGCATCGGGATGTCGATGCATTCCAACTCGCACCTGGGCATCAGCCTCGCGGCAATGACCCACCTGGGTGCCGTCCTGCCGAACCTGCCGTACGCGCTGGACACCCACTGGCCGTGGAAGCAGCCCGGCGAGGACGTGATCGCGCCAGGCGTGCTGTCATTCTCGGCCGGCTCGGTCCGGGTTCCCGCCGGCCCCGGGCTCGGGGTGGAGCTGGACCGCGATCAACTCGCCCGGCTGCACGAGCAGTACCTCGCGTGCGGGATCCGGCAGCGGGACGACACCGGCTACATGCAGCGCGCCGATCCCGCCTTCGACGCCAAGCTGCCCCGCTGGTAATCCGGGGGCGACGGCGCGGAGTGCGGTGAGTACCGCGGCGACTAGTAAATGGAGATGCGCTCACGACGGCGCGCGGCATAGGCTGCTGATGATTCTGGCAGTTTAGCGGTTTAGTGAGACGTAATCCGCCTCCCTTGCCTGACTTGCGGAACTCCACAGTATTCGGCTGGTGCGACTTGACTTCATGGATCATCTCCGCTGTTTCCCGTACGGTGGCGCCAGTGCCGGGCCGCTGGGTCAGGTGGTGGGCGGAGCGCTCGCGGAGCTGGCGGTCGATCATCCGGATGGTTCCCATGGCGGGCCGGGTCGCTCCCGCCGCGGTGGTGCTCAATCTCGTCATCGGCGTGTTGCCCCTGGGGTTTGTCATCGGCACCAGCGTGGCCATCGAGCGGGTCGCGGCGGCCGGGCAGCCACCCGCGGGCGGCCGGTGGGGCGGCGTGCTGATCGCCGTGGTGCTCGCGGTCGCCGCGCTGCTGCTGCAAACCGTCCTCTCGCCGTTTCAGGCCGCCTTCACTGAGCTGATCAGCAGGCGGGTCGACGGGGTGTGCGCCAGGCGGCTGATGCGGGCCGCGCTGGCCGATGCCCCGGTCGCCCTGCTTGAACAGCCGGACACCCTGGACACGCTGAGCGATGCCCGCCGGGGCCTGGTGGAGAACTTCGTCACCCCGGGGGCCGCCGTCGCCGGGGTGATCGCGCTGATCGCGCGGTACGTGCAGCTCGCCGGCGCCGTGGTGATCGTGGGGGTCGCGCTCGGCCCGCTGGCCGGGTTCCTGATCGCTGTGGTGGCCCTGATCGCCCGGTTCGGGCAGCGCGGCTCGCTGGCCCGGTGGTCGCTGATCATCGCCCGGATGTCGGCACCCCGGCGCAAGGTGTTCTACATCCTCGACACCGGCAGCGAGCCGGCCGCCGCCAAGGAGATCCGGGTGCTTGGCACCCTCCCCTGGTGGCGGGCGCGCGCTGACCGGGAGTCCGACGCCTACCTGCGCCCGCTGTGGCGCGAACGCCGCCGCATCTTCCTTGGTCCTTTCGTGGTGTTCAGCCTTGCGGTGCTGGCCGGGACGGCGGTCGTCCTGATCATGCTGCGGGACACCGCCGACCACGGCGGGCTCAGCGTGCTTGGCCTGTCGCTGGCCCTGCAGGCGATCCTCATCCCGCTGCGGTTCGGGGTCTTTTTCCCCGAGGCGGATGTCCAGACCCAGTACGGCATGCAGGCCCATGACTCGATCCTGCAGATCGAGCGGGCCGCCGCGGCGGGCGCCGGGCTGCTGCGGCCCGGCGGCCGCCCGGCCGGGGAGATCCCCGCCTCAGAGATCCGGTTCGAGAAGGTCAGCTTCGCCTACCCGGGCAGCGACCGCACGGTGCTTGACGAGGTGGACCTGGAGTTCCCGGCGGGTACCTCGACGGCGATCGTGGGGCTCAACGGGGCGGGCAAGACCACCTTGGTGAAGCTGCTTGCGCGGCTGTACGAGCCGACCGGCGGGCGCATCGTCGTGGACGGGACCGGCCTGGAGGAGTTCGATGTCCGCTCCTGGCAGCGGCGGCTGGCCGTGATCTACCAGGATTACGTTCGCTACGAACTCGACGCCGCCGCCAACATCGGGCTCGGGGCACCCGAACGGATGGGCGACCTGGCCGCCCTGGAGCGGGCCTGTGAGTGGGCGGGCGCCACCGACGTAACCGGCGCGCTGCCGGACGGGCTGGCGACCGTCCTGTCCAGCCGGTACTCCGGCGGCGTTGACCTGTCAGGCGGTCAGTGGCAGCGGATCGCCCTTGCCCGCGCCCTGTTCGCCGTGCATGCCGGGGCGTCGGTGCTTGTCCTTGACGAGCCGACCGCGCAACTTGACGTCCGCGCCGAGGTCGCGTTCTTCGACCGCTTCCTTGAGCTGACCGAGGGGCTCACCACCGTCGTCATCTCCCACCGTTTCTCCACGGTGCGCCGCGCCGACCGGATCGTGGTCCTGGAAGGCGGCCGCATCACCGAGCAGGGCAGCCACGACGAGCTGCTGGCCGCGGGCGGCCGGTACGCGGAACTGTTCGAGCTGCAGGCGCGGCGGTTCGCCGACGAGGAGGTGTCGTGAGGATATTCCGGGCGGGGCGCTTCCTGTTCGCCCTGGGCCTGCGGGTGGACGCGTGGCGCCTGCTGCGGGCGGTGGTCCTCATGTTCGCCGGGTATATCGCCGCCCCGCTCGCCGCCCTGGCGCTGCGCGATCTCACCGACAGCGTGCTCGCGCACCACGCCGGACCGGCGCTGGCCGCGGCGCTGCTGGCCGCGGCGGCACTGGTCGCCCAGCTCATGCTCAGCCACTTCGCGCACCTGGACTACTTCGAGGTGGCCGAGGTCCAGCAGATGCGGCTGCGCGGCGAGCTGATGGACCTGGTGAACGGGCCGCCCCGGATCGATCACCTGGACCGCTCGGACTTCGCCGACAACGTGGCCCTGGTCCGCGACGGGCTGTTCGCCACCACCCGGTCCCTGGAGGCCGTGCTGCAGCTCGCCGGGCTGCTGCTGCAGACCGGGATCACCCTCGGCATCCTGCTCACCGTCAACCCGTTGTTCGCGTTCCTGCCGTTGTGCGCCGTGGTGCCGGTGCTGCTTGAGCGCAAGGCGCAGTCCGCCGTGGAGGACGTGCGGGAGCGGACCGCCGAGCGGCTCCGGCTCAGCAAGCACCTCCTTGAGCTCGCGACAAGCACCGGCTCGGTCAAGGAGCTGCGCCTGTTCGGCGCCGAGGGCGAGATCCTCGGCCGCCAGCGGCGCGCCTGGGACGAGGTGACCGCGGCGATGTGGCGCGGCCAGCTGAAGGCCGCGGTCTACCGGGCGCTCGGCCAGGGATTCTTCGCCCTCGGCTACGGGGGCGCCGTCGTGCTCGAGCTGTACAGCGCGCTGCACTCCCGCGCATCCATCGGTGACCTGGTGCTCGTGATCACCCTCGCGGTGCAGGTGAGCGTGCAGGTCTCCGGCGCACTCGGCCTGCTGTCGCTGCTGCAGGTGGCCGGCCGGACGACCGACCGGATCGGCGAACTGCGGTCGATCGCCGCGAGCCAGCCGCGCCCGGCCCTCGGGAACGCGCCGGATCCCGCGAGCGCACCGGAGCGGCTGGCACGCGGGATCACGCTCGAGGACGTCTCGTTCAGCTACCCCGGCGCGGACCAGCCCGCGGTATCCGGCCTCTCGCTGCACATCCCGGCCGGATCGGTCCTGGCGCTTGTCGGCGAGAACGGGGCCGGGAAATCCACCCTGGTGAAACTGCTCTGCGGCCTGTACAAGCCGACCAGCGGGCGGATCCTTGTCGACGGGGAGGACCTGGCCGATCTCGGCCCCGGGCAGTGGCGCTCCCGGGTGGCCACGCTGTTCCAGGACTTCTCCCGCATCGAGCTGACCCTTGGCGAGAGCATCGGGCACGGGGACATCGCGCACGTCGGCGACACCGACGCGGTCAGCGCCGCGGCCGCGAGGGCCCGCGCGGACCGGGTCCTGCGCTCGGTCCCCGGCGGCCTGTCCGGGTACGTCGGCCACTCCTACTCCTCCGGCGCGGAACTGTCCGGCGGCCAGTGGCAGACGGTGGGCCTGGCCCGCACCCTGATGCGGCAGCACCCCCTGCTGCTGATCCTCGACGAGCCCGCGGCAGCGCTCGACGCCTCCGCCGAACATGACCTCTTCGAGCGCTACGCGTCCTCAGCCGGGCAGGCCGGGCAGGACCACGGCGGCATCACCGTGCTCATCTCCCACCGTTTCTCCACGGTAGGAATGGCCAGCCTCATCGCCGTGCTGAACGGCGGGCGCCTCACCGAATGCGGCACGCACCGCCAGCTCATGGCCTCCGGCGGGCTCTATGCCGAACTCTTCACCCTCCAGGCCCGCGCGTACGACTGAGCCAGCCCGGGCAAGGCGGCGCGCGGATCAGCCGTCGCGGCGGAGTTGGTCAAGGGGAGCCGGCCCCTGTCGTTCCGGGGAATTCATGGTGGTCAAAGTCCCTCCGTCAAGCTCGCGTCCGACATCAGCCTGGTCACCGGCTCTCCCGCGCGAACCCGGTCCAGGATGCGCGCCTGGCGCGCGGCGATCCGCTCGGCGATCGTGAGCACCTCCTCGGCGCGGGCGGCGGGGACGAATACCACGCCGCTGCCGTCGGCGATCACCAGGTCGCCGCGGGCGACCTGGGTCCCGGCGAAGTCGACGGGCTCGTCCGCGGCGACCTGGGTGATCCGGCCGCGCGCGGTGCGGGTGACGGCGGCGCGGGCGAACACGGGGAAGCCGGCCGCGGCGGTCTCGTCGACGTCCCGCGCGGCGCCGTCGATCACCACGCCCGCGACGCCGCGGCGCTGGGCGGCCGCGGTGAGGATGCCGCCCCAGCAGGACACGTCGGTCTGCCCGCCGCCGGCGATGACCACGACGTCGCCGGGCTCGGCGGACTCCACCGTGGCGGCGGCGACATGCCGGCCGCTGCCGTCGTCCGGGCCGGTAAGCACGGTCCGGGCGCGGCCGGCCAGCCGGGCGCCGGACAGCGGCCGCAGCCCGAGCACGGAACCGGGCAGGCCGAGCCGGTCCAGGGCATCGGAGACGGCGCACGCGTCCAGCGCGGTGAGGCGGACGAGTTGATCATGGTTCATGCGACCACCATCGCCAGCGGCGCGCCGGCGCGCAAGAGGTTAGATGCCAAACAACGCGGCGGCATTGTCGTGGCAGACAGCACGCAGCCAGGCCGCGCCGAGGCCGGCCTGTTCGAGGGCCTCAAGCGCGTCCGGGTAGGAGTACGGGATGTTCGGGAAGTCGGTGCCGAGCAGCACCCGGTCGCCGAGAGCTGCCAGGCGCGGCAGTTCGGAACGCGGGAACGGCTCGGTTTCCTCGATGAACGCGGTGAACGCCATCGTGGTGTCAAGCAGGATCCGGTCATGCCGCTCCGCGAGGTCGAGGAACTCCTTGTATTCCGGCATGCCCAGGTGCGCGACGACCAGCCGCAGCCGCGGGTGCCTGGCGAGCAGCGCGGCGATCGGCTCCGGCCCGGTGTACGCGCCAGGGACCGGCCCAGAACCGCAGTGCGTCACCACCGGGATGCCCGCCTCGGCCAGCTGCCCCCAGACCTCGTCGAGCACCGGGTCGTTGGGGTCGAACCCGCCGACCTGGAGGTGGCACTTGAACACGCGGGCGCCCTGGCCGATGGCGCGCCGCACGTCGGCGGCCGCGTCCGGCTCGGCGAAGAACGTGGCCGTGTGCAGGCAATCCGGCGTGCGGGCGGCGAATTCGGCGGCCCAGTCGTTCAGCGAGCGCGTCATGCCGGGCTTGTGCGGATACAGCATCGAGGTGAACGCCCGGACGCCGAACCCGCGCAGCACCTCGATCCGGCGCCGCTCCTCCTGCCGGTAGCGGATCGGCCACGGGCGCCCGACCAGCGGGCCAGCGGCGTCGAAGTAGGCCCACACCGCGGCGAGCAGCCGGTCCGGCATGAAGTGCGTGTGCGCGTCGATGAGGTGGGTGCGGCCGATCCGGCGGCGGAAGCCCGCAACACGCTCCCGCTCATCCGTCGCCGCGCCGTCCGCCACCGCCTCGGCAGAGGTCACGGACGCGCCACGGACTCTAGGAAGATCTGCGCGCACAGCGACCCCCTGCCCGCCGCCTCGCCGAGCACGGCGGGATCGGCCACAAACCGGCAGTCCGCGTACTGCGTCATCGAGGCGTCAGACTGGGGCACCGACACGGTCCCGCTGACGACAGTCGCCTCATAGTCCGACAGCCGCAACACGTAGCTGCCCCGGTCGGCTGTCTTCGTGCCGAGCCTCGCCCCGACGCTGACCTCCACGCCGAGCTTGACCCGGCCCGCCCGGACGGCGGCCATCCGTTCGTCTTCGCTGTCTTCCAGCGTGACAGCCGGGAGCCCCCAGACGCCCGCGAGCGGGTCCTCCGGGTCATCGGGTCGGCGCACGGCCAGGAACGTGCCGTCCGCGCCACGGACGACGATGGCTACCGAATGCTTGACGGGCTTCACGCCGCCATCCTCGCACCCCAACCCGGCTCTAACGACGGCAGAGCCTACCGGGGCCACTGTCGGCCGGTGCAGCATCGCCACCGTGTACTGCTCCGGCAGCTCACTCTTTAAAGAGATCCTCGACTGTGGTGGCATCGAGGGACCGGTCGAACCAGATGCCGAGCGTCACCTGGTCGGTGCAGGACTCGATCCGCTCGCGTGAGGCATCATCGACAACGACACCGCGGCGTTTAAGAGCCCGCAGGATGAACTTCGCCTCGCCCTTGGCCTCGCCCCTTGCTTCCATCTCGGTGATGTAGGGGAAGGGTTTGGCGGCCATGAGTTCTCTCCATATCGGCAGCCCGGGCGTGTTGCCGAGCCCGGATTCGGTGAATGCGGCGAGGTCCCTCGCGGTGTCGGTATCGGTCGTGGCAAGTGCGGCGGCCAGTACCCCCAGTATGGCACGGGCTTTGCGGCCGCGACTGTGTGTGAGCGCCGAGAACACGGCGAAGTGAAGGTCGGCTGCCGCCTCCTCGACGGTAACGACAACCGGTACGTTATCCGGTCCCAGCACGACGGGGATCGTGGTCTGGCAGGTCAGTTCTGGGAGCCCGGTGACGATGGGCTCCCGCGCCCACCGGGCCGTCGCGGCCTTGCTGCACACGGCGAGCAGCACGACTTTGCACTTGTACTTGTTCTGCACGAAGGCCACGTAGTACGGCCAGCTCATGCGCCGGGTCTCGTCGGAGTCAGTCTGCGACTCGACGATCAAGATGTAATCGTCCTTCGGGTTGCCGGTCCGGAACTCAGCCTTCAGCACTGAGTCTGCCCGCCGCTCGACGACCGGCTTGAACTCGGTGAAATCGACGCTCAGTTCGTCCACGTGGGCCGGCACGGGAGTCTCGATGTTCAGCGCCCGTGCCATGGCGTGCGCGAACAGTGCCCGGCCATCCTGGAAGATCCGGTGCAGGGCCTCATGCTCGGAGGTGACGGACATGCCCAGCACGATACACATAGTATTCATATGATCACAAATTGCCACCTTAGTGGCACCGCAACACAATGAGTTGCAAACGGGAACGCACGGTGATTGCGCCCGCTAAGACTGCCACCCCGGCAACCCGTCTGGCCTGCGTGCTCCCGCTCAGCTACCACTGGGGCTCCTGCACCGCCACTGCCTGCTCGGCGAGGATGTCGAGCACGACGCGGACGGCGGGCCTGCGGTCGCCGCCCCGGCGGCTCACCGCGAACACCGCGCGGGTGACCGGCTCGGCGGGTTCAAGCAGCCGGACCCCGCGGGGCGGCAAGCGTGCGGCCAGCCGGGGCACGAGCGTGACGCCCGCGCCCGCGGCCACCAGGCTGAGCAGCACGTGGAAGTCGCTGGCCCGGGCGGCGACGTCCGGCACGAACCCGGCCCGCGCGCAGGCCCGCTGGATCATCTCGGCGCAGCTGGTGTTCCGCCGCGGCGCAAGGAACGGCCTGCCGCCCAGGTCCGCCAGGTCCACCGGCCCGTCGAGGCCGTCGGGACAGTCGGAGCCGCCGGCCGGCACGGCGACGAGCACCGGGTCCCTGAGCAGCTCCCGGCGCTCGAACAGCGGGTCAAGCGGCCGCGGCAGCAGGTCGTACTCGTGCGCGACGGCAACATCAACATCCCCATTCCGAACGGACGGGAGTGACTCCTCCGGCTCCATCTCCTCCATGCGGAGGGTGACGTGCGGCGCTGTTTCCCGCAGCACCGCCCAGGCCGACGGGATGAGGCTGGCGGCGGCGGACGGGAACGCGCCGAGGGTGACACGGCCCGCCACCTGGTCGCGCAGCGCGGCGATGTCCGCCTCGGCCGCGTCCAGGCAGGCCAGCAACGCGGTCGCGTGGGCGACGAGGATGTCGGCGGCCGGGGTGAGGTCGATCCCCCGGCCCGCGCGCTCGGTCAGCGGCACGCCGACCTCCCGCTCCAGGGCCGCGAGCTGCTGGGACACCGCGGGCGCGGAATAGCCAAGCGCCGCCGCGGCGGCCGTTACCGACCCGTGCTCGCTGACGGCGTGTAGCACTCTGAGGCGGCGGACATCAATCATGAAGCGTAGCTTATCGTTCGCTTGTGATTTTATAACTGGACGTTAAGCCATACGTGTCCGCAGACTGGACCGGTGAGATCGGCCAACCGCGGCGCGTACCTCGCCGCCGCCGGCACCGTCGTGTTGTGGGCGGCCGCGTTTCCCGCCATCACCGTCGCCGTCGCGGGCCTCGGCGTGCTCGGGCTCTCGGTGCTCCGGCTGTTCGTCGCGTCGGTGGCACTGCTCGCCGCCGCGCCGTTCGCCGGGGTGCGGCTGCCGCGATGGCGGGACCTGCCGCTGATCGCGCTGTGCGGCTTCGCGGGGATGACTCTTTATCAGGTGCTGCTCAACGACGGGGAGCGGGTGGTGCCGCCGGGGACCGCGTCGCTGCTCATCGCGACCGCGCCGGTGTTCGCGGGACTGCTGGCGGCGGGGTTTCTGCGGGAGCGCCAGGGCCGCGCGCGGTGGGCCGGAAGCGCGCTCGCCCTCGCCGGGGTCACGGTGATCGCGTGCTCGCGGGGAGTGTCGTTCGGGGCGTCGGCCCTGGTGGTGCTGGCCGCCGCAGTCGCCCAGGCGGCGTTTCACGTGGCGGAGAAGCCACTGCTCGTTCGGTATACGGGTTTTGAAGTAACCGCCTATGCGATGTGGGCGGGCACGATTTTGCTGCTGCCGTGGTCGGATGCCGCCATTTCGGCCGTGTCGCGCGCGCCGGCCGGGGCCGTGTGGGCGGCGGTGTTCCTCGGGGTGGCGCCGTCGGCGCTCGGGTTCGCGCTGTGGGCCCGTGCGCTGGCGCGGATGCCGGTCGGGCGGGCAACCGCGTGGCTGTACCTCGTTCCTGCGGTGGCGATCGTCGTGTCGCTGGTGTGGCTGTCGCAGCTGCCCAGCCTGGTCTCGCTGGGCGGCGGCGCGCTCGCCGTCGGCGGCGTGGTCCTCGCGGCCCGGCCGCTTACGAGGCCTGCAGCTGGCGGACGACCTCAAGGGCGTCCTTGACGTGCTTGCCGATGTTCGTCATTGAGCTGAAGACATGCCGGACCGTGCCGTCGCGGTCGATGACGTAGGTGACCCGCCCCGGTATCAGCCCGAACGTCGCCGGCACCCCGTAGGTCTTGCGGACCTTGCCGCCCGCGTCGGACAGCAGGGTGAACGGCAGGTTGTGCTTGCCGGCGAACCCGGCGTGCTTGTCGACGGAGTCGGAACTGACGCCGATCACCTCCGCACCCGCGTCGGTGAAGACCTCGTGGCTGTCCCGGAACGCGCACGCCTCGGCCGTGCAGCCGCTGGTGTTGTCCTTCGGGTAGAAGTACAGCACCACGACATGCTGCCCGATCCGATCTTGCAGTCGCACCTGTTCGCCGGATTGCGACGGAAGGGTGAAGTCGGGAGCCTGATCGCCGACGCCGATACCCGTTGCCATTTGCCCTGCTTTCTGCCGGCTGGATGGTCGATCCAAATTATCGCCACGGGCACGCTAGCGCTCCAGTCCCCATCCCGGTGCGGCGTCCTGTGCCGCGCGCCAAAAGCCGACTTCCGTTGTAGTGGCTTGCCCAGGCACCGGACAAATCGGTATATCAGCTGGTTGACGGCATGTGTTCCCGGATAAACGATCGGTGCAGCGGCCGCGCTGGGATAGCGGCCGGGAGACGAGGGAGCCACAATGCGAATAGCGAAGACGCTCATCGCGGCGGCGATCGCCCTGACCGCGGCAGCCGGGACGGCGACGGGAATCGCGGCGTCGGCCGGGGCGGCGACCAGTGCCCCCGCGACGGCGACAGCGACGGCTAAAGCGGGGCACGGGAACACCCCCTACGCCAGGCCCAACCCGCTGACCGGGTACCCGACCAAGATCAACACGATCAACCTGAACGGCTACCAGATCGAGACCAGCTACCCGCTCGGCAAGCTCGACGCCGGCAGCACGTACCTACAGACGTACACGGACAACACGGTTACCGCCGTGGCCGTCAAGGGCCCATACGTCGGCAGCTCGCCCGATGTCTACAACTACATCGCGATGCCGATCACGAAGGACATCATCCTGCTGGTCTGGCTCGAGCCGAACTCCCAGCACAACACCTTCGTCTACAACTTCAAGGACCACGAGTCCTCGGTGGTCACGTACGACCAGGCGGGCGACCCGAGCCTCGGCTCGGTCTTCATCGTAAAGAAGGGCACCCATCCAATCCCGTAGGGGACCCGGCCTCACGCCCGGTCCCCCATAGGGTCAGTCATATGCCTTCAGGGGAGACCTGTCGCCGACCAGCCACAGGTGGCCGAACGGGTCGATGAAGCCGCCTTGCCGGTGAACGCCCCAGGGTCTCTGGTGATCGCGGATCTTGTCGACGCTGCCATCGGCTCCAGCCGTCACGGCGCGCTCAATGAAGCCGTCGGGGTCATCGACGAACACCTCGACCCGGACCGTCCGCGAACCAAGAGCAGCCGGGGTATCCCAGCCGTTGTTCTGGGGTTCGCCGAGAAAAAACGGGGCGCCGGCCACGGTCAGCCCGACCACGCCGCCAAGGTTCCACAGCTCGGTGGCGCCGAGTGCCTTGCGCACACCGATTGAATCTGCCCGCATTAACTTGGCCCAGCTCTCGCCGGGGAAGATTAGCGTTCCTGATGTGCCGACTCGCCCTTGAGCAGATTAGACAGTTCCGCGATCCTGAGCTGAACCAGCGGCTTGCTGAGCGGGTAGCCCCGCTCAGGGCTGAGCCAGCGCGAGAGCTGGCGAAGGCCGAGCAGGATCGCGGACGCGCGAATCGCCTGGCAGTGGCCGTCGGGCAGCGGACTGACCTGACGGTAGCCTTCCAGAAAGGAACTGAAGAGCTGCGCGGGCCGGGTTTCGCCGTCGTGAAGCAGGAAATGGCCCAGGTCGAAATAGGGGTCAGCGCCGCGCATCTCGCCGAAATCGATGATGCCGCTGTAGCGGCCAGCGTGAGCGTAGATGTGGGTGACGTCGAGGTCCCCGTGGACCAGGTGCCCGAGGCGAAGCGGCCTGCTGCGCTCGGCGGCGGCGAGTTCGTGCAGGGCATCCAGCTGGCGCGGGTCAAACACCTCACGCAGCATGCCAGGCCACGGCCTGGGCAAGCACGACACGGCGAACTGGCTGTAGCTTGGCAGCTCGGCTGTCAGTTGCTCTGATCCATCGCGCTGAACCCAGCCGAACCCTGCCACGGGCACGGAATTGATCACGGCGATGTCCCGCCCGGCGGCAGTTGCCGCCTGTCTGGCCTCCTCATCGGTGTCGCAGCGGGCAATGCTGCGGCCCGGGACTTCGGTCATGATCATCCACGAACGCGGGAACGCGGCGGTGGACGGTGACGCTGCCACGACCCCGGGCACACGTACGTCTCGCGCCCGGAGTCGCTCCAGGACGAGCGCGTCTGTGGTCAGATCCTGGCCGGGTTCCTCGGCCAGCCGGAGGTAGTACCGGACACCGTCAACTACCGCGCGGTATACCACCACCAGGCGCCCACCGGATGCCGGGGCGACCGAAATCGAGCCGGCTTTCGGGAAAGCTTCACGGACTAGGCCAGCCAGGACATCTGGATCGGCAAGGAGCTGCTCAGGCACAACTCGCCCCTAACCGTCAGTCACAGGAATCGGTAGTAGAACATGATAACGTGCCGCGCGGTGGGGTGACCTGGGAGAGCTGTCTGGCTGACGGAGTTAAGCTCTTAGCTAGATCGTGCTTTTTGGGAGGCACCCGTGACGGCAGGGCGCGAAGACGGGACGGCGGACGCACTGGGCCGGCTGAGGACCTCACATGCCGACCGCGAGCAGGCGATCGACGTGCTCAAGGCCGCGTTCGTTCAGGGCCGGCTGACCAAGGACGAGTTCGACCTGCGGGTAGGCCAGGTATTCGCGTCACGGACCTACGCGGACTTGGGCGCACTGACCGCCGACATCCCCGGCTGGGTAACCGGCGCCCAGCCGTCGGCCGAGCACGCCCGCGAGCCTGGCAGGATGCTCAGCTTCAAGACAGCGGCCCGCGTTGGCGCCGTCGGTGCCAGCCCGAGCGTGGCTTCTGCCGCGGTGGTGATGGTGCGGTCCAGCGGAGTGCCGGCGGTTGGCGGCGTGCTTCTCGTGGGCCTGACGGGCTTGTTCGTGGCCGGGCTGCTGGCCGCGCTGCTGATGTTCCTGTCCTGGGTCGTGCGCCGCTCGCAGCGGGGACCCGCGCAGGAACCGCCATCGGGCCCGGCCGGTCTGGCATCCAAGCGCCGGGCGCCGGCCCGGCAGCTGCCGTCGGCGAGGCGCGATCCATGGCATTTGGCCGAAGCGGCCCGGAGCCGCCTGCCTCGCATGCGGGTTAGCCGGTTCAGGGCCGCGGTGACGCTCTGGCCGTGGACAGCTGTTGATTCCGGCGGCAGCCGCATCTGCGGCGCGCTCGGAGGCTGCCCGCAATAGGTCACCGTATGCTCGGCAGATCAGCCCGTTCTGTGTGACTGAGCTGACGCTCGCTGAGGCTGCGGCGGTCGAGCTAGCGGCTATTCGCGCTACCCGAAGGCTCCTAAGCCCAAGGCTGACGAGAGCGGGCCCTGCGCGGGGCCGCGTTCCCGCGGAAGCGGCTTGTGAAATCCTGCACAAAGCGCTTCCGCGGGAACGTCTATTGCCGACGCGGCTGCGGGGCAGCCCGCGCCGCGCGGCCCGGGCTTAAGTGGGATCCCTCACCGGTCGGCGGCGAGCATCGCGGCGAACCAGTCGTATAGCTCCGATCCGGGGGCGTAAGCGCGTTCGCTGGCGTCCTCGTGGCCGACGTCGGAGTAGATGACCTCACGGACCTCACCGCCGTGCCCGCGGATAGCCCGAACCATCTCAAGAGATCGTTCAACGGGGACAATGGCGTCTTGCGCCCCGTGGACTACGCAGAACGGCAGTCGCGCCAAGGACTCTGCGCGCAGCGGGTCTCCGCCACCGCTCACCGGCGCGACCGCGGAGAACCTCCCCTGACACCGTGTCGCCAGGTCCCAGGCCCCGAACCCGCCCATGCTCAGCCCGGTCAATAGGATCGCCGTGTCATCGATCGGATACTGCAGCCGCACCTCGTCGACGACAGCCGCCACCTCGTCGGGATACTCCGACCAGCCGGGGCGATTCGGCTGGGGAGGATCCGGGCAATGCGGCGACACCACCACCCACGGCACCGTGAGCCCTTGCTCGATCTGGTTCGGCAAACCGCCCCGCGCAGCGCAGGAGGGATGACCGCCGCCTTCACCGCCGCCGTGCAAGTAGACGATCATTGGCCAGCCTCGATCTTGGGGAGCCCCGTCGGGAATCCACAGGACATAGTCCAGGCCAGGCCCCTTGGAGTATACGATCCGCTGACGTTTCAGCTCGATTTCGCCACGGGGCATGCCAGCACGGCGTGCCAGGAGATCGTAATCAACCGGCGGTTGGTCTCCGGCCAGTTCCCAGGTGAGTTCCCACCATCGCCCGCACTCCGGGCAACGCCAATGCGCGCCGGCACCCCCATCGCTCCACGGCACCGCACACGCGTGTGACCTGTCGCGCCTGAGACCGTAGTTCGGTTCGCTCGTCATGGACTCAGATCATTGGCCTTTTAGCCCAAAGGTCAAGCACTCGCTGCTGTAAGCAGACGGCCGAACGGACGGGCGGGCTGAAATGCTCACGGCTGATGAAGGCTATGCGGGCTCGTCTTCGGCGGAGGAGTCGTCGTCTTTGGCCAGGTGGCGCAGGACTCGTTCGTTGAGGGCGGCGAGCATGTCGAGCTCAGCCGGGGTGAGCAGGTCGATGAAGTTCCGGCGGACGTCCTCCACATGCCCCGGCGCCGCCTTCTCGATGGCGGCGCGGCCAGCCGGCAGCAGGCAGACCATGGTGCTGCGGGCGTCGGCGGGGTTGGGCTCGCGGCAGATCAGCCCGTCCTTCTGCATGCGCCGCACCTGGTGGGAGACACGGCTCTTCTCCCAGCCCAGTGTGCTGCACAGGTCGTGCGCGGGCATGCGGTTCCCGTCGTGCTCCGAGAGCACCGCCAGGATCTCGTAGTCGGCCCCGGACAGGCCCGATTCCTGCAGGCCCCGGTTCAGGTGCACGTCGAGCTGATGATGCGCGTGCTTAAAGGCCCGCCAGGCGCGGTCTTCACGAGGGCTCAGCCAGTTCGGTTCCATCAGCCGCCATGCTACCCGATTGGTTGACTCGTCACCAAACCTCGCTTAAGGTGGAGCAGTCAACCTTTTTGATCATCAGTCAAGACGGGGGTACCTCATGAGCAGCATCAGCATCATCGGCACCGGGAACATGGCCCGCACCATCGGCGCGCTGGCGGTAGCGGGCGGCAACACCGTCGAGGTCATGGGCCGCGATCAGTCCAAGGCCGCTGACCTGGCCAAGGCTCTCGGCGGCAGCGCCACGACGGGAGAGTGGGGCGCCGTACCGGCCGGGGACATCGTCATCGTGGCCGTGTTCTACGCCAGTGTCGTTCCGGTCGTCGCCCAATACGGAGACGCCCTCGCGGGCAAGGTCATCGTCGACATCAGCAACCCCTTCAATTCCGCGGCCGACGGGCTGGCCCTCCCCGAGGGCACCTCGATCGCGCAGGAAGTCGCCAAGGCGGCCCCGGCCA